>Ga0302270_10000235_pt1 | contig 59492 bp, 45 predicted proteins | sample III_Bog_E2_3_FD_198773 | JGI IMG/M metagenome (GOLD analysis project Ga0302270, IMG submission 198773) | Peat permafrost microbial communities from Stordalen Mire near Abisko, Sweden - III_Bog_E2_3 | ecosystem: Environmental > Terrestrial > Soil > Wetlands > Peat | place: Sweden: Abisko... | reverse complement strand
GAGGAGGAAGTATGCCAATTCAGCAAAGAAAACGCCGCAAGTGGCTTGCAGTTGGAGCCGCCGTGCTTTTGGTCGCAACGCCCAGCTTTGCTCTCTTCGGGATCGGAGACGTAGTCTTCGATCCTACGAGCTACGCGAGTCTTGTTTCCCAGCTCACCACGCTGGAGACGCAATACAAGATGCTCAAGAACAACATCGCCCATTTCTCGTTCAAGCAGCAGTGGCAGACGACTCTGCATACGCTCGAAAACGCGAATGTCGCCAACATGTTCGGTGAGACAGCGGGCATCAGGATTGCGCTCAATAGCAATTCGCCGTCTACATCGGCAACAGCGTGGAAGACAGCCACAGTGTCGATGAATAGCGGTGCCAACAGCTACCTGCAAGGGCAATCTTTGGGCAGCTCTCGTATCTCACAGCTTGCCATGGTCGAAACCTCAGATTCCATCTCTCCGGATTGCCTGACCGCCGTTGGGCAATACCGCGTCAACAGGACAGAAAACGCCACGGCGAATTCCTCGCTGGTTTCGTCTCAGCTTGATGCCTCCGACGGTTCCAACAGCGAAGTCCAGCAGCTCAATCTGTTGAACGCAGCCGAGGCGCAGAAGCTGAGCGAGATGCAGGCACAAGGGACTCTTCATGCCTGCCTTGCAGGGCAGATGACTGTGGCCAACATGGAACGGCGTAATGCCGCTGTAGAAGACATCAACACCGCAACCTTCGTACAGCAGCAACGCTCCACAAACAACGTAAGCGCAGCCAGCGAAAGCAATACCTGGCAGACCTACCTTCCATGACCAGAACCACGCGGCGCAGGCTTCTGTGGCCCGCGCCGCGCACCTTCACATTGAGGTGACGACCATGATTTCACCGACGCTGCTGGCCCAGGCATTACCGAGTACGAGTTCCGGCGTGGATTGGCTCTACCAGTTCACCAACAATCTGACCAGTCTGACCACACAGAACGGCGGCGCATTGACGCAGCTTGGACTGACCGAGTTGAGCTGCATCGCCCTGTTCACGCTCATCAGCATGGTCATCAACTGGAACACCTCCAGCATGACGCTTCGCTTTCACATGCACCCGGTTCGCGCAGGCGATCTGACGCATTTTCTGTTGCGGCTGATCGTGTGCTGTCTGCTCATCAATTACTGGGTGAATCCACTGCCCGGCGCGAGTTTTGGACTGAATCACTTCTTCAGCTACATCGCTCAGGTAATGGTGGCCGCATTCGACCAGAGTTCACTCGACAATCTTCTCCAGCTCTTGAAGACCGCTGGAGACAATACGTCGATGCCTTCGCTGACGGCTCCAGTGCAGATCCTCTGCTACTTCTTTGTGCAGGCGCTGCTGGGTTTGGCCTCGGCCATTCTCTTCCTGATCAACTGCTCTTCGTTCATCCTCTACGGGGTGACTGCGCTGTTCGGACCGGTCTTCATTCCGTTGCTGATGACAAGAACCTTCCGGTCGAAGTTCTACCACTTCCTTGACGTGCTGCTTAGCTTCGCGATGATCCGTGCGGTGGCTGCCGCATTCATCTTCGTGTGGGCTGGTTTCCTGAACACCTTCATTCAGCAGACCTTCAACGGAACCTACTCGATGGAGATGTGGCTAGCCAACCTCATCCCCTGCACGATGGTCTTCATCGCCTTCATTATCAACCTGCTCTTTATTCCGAGCATGACGCAGGCGATCTTCGGCGGAACGGCAGGGATGGCCGATAGCGTTTCGAAGGTTGGAGGAGCCGTCGCATCTCTGGCTATGATGGCTGGATAGGAGGTGTCACATGTGGACATATATCTTCAGCTTTCTGTTTCTACGCCAGCTTGGCAGATCCAGGCCATTGCGTCGGATATTGCTTACGATCCTGGCCATACTGTTCATCATTTCGATGATCTACACGGCCAACCTCTTTCTCACCCTTTCTGAAAGGACGAGTCCACACCATGAGCACACGCACAGTCCCCACTGAATCGTTGCTGAAGCCTGAGCAGGCGCTTCTCGTTGACCACATCGGCAACGAGGTCTATTCGTCCCATTACGCCGAGCGGAAATCCTATCGGCTTATCCTCGGCTATGGAACGGTCATGCTGCTCGCTTCGCTCGGCATGAACCTGATGCTGGCGCGCCGTCCGGCAGCGAATCGTTACATTCGTATCGACGAGATGGGCCGCGCCCAGGCGATCCAGTATTCGGATTTGAACTACAGTCCGCGCGAGGGTGAAGTCCGTACCTATCTGACCGACTGGGCCAACTACCGTTACACCGTCAACCGGGACGTAATCGCCAAGAAATATCCGCTCAACTACTACTTTCTCTCGCAGGCATTGGCCTCGCGCCTGATGGGTGAGGACAATGCCAATCACCTTGTCTCTCAGGTCACGGCAGGCCAGATCGAAGCAAGCGACGTGCAGGTCCAGAACGTGACCATTACCACAATGTCTGAGGAGATGCTCCAGGGCGCACGCATCGCCCGTGGAACAGCCTTGATGGCCGTGGATCGGTTCTACTCCTCACAGAGTTCGCATGAGCCGCGCACAGAGCATTGGATGCTCAGCGTGACCTATTACCTGAACCCGAAGCAGGTCAGCGATCAGTCCCGCGTCTATCCGCAGTATGAGTTCATCAATCCACTCGGATTGACTATCACCGAGTTCCACGAGAATCGCGTTTCTGTCGATCCAATTAAGCCTGTCGCAGTAGCAGGAGCCACGCGATGAGCTTCGATCTGATACTGCCGTTCTTCCCCGAGGAATTGCGCGGGCTTCTGCTCGATCCGTCGATCTCTGATCTGATGATCAATGGTACGAGCGGAGTCTTCGCAGATCGCAACGGCGTCGTCGAGCAAATTGCACTCTCACAGCCATACACGAACGAACGCTTGCAGGCTGCGATTGAGCGAGTCGCGCGCATTCTTGGGCAGGACTTGACGACGCAGAATCCGATCCTGAATACGCGCTTGCCGGACGGCTCGCGCGTGGCCGTTGTCGGCGCACCTTCGTCGATCAACGGGCCGACAATCACCGTGCGCAAATTCAACCGCTGGTTTACCTCGGATGAACTGGTCGAAGCTGGAAGCTTGCCCGTTGATGTCCGGGATGCGGTTGTAAGGCTGATCGAAGGACGGAAGAACGGCATCATTGCCGGTGGAACAGGATCGGGAAAGACCACGCTGATGAAGGCGCTGCTCGACCACGTGCCGCTCGGTGAGCGGCTGATCGTGATCGAGCAACCAGCCGAGTTGAAGGTCGCGCATCCCAATGCCGTTCGCTGGGAGGCGGTCGCTGCCATACCCGGTCAGGTTGCTGTCACTCCAAGCCAGCTTGTAGCCGCCGCTTTGCGGCATCGGCCCGACCGCATCATCATGGGCGAAATCCGCGACGAATGCGGCTATGACCTGTTGCAGGCCATGAACACTGGCCACGGCGGAACGCTCTCGACTTTGCACGCGGATTCTGCCCTTGATGCACTGGACCGGCTGGCGGATATGGCGCTCAGCGCCCGAACCAATCTCGACCAGCAATTCATCCGGTCACAGACCGGAAAGGCAGTGGATTTTGTTCTCTACTGCGAGCGCGATTTCACAGGCCGACGCCGGGTACGCGAGCTGATCACCGTGAAGGGATACAGCCATGCTGACCAGTCCTTCGAGACTGAGGAAATCTACCGGGCTTCCTCCACGGCGGCGGCGTGAATTCAGCAGAACTCGCTCGAATGAAAACGCGAATCGGAGGCACGGCTATGAAAAGCCTTCCTGGGCACGATGTAGCAATCAGAATCTCCCCTTGTTATGCGCTCTTGGGCATGGCGCGCCGAACAACAGACGCGCGATACCGGATGCAAGATGCGGCTCTTTGTCACGAGGTCAGGCGGCGAGAAGGATGGATCTGGTATTGCCGGTCAAATAGGTCGGCAGGCAGCCAGGGATTTGCTTCGTTCAAGGCGAGTCTCTCTAGTTAAATTTCTCGCCTGCTCGGTCACTGCTTCAGGGCTTTTACGACGCCCGGCGGCACATCGCCGTTCTGCTTTCCGGACTCCTCTCCCAGAACAAGTCTGGGCCCCTGCTCCAGAAAGCACGGCTCGGCACTTGGGAGTCGAACCCATTCGCATCGCTTCGCAAGGTGTGACCCGAGCAGATCGGGAATTCAAATCAGGAGACACGACCATGTATCTGACAGTTATGTGGAATTGGGTGTCGCTTTTCCCGCGCGTTTCGGACCGCGGCCACTCGCCAGTGGGGTGCGTCCACCAGCGCGGGTGCAAGGATGAAATGGCGGCCGGTGCCCAGTTCCTCAGGCTCGCACCGTCCGCACATCTCAGCGCCACGGAGAAGAGGATGAAGTCGAGCCAACTTGTCAATGAGATCCGATGGGATCGCATACCGTTCGTCGCAGGCCACAGAGATGCCCGCGCCTGGCTTAGCTTTCAGGCGTGCCGGGGTCTTGCCCTCAACACGCTGGATGCCTACGGCCGCAACCTGGAGCGATACCTGCGATTCCTAAGCGCCGAAGGCAAGCAACCGCACGAGATCAGGCAGGAAACCGTGGGCGCCTGTCTTCGGAATCTGGTAAAGCCATCGTCTACCGAAGGAGAACCGGACCTCCGGATGGCGAACGCGACCATCCAGCAGCATCTGGCGGTGCTTCGGATGTTCTACGACTTCCTTGTGGAAGAGGAGCGCTGCACAAGAAACCCGTTCCGCCGGGGAGAAGGTCGTTCGGCGCGGTCTCTGGTGCAACGAGAGCATCGGCTTCCCACGATTCCAACCGAGGAAGAATGGTGCCGGATTCTCTCCGAGGCTGCAAAGGAACCGATCCGCAACCGCCTGATGTTGGCGATGAGTTATGATGCCGGCCTTCGCCGGGAAGAACTGTGCCTGCTCGAAACATCGGACATCGATCCATCGCGGCGCACGATCCGCGTGCGGGCAGAGACCACCAAGAACCGGCGGTCGCGTGTCCTGCCATATTCGGCGACGACCGATGAGTTGTTTGGCCAGTACCTGAATCATCGGCGAACCCTGAGCCGGGAAAGGGGAAGGCTATTCCTGTCCCAGTCACCGCGCAACCGCGCACAACCCGTCTCGATGTGGGCGTGGTCCAAGGTCGTCACCGCCATCGCGAAACGCGCGGTGGCTCCAGCCTTCACGCCTCATACTCTACGACACCTCTGTCTGACCGATCTCGCGCGAGCGGACTGGGACATCCACGAAATCGCGACTTTCGCCGGTCATCGCAACATCGAGACCACGATGATTTATGTGCATCTCAGCGCACGCGATCTGGCGGCCAGGTTCAACTCCACGATAAAGCAGTTGCACCAGCAGCGGCTGGAAGCAATGGGGAGGCTGTTTCAATGAGTGCGAAGAAAACAACCGACATGTGGAGCTGGCCCGTCGACGCAACAAAATACGATCGGGCACACAGCCTGACCGCCAGGGAGCGCCACTTCCTCGCAGTGGAACTGCCGTTGCGGAGCAAATTCAGTAAGACTAGGCAGCCGTCGCTCGATGTTGTCCACCGGCTCGTACGTCCCTTGCACGACGTCTTCGATCATATCGAGTACAAGGGACAAAAACGTCGTTCTCTCGTCTTTTACCTGCTGGAAGAGATGGGGCGCCGTAATCGTGCTCTGTGGGCCTGGACAGACGAGGAGTGGATCGAGATCGTTGAATCGCGTCGATATAACGGCAATCACATCGTCGCAGCGGCCTTCCTGCTGCGGGGTTTTGATGCGCTGGCGAGCTTCCCCAAACGGCGGCATGTTTTTTCATGTCTGGCGCGCCGGGTCTTCGGGTTCAAGGTTGTTGCGGAGGCCGAAAGGCAAATCAAGGCAGAACTACGCGATCTTGGCTACCGCGCCCGCACGCTACGCATCATGCCGCTCACGCTGGCGCAGTTGCTGCTCATCGTACGATCGCCGCGCATAGAGGACATCACGGAGAGCGCACTGCTTCAAATACAAGAACAAGGCGGCACTGTTGCTCTGGAGCAGTGCATAATCGCGCTGTCGCGCTTGCTGATATCGAAAGGAATCATCGAGAACCCGATCCGTCGTCTGGGATTACAGCCGACACTGATCGTTCGTGCTCCCGAGGTCATCCTTGCGAATGTTCCTAACGAATGGGCGCGTCTTGCGCGCTACTGGCACGAGACATCGACGCTGACTCCGAACTGTCGGCTTCGCCATTACTATCGGATCCTCACAGTGGGTCGGTGGATGCAAGCGACGTATCCTCAGTTGACGAGTCCGGCAGAGTGGACACGTTCTATGGCCGCCGAGGCTGTTGCCATGTGTCTCCAGCAGAAGAGCGGTGAATGGGCACACCGTCCTGTGGCAGAAGTGCGCAACTCCGGCCGCCTCATGGCTGCGCACACTCGGATCCACGCGCTGTCCACGCTGCGGAGGTTCTTCTCCGACCTCCAACAGTGGGAAGTCATTCCACGGCGTTTTGACCCGTACAATGCGTTTCGTGCACCTCGATCCCTGCAATCGCTTGTCGATCGCAATCCCCGCATCCTGTCCGACGATGTATGGGCCAAGCTGATCTGGGCCGGCCTGAATATCTCCGCTGCGGACCTGTCGGCCCAAGGCCGCGGCGCGGCGCACTACTATCCCTTGCCTCTGGTGCGAGCGTTATCCGTCGTGTGGCTATTTGCTGGGCTGCGATGGGACGAAATCCGGCGGCTTCGACTGGGCTGCATACGATGGCAGCAAGATGCTCCAGGGGAGCGTGTGTGCCTGCTGTCAGTTCCTGTAAACAAGACCAGCACCGCCTTCTCCAAGCCGGTGGATACGATCGTGGGTGAAATGATCGAAGCCTGGGAGAAAGAGCGGCCCGCGCAAGCGAAACTGACGGATCACAAGACTGGCAAACAGGTTGATTACCTGTTTGCGCATCGTTCCAAAACACTTGGCGATAACTACCTCAACAGCGTTCTGATCCCCTCGCTGTGCACCAAGGCAGGCGTCCCACACGAGGATGTCCGTGGCCCCATAACCAGTCACCGAGCACGCAGCACGATCGCCACTCAGCTCTTCAATGCGCGCGAGCCCATGTCGCTTTTCGAAATCCAGGAGTGGTTGGGGCACAAGCATCCATCTTCCACGCAGCATTACGCCAAGATCAATCCTTCGAAGCTGACCAAATCGTTCCAGAAGGCTGGCTACTTCGAACGGAATATCCGGGCGATCGAAGTGCTGATCGACCAGGATGTAGTTCGCAAGGGGCTGGCGACCGAAGAGGCGTGGAAGTTCTACGATCTGGGCCACGGATACTGCACCTACGACTTCTTCGATCAATGCCCGCATCGTATGGCTTGCGCCCAATGTTCGTTCTACGTTGCAAAAGAATCTACGCGGGCTCAGCTTCTGGAGGCCACGGCCAATCTCCTCCGGTTGCGGCAAGAGATCCCTCTTTCCGAACCCGAACTGGAGGCGGTCGAGCTGGGCCTGGCAGCCTACGAAAAGCTCATCGACAACCTTGCCGATGTTCCGACACCTGACCGCCTTTATCAAATCGAGACCGCGCCTGATCTCCAGGCACGCAATGGTGACAACAAATGCTAATCGCAACTATCTTCAAATCACATCCACCCGCGCCGGTGGACGCACACCACTGGCGAGCGGCCGCGGTCCGAAACGCGCGGGAAAAGCGACCCCAATTCCACATAAAGAACAAGGCTATCCTCATCGGCTTCCTCGGCAATGATGCCGAAGTTCGCACCGGCAAGAACAACCAGAAGTTCACCACCATCTCGCTCGCAACCAAGTCCTCTTACAAGGACAAAGAGTCCGGCGAGTACATCTCGCACACCGAGTGGCATCGCTTGATCGTCTTCGGCAAGCTCGGCGAGTTCGCGGCCACGCTCAAGAAGGGCGCGCACATCCAGATCGAGGGCGAGATTCGCTACTCCGAGTACACGCCCAAGAAGGCGAAGAAGCCGGTCCGCACCGACTCGATTCGCGTCAACTCCATCCTCAAGCTCGACCGCGCAGAGAAGGCCGCCCCTGAAGAGCAGGAAGCCGACGAGCAGTTGCCCTTCGACGAAGCGGCCGAGTAGGCCGTATCCCTTCACGGTGAAAGCCCGGCATCGTCCGGGCTTTCCTACTGGAAACACCCGTGGAATCGCGTTCTTGAGAGGTCAGATTATGAACCGAATTGCCGCCAACTTCCTCACTCGCTCCTTCGCTTCGTGCGAAACGATTGCGCTCCTGTTGCGCCGGGAAGATGCGCCCCGGCCACAGCAGCGCGTGATAACGGTTGAACAGGTTCTCGCGCCCCGCTATATGGCCTGGCTCAACTTCGAGAATGACAACGGCGCAAACATCTATCTTTCGGCCAACCCTTTGCGCCCCGGCAGCCGGAAGCGGACCAAGGAGTGCATCGCATCCGTCCGCCACATCTATATAGATATTGATGAAGACGGCGACGCCCGGCTCGCTGCGCTGCGGGCGTCGGACCAAGTGCCCACGCCGACCGCGATCATCTCGACTTCGCCCGGAAAATACCAGGCGCTTTGGCGAGTCGCCGGCTTCGACTTCGAGCGGCAAGAAGAGACGCTCAAGCTGATCGCCCAAACCTTCGGCGGCGATCACGCTTGCACCGACCGAAACCGCGTGCTGCGCTTACCAGGTTTCCTCAACCGGAAGTATTCTCCCGCGCATCCTGTCACGGTCGAATACCCAGCCGATGCGATCTACGGTCCAGCAGATTTCCGGCTTGAGAATATCGAAGTCTCTTCCGTGCTCCCGCTCTGCGGAAACGAACGGAAGAAACCCGCCCATTCAACTTCGTCAAAGCACTCGCATTCCGAAGACGACTGGGCCTGGGTTTGCACGCGGCTTGCACTCGATATGAACGCCGCGAAACTGACGCGCGAACTCGCCTCACGCCGCGCCGATAAATCCGATCCGCTCTACTACGCACAACGCACTGTCGATGTCGCCTCGGCTCGCCTTTGGCTGGGCCAAGGCATTCCCATCGACGACGTTATCACCATGCTTGAAGTCCGCCGCCGCTTTGAGATTTCCTCCGCACTCAACTCCGCTCGTGCGCGGGAGATTGCTGCCACGGCTCAGCGCATGATTGCCCGTCGAAAGACGGCCTGATTCCACACTTGAAGGAGACAGATATGCCACTGCTTGAAGTCACGCAAACCCGCCACATCAGCGCATCCATTCGGCTCACGGATACGACCGCTTTGCAGGTCGATCAGTACGCCGCATTCATCCACGCTTCCGCCGACGATGTTGTCGAGCAGGCGCTTGCCTATGTCTTCTCGAAAGACCGCGATTTTCAGGAGTTCCTTCGCACTCCTGAAGCACAACGCATCACGCCAACTCTGCGTATCCGTCGTGTGCCTGCTTCCGAAGCCGCTGAAGCGCCTTCAAAGCCTGCATCGAAAGCACCAGTAGCAGTGGGAGCGAAGGCATGATTTGCCTTCGCTTTCCTGCCCGGACCACTGCGGCGCTGCGCGCCGGAAGAATTTTCGATACTCCACCCCTCAGAGGGAACTCAGAAGTTGCCCAGGAAACTCCTGAGTTACTGATTGATGGAGTTGAAGATATGCGAACCGTGGGAACTCATGAGTTTCCACGGTTCTCTTGAGAAAGCAGGTCATCATGGCGCTTCTTTCTTCAGAAATGCAACTCGGCGCACGCCGGGTGCGCGGACGAGAAAAACGCAACATCACGCTCAACACAAAACTCAATCGCAACGAGTATTCAGAGGTCGAGCGCCATTGCAATTCGCTTGGACTCGACTACGGCGAATGGCTGCGCAGCCTGATTATGCGTGAAGTGCGCGGCAACTCCAGGAATGCAACTGACCTTGCTTTGATGGGCGAAGTCACAAGCCTGCGTCTTTTGCTCATCAACACGCTCGAACCTCTCTTGCGCGGCGAGCAGAAGACCGCAGAGCAGTTCAAAGAAATGCTTCGCTACGTGAAGGCAAACAAGCGCAAGGCGGCGGAAGACACTCTCGCCAGCTATGCGGAAAGGAGCACTGAACAGCTATGAATACCACGCATTGGGGACGCAAGGAAACAATCGTTACGCCGCCGCAGGCTCCCATCTATAGCTACGCGGCTATCACGCTGACGCTGATTCTGACTGTTGTATTTCTGCGCATCTATATCGGTGTGTTCATGCCGCCGCTCGAACGCTACGACCTCTGGCCGTACATTCAATCCGGCGCACTGGCCGGCCTGAAACAGACCGGCCAGTACCAGCTTCTCGATGTTTCGGATGAGCATCTTCATGCGCATCCTGCCGCCGCTGCCGATGTGGAGCCGGGTATCACGACGATAGAATTCGCCCGGCCCCTGCCACTCCAGTTGACTTCAAGCGCCCGCGCCGCCGGACTGGTTTACCTCTATCGCGGACCAAAGGCCAGCTACCGGAATGGACCGCTTCATACTTACCTTCAGCAGTTCGTCTATGGCGGGCACAGCGTCGCCGCAGTCTTCCGCTGGCCGCTCGGTGCCGGGCTTGCCGTGCTGTTAGGCATCCTCCCGTTTGCCGCGCGCAAAGACGTGGAACGATTCCTTGAAATGAAGTACGGACGCCTGGTCAAAGGCCCGGTTCGCGTCACGCCAGCCGGCTTCAATCGCGCCGTGAAGGGCGATGGCGTAGGCTTCAGAACCATCGAATCGAAACAGCTCATGCGCATTCCCCGGCTCGCCGAGGGGCAGCACATCGAACTGATGGGCGACACGGGAGCGGGCAAGACCCGGCTCATCATGCAGCTTCTCATGCAAATCAGAGAGCGGGGTCATTCGGCCATCGTCTACGATCCGGCGTGCGAGTTCGTGCAGCGGTTCTACGACACCAAAAACGGCGACATTATTCTGAATCCTCTCGATGCCCGTTGCCCATACTGGGGACCATCGGAGGAGTTGCGCCGCCGTGCCGAGGCCAAGGCGATTGCCGCCTCGCTATACCAGCCGACCACGGACAAAAAGGGCGAGTTCTTCACGGAGACGCCGCAAAAGATATTCGCTCATCTGCTGACCTTCGGCCCCTCGCCCGAGGAGCTTGTCGAATGGATGGCCAACCCAGACGAGATCGACCGTCGCGTCCAAAACACCGAGATGGCAACGATGATCGCCAAGGGCGCGCAGCAGCAGCGCAACGGAGTATTGGCCTCGCTCGGTCTCATCGCCGACAGCTTGCGGATGCTCCCGCGCAAAGACAAAACCCGGAACCACTGGAGCGCTACCGATTGGTCTGAGAACCGGAAGGGTTGGATATTTCTGACCTCGAAGCCCAGCGAGCGCGAGGCGTTGCGACCGCTGCATAGCCTGTGGATTGACCTGCTTGTTTTGCGTCTTCTCAATGAGCCGAAAGAAGGCCAGCATCCGGTCTGGTTTGTGCTGGACGAGTTGGCCAGCCTGCAACGGTTGCCGCAACTCCACACCGCCATCACCGAAAATCGCAAATCGAAGAATCCGATTGTGCTGGGCTTCCAGGGCAAGGCGCAGCTTGAGTACATCTATGGCCACATGGCCGAGGTCATGCTCTCGCAGCCAGCCACGAAAATCTTTCTGAAAACTACCGAGCCAAAGGCCGCCGAGTGGGTATCGAGCGCCATCGGCAAAGTGGAAATTGAGCGAATGCGGCAGACGCATTTCGACGGCAGCCGCACCGGGAAGAACTTCACGCTGGAGCGCCAGGTCGAGCCGCTGGTGATGGACTCGGAAATCTCCGGCTTGCCCGACCGGCACGCCTTCCTGAAACTTGGCAACTACGTTGCCTGCTTCTCATTTGCCTACCACGACATCCCTGCAACGCAACCATCTTTTGTGCCGCGCCCACTGGACGACGATGAACTCGGCTTTGATCCGAAGACGCTGGCGAAAAAGCAGGCGGAGCCGGAGTCAATCGAAGAGAGCGCGGAAGCCATTCAGAGCGGCTTTTCATTGGGGGACTGAGCCATGCTGAAAATATCGAAAGCCCTTTCTGCGGGCAAGCTCGAAAACTACCACAAGCAGGAATTCACTTCGCCGGACCAAAGCTATTGGAGCCAGGGACAAACAGTGCAGGGCGAATGGCAGGGACGACTTGCCGAAAAATACGGCCTAGCGGGCGCAGTCAACGCCGATGAGTTTCACCGGCTCTCGGAAGGTGAACATCCGCAGACCGGCGAGCAACTCGTACAGCATCGGCAATCATTCGAGTATCAGGGAGCCGACGGCAAGACAGTCAAATCCGTCGAGCACCGCGCCGCGTGGGACGCCACCTTCAGTGCGCCGAAGTCAGTTTCGTTGACCGCTCTTGTTGGCGGCGACAGCCGGGTCCGCAAGGCTCACAGCATGGCGGTCACGACCGCTCTCGGCGAGTTGGAACGGTACACGCAAGCGCGGCTCGGCGGTAACCGGCCCGCCGAATCCACCGGCCAATTCATCGTCGCAAAATTCGAGCATGACACATCGCGGCCCGTCGATGGTTACGCTGCTCCGCAACTTCACACTCATGCCGTTATCTTTAATGTCACTGAGCGCGCTGACGGGACCACGCGGGCGCTCCAGCCGCAGAGTCTCTTCGAGTCGCAGCAGTTCGCCACTGCCGTCTACCAGTCGGAGTTGACCTTCCGGTTGCACGGATTGGGCTACGAGATCGCGCCCGGCAGGAGCGGCGCGCCGGAGATAAAAGGATATTCGCAGGAGTATCTCGACGCTTCGAGCCAGCGCCAGAATCAGATCCTCGCGCACATGCAGCAGAATGGTCTCTCCGGCTACGAGGCGGCGGAGATCGCCGCCCACGCCACGCGCGACAAGAAGCAGATTCAGTCACCTGCCGAGGTGCTGGCGGCGCACCGCAAACTGGCCGCCGAGTTCGGCAATCAACCGAATCAGGTTGTGGCGGCGGCGCAGGAGCGTAGCCAGAAACAATCCACCGCGCGTGCTCCCGAGAAAACACAGAAGGTTGCGCAAGAGGCCGTGACCTTTGCACGCGAACGCAGCTTTGAGCGCGAGGCTGTCACCGATGAGCGCGCCCTCTTTCGAGATGCCTTGCGTCGCGGCATGGGCGAAACAACCTATGCACAGGTTCGCGCCAGCGTTGAACAGAGACTGGCCGCCGGTGAATTCCAGCTAGTAGCCGGACATCAACACGATGCTGCGCGGCAGTTCACTACGGCGGAAACCATCCATGCCGAGAAAGAAATTCTGCGGCAGATGCGACAGGGGCAAGGCCGGGCCGAGCAGATCATGCCTGTCCAGCAAGCCGTGAAGCACACGGCTCAAAATCCGATTCTCAACTCCTCGCAACGTTTGGCAGCGGAAGAGATTCTGACTTCGCGCGACAGAATCCAAGGCCTTCAAGGAAGCGCAGGCGTGGGGAAGACAACCACCCTTCAGACAATCCGAGAGGCAGCCGAACAGCGCGGGATGATCGTTGAGGGATTCGCCCCGACCTCCCGCGCAGCACATCAACTTCGTGACGCAGGCATCCATGCCGATACTTTGCAAGGCTTCCTTGCGCGCAACAGGCAGCCGAATCCAGATCGCCACCTCTATATGGTGGACGAGTCGAGTCTAGCCAGCACAAAACAGGTGCATGATTTCCTTGCCAAAATCGAACCCGAAGACCGGGTTCTCTTCATCGGGGACACGCGCCAGCATCAAGGCGTGGAGGCCGGAAAACCCTTCGAGCAGTTGGTCGAAGCGGGAATGAAGACGGCGCGACTTGATCAAATTGTCCGCCAGAAAGACCCGGATTTGCTGCGTGCCGTCGAGCATCTTTCGCGCGGCGAAGTTGCCGAAGGCGTCGCACTTCTCGAACAGCAGGGCCGCGTCACTGAGATTGCCGACCCTGAGAAGCGCATCACTTCTATTGCCCGGAACTATGCCGATAATCCGGCCAATACCATCATCGTCTCTCCCGACAACGCCTCGCGCCGTGCGATCAATCAGGCGGTTCGCTCGGAGTTGCAGTCGCGTAGCATCGTCGAATCCGACAACCACGCCATGCGTGTCCTTGTGCCGCGCTCCGACATGACCGGCGCTGACCGGGCCTGGGCCGCGCGCTATGAAGTAGGCGACGTGCTCCACTATCAGCGAGGCAGCAAAACCCTCGGCATCGAGCAACGCAGCTACGCGCGCGTCGTCTCCACTGATCCAAAACAAAATCTTTTGATCGTCGAGAAAGCGGACGGCCAGCAGGTCACCTACGATCCGGCCCGGCTGCACGGCATCTCCGCCTACCGCGAGATCGAACGTGAATTTGCCGTAGGTGACCGCCTGCAATTCACTGCGCCAAATCGTGAACTGGGAGTTGCCAACCGTGACCTCGGCACAGTGCAGGAGATCGGCGCGCAGGGCGCGATGACCGTTCGCATGGATGGTGGCAAGGACAGGGAGGTCACTTTCGATCCGGCAGAGATGCAGCACTTCGACCACGGCTACGCCGTGACTTCGCACAGCTCGCAGGGACTCACCTCGGAGCGCGTTCTGGTCAACATGGACACCAACGTCCACCCGGAACTTATCAATACCCGCTTTGCCTACGTCTCGGTCTCGCGTGCTTCGCAGGATGCGCAGATTTTCACAAACGATGCTTCTTCGCTGGCAGAAAGTCTGAGCAAGGACGTAACCAAGGTATCGGCGCTTGATGTCGTGCACGGCCAGAACTCAATGAAAGTCCCCAACCTGGATTCTGCCGCCGCGTTGTCCAAAATACCACTGGCAGGAGCGGAATTAGCGATATGACCTTGAATAGCAGCGCAACTTTGGCGATACCCTGAGCCTGCTCTTGTCATTCGCCGATGAAATAGTATCTGCGGTGGGGGTCTTGAGGCCCGCTTCCTATTTCGGCGACCAGGCCTCGTTCCACGAGCGAAGCAAGCCGGGGGCGGGCTGCGCGTGGCGAAATCTCGATCTGCTTCGCAATCTCGGATGTGGACAGTCCTGCTTCTTGGTTTGCAGCAAGTGCGGCCAGGATTGCTTCGTCCCGCGCATCCTTCGCCGGTGCGCGGCGTGCAACAGCCGAAAGCGTGACACGAAAATGGGTTCCAATCTCCTCAAAGCGTGGCGCATCCAATCCACGTTCTTTACATGCGACGGTCATGCGTTGAATTCCGCTGCCCCATTGTTCAATGAGGCCCAGTTCCTGAAATACGCGACCGAGAACGCGATTGCGGAGCTTTGAAATGCCCTTCTGAATGTCTTCGAGAGTGAGTCCGAATGGAAGTAGACCGGGATTGTCGATCTCCAGGCGATCATCGAAGAGAGCTACCCGGATAGGTGCTCCGCGCTGAGAATAATCCGCGTGAACAATGGCGTTCATCAAAGCCTCGCGGATCGCGACAACCGGCAATGTCCAATGGTCCGCCCGCTTCACAGCACCGATTACGGCTTCACGGGTCATGTGCTTCTGTAAAAACGCAACCACTTCCTCGGCAGCTCCGGGAAGATACGAACGCACTTCCATAGAATCGATCAGACGGCGTTTGTCGTTGCCTGCGAACCGGCCTACCTGAATCCATGCATCCGGATAGCGTTCCAGACGGTTTGTTCCGAACAACAGTACTCCGCCGACCGTTGGCACAATCCTTCCCTGATAATTTGTCACGATCTTCAGCGTTTCGAGGTCTTTGCGCGCCAATTTGCGTACGGGCTTGAAGAACTCGGAAGCTACTCGGAAGTCGATTGCTTCCGAGTTCATTTCCGGTTCCGGCTGCTCATCGAAAGAGGCCAACTGACTATAACGTCTCATTTCCTCGATCAGGGCGGAGTCAGCGCGCCGATTGGTCGAGCCAACGCGAACAAACGTGCCACTTTCCGGCCCAAGACGATTCAGAGAATGCGGACGGCTGGCGCTCGGATAGACCTCGACAGCCAATACCTGCGACTTCCTCCAGGACAGGATTTCTATCGAGGGAACGAGCCTGGGAGAAATGCTATCCGCAATCAAACTGGCCAGCCGCTCTTCCTCGGCCAAGACGTTTTGAAGCCCCTTGACTTCCTTCGCGCCATCGGTCACGCCAAACACAAGAACTCCGCCAGCGGTATTGGCAAACGCAACAATGGTTTTTAGCGCATTCTCTGGCGAAGACAGGTCGCGCTTGAACTCAAGCGTTTTTCCCTCGGACTGGCTGAGCAGACGAATCAGATCCATGCTCGGTATTTTACTCGGAAGTGCTGCGCAAGGGGAACCTTCCGAGCTTGCCGACTCTTTGGGTAGATCACGATGCTGGAGTGTCCAGCCGATTTCGGGGATGAACGACGAATAAGCTCAAGACTCTATTGTGTTTCCACTTCTTGCGGGGAGGCGGCTATGCCCCTTCCCCCGCTGCGACCGCCGGTGAAGCTGGCGTTCTCCGCTTCCCATCCATGCGGGGACTTTCCTTCCCCGCAACGCCCCTCCCCAAGTCCATTCGGAAGAGAACCAAATTTCTTCTTCGTTCAAGTGCCCCCGCTTCATGCGGCTTTATGGCAGAGGCGGTCGGAACCCGTCAAGGCTCTTCGCTGACGCTCGATGAACGGGCAACAAACGCCCGGCCTTGACTGAACCCTCCGCGCCTCTGCTCGCCGCGCAAGACATGAAGCGGGGGCACTCAAACAAAGAAATTGGGTTTGAGGCAGATGCCCTCCTTCAGAATCCGCCCCACGCGGGCACCGAGGAGAGCGAAGATCATGCCATACGCCAGCAGCCACAAAGCCACCACCGCGCCGCACAGTAAAAATGCGGCTTCTGCGAATGCCACCATCGACCAGCAGCGCAACACGCAGCGCGAGAACCCCACGCAGCAGGCCATCAAGCAGGCCGTCGATTTTTTGCTTGAGCAACTCGCCGCAGACAAGAGCGAAACGCTATCGACCTATCTGGCCGCCATGGCGCGCTTTCACAAATACAGCTTTGGAAACATCATGGCCATTGCCCGCCAGCGTCCCACAGCTACGCACGTCGCCGGGTTCCATACATGGAAAGAGTTGGGCCGGTTCGTCAAACGTGGCGAGAAAGGTATTCAGATCTTTGCGCCGATGATGGGCAAGCGCCGCACGAAGGACGACAACAACCAGCGCAGCAAGCAGGACGACAACGCCAAGGCCGCGCCCGTGCTGATTGGATTCCGCGCCGTGTACGTCTTCGACTACACGCAGACCGAAGGCGCAGAACTGCCAGAGATGGAACACAGCATCAACGGCGAAGTGGGCGAGCACCGCAACCGTCTGATTGCCTTTCTCGATTCACAGAACATTGCACTGGAATACAGCGAAGAGATCGCGCCCGCCCTTGGCGTGAGCTACGGCGGACGGATTGCGCTTCTTCCCGGTCAGCAGAAGGCCGAGGAGTTCACCACACTGGTTCACGAACTGGCACACGAGCTTTTACACAAGACCGAGCGCCGCACCGGAACCACTACAACCATGCGCGAGACCGAAGCCGAGGCCGTCGCCTTCATCGTTGGCCAGGCCATCGGCCTTGAGATGGGCACCGCGTCGAGCGATTACATCCAGATGTACGCAGGCAATGCGGAGTTGCTCACGGAAAGTCTGCACGTGATTCAGCAGACATCGGCCCTGATCCTTGACGCAATTCAGCCCCGGAGCGACGCACAAGCAAACCAGTCCTTTGCGGAGGTGGCGTAATGAAAGCAATCGTTGAAATTCTGCAGGAGGCCGGGCAGCTTGAGCCCGGCTTCCACATCCACATCGACAATGAACCTTGGATGACGCTCGACATTGAGGAGATTCAGCAGGCCGGGCCGAATGGCCTGCCGACGCTCTCCCTTGCCCATTACGGCAGCCAGAACGGCGACCTGATGCGCGACCCGGAAATGCTCTTCGAGATGGAGGGCACGGGCAGCGAGTTGAAGCTGTGGCCCTACTACTGGCGCAACGATTATCTCGGCATTGAGCAGTATTCAAGCTATCGCAACGAGGCAGGCCGTCTCATCGTGAATATCTCCATGCGGCAGCAGCACAGAATGTTTGCCGCCATGTGGAGCCGCAATCTCCGCGCTCAGGGCTTCATCGAAGCCTACAGACGGCAGCTCAAGGGCCTGTAAAGATTCCGGGCGGGCCGCGTGCCCGCCCTTTTACCAGTCATTGAGGATGCCGTGAAGTCCTGCCCGTTTTCCCGCCCTGTTTGTTCTCCCAGCGTACAGGAGGGCCTTGTTCCTCCCGCCCAACGGGCAGGCGCACTGCGTTACCTGATTGAAACGCAGTCCACAGCTTTGGCAGCGACCCCGGCCCGCTCCCTATCCACAAGTATGCAAAGGTGGATTCGCGTGACTTTTATCTTTTACCCTGTAAACAGTGGACCCGGTGCAATGCCAGCGTGGCCACGCAGACAAACACTGTCTCAATCTCAGACGCTTAATCTTTTATTTGCATAGGTTTGAGCGTTTATACTGATCCTTCATTTTCGTATGCCCGTACAGGGTATTCAGCAATTTCCCCCTTTTGAATCAAGGGCATAGCACCGGAGTCTAAAACACGAATGGCGCAACTGGAACATATTGAAGCAATTGAGGCCCGCCTTTGGCGTGCGGCCGATCTTCTGCGGTCAAACTCGGAGTTTGCCAGCAACGAATACTTCATGCCCGTCATGGGGCTGATCTTTCTGCGCCACGCCTTCAGCCGCTTTCTCGCCATCAAGCCGCAAATCGAGAAGTCTCTCCCCTCGCGCCACGGCGTCACCCGCGCGCTTGCCAAAGAAGACTTCAGCCAGAAGGGCTCCATCTTCCTTCGGCCCGAGGCGCAGTTCGACTACTTCATCGCCAAGTCCAGCGATCCCAAGCTGCCCGAGATCATCGTTGCGGCGATGGAGTCCATCGAAGAGGACTATTCCAGCCTCAAGGGTGTTCTGCCCAAGCAGGAGTACCAGTCCATCCCGGCCGATCTGCTCGGCGATCTGGTGCGCACCCTCAATCCTGAAGAGTTGAAGAAGGCCTCCGGCGATGTCTTCGGGCGCATCTACGAATACTTCCTCACCAAGTTTGCCGATCTCAAGGCCCACGACGGCGGCGAGTTCTTCACGCCCATCTCGCTGGTACAGTTCATCGCCAACGTGCTGGAGCCTACTTCGGGCACGGTGCTCGATCCAGCCTGCGGTTCCGGCGGCATGTTCGTGCAGAGTGCGCGCATCGTCGAGCAGCATCACCAGAACCCATCCGAGCGTCTCACCTTCCGTGGCTACGAGAAGAACAAGACCACCGTCAATCTGGGCAAGATGAACCTTGCCGTTCACGGCCTTGAAGGCGACATCCAGCAGAACATCAGCTACTACGATGACCCGCTCAACCTGCTGCACAAGTGCGATTACGTCCTGGCCAATCCGCCCTTCAACGTCGATGAGGTCGATGCCAGCAAGATTGCCAACGACCCGCGCCTGCCCTTCGGTCTTCCCGGCGTCACCCTCGCTAAGGGCAAGTCGAATGGCGATGAAAAGGGCAAGGGCCGCGTTCAGAATGGAAATTACCTCTGGATTCAGTACTTCTATAGCTACCTGAACGCCAAGGGCCGCGCCGGATTCGTTATGTCCTCGCAGGCATCGAGCGCGGGCCGCGATGAAGCCAAAGTGCGCCAGAGCCTCATCAAGACCGGCCATGTGGACATCATGGTGGCCATCCGCTCCAACTTCTTCTACACCCGCACCGTGCCCTGCGAACTCTGGTTCCTTAACAAGGCCAAGCCCGTAGAGCACAGGGACAAGGTGCTGATGCTCGACGCGCGCGGCGTCTACCGCAAGGTCACGCGCAAGATCTTCGACTTCAGCCCTGAGCAGTTGCAGAACCTGCTCTCCATCGTCTGGCTCTATCGCGGTCAGCCCGAGCGCTTCCGTGCTCTGGTTGCCAGCTATCTGAACCGAACCAACACCGAGGCCGCCGAGGTTGCCGCGCTGGTCAAAGACTTCGAGAAGGCAACCAGCACGCTTGAAGAGCTGACGCGCCCTTTTCTGAAGACCATGGCGAAGCAGACCGCGCACACCGCGCCGCTCGATGAGTTCCGCCGGGCGGCAGAAGATTTCCGCACCGACGCCAAAGCCCTGCTGGCCGCGCTCAAGGCTCTGCCCGCAGCCGAGGCCAGCGACGAGGCCAAACAGCTCCGCAAAAAGACCGAGAGTGCATCGCCCACGGCAGAGAAGACCCGCGAACTCGGCAAGCAGGCCGACCACCTTTTCAAGCTCGCCGAGCGTCTGCTCGAGGTCTGCGAAAAGTCACTCGACGCCAAAGCCAACGACGACTGGAAGAACAAGGACGTCAACCGCGCCCGCAAAGAGATGGACGAGGCCCGCCGCCTGCTGGTCGAGCGACTGCGCCAGGTGCGCTACTTTCATCGTCAGGCCGTCTGGCTCATCGAACGCTTCCCGGAGGCCAGGCTTGTCGATCTTCCGGGTCTGGTGAAGCTCGTCGACAAGACGGAGCTCGAAAAGAACGACTGGAGCCTGACGCCGGGCCGCTACGTCGGCGTTGCGCCGGAAGAGGAGGACGAGGACTTCGACTTCGAAGAGACAATGCGCGAGATCCATCTGGAACTCGAAGGTCTGAACGAAGAGGCCGCTGAACTCGCAAAAACCATCGCCAAGAACTTCAAGGAGCTGATCGGATGAAGTGGCCTTTGAAGCGGCTGAATGATCTTGGTTATGTCAGTAGAGGACGATCAAAAAACCGTCCTCGTGATGCTGCGCACCTTTACGGTGGAGACTATCCCTTTATTCAAACGGGGGATGTAAAGCACAGTAATCTTTACATTACGCAATACACGCAGACTTATAGTGAGGCGGGGCTTGCACAGAGCAGGCTTTGGCCTATCGGTACATTGTGCATTACTATTGCCGCTAACATTGCAGATACATCGATTCTCAGTTTTGAAGCCTGTTTTCCCGATAGCATTATCGGCTTCATTCCTGACCCCAAAGAAGCTGATGCTCGATTCATCAAGTACAGTTTTGATGCACTGCTACAGAAGCAATACCAGAATTTTTCAAAAGGTGCGGCACAGGACAATCTCAGCCAAGAAAAGCTGCTTTCCATTGATATTCCAGCTCCCAGTGTCGATCTACAAACGAAAATTGCAGATGTTCTCGCTTCTTACGATGCGATGATCGAGAACAACCGGCGGCGGATTGCGCTGCTGGAGCAGGCGGCGCGGCATTTGTATGAGGAGTGGTTCGTACGCTTTCGCTTCCCCGGCTACGAGCACACCAAGTTCATCAACGGCCTGCCTGTTGGATGGCAATTAAAGCGTCTCGACGAACTTTGCCATGACGTTCGGGAACATGCAGATCCAAGCAAGCTTGATGTCGATACCCCGTATATAGGCTTGGAGCACTTGCCGCGTCGGTCGATTACACTGTGCGATTGGGGCAAAGCTGAAGACGTAACGAGTAGTAAATTTTGTTTCTCAGTAAACGACATTCTGTTCGGAAAGATTAGGCCGTATTTCCATAAGGTCGGCTTTGCGTTGATAGACGGCATCACATCTTCAGATGCAATTGTCATTCGACCAAACGAAGGACATCTTTTTAGCTACTGCCTTTGTCTATTGTCCAGTGATATTTTCGTGGCCTTCGCTTCCAAAACGGTCAAAGAAGGCTCGAAAATGCCACGCGCAGATTGGAAGTTCTTGCGCGAGCAGAAATTTTCTTTCCCAACGAAAGATGTTCTTGAAGACTTCAATGCCAAAATTGCGCCACTTACGGCCCAACTAAAAATTTTAGCTTTCCAGACAAAGAAAGCAATGACAGCCCGGGATCTTTTACTCCCCCGATTGATGAACGGCGAGGTGGAAGTTTGAAGTATACCGAAGATGAGTTAGTGCAGAAGACGACCAGCGACTATCTCCACGACCAGCTTGGCTGGGAGACGGTCTACGCCTACAACGCGGAGGACTTCGGCCCTGAGAGTCTGCTTGGCCGCAAGAACGACCGCGAAGTGGTGCTCACCCGGTACCTGCGTGCGGCTCTCGTCTTGCTGAATCCAGGCCTGCCTGCGGCAGCCTACGATGAGGCCGTGCGCAAGATCGCGGACATCAGCGCCAGCCAGACGATTCTTGTCGCCAATCGCGAAAAGTACACGCTGCTGCGCGATGGCGTACAGGTAAGCTATCGCTTTGCCACAGGCGAACTGGTCAAAAAGACTCTGCACATCTTCGACTTCGAAAACCCCACGAACAACGACTTCCGGGCAGTGCGCGAACTCTGGGTGCGTGGCGACATCTACCGCCGCCGCGCCGATCTGGTGGGCTTTGTCAACGGCCTTCCGCTGGTCTTCATGGAGTGCAAGAACGTCCATAAAGATCTGGAGCGCGCCTACAACGAGAACCTGAGCGACTACCGCGACACCATCCCGCATCTCTTCCATCACAATGCTCTTGTGATTCTGGGCAACGGCATTCAGGCCAAGCTGGGTAGCGTAACCGCCAAATACAAGTTCTTCCACGAGTGGAAGCGCCTGCAGGAGAAAGAGCGCGGTGTGGTGGACATGGAGACTTTGCTGCGCGGTGTACTCAGCAAAGAGAATCTGCTCGACATCTTCGAGAACTTCATTCTCTTTGATGACAGCGGAGAGCAGACGGCCAAGATCGTCGCCAAAAATCATCAGTATCTGGGCGTGAATGCCGCCATCGAGAGCCTGAAAGAGCGCAAGGTACGTAAGGGCAAGCTCGGCGTCTTTTGGCATACGCAGGGCAGCGGCAAAAGCTACAGCATGGTCTTCTTCTCGCGCAAGGTGCATCGCCGCGTGGGTGGCAACTTCACCTTTCTGGTCTGCACCGACCGCGAAGATCTGGATACGCAAATCTATGAGACCTTTGCCGGATGCGGTGAAGCGAATAACGATAAAGATCCCTGCCGCGCCGCGTCGGGGCATCATCTGCGCGACTTGATCAGCGAGCAGAAGGCCTACATCTTTACGCTGGTTCAGAAGTTTAACGAGAGTGTCTCGCCGGACCAGCCATGGTCACAGCGCGATGACATTATCGTGCTGAGCGACGAAGCCCACCGCACACAGTACGGCTCACTGGCGCAGAACATGCGCGATGCTTTGCCCAGGGCCAGCTTCCTCGGCTTTACCGGCACGCCCTTGATGAAGGGCGAAGATGAGCAGACGAAGAGGATCTTCGGCGACTACGTCAGTACCTATGACTTTCAACGTGCCGTGGAAGATGGCGCAACGGTTCCGCTCTACTATGACGCGCGCGGTAAAAAGCTGGGAATTGCCACGGCCAATCTGAATGAAAAGATCGCTACCGTGATCGAGAGCGCCGAGGTCAACAACATCGACGTCGCTCAGCGTCTGGAAGCCGAGATCAAGCGAGCTTACCACATCATCACGGCTGAGAAGCGACTGAAGCAGGTGGCCGAGGACTTTGTGCGCCACTACTCCGAGGGCTGGGAGAGCGGCAAGGCAATGCTGGTCTGTATCGACAAGATCACCTGCGTGCGGATGTACGAGCTGATTGTGCCGCTCTGGCAAAAGCGCATACAGGAATTGGAAGCCGCACTCGCTGAGATCGACGACGATCAGGAGTTGCAGTTCCGCACCCGCCAGATTGCATGGATGCGCGAAACGCTGATGGCGGTTGTGGTGAGCGAGGAGCAGGGCGAGGTTGAACGCTTCAAGAAGTGGAAGCTGGACATTCTGCCGTACCGCAAGCTCATTAAGGACGGCTTCGAACTGCCGGACGGCAAGCGACTGGCACTGGAGACTGCCTTCAAACGGGAGTCGCACCCGTTCCGTGTGGCGATTGTCTGCGCCATGTGGCTCACGGGATTTGACGTGCCGAGCCTGGCGACGCTGTATCTGGACAAGCCGCTCAAGGCACATACGCTGATGCAGGCTATTGCTCGCGCCAATCGCGTCAATGAGGGCAAAGGCAACGGCCTGATTGTAGACTACTGCGGCATTCTGAAAAACCTGCGCAAGGCATTGGCAACCTTTGCCGGACGCGGGGACGAAGGCCATGGTGGTGACGACGGAGAGCTTGATCCTACACGTCCGGATGAAGAGCTTCTGGAGGCGCTGGCGCTGGGAATCCAGATGGTGCGCGAATTTCTGACTGAGCGTGGTGCATCGCTGGATGACATCAAGACTCTGACAGGGTTTGCGCGCAATGCGGCCATCGTGAAAGCCAAGGAAGCCGCCAACGAAAACGACGAGTCGCGCAAGCTCTTTGAGATTATGTGCCGAGCGGTCTTCAGCAAATACAAGGCCTGCTTTGGCGATGCGCGGCAGAAGAACTTCCGCGACGACCGGGATGCGATCAATGTGGTCTACAAGAGCCTGCAGGACGACAAGCAGAACGCAGACATTACGGCCATTCTTCAGAGCCTTCATGCCGTGATTGATGAAGCGATTACTACACGCACCCAGGCCAACGAAGACCACGCCATCTATGACATCAGCAAGATTGACTTTGAACGGCTTCGGCAGGAGTTTCAGCGCATAGCCGCACCAAACACCACGCTGCAAAATCTGCGTGTGGTGATTGAAGAACGGCTTCAGCGGCTGATTGCACAGAATCCTTTGCGCACGGATTTCCAGGAGCACTATGAGCAGATCGTCCGGGAGTACAACCAGGAGAAGGATCGTGCTCTGATCGAAAGGACATTTGAGGAGCTTCTGCGCTTTATCGGGGAGTTGGATGGAGAGCAATCCCGAGCCATTCGAGAAGGGCTGGACCAGGAAACGCTGGCGCTGTACGACCTGTTGATGAAGCCTGAACTCGCGGCCAAAGAGGTTGCTCAGATCAAGAAGGTTGCCGTTGAGTTGCTATCGACACTGAAGGAAGAAAAGCTCAGGGTCGATCATTGGCAGGACAAAGAAGGGGCACGTGACGCGGTGCATTCTGCGATCCATGACTTTCTGTACAGCGACAAAACCGGCCTGCCATCTGCATACAGTCCGGATGAGGTTCAGGAGTACACGGACAAGATATTCCAGCATGTGTTTTATGCCTACCCGACGATTCCATCGCCGATCTACGGGGTAGAAGCATCCATGACCATGTAAAATCCAACGCGGCAGACCTTGCTGCTGGGTGCAACTCAGGGGACTTGCCGCAGTTTGTAGCCATAATCCTGCTGTCAGGTGTTCCCGAACGGGAATACTTGGCAGTTTCCCCGCCCAATCGGCCTAGATGTTCCCGTTCGGGATTATTCTCTTGTTTGTAGCTCCGAATCGCGCTATTCTTCCCGTACGGGAATATGAGAATGGCTTTGACAGTGGAAGAGATCGGCAAACAGGTTCGAGAGGCACGTAAGGCCCTGAAGGTCACGCAAAAGGATCTTGCGCTGACCTCGGGCACCGGACTGCGCTTCATCATCGAGCTTGAAAAGGGCAAGGAGACGTGCCAGATCGGCAAGGTGCTGACCGTATTGCAGACTCTCGGCATCCGCCTGCAACTCACGTCGCCCACCGTGCAGAAGGAGGGCTGACCATGGCCAAAACACTTGATGTTTACCTGCATCATGATCTGGTCGGCCAACTGAAGCAGGACGACGGCGGCCAAATGTCCTTCGCCTATGCTGAAAGCTGGCTGGCCAATTCTCAGGCCCATCCGCTTTCGCACTCGCTGCCACTACGCCGCGAGCGCTACCGTGGCAAGCAGTGCCGTGGCTACTTTGCCGGAGTGCTGCCCGAAGAGAGCAACCGCGAGATTATCGCCCGCAACCTCGGCATCAGCGCACGCAATGATTACGCCATGCTGGAGCGCATTGGCGGCGAGTGCGCGGGCGCGGTCACCTTCGTTCCTGCCGGTGAACCGCTGCCTGAGCGCACCAATTCTGACGATCAATACCGCGCACTCTCCAGCTCCGAACTGGCCCGCCTGCTGCGCGAGTTGCCGCGCCGCCCGCTGCTGGCGGGCGAGGCGGGCATTCGCCTCTCACTTGCCGGTGCACAGGACAAGATTGCCGTGCGCGTCGAGGGCGACACCATTGCTCTACCGCTCGGCAGCGCACCGAGCACACACATCCTCAAACCAGCCGTTGAGCGCTTTGCCGGGCTGGTCCACAACGAGGCATTCTGCATGCAGCTTGCGGCGGCGGTCGGCCTGCCCACGGCCAAAACGGAGATCCGCACGGTTGAGGATGTCGAATTTCTGCTCGTCGAACGCTATGACCGCACTGTTGCCCACCATGCCGAGGGCGCGGCGCGGCTGGAGCGCGTGCATCAGGAGGACTTCTGCCAGGCACTGGGCATTGTGTCGGAGATGAAGTACCAGAAGGAAGGCGGTCCATCGCTCAAGCAGAGCTTTGCGCTGCTGCGCGAGACGTCGAGCGCGCCGGTCATTGACCTCGCCCGTCTGCTCGATGCCGTCCTCTTCAACTATCTGATCGGCAACAATGACGCACATGGCAAGAACTTTTCTCTGCTCTACCGACCGTCACAGGCCGGGCAACTCGATGTGCGTCTGGCTCCGCTCTATGACGTGGTCAGCACGTACTTTTATCCTGAACTGACCCGCGAGATGGCCATGCGCATCGGCGATGCGTATCACTGTGAGCGCGTCACCAAGGCAGACTTTGAAAAGCTGGCTGCTGATGCCGGGCTCTCCCGACCTCTTGTGAATCGCCGCATTCCCGACCTTGCCGAGTCCATTCTCGACAAGGTGGAAGGGATTTCCATCAAATCATCAACAGGTCAGGCTCTTGCCGAACAGATTCGCACACGCTGTCAGCACGTGCGCGAATTGTGGTGAGGAGGAAAGGTCTTGTGCTGCAGATTTAAGGTTATAAGGTGACTTTCCGAGAGGAATCGGCCTCGGTGAGCAACTTGGCGATTGGCCACTCTTTGAAATCCAGCCACCGAACAACCAATAGAGACAGTGACGCTGTACCCAGCCTGACAAATGCACGAGCACAGAAATGGTTAGGTCCTTGTCTTAATCACGAGAGGTTTCCCATCTTATTTTGGATGGAAGCGCCTAAACATGCGCAAACGTGTATCTAACGATCTATTATGAAATCGTCTGAAAATCAATAATGGAGTCAGCGTGCTAATCAAAAGTGTTTCGATTAAGAATTTTTGTTCTTGCAGCAATTTGACTATCGAGCTTGCTGCATTCAATCCCTTCATCGGTTACAACAATTCTGGCAAATCGAACATGCTGCGCGCCATTGGATGGCTTCTAAAGAAGTCCGTTTTATCGAAATCGTCTTTTTTTGACCAAAATCAGCCAGTAATCGTTGAAGGTATTATTTCCGGGGTAGACCTGAATCTATTACCTACAAATCAGCAACAGGCCACTGCGCCATATGTAATCAATAACGAATTACACTTCCGTCGACGCCAAGACACACCCCAATCTACTGCAGCCCAAATCAAGATTGACGTACTTGATCCTGGAACGCAGCAATGGAGACCAAATCCTGCGGGTCTGGACACCGCTATTGGTGTTTTATTTCCAGAGCCACTTTACATCGAGGCCATGGAAGATGCGGCTGAGGATGTTGGTAAATTTGGAGCAAAAAACACTATAGGGGAGCTCATCAAGAAAACGATTCTACTGGTCAGACAGAATAATGCTGCCGCTGTTCAGGGAATTGAGTTGGCATTGCAAGGGTTGGATTCTCACTTAAACGGAACAACGCGTATCCAAGAGTTGGCTTCCTTAGAGGCGAATGCAACCAAAGCCGTGGATGATTTCTTTCCTGGGCTCTCCCTTAAGATTAATTTTCAAACACCACAGCTCGATGAAATTTTAAAGGGAGCCACTGTTGATCTGTCAGAACGCCCCGGTTCTTCTCAGCCATTCTCCTCGTTCGGTCATGGTGCACAACGCACCGTACAGATGGCTCTAATTAGACTTCTTGCAGAAACAGCCCAACAAACAACTGGCACAGGGCCAATAACTGTACTGCTGATCGATGAGCCTGAACTCTACCTGCACCCGCAAGCGATTGAACTTCTCAGGGCGGCGCTTAAATCTCTCTCTCAGCGTGGTTACCAAGTCATTTTTTCAACGCACTCACCTCTTCTGGTACGTAAAGAAGAGGTCTTGCATGCAGCATTGGTATACAAGGACAATCACGGTCAAACAAAAGTGAGGCCTAAAATTGCAAATGCTGCCACAACTATGGCGAATCATCCTCATCAATCGTCAGTGATATTCCAACTTCAGAACTCTTCCTATATCCTTTTTTCTGAAAAGATTCTCCTCGCTGAGGGGAAGACAGAGAAGATGATCCTTCCCGAAATATACGAGACACTACGAGGTAGATCACTGGCACTTGATAAGGTCTGCATGGTGGAAGCAGGAGGAAGTCCTTCTCTATGGCCAATGCGCGAGGTCCTTCGCAGCGTAGGATTCACGCCGAAAATCGTAACAGACTTGGACTTCGCATTTAAGGTAGCTCCCAATCTTGGGCTAATCTCTTTGCAAGATCCGGACCTGAATTCATGCAAGGCATGGTTCGCATCTAATTCTGGTACGTTTGGCTTCGTACTCGGTACGGACGGTCTGCCTGCCAAGAAAGACGATTTAGGAAACACAGGTAGGATCAAACCAGAGGAAGCCTTCGGGCTTATGGCGAGCACCATGACTCAAGAAGTTGAACGAATAGCTTTGCTTCTCAAGCAGAATCATAATATTTGGATATGGAGCAGGGGCGCGATTGAAGCTCACCTTGGAATAGCAAAGGACGATATGGCACGAATGAACTTTATTACATTCATGCAGACCAATGGAACAATAACCCACGCCGCTCACGCAAATGAAATCCAAGAATTCATCAATTGGCTTTGAGAATGCATCAATTTCGGCCATTGGAATTTCAATAGCGCAGTAAAGAGACTCTGGTCGCAGCAGTAGAAACCGCTCTTACCGGAGGGAGATCCGTCCATATGGAAAGATATTCAACTGTTGACAACAGTCCAATGCACTCATCCAGCGTGGGTTATATGCCAAGTTGAGGGTAGGGAACGAAAACGCCGAAGTGGTCAAGCAAGCCGCAACCTGTCGGAATAGCCTGTAAAAAATCCACACCTCAGGGAAATCGAGCCTGCCAGAGGAGGGGACAATACAACACATCGAACAAGTACAGGTCCACCCTCTGCAAAGATCACTGGCGGCTGCTACGGCTGCTGACGCTACGTCCAGCTATCCCTCCAGGCGGATGAGCCTGCTAAAAGGGACTTTCCTTTTTCTAGCGTTCCGGGCTACTATGTTTCCCTATCCTCTTCGGTGCGTCATGCCTTGCCCAAGGCGTGACCTGTAGTTCAATGCCTCGGATCTTTCAGGCGGAGCACTTCATAGACTCGGAGGGAAGCATGGTGAACGACCAGGAACGTTCTAACCGCGAATTGACGCACTACCACGCCTGCGTCCACTGTGGCAGCTTGTTTCGCAAAGAAGACTTCGATGCCAAAACAATTGCCACGGGCCTTTATCCCTGCGCAAAATGTGGCCTCGATGGTCCGCTCAATATCGTCATTCAGCGGCTTGAAGACTCAGAGGATGAAAGCGTCTCAGCCTGACGGCAGGGCTGTTTTCAGTGGCAAACGAATCTTCTCCAGTTTACGCGCAGTGGCACGGACATATTCACTGACCAGATTTGTTTTGTTGTCTGCGCGGGCCACCAATCTGGTGACGAGCTTCAAGCCGTCCTCGGCCAGTGGCCGGATCGCGATTTCATTACAAGAGATACGCCAGGCATTTTCACGCGTAAGGAAGGCCGCGCCGTTGTGTGCGAGCACCAGCGCAGAGGCTTCCTCTGCTGCAACGATATAGTGCACATCCGGAGGCACAATACCTTTCGCCGCCATTACGGCCTGAACACGCTGAAAGAAGTATGGATTGATATGGTGCGCTGGCATAATCCAATCGCAGCCACGAATGTCCTCAAGGCGTAGTTCCGCACGATGAGTAACCGCCTCGCCTTTGGGCAGCGCAATGTAGAGCGGCGCTTCTGCCACGGTTTGGAACGTCAGCTTTTGTGTGTCAGGAATTGCAATGACCAGCGCCATGTCCAGACTGCCCGCTGCAACCATGCGCACAAGCTCATGAGAGAAATGGCTGCACAGCTTGATCCTGAGGTTGGGAAACATCGGGAGCCGGATCGATTGCAAGGCAGTAAGCAGGTACGGGTCTATGTATTGCGACCGGCCAACATTCAGGAGCACATCTGTGTCATTCTGCGCGGCCCGCGCACCATGCACGGCGCGCTCTGCATGCAACACGGAACTCCGCGCATCTTCCACAAAATGACGGCCTGCTTCGGTCAGTTCAACTGCCTGGTGCGTTCTCTGAAAGAGCTTCAAATCGATCTGCTCTTCCAGTTCACGAATCCGCTTGCTCAGCGTCGATTGCTCGATATTCAATCGGTCAGCGGCTCTGGTAAAGTTCAGCTCCTCTGCCAGAACGATTGCGGCCTGTAAAAGGCGAATTTCAGGTAGGACCATAACCGGCCTCCAAACTGCAAACTCAAGGAAGGCAACGGATTTACAACAGGCAGCGTTACTTGCTTACGCTGAAATCGTCTTTATGTAACTCACGCATTCTGAGGCATAGACGCCTCTGATTACGGATGTAGACACAGACTAGCTGAAGAAGTTTCTCCCAAAAAGAAAAAATTTTGGCCGTGGTATTCCTGTCGTCACAACCTTGCCAGCTTTTACCGCTGCCCATGACTCTTTTGCGAGACATCTTCCTGATCGTTATTCCTGTTCGGAATAACGGTCTCCCCAGAATTCATTAGACTCACCGCGTCCATCGGGTCATCATGGGCTACATTCCTGGCCAGGCCCATGAACGCTGGCCGAAACAGGTTTCTGACGAATCGTCGATGGCCTATTTTGCCGAAAGGAGAGGTCAATGGAACATCAACTCCTTCTCTATGACCGCAAGAGCGCCGCGCGCATGTTGAGCATCAGCATACGCAGTCTGGCCTACCTGCTTTCGCGCGGTGAGATCCACTTCCGGCGCATCGGTACCAAGACACTTATTCCTCACGCGGAGTTGGTTCGGTTCGCGCGCGGCCATCACCCTGAGCCTGTTTCTTCGAAACCAGTTTCTCAAGAGCAGTGAGCTTATGTGCTGGCGAAAGATGCGCATAGCGCGCCGTCATGGCAATCGTCTTATGGCCCATCAAATCCTGCACCGTCTTCAGATCCACGCCAGCCATCACAAGCCGCGAGGCAAAGGTGTGCCGGAGCGTGTGCCAGGTAACGCCCTCAATTCTGGCTTCCTCGCAGGCCGATCCAAACCATTCCCGCGGATCGGCCATCGGCTTGTTCTGCGCCGACACAAAGAGAGTCGCATCCTTTGGCAGGTTCAACCGCTTGTGCGTTTCGCGGAGTGATTCCAGCGCCCGAATGGCTTCTGAATTCAGGCTCACGTACCGATCAGAGCCATTCTTGGTTGCGCTCAGATGGATGAATTTCTGCGTGAAGTCCACCTGATCCCAGGTCACGCTGAACTGCTCGGACTTCCTCATGCCGGTATTGAGCGCAATATCAAGCTGAGGAATGCTGTGCGGGCGATCCTTTAGAACCTGCCGAAGCCGTACCTCTTCCTCTTCGGAGAGGAAACGAAGTTTCCCTGCAGGCTCTTTTCGCTGAGGAACAAGCCGCGCAGGGTTTGACGTGACCTTGCCGTTCTGGATTCCAATCTTGAAAGCTTTGGAGAGCGCCGCGCGGTAGCGGTTGATGGTCGCCGGAGTCCATTTGCGCTCCCGCGCCATCTCGGAGAACCAATCGGCGATGTCGGCAGGCGTGATGGTGTCGGCCACGCGATTGCCGAAGTACTCCCGCGTAAACTCGATGCGCTGCGTAAAGGATCGCTGATCCCTGTGGGCGGCCTCGCTGAACTTCAGAGCCTCGTCGGCCAACTGACTATAGCGAACGCCACGGTGACCAGCAACAGGGGCCAGAATGCGCTTCCGGACGCGGACCTTCTCCGCCTCGTAGAAGTTCACCGCGTCGGAAAAGGTGCCGACGCAGCGAGCCTTGCGCTTGCCGTCCACGTCCATAAAGCGGACCCAGTAGATTCCGCTGCCCTTTTCCTTCTCAAAAACGCCCCGGTGTTTTTTCTCTTTTGGCTTTCTCGGCATGGGAGACCCTCCGATGCCGTACAGAATATCAATTGGCTACCAAAATGGCTACCAATACTAAAATGGCCACCCGCTCTGGGTGGCCATTTTCCATCTAAACCCTTTGTTTTCTTGGTACCCGGAGAGGGGTTCGAACCCTCATGACCTTGCGGTCTGCGGATTTTAAGTCCGCTGCGTCTGCCAGTTTCGCCATCCGGGCTTGGAACTTTGAATAGACCAAAACAGAGAAATCCCCTCAAAGTTTCCTCTTCATCATAACGCCTCTTATCCCCAAAGTTGACCAGCAACATGTCATCACAGGATTGCGCCCCTGATTGATTCCGGCCTGTGGTGGTTCAGCCGAGAGTGGATCCAGGTCTGAGCAACTTCAGCCTGTTTGAGAAATAGCGCCCTATTGGCTTTTGGCGCGAACCGCAGGGTGTTCTGGTCGCTTTGCGAGGTGATCATAGGGCGCTCCATGGCGGCCCGGGCTTCGGCAGGCTTTTTGGCGCGAATGGCGCGATAGATCTCGCGATGCTCATCCATGGATTTTTGCGATCCATGGCATACTCGGCGGTTTTGAGTCGGGCCTCGTAGAAGGTGGTGGAGATGGTGGCCATGAGGGCCGCCAGAATGGGATTGCCTGCTGCATGGGCAATCGCCCGGTGAAAGCAGACGTCGTGGAGCAGATATAGTCGGGGATCGTCGATGGTGGCGTACATCTCAGCCAGCTCTTCGGCAATCACCATGAGATGCTCTTTTTGCCCGCGTTCGGCGGCCAGCGCGGCGAGATTGGTCGCGAACAGCTTGCGGGCTTCGATCAAAGGTGCCGACGCGACGGCGGACCTTCATCACACCTATCGCGGTCAGATAGCCTAATTGAAAAATGGGAGGGGCTGTTTCCCAACCCCTCCGGAGGCTAAGACACACAGTCTTAGAAAGTGATGAGACCTGTTCAAGATGCTGCCGGCTTGCACCGGCAGCACGGTTGAAGCGCTGTGGACAATTACCAGCTGATGCGACCGGAAACCTGGATGTCGCGCGGATTGTTGGCCACGGTGGTGATGGATCCGAAGGCGGTGCTGGTTGCCGACTGAACCATGTTGTTCGCCGTCGCCGGCGAAGAATAGATCACGTGATTGGTCACGTTGGTGATCGCCATCTCGAACTGGAACTTCATGGTGCGATAGACCGGGAAGGTGCGCTTGATGGACATATCTGTATCAAACGCGCTCTGCCCCCACATGTTTAGAGGGGCAACGCGTGGTGCATTGCCTGGAACATAGAGGGCGGGACCGCTACCAACAGAGATAGCCTGTCCTGTCTGCGTTCCATAGCTGGTTGTTGTTCCCGCTATGTTGACGGTAAAGGCATTGGGGTTGATGTACTGGACACTGCCGATGTAGTTGGGGTTACTCGAATCCCAGCTAACCTTTTGTCCTGATGCGGTTTTGCCGTAGGAGTATTGACGGCCTTTCTGACCGGGGACGATGCTCGGCATGCAGGTACCGAGAATGCCGCTGCCGCCGCATCCGCTGGCCTGAACCAGAATCGGAAAGCCGGAGCGATAGGTGGCGATGCCAGAAACGGACCAGTCACTGACAATCGAGCGGTAGGCAAAGTTGCTTCCACCAAAGTGACCGCGACCGAGAGGCAGTTGATAGACCGCGGTGCCGACCACGTTCTGCGGCTGATCGGCCGTGGATATCGAGCGGTCCAGACGGGTGTTGTCGCCGACGCGGAAGGTGCCGATGTCGTCGATGGACTTGGAGTAGGTGTAATTGAGCATGAAATTGAGGCCGTGCGCCAGACGCGAGCGCAGGCTGACTTCCAGGGCATTCCAGTTCTCGTTGCCCACAAAGCTGGTGGTGTCGCTGACGCCACTGTATTGCGGGAAGGGTTGGTAGTACTGGTAGACCGAGTTGCTGGCGTAGTAGTTGGCGGTGCTGGAGTAGGGATTAGGCGGCGTGAATCCGTCCGACGCAGCCATGGCCAGGTAAGCCGCTGTTGCTTTTTGTCCGAGCACCGGATAAAGGCAGGTGTTGCCGCTGCAAGTGGTTTGTGTGGAGCCGCCACTTGCGGTGAGGGTGTAACCGGCAAGCGCGGCCATGGACTCGGGGAGCTTGTTGTTCCGCGCGCCATTGGCCCCGGAGACGTTGATGAAGTGGCCTTCGCTGCCCACGTAACTAACCGTCAGGCTGATGTCCTTGGTGAGCTGACGTTCGATGCCAAAGGTCCAGTTGATGTACTCGGGGGTACGCGATCCGAGGTACGGGTCAAAGTAGGTGACTGTGCCGTTATTGGTATTTTTGAGCGTGGCCGTTTCAACCGCGCCGTATTCGGCCATGGTTGCGCCAGCAGGAAGGGTTGACAAGGGCGAAGCGACTGACCCGGTCCATCCGCAAGCGGTGGAGTCAGCCGTTCCATTGGAGCACGGGGTGCCATCCCAGTAGAAGGAGGGAGCGTTGCTCACGCCACCCGCAGCCGATGCCGAAGGCACAAGGCCGAAGGTAGAGGGAGAGCCAGACTGGCTGCCGCTGGTCCAGTCGCCACGGGCAAAAGAAAGTCCATAGCTGGCGCGCAGAACAGTTTTCGGATCGAGAGCGTAAGCAGCGCCCAGACGAGGAGCAAGGTTCTTCCACCAGATCGGCGAAGGCGTGCGCGTTCCGGAATAGAAGTAGCCGTTGTCTTTGCTGCCGGCAAATTCCAGGGTTCCCAGGTTGCCGGTGTTGGTGTTCTGCCCGTTGGGGTTCAACCACGAGAAGATGTTGTGCGCCTCGTGGATGGAGGGGAAGATATCCCAGCGCAGGCCGACGTTGAAGGTCAGCTTGGAGGTTATCTTGTAATCGTCCTGCAGCCAGAAGGAGGGGTTCATCCAGCGCGAGCCCAGTTCGGGCACGCCGACGGAGACGGAACTGGAGCTGACGGCTCCCAGCATGTAGCTGGCAAAGGCAGAACCTGTGTTCGGCGCCGTGGTGCCGGTGCTGGTGAAGCCCGCGGTTTGCGTATTGGCGAAGGTGTAGGTGAGCGGCGAAGAGTTGGTCACATTCTTGATGTAATTGAACTGCACATCGACCAATTGACCACCAAAGGTGACATTGTGCTTACCGTGCTCCCACTGCATGTTGTCGGTCAGTGCGTAGGTATTGTTAAGCTTCTGGTTCGAGTCATAGCCGGCTTCGTTGTTGGGGTTGTCCAGGCCACCGCTGAAGGAGATGCCAGGGAAGCTATTCGACGCCTGTCCTACAGGTGTATTGAGCAGACCGCTGCTGGCCGCTGCGTACTTGGGCTCTTCGTCGGGAGTGACCGAGAGGCTCTTGTAGCGGCCAAAAGCCAACGCGAACTGGTTGACCAGATGTGCAGTGATGGTGAAGGTGTCCTTGAGGATGTCCACATTGGTCTGGGGCGCATAGGACTGGCTGGTGTTGAAGGGCGGTCCAAGGGCGTTGGCTGCGCCAGCGGCATTGGGGCCGGTGCTGGCCTGGCGGCCGAAACCGACGATGAGGCTGATCTGATTTCTGGCATTCATGTCATAGTCAATGCGGCCGGCGTTGTACCAATTCGAGAGCCCATTGTTATAGCCGGCGACGATGTTGCCGGCATAGAGAGCCTGGTTGGCAGTTTTTTCATACGGCAGCATGAACTTGTTGAAGTAGGCAGAGGCCGCAGAGATGCGTGCTGCCGGGATCTGATTCGAGCTGGTGAATTGGCTACGGGTGCAACCAGCGCCCGAGCAGCCGTTGGTCGGCATGGGTTGGGTCGAAGGATCATAGATGGTGTATCCGGTGGCGGCAGCATACCCGGTGAAGTCTGCCACCGGCTGAAGCGTGGTGCCGGTGGGATCATAGCCCATCATGGCATTGGTAGGAACGGTCTGGACCTGTGGTTTCGGGCCATTCTGGTTGCGATATTGTCCGTAGTTGTAGAAGAAGAAGAGCTTGTTCTTGATGATCGGGCCGCTCAGCACGATGCCGAATTCGTTCATGATCTCCTGGGACTTGATGCCACCCAGCTTGCACCAGCTGGTCGACGCCGTAAGGGCCGCGCTGGTGCATACACCGCCTACGGGAATGATGGCTCCGGTAACCGGGGTGGGATGCTTGGACGAAGGATTCCAGGCATCGAGCACGGTGTTACGCAGATACTCATAAGCTGCGCCGTGGAATACGTTGCCACCCTGCTTGATGGAGTAGTTCTGCACACCCTGTCCGGCATATTGAGCCGAAAAGCCTGTGGTCTGCACCTGGAACTGGTCAATGGCATCGACGCCAAAGGCCGTCCAGGTCAGGCGGGGATCGCCGACGCCATCGGCTTCGGGCAGGTTAACGCCGTCGATGTAGATCTCCGAGGTGCCGCCGGCCGGGTTGCCGCCGTTGACAGCGCCAGAGGTGCTGGTGTTGTTGCCGCCCGAAGCGCCACCACCGGCGGTACCGGTAAAGTTGGACTGCACGCCAGGCATGAGGCCGGCGAAGTCAGTAGCACGACGCTGATCGGCATTGCCGCCGGCACCCATCAGCAGCGGCAGGCTGGAGTACATTTCGTTGTCCATCACGGCGCCAAGTGTGGCGTCAGTGGTTTCCAGAACGGGGGGCGCGTCGGTAACGGTGATGGTCTCCATTTCGCCGCCCACGGCGAGCTTGGGGTTGACGGCGACGGTGGCCAGAGCGTTGACGGTGACGTTTTCCTGCACCATCTTCTCAAAGCCCTTGGCCTTCACTGTCAGAGTGTAGACGCCTGGCGCAAGCGGGCTGATGTTGTAGGCGCCGGCGCTGGTGGTGGTTCGTACTGTGCTGACGTTGGTATCGACCGCAGTCGCGGTGACGGTTGCCTTGGCGACTACCGCGCCCGACGAGTCGAGCACAGTACCAGAGATAGCTCCCGTGCCAGCCATCTGCGCCTGAGCGCCGAAGGTTGCCATCATGGCGATGACTAGACATACCAGCCATTTCCATACGGAGTAGCGCTGCAAGCTGCCCAGTGGCTGTTGTACTACCGGCCGCTCACTGTTTCGTCTATGTTGAAATTGCATTCTTGTTGCCTCCATAGAATTGTTGTTTTGGTGCAAGTTCATGGTTCTCTTGGCTGAAACTGCCTGGATTGGGTTTGCAGTGTTGCAGGGGCGGTGCCCTCGGGGCGAAGTCTGAGGGGATTGCGTCCCCGCGTCGACGCCCGACTGAAATCGTTGCCACTTAATTTCAGATGAAGAGTCAGATATTTGTAGGTCGGGATGACAGTCATTGTCAAGAATATTTTGGCAACATTGCCAAAATAACGGCAACGCTACCACTTTGGGGCGATTTGCTGCCATAATTATCCTTCTACTCAAAGCGCATCTCTCCGCGTAGCAAAGGATTGCTCATGAATCGACGTCAGTTCCTGCAGAACTGCGGCGCCACCGGCGCGCTGGCCACAACATCCCTCAAACACCAGAGTTTCAGAGACTTGCTGGCAGCCAGCGGCGCAGCACAAAAGCCCCTGAATGGTCAATTGCTGCCCGACGAGGATTGGAATCTGTGGATCGATCAGCAGGCAAAGTGGGATGAAGACTTGATTCACCTTCCGGAGAGCTTTTCCTTGCAGCAGCTTCCGATCAATCCGCCGACCGGTGGGTGGGCCATGCTGGAGCGTAACCGTGGCACGCAGGACGCTGCGGTGGTCACGCTTCCCTCCACCGTCGAGCAGCATTTCTGGAAGCGCTACGGAGCGCTTCCGTACACTCCCGATGAATACCGCTATGCCGCCAGCGATCCTGTCCCGGAGAATGGAAGCTATCGCGGCGTCTCCTGGTGGTGGCGCGAGATTGATATTCCCGTCAGCATGCAGGGGCAGCGCATACTGTTGAAGATTCGCGGCGCACGGATGCGCGCCGAGGTGCATTTGAACCAGCGCCTGGTAGGCTACTCGATCATGGAGGAGCTGCCGTTTGAATGCGATTTGACCGAAGCGGCGCAACCCGGCGGGAAGAACCAACTGGCCATCCGCATCACCAACCCCGGCGGTCGCTATGACTGGGTGGATGGGGGCAACATTCGCTGGGGTTCGGTCAACGTTTATCGCTCCCATGGCTTTGGCGGCCTGGATCGGGGCATGACGCTGCACGGTGTTCCTCTGGCCGGACACATCGCCGACGTCTGGGTTCTGAACAAGCCGGAGGCTAAAACTGTCGATGCCTTCATGAAGGTGGCCGGAACGGCAAAAGGAACTGCGCTCTTCGAGGTTGTAGACCCCGCGACGGGGCAGATTCTGGCCAGCGCGCATGGGGAGTTACAACCCACTTCCGTCGGCGAGCCGGTCCTGCGGGCCACGCTTCACTGCCCCGATGCCCAGCTTTGGGATCTGGCGTCTCCTGTTCTGTATCATCTGCGCGCCACCATCACCGCCGCGGACGACAAGCAGGACCGGCGCATGGTGGCCTTTGGATTTCGCTGGTTTGCTCCCGAGGGTTTAGGCAGCAATGCGCTTTTCCGTTTGAACGGCAGACGGATCAAGATCTACACCTCGATCTCCTGGGGATACTGGGGATTCAATGGGCTCTGGCCGACGCCGGAACTGGCCGAGCGCGAGGTACGGCAGGCCAAGAAACTGGGCCTGAACTGTCTCAACTTCCACCGCAATGTGGGCAAGGAAGATGTCTTCAACGCGCACGACCGGCTTGGCGTGTTGCGCTACATGGAACCGGGCGGCGGCAAACTCGCGGTAGGCAAAATGCCATCGGGATCTGCACTCAACGCCGCAAGTGTAGTGATGGAGCCGGCAGCCAACCCTGCCGATCGCTTCGCGCGCCAGTTCATGTTGGCCAAGTGCGTGGCGATGGTGCGCGCTTTCCGCAGTCATCCATCACTGATTCAGTACACCCTGCAAAACGAGATCGGGGCTGACCTGAAGAATCCCGACACGTTCACGCCTTTGCGCCTCATGCACCAGGAGGATCCCTCGCGCTCTGTTGTATTGAATGACGGCTTCAGCCCACCACCTAAAAATGCGCCTCAGGCGTGGTACTCCCCCTATAACGAAACCATTCGTCGTAGCGACCAGGAGCCGTGGGCGGGTTGGTGGAACAACCATCAGGGCGCGGGCGATCAATGGTACGACGATTTCTACAAGGACAGCGAGCACTTCACCTATCGCCAGCCACTGAAGACTGCGCTGGTTGAATTTGGCGAAATGGAAGGCTGCGCGGTGGCCGACAATCATCCACTGATGATTCACCAGATTGAGAGCGGCCAGTTTGGCGGCAACGGAAAAAGCTATGATCTCGAAGATCACCGCCTGATCACCGCTGGCTGTGAGCGCTTTCTAGACCGCTGGAACTTTCGCAAGGCATTTCCAACAGCGGAGCGTCTCTATAGCGAACTGGGCAACAAGGCCTACGAGAGCTGGCAGCAATACATGGAGAATGTGCGTATCTGCGAAGAGGTGGACTTTGCTGCCATTAGCGGCTGGGAGTCCACGTCGATCGAGAACCACTCCGGCATTGTCGACAATCTGCGCAACTTCAAAGGCGACCCGGAGCTGATTGCCTCCAGCCTGCGCCCGGTGCGCCCGGTGGCCAAGCAGCACAAGCTCTGCTATGCAATGGGCGAGCAGGCGGTCTTCGATCTCTATCTGCTCAACGATACGGGTCGAACCGTCACGGGCAATCTGCGCTTTTCCATGATCGAGCCCAACGGCAACCTGACGGAGCTGGGCTCCTGGCCTGCGCCGGATAATATTGCCGACCAATTCAGCTACACGATTCAGACGGAGTTCACCGCTCCCGCAATGAAGGTGGAAGGTATCTATCGATTCCGCTTTGTCTGCGACGCTCAACCGCAGGCGACGTTCATTCGGGATATATGGGTAGCTAATACTCAGCCCGGCTTCCCGCGCAAGCTATCCATTGGCGTGAGCGGCGCGCTGTCAGCGGTAAAGAAGCAACTTTCCAGTCTCAGCGGAATCCGCGTGGAGGAGTTCAAGGCCGGCCAAAGTTACGACCTGCTTGTGGTCTCTGGAGTCGTCAAGGACTCAAAGCTGGACCGCGCTATCGGCGACGAAACAGGTCTGGAAGCACAACCCGCCAAGGGAGCGCCCGTTGAAGAACACCCCACAGGGATGATTCTCCCTGAAGTGCTCGCCGCCGTGCGTGCAGGAACACCGCTGCTGGCCATCGTACCCGACGACTTTCTGGCCGATGGCGTCGCCAGACAGCTGGCCGGACTGGGCGCGTTTACTTATCAAGGGCAGGTTGGAGATACGCGCGCGCCCTGGATGGGCAACTGGCTCTTTGTTCGCGATCACGCCACCTTTGCTTCTCTGCCCGTCAATCGCATTCTGGGCATACACTATCAGGCGCACGGAAAGGCTTCCAATGGCCTGCTCATCGAGCGCGCTGCCGGTGCACCTGATCCCGAGGTCATCATGGGATACAGCCGCGATCACGACCGTCAGGTGGGCGTTGCCAGCTTTGTCTGCACGTTGGACTCTACGCAGGTGCTGGTACATCGCGCTCCGGAGTTCAGCGCTCCGCTGCAACAGCGCTGGCTGGCCAACACCATTGTCTACCTGACCAGGACAAGGCCTGATCCACACGCATAAAAAAGACCCTGGTGTTTGAATCCTCCACGCAGGCGGGTGAGCCACGCATCGCGCTCTGCCAGCATCTCGGCGCAGGCCGATCAGTAGGCGGGCGTGCTTAGCTTTGCAAATTCCTTCTGGGTTTGTGACTCTTGGTGACTTTTCTCATCCCGCTACCGTTCTTAATGGGCCGGCCCAGCAAGGACGAGTCCCGCAAAACCGCTGCCATGCACTAAGGATTTTCTACTGCTGTACCAGCTTCGCAATGTAGATATTGCTTTCGTCAGACTGTGTGGCGGTGACCAGAAGTGAGCGGCCATCGGGAGCGACGCTGCAACTGGTCTCCATCCCCGGTGTGGTGCGATCGAATTGCTGAAGGGTTTGCAGCTTTCCACTCACCATGTCCAGAGCCGACAACTCGGAACGAAATGGCTGCTGAATCGAGGAGAGCAGCAGGTAGAGCATTTTGCCGTGAACACAAAAGGACTGCGGCGAACTGAGGCGGCGGTTGGAGTGAAAGACCTCCTGTGTTGCTCCGGTGCCCAGATCGCGGCGCACCATGCGCAGATCGGATTCCGAGTCGGGATAGAAGATCGCCTCGTCGGTCTGCGACTTCACCATCAGGCCGTGAACATCCCAGAACATCGGTTCCGGCTGCCCGCTGCCGTCGGCTATGATGCGCCAAATGCGCATGGCCCCGCTGGTGTTGGCGTTGAAGTAGATGAAATGGCCATCCCCGCTGAAGACCGGGTTGAAGTAGCGGTCGACCGTGGCAAAGGTGATCTGCCGGGTTGCTCCGCTGGGGATATCGCACAGCACCAGATTGGTCTTACCATCGCGGCGCAGGGCAAAGACGATGTGTTTGCTGTCGGGCGACCAGGCGGGAGTGGCGACAAAGCCGTTGCCGTCCATATGCGTCAACTGTTGCAGACGGCTGCCGTCGGCACTGGTCAGCCAAAACTCCATATTGCCGCTACGGGTGCTGGCAAAGAGCACCTGCCGGCCATCGGGAGAGTAGAGCGGAGCAAAGTCCTGCTGGCTGGAAGGCACAAACGGTTGCATCGACGGCGATCCGCCGAGCGCGATACGCAGCAGGTTGATGGTGCGGTGCGAGTAGGTGACGGCCAGTTGCTTGCCATCGGGCGAGATGGCGGGCATGAAGACATCGCCATCCCGAGTCAGCAGTTGCGAAGGCGCAGCGCCATTCGGTGTGGTCTGCCAGATTCCCCAGCCATTGCCGCCGCCATGGCCGCCAAAGAGAATGTGCTTTCCGTCGGGGCTCCAGGTGATGCCGCTGATGCCGGGATTATTTGGAGTGATCTTGCGTACTGGCCCGGCCGACTCTCCATTGCGGTCGACCAGAAACAGATCTCCCCAACCGCCGCGGCGAAATGCGATCTGGCTGCCGTCGGGCGAGTACTTGCCATCCAGATCGCCGCTGGTTCCAGAGAGCGGATTGGTGAGTGGGGTGCGCGCTCCGGTTTGCAGCGAGAACTGCATCAGGCGTACCGGCGCGTTCGGCGAGTTCTGCTCGGCCACCAGCAGGCTCTTGCCGTCGGGCGACCAGTCGAGCGCCGGTGGGTCGTCGGTCAGAATCCAGAAGTAGGAGAAACTGCCCACCACCTGCTCTACATGGTTATTCACCGATGCGCGCACGACCTCGAAATGGCCCTCATCCCGGTAGCGAATGAAGATCAGTTCGCGGCCGTCAGGCGACCAGATGGGGCGAAACTCGGGCTGAGTGCTGGCGGTCAGGCGCTGAGGCTGAGTTTGTCCTGCCTGTTGCAGATAGATAAAGGGCGCTCCATTGCTGCCGCCGTCCCAGGAGTAAGCCAGCCATCGACTGTCGGGCGACCAGGCGGGGCTGCTCTCTCTACCCTGCGCTGCGTCCAGTGGATGAGGCTCCGAGGCCAGTGCAAATCGAGCACCGGATGAGCGAAAGTGGGTGCGGTAGAAATCAATCCCCAGAAACAACAGCAGAATGCAGGCCACAAACAGGCAAGTGCCTACCGACCAGATCTTCCAGCGCCGGGGTTGTGAGGCGGAAACGCTCTGTTCCGGCAGGTGCGGCGGGTGCAGTGGAGGTTCGGCTGCCCAGGAAGACAGATGGTGTGCAGCAGGGGGCTGCATGCGCACGGTTTGCGGCACATAGCTGCCCTTGGGCAGCAGGATGCGCAGGGAATCGTTGACGCCTTCGGCGGCGTAGTAGTTTTCCAGCCGTTCGCGCAGTCGGCGTGCCTGCACGCGCACAATAGGATCGGTTTTGGGGTCGTAGTCCGGCGTGCGCTTGAAGACTTCCACCGCGACTGTGGATTCCTTGATCTGCGCGGTATTGCCCAACAGGCATTGCTCCACGCAAAAGCGTAGAAATTGCGCCGAGCGCTGCGAGGTGGAGAAGCTGGCTGAAGCCAGAATCTTCTCCAATTGCGCCTGCACTTCTGCCGGGCGAGTATGCATGGCCTTCTGTTTCTCTATACAAAGAGCTGTTGGAGGAACTTAAACCGCCTGAACCGCGTTTTGACAGCTGGACGGAGCCTTCACCTATATGGATAGTAGAAGGCAAAGATTACATCTCGATGAATCTGCCGCAGGCGGCGAATATTACATTAATATTACTGAAAATAAACATCTTATTAGAATTAAGCACTTACTCTGGGGTTACATGGCCGTGATACCTGCCGGTATCGTCCGTACACTGCCCGATTGGATTGGAAGACTGGTACTTCTCTCTTATGAACAATTCAGCATCGCATCCTCTTTTGCTTCGCGTCGGGGCCAGACGCTTCGGTTGGCGCTTGGCCTCCTGCTTTCTGTTCTTCCTCACCCTGCAAACCATAGTCTTCGCCCAAAGCGGAGTAATCAGTGGACACGTGAGCGACACCACGGGCGCTGCCGTGCAGCATGCCAGCGTGAAAATCACCAATCTGGCGACAGCGGTGGTGACCAGCACGACCAGCAACAATGTTGGCTATTACCAGTTCCCCCCGCTGGCGCCTGCCAACTACGTGCTCCATGTCAAGGCCACCAACTTCAGCGATGGAACGGTAAATGACATTCTGCTGGAAGTGGGCGGGTCGCGCAGCATCGATATCAGGCTGGAGATTGGCAAGGCGACGCAGAGCATTACGGTGGAAGCCTCTGCTCCCGAACTGGTGACCAACCAGCCGGACCGCGGCAACGTCATCGAGAGCGAATTCGTTGACACGATTCCTTTGAATATCCGCAACCCGTTGCAGATGGTGAATCTGGCGCAAGGCGTCACGGCATACAACAGCGACTCCGGCAACAATGACAACAGCGAGTCGTTGACCAACACCTTCCGCATCAACGGCGGGAAGATGGCCACCACGGAAAGCCTGCTGGATGGCGGCGTCAACACCACGCAATACGATCTGAATGCGATTGCCGCGGTTCCTCAGGTGGATTCGATCGATGAGTTCAAAGTTCTCACCACGGCTTACTCTCCCGAATGGGGCCATACCAGCGGCGGAGTCGTGACTTTCTCCACCAAAACCGGAACCGATCATCTGCATGGCAGCGTATACGACTACATCCGCAACAGCGCTACGGATGCCAACAACTTCAACGCCGACCAGATTCGTCAGGCCCTGCCTCACCTCGAGCGCAATCAGTACGGCTACACCATCGGCGGCCCGGCGGCTTTTCCGCCCCACTATCGCAGCGCCAACCACAAGACCTTCTTTTTCCAATCCTTCGAGGAGCTGCGCCAGACAACAGCGGTTCTGCCCGCCTCTGAAACCTATACGGTTCCGACCGCCCTGGAGCGCACGGGCGACTTCTCCCAGACCTTCGATTCCAGCGGCAACCTGATTACGATTTACGATCCCAGCACGTCGACGCTGACCGCTGCCGGCACCGCGGGCACCTGCGCGGCCTCTTCCACCACAGCGATCTACTGCCGCCAGCCGTTTGCCAACAACAAGATCCCCAGCCTTGACACTGCCGGCAAGGCAATGATCAATGCCTATCCTCTACCCAACAAGGCGGGCGCAGGACTCAGCTCCGTGGGCAATTTTCTGGGCAGTTCCCCGCAATCGAGTACGCAGGATACCGTGAATTCCCGGCTCGATCACAAGTTCAACGATAGCCACACCATCTTTCTGCGTTACGACTGGTTCCAGCGCTACAACTACTTCGGCGATCCCTACGGAAACGGTCTGTCGCCGGTGTCTAACCATCAGCGTCTGCCCGGCGATAACACCATGCTGGACCACACCTGGGTGATCACGCCCGCAGTGGTGCTCGATCACCACTTCGTCTATGCCCATCAGGAGTCCAACCGCATCCCCAATACTTTGGGTTTCAATCCCACCAGCATCGGGTTTAACGGGAACGTAACCGCGGGCCTGCAAACCACGACCTTTCCGACGATCAGTTCGGCAAGCCGGCTGAGCGGACTGGGACCATTGAGCGGTAATGAATCGGATGGCGGCACCACCTATGAATATGCGGCTTCGCTCTCCTGGTTGAAGGGCAAGCACGCGTTCAAGTTTGGCTTCGACTATCGTTCGCTGGCTCAGGATCTCAATGTCAATCAGTTGGTCAGTGTTGCCGGCAACAGCAACTTTACGGGTGGCCCCAAGGCCCAGTCCGCGATCGCGGATTCCGGCAGCGGCATCGCCGACATCCTGCTCGGCACGGGAACTGTCACCAGCGGCATCGTCCCGGGATACCACACCGAACATCCCTACTACGCTGGATACGCGCTGGACGAGTACCACGTCACCACCAAGCTGACCCTGACCTACGGGATTCGCTACTCCATCGAGATGCCCGACGGCGAGGCGCACAACAAGTTCCAATACATCGATCTGACCTCCGCTTCCCCTTTGAGCGGCGAGACCTCGCTGGGCACGCTCACCGGTGGTCCTGGTTTTGTGGGGGCAAGCGGCGGCACACGCATCTCCACCACTCAATACAACAACTTTGACCCCCGCGTCGGGTTTGCCTACAGCTTGAATGACAAGACTGTCATTCGCGGCGGCGTAGGCCTCTTCCACGCTCCCACGTTTATCTGGCTCAGCCCCATTCCCTCGCAGGGATACTCGGAGCCGACGACCTCCATTGCCGCGCAGCCCAACGGCGTCACTCCGCTCTATAACATGGATAATCCCTTTCCCACCGGACTGATTCCGATCACCGGCAACTCTCTGGGGCTGCTCACCAACGCCGGATTGGCCATCTCCGGATTCCCCCGCAAACAGATCAATGCCTACAGCGACCAGTGGTCTGTTGACGTGCAGCGCCAGTTGCCCCACAACTTCGTCGTTACCCTCGGTTATGTCGGCAACGAAGGCGTTCACCTGTACACGCCGTATAACAACAACCAGCTTCCCGACAGCGCACTGGCCCAGGGCATGGGGTTGCTGGCGCCAGTTACCAATCCCTTCTATGGCGTCATCACCACGGCTACCTCGCCGCTGGCTGCCTCGAAGGTCGCGGCCTGGCAGTTGCAGCGCCCCCATCCGCAGTTCCTCAATATGACTTCTGCCTTTGATAGCGCCGGTCACTCCAGCTACAACGCGATGCAGTTGTCGCTCGAACACCGCTTCTCGCAGGGGCTCTCGGTACTGGCCGACTACACCTACAGCCGTATGTTCGACAACGTGATGGACTACTACGGCTTCATTTACGGCAACAGCTTCACCGACAACAACTGCCCGCGCTGTGACCGGTCGATTTCATCGCAGGACATGAAGCACGTGATGCGCATCAGCGGCCAGTATGAACTTCCCTTCGGGCGCAACAAGGCATTTCTGCAATCCGGCATCGCCGCCCAGATCCTTGGCGGATGGAGCCTCGGCACCGTCTTCACCTTCGACAGCGGCGTACCCGTCCAGGCGACGGAAGGCAATCTCACTTACAGCTACGCCGGCGGCGGTTCGTCGATGCGTCCCAACGTGGTTCCCGGTGTCTCGACCAATGTTCCCGGAGGCCGCCATATTCGCGTTGGCGTACCCGCGGGCACACTGAGCGAGTACTTCAACCCCGCTGCATTCTCGCAGGCGGCGGCGTTCACCTACGGTAACGCCCGGCGCTTTATCGACAGTATTCGCATTCCCGGCACAGACAACTTCGATATGCACGTTGAAAAGGCGATGCCGATCTACGAGGAAATGTCGCTCAAGTTCCGCGTCGAGTTCTTCAATGCCTTCAACCGCGTCCAGTTTGCCGGACCTACGGGAGCGGCGGGAGCCAACACTCCCAACGAAAGCTATATCGGCGCCTATACCGGCCCTATCTCTTCCAGCTTCGGTATGATCTCTCCGACTCAAGCCAACAACCCCCGCGAACTGCAGGGCAGCCTGCGCCTCAGCTTCTAAGGAGATTGAACCGAATGCGGTTTGCAAAAATCATGACTGCTATGACTCTGTGCGCGGCAACTCTTCCCGCGGCCTATGGCGAGGTGGAAAATCTGGCTTGCAACCAGATTTCCCCCTCGCAGTATGAACTTTCTTACAGCTTCACCGGCACCACCAGGCAGGTGGAGATCCTGGCCAGCAACGACCCGGCAGGCGTTAGCGGTATGCGTTCGCTTCAGAAGACCTCATCTGCGAAGGTGACGGTTGAAGTGGGCGACAACGGTCAGCGCATCTACTTCTTCCTGCGTCCCGATCAGGGCCGCCAGCAAGAAGTATCGGTGCGCCGTCTGCCGCTGGCCGGAACGCCCAACTTCCGCGATCTGGGCGGCTATCAGACTACGGATGGACGCGCGGTTCGCTGGGGCTTGCTCTATCGTTCCGGCGCGCTGGGCAATCTGACGGATGCCGACCTCGCTTACCTCTCCCACCTGGGTGTACGCACAGTTGCCGACTTCCGCTCCGAGCAGGAAAACACTGCCTCGCCGGAAAAATGGATAACCGATAACTCGGTGCACCATCTGAGCCTGCCCATCGACGGCACCCCGGCAAACATGAAGGGGCAAGACATGATGGCCGCATTGCAGAAAATGCTGGCCAGCAATCCAACGCCCGAGCAACTGCGCGGTATGATGGCGGGCATTTATCGCAGCTTCGCTATCGATGCAGCTCCGCAGTATGCCAGGGTTTTTCGGGAACTGATCGACAACAAAACCCCCATCGTTTATCACTGCACGGCGGGCAAGGACCGCACCGGCGTCTTCAGCGCTCTGGTGCTGCTCTCGCTGGGCGTGCCGGAGAAGACGGTGATCGAAGACTACACGCTCACCAACCACTACCTCGCCGAAGCTTATCGCCAGAACGGCGGCAAAATGCCCGGCGCGGACAACCCCATGATGGCCAAGTTGCCACCACAATACATCCAGATCCTGATGATGGCCGATCCGGATTCACTCACAGCGGCATTGCACGCCATCGATGCCAAGTACGGCTCCTTTGACAACTATCGGCGCCAGGCTCTAATGGTCTCCGATCAGGATCTGGAGAAGCTGCGCGCCCGACTGCTGGTTCAATAGACCGTTCTAGAAAGAAACTGCAGACAAAAACGTCCCTTCGCTGAAGAAGGGACGTTTTTGTCTGTTGAAATAAATTGCCGCAGAGTGCCAAGTCTTCCTCGACTTGAGCGCAGAGACGCTCTACCTAGCGGCAGCGCGCCTGGTCGGGCACAGAATTAGCGTTCTGACGGAGTTTTACGTCGACTTCGCAAGCGGTTCTGACCTGCCCCCAAAAATCCGCACAGATCTGACTACGAATTTGTAGATTGGAGATCTGCGCGATCAGGCAGATCCGAAGGCGGATTCCAAATCAGCATCTGCAACCCAGGCGCAACTGAACACACCACGCCCTGAATCGCCATCAGTCTAAGTTGTTGATTTGATTGGTGGCGGGAGGCAGGATCGAACTGCCGACCTACGGGTTATGAATCCGTCGCTCTAACCATCTGAGCTACCCCGCCAAACTGGAGCCTTGCTTGCCGACCGGGGAGGCCGACTGAACGGCACAGCTTCTCAGCCGTGCACACGCCCACTCTTTGATTCTACGGGTGACAGGATTACAGGTCAAACCGGGGCAGGTAAAAACGGCGGCAAATATTCCTGAAGCCTATGGGTCACGGCGGCCATCCAAAGAGACAGAAGAAGGTTGTTTGAACAAGTATTCCGCCTTCCTCCACTCTTTTTCGCGGAGATTTCCCCCATGCCTACGCTCTTGCACATCGATTCGAGCCCTCGTTCCGCTTCAGTATCGAGCCAGCTTGCCGCCACTTTCGTCCAACGCTGGAAGGCGCAGAACCCCTCCGGCGTCGTTTTGCACCACAATACCGGCCAGGAGGCGATCCCTTACCTGGACGAAGCCACTCTGGGAGCATTCTTTACTCCGGAAGCGTCGTTGAGTGAGGAGCAGAAGCAGAAGATCGCTCTTTCCAATCAATTAGTTGACGAGCTGCTCGCCGCTGACGTGCTGGTTCTGGGCGTTCCCATGTGGAATCTCGGCATCCCGGCCTCGCTCAAGGCCTGGATCGACCAGATCGTCCGTGCCGGGAAGACCTTCGCCTACACAGCAACGGGCGTCGCTCCCCTGCTGCCCGCCGGCAAGAAGGTCTATGTCTTCTCCTCGCGCGGCGGAACCTATCCTGTAGGCACTCCTTTTCATGCCTATGACCAGCTGGAGCCCTATTTGCGCACCGCCTTGGGTTTCCTGGGCATGACCGATGTCGAATTTGTCTATGCAGATAACCAGAGCCGCAGCGGCGAAGCTCCCATTCTGGGACTGGCCGCAGCCCAGTCTGCACTGGCCGCGCTGGCCGTTTAATCCGCACGGTGTCCTGAGTCCATCGGGCTCAGGACATTTTTCTCGGTTCCTTGAGTCCCCGATCCCTGTTGCCTGATCCCTGTTCCCTATACACTCATCTCCATGAGTTCTCTCAAGATTGCCGGCGTGATTCCGGCCCGGCTCGGCTCCACTCGCCTGCCCCGCAAGGTGCTGCGCGAGTTGGCTGGGCGTCCCATGGTTGAGTGGGTGTGGCGCGCCGCCGCCGCCAGTGGATTGATGGACCCAGTGGTCGTGGCGACAGACTCCGAAGAGGTGGCTGCCGTCTGCCGTGAGCGCGGCGTGCCGGTGCAGATGACTTCGCCCGACTGCCCCAGCGGTTCAGACCGAGTGAGGGAAGTGGCCAGCCGCATCCAGGCCGACATCATCGTCAACATTCAGGGCGACGAGCCCACGCTGACACCGGATTTCTTTCCTCCACTGTTGGCTCTCTTTGACCGGCCCGAGGTCGAGGTAGCCACTTTGGCCGTGCCTTGCGCGCCCGACGAGATCGCGGACCCCAACGCCGTCAAAGTCGTCACAGCCCTGGATGGCCGCGCCCTTTACTTCTCCCGCGCCACGATTCCGTTCGACCGAGACCAGAGCGGCCACGCCGCCTATCGCAAGCATCTGGGCATTTATGCCTACCGCCGCGCCGCGCTGGAGCGCTTTGCTGCCTTGCCCCCATCTCCGCTGGAAAAACTCGAGCGCCTGGAGCAGCTTCGCCTGCTGGAAAACGGGATCGCCCTCTATGTAGCCGACGCTCCGCGCGACACGATTGGCGTGGATACCGAAGCTGATTTGGCAAGGGCTGAGGCGGTGTTGCTGCGGGGATAATGGGCAGCCAATCAAGATGCGTTCAACGCGTGGAATGGCGATTTTGGGTCAATCCGGAATCCATCCTGGTGCGACCCTAGAAAAATGAGCAGGGATACCCTCAACGATAGAGTTTTAGAGTAATTATCATTTATTTTCAGTCACATGGACTTTTTATAGGGGGGAGGGGGTCCTCCTGCGATTTTCTGTTTTGCAAGCGGGCACCTTGAGAGGAATAGGCTATCTGCGCCGCATAGAGGAGTTTTCCGCCATTCTTTTCTTCGATGGCCTGCAGCAGAATTCCATGGGCGACGCAGGCGATAAAGTCGCGGATATTCTGCTCGCCAGTAAGAGAAGGCATGGCTCCGCGATAGGCTTCCCCGGCACTGCGCGCAGCCAGGACCGGATGCTGTCCCCGATCCAACTCCGCCCGGAAGACCGATTGCCAGATCTGACAACACCGGGCGACGGCGGGATTGGTCAGGGCGGGATTGGAAAGTTCGGCGGCACTTAATATGGCCGGTAACGGTTCCTGTCTTTTTGTGGTCATAAACCTTTGCTCCCGATGAAAAAGAAATTCGGTTGTGTGGCATCAACTGGTTAGTTGCAAGTTGGCATGTCAACGGATCTCTGAACTACGACCAAAGACCATTGCTGACCTAGCCCGCCGGAGATGGTCAAGATGCTCCTTCAGAATGGACATACCGATTGTGAGACAGCAGGCGGAAATTATCTGCACGAGAGTTTTGGAATGCACCATGGATGCGGCTCTGGATGCAGATTCAAGAAAAGAAAAAAGCCCGCAAGATCCGGATAGCGCTGCGGGCGGGCAATCGGCGACCATGGTCTTGGTGAGCGAGAGAATCCAATCCGTCCTGACCGCGATCGATGCGGACACCGCCTGGGAGCAGTTGCTGAGCCGAGATCCTGGCGCAGGCTTTTTCTATGGCGTTGCCACCACCGGCGTTTTCTGCAAGCCCAACTGCTCCAGCCGCCGCCCGCTGCGCACCAATGTGCGCTTTTTTCCCACGGTTGAGGAGGCGCAGGCCGCGGGATTTCGTCCCTGCCAGCGGTGCCGTCCCCTTGCAGAGTGCAATCAGGAAAAGAGCATCGACCGCGTTCGCGCCCACATCGAGGCCAACCTGGACCGCTCCGTGTCGCTGGCGGAGTTGGGCCGCGTGGCGGGGATGAGTCCCTTCACCGTACAGAGGCGCTTCAAAGAGGCGATGGGCGCGACTCCGCTGGGCTATCAGCGCGCACTGCGCACCGCCGCTCTGCGCGAGCAACTCAAGCAAGGAGGATCTGTGACGGAAGCTATTTATGAAGCTGGCTATGGCTCATCGAGTCGTGCCTATGAGGGCTCGGTGCTGGGCATGACTCCGGCGAAGTTCGCTCAGGGAGGCCGAGGCGAGCGCATCGGCTATGCCGGGGCTTTGACGGCCTTTGGCTGGATCATTGTCGGCGCTACCCAACGCGGGCTTTGCTGGCTATCCCTGGCTGCTCATAAGGCCGAGGCCGTGACCGACCTGCGTGCCGAGTTTCCCGCCGCTTCGGTGGCTTTGGATTCGTCCCTGGTTCATTGGGTTGAGGCGGCTGTGGCGATGGTTGCTGGTCTGGAAGCTCCAGAAAAGGCTGCCACACCGCAGGTGTTGGATTTGAGGGGGACGGCCTTCCAACTGCGCGTCTGGCAGGCTCTGCAAGAGATTCCTCGCGGCCAGACCGTCAGCTACAGCCAGTTGGCCCGCCAGATGGGTGATCCCAACTCGACCCGCGCCGTAGCTCGCGCCTGCGCCACCAACCGCGTGGCGCTGTTGGTTCCTTGCCACCGGGTCGTGGGGAAGAGCGGATCGCTCACCGGCTACCGCTGGGGCGTGGAGCGCAAACGGCAATTGCTGGAGGCGGAGCGGCGGATTTGATCTTCAGAGGCGCCGCTTACGCCTTGTTGCCCACCGCCAGCAGCGCCTGAAACTGGGGCGTCTCCGGCTCTTTGTGCACCACCGAGATTTGCGTATCGCTGAAGCCGGCTCGGCTCAGCATCGTCTCCATCTCTGACTCGCTGAAGCCCAGCCACTCGTCGGCGTAGAGTTCACGGGCCTCTTCGAAGCGGTGCTTGAGCAGGTCGAGAATCACGATTCGTCCGCCGGGACGCAGAATCCGTGCCGCCTCCTGAATCGCCCGCTCAGGGTGCAGCGCGTGATGCAAAGACTGCGAGAAGAAGACCAGATCGGCCGAAGCGCTCTCAATCGGCACCTCTTCCATATCGCCCTGGCGAAACTCGATATTGCCCACGCCGTGCCGCGCCGCCTGCTCCCGGCCCACTTCAATCATCTTTTCGCTGGCATCGACGGCGATCACCTGTTTGGCCCGTTGCGCCAGCAGCAGCGAAAATGCACCCTCGCCTGCGCCCATATCCACGATAATCATCGGCGGCAGCAGCCGCAGCAGGGCCTCGGCCAGACCCTTCCAGGAGCGCCCCGGCACGTAGTCCCTGCCCAGCCGCCCGGCCACGCTGTCGAAAAAGCTGCGCATCCGGTCCTGCCGCTTGCGCAGCACCAGCCTCATAGCTGCCTTGTCGGCCTCGGCCTCGGGAAGCTCCGCTTGGCCTTCTCGTAAAACATCTTTCATCAGATCCGATGTAACCGCCGTTCCCATGCGGTAAAGAATGCTTTTGCCGGTGCGGCGGTCCTCCACCATCTCCGCGGCCTTCAACTGCGCCAGGTGGGTGCTGATGGTGCTTTGGCCCATTCCGAGAATTTCCTGCACTTCGGCGACAGAAAGTTCCTCGTCCGCCAGCAGCAAGAGGATGCGCAGGCGGCTAGGATCAGAGACGAGTTTTAATACTTTCAGAATTGACGGCATAGGTATTGATCTGTTACTTATCAACATATCACGATGTGTCGATAGGAGGACTCCAACATGGCAGCAATTGCCGAAATCGCAAATCTGGAATCGCAGGTCGCCGATCTTTCCCTGGCCGACTGGGGCCGCAAAGAGATCACCATCGCCGAGCACGAGATGCCCGGCCTGATGGCCATTCGCAACAAGTACGCCGCCGCCAAGCCGCTGGCTGGGGTGCGCATCACCGGTTCGCTGCACATGACCATCCAGACCGCCGTGCTGATTGAGACGCTGACCAGCCTAGGCGCGGAAGTCCGCTGGGCCAGCTGCAACATCTTCTCGACCCAGGACCACGCCGCTGCTGCAATTGCCGTCACTGGCGTTCCGGTCTTCGCCTGGAAGGGCGAGACGCTGGAAGAGTACTGGGATTGCACCTTCAAGGCGCTGACCCACAAGGGCGGCACCGGCCCCGAGTTGGTGGTGGACGATGGCGGCGACGTTACGCTGCTCATCCACAAGGGCTATGAGCTGGAGAACGGCGACAAGTGGGTCGACGGTCCGGCTGACAGCCACGAAGAGCAGGTCATCAAGAATCTGCTGAAGAAGGTTTATGCCGACGATCCTCAGTATTGGCACAAGGTTGTAGCCGCGTGGCGTGGCGTCTCCGAAGAGACCACCACCGGCGTGCATCGCCTCTACAAGATGATGGAGCAGGGCAAGCTGCTTATCCCCGCCATCAATGTCAACGATTCGGTGACCAAGAGCAAGTTCGACAATCTCTATGGCTGCCGCGAGTCGCTGGCCGACGGCATCAAGCGCGCCACCGACGTGATGGTTGCCGGCAAGGTTGCCGTGATCTGCGGCTATGGCGACGTGGGCAAGGGCTGCGCGCACTCCCTGCGCGGCATGGGCGCTCGCTGCATCGTGACCGAAGTCGATCCCATCAACGCCCTGCAGGCGGCGATGGAAGGCTTTGAAGTGACCACCGTGGAAGACACGCTGGGCCGTGGCGACATCTACGTCACCACCACCGGCAATGTGGACATCATCACGCTGGAGCACATGCTGAAGATGAAGGATCAGGCCATCGTCTGCAACATCGGCCACTTCGACAACGAGATCCAGATGGACCGCCTCAACACCCTCGCCGGCGTGGAGAAACTCAACATCAAGCCGCAGGTGGATTTCTATACTTTCCCTGACGGACACGGCATCTTCATCCTGGCCGAAGGCCGCCTGGTGAACTTGGGCTGCGCCACCGGCCATCCCAGCTTTGTGATGAGCAACAGCTTCGCCAATCAGACTCTGGCGCAGCTGGACCTGTGGGCCAACAAGGACACCTACAAGGTCGGCGTCTACGTGCTGCCCAAGAAGCTGGACGAAGAAGTAGCCCGTCTGCACCTGGAGAAGATCGGCGTCAAGCTGACAACCCTCTCCACCAAGCAGGCCGACTACCTCGGCGTTCCTGTCGAAGGGCCGTACAAGGCGGAGAACTACCGCTATTAGTTGTCAGTGATCAGTTGTCAGTGAACAGTGATGGCTGGCTTTGTTGACTGGGTGCCCCCGGTCCCGATTTTGGGACCGGGAAGCAACGCGGTGCGATAGTCCGCTTCACTTCTTTCGTCATGCTTCTTGTGACGCAACTCAAACCAGGGGTAAGATCGTCTTACCATGCAGACCAGGGTTTCCAGCAAAGGTCAAATCGTGCTTCCGGGAGCGCTTCGCCGCCAGTTGGGCATTCGCGCCGGCGACCCGCTCGATATTGCCATCGAGCAGGACCGGATTGTGCTGACGCAAGCCAGCAAGCCGAAGTACGAAGCGCGCATCGTCGAAGATCCTGTTACTGGATTCGCAGCGATCGATCTGGGGCCAGATGCGCCGATCTTGACTAGTGAAATGGTAAGAGAGCTACTCTCCGACTTCCCATGAGATTTCTACTGGATGTGAATGTTCTCATTGCGCTTGGTGTCACGCAACACCAGTTTCATCAGCGAGTTGTCGACTGGGTGAGGTCACAGCGCGGGGCCGTGTTTCTGACCTCCTCTATGACAGAGATTGGCTTTGTTCGCGTGATTGCCAGTGTGGCCATGTATGACCTGAATGTATTGCAGGCAAAAAGGCTCCTGCTTGAAATGAAGAAAAACACCAGGCAGCAGCTTGTCTTTCTTGCGGACGCTAACGATATATCTTTGCTGCCGATGTGGGTGAACAAACCAAAGCAAACCACCGATGGTCACTTGTTGCAACTGGCGAGCGTTCACGGAGCAGTTTTGGCCACGTTGGACGAAGGAATTCCCGGTGCCTATCTAATTCCGTAAGGTCAGTCGCGGATAATCTGGCAAAAGACTATTTGATATTTCACCTGGATGGACAAAATCATTCCCTTTGAGTGTGTGTAAATGAATCCTAAGCCGCATTTCTCTTTCGAACTCTTCCCCCCGCGCACGCCCGAAGGCGTAGCCAAGCTGCCTGCGGTCATTGGCCAACTCGCCGCAGTGGGGCCTGACTACTTCTCCGTGACCTATGGCGCTGGCGGCTCCAATCAGGACGGAACCTACGAGACGCTGCGGACCGTCATCGCGCAGACCGGCATTGAAGCCATGCCCCACCTGACCTGCGTAGGATCGACGCGCGCCAACATCGCCGCCTTGCTCGACCGCTATCGCGAAGCCGGCGTCAAGCGCATCCTGGCCCTGCGCGGAGACCTTCCCGAGGGGGCTGACAGCGCCTTGGGCGACTTCCAATTCGCCAACGAACTGGTGAGTTTCATTCGCGAGACGCACGGCGAGGCCTTCAAGATCGAAGTAGCCGCCTATCCCGAGATGCACCCGCAAGCCTCCCGCCCCAGCGTGGACTTCGAGCACTTCCGCCGCAAGGTCGAGTCCGGCGCCGACGGTGCTCTGACCCAGCTCTTCTACAACCCCGAAGCCTACTTCGCCTTCATGGAACGCTGCGCCAAGGCGGGCATCACCATTCCCATCATTCCCGGTATCATGCCCATCACCGGCTTTGCCAACACCGTGCGCTTTTGTGGCGGATGCGGCGCGGACCTGCCCCGCTGGGTGCGCCTGCGGTTGGAAGAGCTGCAAGACGACAAGCCCGGACTGCAGGACTTCGGCCTGGAAGTCGTCACCCGTCTCTGCCAGACCCTGCTCAGCAACGGCGCACCCGGCCTGCACTTCTACACCGTGAACCAGTCCGAGCCGACGCTGCATCTGTGGAAGAACATCAAAGGAACAGGGAACAGGGATTAGGGAACAGGGAACAGGGATCAGGGATCAGGGATCAGGGATCAATTGTGGATGCGAACCGATGCTGGTTCGCATCTGATTTTTTGTAATGATCACTCGATCCAGTTGAAAGGCCGCCAGCGCTACATGTAACCAGCATTCCCTGATCCCTGTTCCCTGCCCCCTACCGTTTACACTGAACAAGCATGATTCCCACACTCGCATGGACCCCGGAAGGGGTGCGCTTCATTGATCAGACCAAGCTCCCGCTTGAAGAGAGCTACGTGCTCGCCACCACCTATGAACAGGTCGCAGACGTCATTGTGACCATGGTCGTGCGCGGAGCTCCGGCCATTGGCGTTTCGGCCGCTTACGGCGTTGCCCTCGGGGTGCTGCGTACCACTTGCGCCACGGCCAGCGAATTCGCCTCTGAATTTCAAAAGATTTGCGATCGGCTGGCGGGAACCCGTCCTACTGCCGTCAATCTTTTCTGGGCCATTGATCGTATGAAGCGCCTCTTCGATCAGCTTGCCGGTTCGGGCGTCGCCTTGGACCAGATCAAAGAGAAGATGCTGGCCGAAGCCCACGCGATGTATGAAGAAGACATCGCCGCCTGCAAGGCGATGGGCGCATTTGGCGGGGCCTTGTTGCCTGATGCTGGTGGTGTGCTGACCCACTGCAATGCCGGCGCTCTGGCTACTTGTGGTTATGGAACGGCGCTGGGCGTGATCCGCTCGGCGGTCGAGATGGGCAAGAAGATCAAGGTCTTCGCCGACGAGACCCGGCCCTTTTTGCAGGGCGCGCGTCTGACCGCCTGGGAACTGATGGAAGACGGCATCGACACCACAGTTATCTGCGACAACATGGCTGCCAGCCTGATGCGCTCTGGCCACATCCAGGCCGTGGTCGTAGGCGCTGACCGCATCGCCGCCAATGGCGACGCCGCCAACAAGATTGGCACCTACAACGTGGCGATTCTGGCAAAGGAACACGGCATCCCGTTTTACGTTGCCGCTCCCTGGTCCACCATCGACATGGCCACCGCCACTGGCGAGCTGATTCCTATCGAAGAGCGCCCGGCCATCGAGGTCACTCATCACGGCGGCAAGCAGCTCACGCCGCACAATGTAGGCATTCGCAACCCTGCCTTTGATGTGACTCCGGCCAAGTATATTACGGCCATCATCACCGAGCGCGGCGTCTTACAAGCGCCTTACACTGAGTCGTTGGCCAAGATGGAGAGTGCGGCGAAGTAACCTTTGCCACGCTCTAAAACAAAACAAGGGCAGCGAGTCAGCCTCCGCAGAGCGGAGATGAGCCGGTTAGCAGCGGTGCGGTCCTTGCGGTTTCATCACCCCGTGGGTCGGCAACGCCGGTGCGGGACTGTTACAGATCAGAGGAGGGGTGTCATGCTGAAGGGATTTCGCGATTTCGTTCTGCGCGGTAACGTTGTGGATCTGGCAGTGGCCGTAATCATCGGCGCGGCCTTCAATGCCATCGTCAACTCCATGGTCAAGGATCTGCTCACACAGTTCATCGCCGCCATTGTGGGCAAGCCAGACTTCAGTGGAGTGGTCTTCAAGCTCAATGGCACGCCGATCTACATCGGCAACTTCATCAACGCGGCGATCTCGTTTCTGATCGTGGCCAGCGTGGTCTACTTCGGCATTGTTTTGCCGCTGAACACGCTGCTGGCCAGGATGAAGAAGCCGGAGCCCCCCGCCGCGCCCGCCACCAAAACCTGCCCCGAGTGCCTGAGCGAGATCCCGCTGGCCGCCCGCCGTTGCGCGCACTGCGCCCAGCCGGTGGAGTAAAGAGCGATGAGTCGCCTAATCCCATCTCAGGCGACTCATTATCAAAATGCTGCAAATCGGCGATCATGCTGTGGTGCAAAATGCGAGAGACGAGAATTCCGGCCTTGTCTCTCTTAGGTTTAGGAGAGGAAGGTGCAACACTAACTGACGTGTTATTTGGGGCTAAAACAGGTGGAGAGCTAGTCCCCACGATGCACCGAAAACAAAAGAAAGCATTGCCATTGCGTACCCGCTGCATCTTTCACGGATCAACAAAACCCACAATCCAACGGCAAACACAGCGAGACTAGATGCATCCGTACGTAAACCAGGGTCAATTTGTTGCCAGTGGCGAATCAGATGTGAGAAATAGATTACCCATTCGGTCAAAAACAGAATACTGGTAACGACAAACATACTCCTATACTTCCGCAAGTCATTTTCTCTCGGTGCCATGGTATTCACCTTCCACTATTCATTAAATCAATTAGATGAGACAGGGGGGCAGAATACGTTGAAAGCGACGCGCTCTACTGCCGCACTTGTCCCTTCAACAGCCGATGCGCCTAAAAATACTTCCGGAGGTCCTATTGAAAAGAAAGTGGCTCCTGCACGAATCAGATCTTTTTCAGCCCATTCACCCAATGTCTGATGTCCCAAATAAAGCTGTGTGCAAAACTTACTCATCTGCGGTCGTTGTGCCCTGACATTACCAGATGGCAGCTGGCGCTGGTTATTTGGGGCACCGCCTCATCCGCTATTTGGGGCATATATCTGAATGCCCTCCGGTTGAATGCCATCAGGCAATAAAGCTTGAACAGCTAGATCTTGATAAGCAGGTTGAATTGACATTGTCCCTATCATACTAAGAGGATTTCCGTCAGAATCCGTATTAGGCGCTGAATTTGTTCCGTTAGAACACCACATGCTTTCCCTTTTCAAAGCGATAAAGGCCAGGACGAATCCCACCACAGGTCCTGCCAAGCTCTGGATGGCAAGCCAGCAACTTTACACATCGCTCCAGAGCGGCAAGGTATCTCTCTGCCTGTCCAGATCCCCAGGTTTCCTTTGTATATAAGCCGATGCTGCGCAGGTCTTCTTTAACTCTGCGAGATAATCGTACCGTAGTCATGGCTAATCAAGATTCGGTGAAAGTTGCAGTTCCGCTCGAATCTGCGCAAAGACATCGCCTTCGGCAATTCCGCTTGCATCTCCTTCGTCGATGGCTGCGCGCAACGCTTCCAATCTTTCCGCAGAATACTGCTCTTTTTGCTCCATCGCTTTTAGCGCGGTGCTCACGACTTCACTGACGCTCACAAAACGGCCACTCTTGACCCGGTCCCGCACAAAGCTGTCGAGTTCGGGAGAGAGATCGATGGGGAAAGTCGGCATAGAGGCGCTCCTTCGCTCTCCGGTCTGAGAGCGGAAATTGAGCTGGTCCCGGAAAATCGGACAGAGGGATAAGTGGGAGTTCCGTTCTCTTACCGCCATGTAAGATGGCAGAAACGAGGAGAACGATGAGCCGCCGTCCACGC
>Ga0302270_10000233_pt1 | contig 60159 bp, 33 predicted proteins | sample III_Bog_E2_3_FD_198773 | JGI IMG/M metagenome (GOLD analysis project Ga0302270, IMG submission 198773) | Peat permafrost microbial communities from Stordalen Mire near Abisko, Sweden - III_Bog_E2_3 | ecosystem: Environmental > Terrestrial > Soil > Wetlands > Peat | place: Sweden: Abisko... | reverse complement strand
GGCTTCATCATCGGTGCCAATCTCATCCAGCTTCGCCCGCAGCGCCGGCGGAATTTTCGCGCCGCACATCTGCGTGAACTTCGTGATTTGCGTCGCGCTGACGATGGACACAATGCCCGGCACGATGGGCACTTTCACACCAAGCTTCTGCGTGAGGTGGTCGCGGAATTCAAAATAGTCCGCGTTGTCGAAAAATAACTGCGTGACGACGAAGTCCGCGCCGGCCTCGACTTTATCTTTCAAATGTTGCCAGTCGGCGTGCTTGCCGGCCTTGCAGGCGATGTGGCCTTCGGGAAAGCCCGCGACGCCCACAGAAAAATCGCCCGATTCGCGGATGAATTTCACGAGCTGCGCGGAAAACTCAAAGCCGCCGGGCGTGGGCTGGAATTCGCCGCCGCCGGGCGGGTCGCCGCGCAGGGCGAGAATGTTTTTGCAGTCCAGCGCGCGGATTTTTTCCAGCAGGGCGCGGACTTCGGCGCGGGTGTGGTTGACGCAGGTGAGGTGCGCGAGCGCGGTGAGGCTGTGTTCGCGCTGGAGGCGATCCACAATCATCAACGTCTTGTCGCGGGTGCTGCCGCCGGCGCCGTAGGTGACGGAACAGAAATCGGGGCGCGTGGCGAGCAGGGCGGGCAGGTGTTTTTCAAACAGGGCGCGGTCGCCGTCGTCGGTCTTGGGCGGGAAAAATTCCAGGGAGATGACGGGCTGGCCGGTCGCCTGCTTGGCGGCGTAAATGTCGCGGATGAATTTCACGGGGCGGAATTATGCCGGAAGCCGGCGAAAGGGGAAACAAAAAGCCCCTGCCGGCGAACCGGCAGGGGCGAAGGATTCTAAATTAAATTAGAACTTGTAAACCACGTTGGCATAAATGCCGACGGACGAAGAATCGCGCACCATCGTGCCAGTCGGCATGACATAGCCGATATAGCTACCTTCAGCGTATTGGTAGCCATAATAATCGCTAGTGACAACCTTGTCATAACGAACTTCCAAGCGACTGACCACATTCGCCCAGAGGTCGTATTCGACCGTCTCGGTGAGGGAAATGCCGCTGTCACTGCCGCGCGATGCACCGCTCTTGGCGTCCACTTCCCAGTATTCAGCACGGGAATTGAAGCTCAACTTGTCCGTGGCCTTGATGGTGTTATACAGGCCAAAGATGTAGTCGTCCTGATGCAAGCCAGCAGTTGGGGAAACGGCATATTGGACGCCACCCACGTTTTGAACATAGTCAAAGGCCGCACCAAAGGTGACATCCTTCCACGGGCTGTTCAACGTCGCGCCAGCATAATAGTTAGCTTGGTTGCCACCTTGGGAACCTGTCGTTGCACCTGGTCCCGAGGGATAACCTTGTTGTCCACCCGCGAAGCCGTAAACCATGCCCGCGTAGAACGCGGAGCCGGAAGCCCAACCCCAGTTGCTGGGAGCGTTGAAGGTCACAGAACCCATGACGGTCTTGTGCCAAGGGCTGCCATTGCTGTTGTTGTAGTTGTTGCTGGTATTAATGCCAGCCGAGAGGGTGTTCGCCACGCCGGCGTTGAACGACCATTCGTCGTTAATCTTGTAGGCACCTAGGATGCCGGTGTGCTCGGTCGGCTCAACCGCCCAACCCCAAGAACGGGTGTAGTTCGGATTGCTGGCCGGATCGAATGATTCGTAGCCGATGACGGTGTTGAACACACCGAATTTCCAGTCAATGCCATTGCCCACGGGTGTGCGCAGGGATATATAGGCCTGCTGGATGGCCACTTGCCCGTCGGAATACGTTCCGTGACCATTGCTGGCAACGGTGGGAGTCCAACCAATGGCGTCCGGGCCGAAGAGCAGGTCGGCTTCATAGCCGGAAGCCCAAGGGGATTCATCCTCGGCCTTGCTGATGGAGAGCTTCACGACATCCAAGCTGAAGCCGTTGGCTTTGCCGCTTTGCAGCGGGATTTGGCCGCCGGGTGAGCTGGCGATTCCACCAGTCGAGCCATTGCCAGGGGTCAACTGCCAGTTCGCCGAGGCGCTGACATATCCGCTGATGATGGTGTTTGAGAGCGCGGTCTGCACCGAGCTCAGTTTCGCTTCGTCTGCGCGGACGGCGGAAGCCATGCTGACGGCTCCGACGGCGGCGAGACCCAATGTCCATTTATTAAACTTCATCTGTTCCTCCGATGTTGTTTGGTTTGTTGTTTGACTGCGTTAAACGGGATAAAAACAGTTTACCCCAGCACCTTGAAGGTGCGTTTGATTTCAAAATTAGGGAAAAAACCGCCGGTTGACAACAAAAATTTTTCGGAAAGCGATTTAGATAATTAGCTGAATTTTAACAGCTTATCAAAAACAGCCGTTTGATGGCTTCCTAATCCCCGACTTTTTTCACCGAAAAACCGCTTCCATCCGGCTTGAAAAAGCCGTTTTGAAGGTTTTTAATGTTCCGGCATTCGCCAACCTTGGAACAAATCGTGCTGATGTTTCGAGCCAAGGTGAGGATTGCGCTTGCAATTCCGCCGCATTGAATTATTCACGGACACAGGTATGCCATTATTTGCCTACACCGCCAGAGAAACGGCCACCGGCCGCGAACTTCGCAACACTGTCGAGGCCGCCACCGAGCAGGCCGCCATCGCCGCGTTGCTCAACCGCAACTTGCTCGTCGTCGAGATCCGCGAGAAGACCGCCAAGCGCGGCCAGACCAAGGGCGGCCGGGTGGCGCTCAACGACTTGGTCGTCTTCACGCGCCAGCTCGCCACGATGATTGACGCCGGCATCGCCATCGTCCAAGCGTTGCAGGCGCTCGCCGACCAGACGCCCAACAAGGTCATGCGCGACACCATCCGCGATGTCTGCTCGCGCGTGGAGGCCGGCGAAAGTTTTTCCGAGGCGCTGACCCGCCATCCCAAGGCGTTCAACCGGCTCTATGTCTCGATGGTTTCCGCCGGTGAAAAGGGCGGCCTGTTGGCGGAAATTCTCGGCCGGCTCGCCACCTATCTGGAAAACACCGAACGGCTCCGCAAAAAAGTGAAGACTGCCCTGATGTATCCCACCGTGGTGAGTGTCGTGGCAATCTGCATTACCATCTTCTTGCTGGTTCGGGTCATTCCCACGTTCAAGGAAGTCTATTCCGGCTTCGGTGCCAAGCTGCCCGGCCCGACCCAAGTCTTGATTGACATCAGCGAAATCGTCCAGAGCTACCTGATCTATCTCATCGTCCTGGTCGGCGCTGCCGTCTGGGGCTGGTTATATTTCATCAAGACCCGGCAGGGCCGTGACTTCTGGGACCGGACCCGCATCAAGCTGCCCATCTTCGGCGTCATCGCCCACAAAATCTGCCTCGCGCGCTTCACGCGCACGCTGGCTTCGCTCGTCCGCAGCGGCGTGCCAATCCTAGAAGTCCTGCAGATTGTCTCCGCCACCGTCGGCAACACCGTCATGGAAAAAGCCATCAAGGCCTCCGCCCTCGACATCGAGCGCGGCGAAGGCATCTCGGCCGCGCTGGGCAAGCACCCGATTTTCCCCAGCATGATCATCCGCATGCTGAGCGCCGGCGAGCAGACCGGCAACATTGACAACATGCTCGAGCGCGTCGCCGACTTCCTCGACGAGGAGATTGACACCACGCTCTCCGGCCTCATGTCGCTCATTGAGCCGCTGCTCATCGTGTTTCTCGGCATCGTCATCGGCGGCATGGTTATCTGTATGTTCCTGCCCATCTTCAATCTGGCGAACATCGTCAACGGCGGCCACTGAAAATCTGAAAACCAAAAACCGCCGGAAGATTTTTCTTCCGGCGGTTTTGTTTTTGGAAAACGTTTTGTGTTCCGTGCGTTCGGTTGCGGCTACACGGAAACCATTTTTGCCGGCTGCGGCTGATAAACTTTTATTTTCGGCCAGCGCAAATTGATCTGTTCCTCGAACCATTTGCGCGCCGCGTCGTCGCCGTGGCCGAGCAAAACCGCGCGCGGCGCCACCTGCCCGACGAACTCCAGCAGATCCTGCCGATTCGCGTGTGCCGTCAGGTCGAACTCCTGCATATCGCAGCGTTTCGTCACCTGTCCCGCGCTCGGGCTGAACACAAACGTCTCGCCCGGCTTCGCCGCCTTCAAATGGCCCGCCGGCGAATCCGGATCCGCGTAGCCCACGAAGAAAATACTCTGCTTCTCGTCGCCGATCATCCGCGTCGCCAACGTGTGCGCCGCCGTGTTCTCGCTCATCATGCCAGCGGTGATGACAAAAATTTTCCCGCCCGTCAACTTCATGCTGTCCGCCTGGCCCTTTTCCAGCACGACCAGCTGCAACGCATCGTTCAGGTGCAGGTTCGTGTGCTGCCGGTGCATCCGCGCCGCCTCGATGTCGTAAATCTCCGTGAACACGCGCCCCAGCCCGCCAATATAGATTGGCTGCTTCTTCAATTTGCCCTCGCGCATCAGCAGCGCCAGCAGCGCGAGAATTTCCTGCGTGCGCCCGAGCGCGAACGACGGGATCATGATCGCGCCCTTCTTTTTTTCCGCCGCGTGGATGGCCTCAACGAGCCGCTCGATTTCTTTTTCACGCGTAAAATCCTTCGGCACCTCGCGGTTGCCGCGCGTCGTCTCCATGATGAGCACATCCGCCTTCACGTCCTCGAACCGCGCGCTTTTCAAGATCGTCTGGTCGTGAAAACACACATCGCCGGTGTAAAACATCGTCTCGCTTTTTCCGCGTAACAAGATGCCCGCCGAGCCGAGCGTGTGGCCGGCGTCAAAAAATTCCAGCGTCGGCGACGGCTGCCCGACCCGCGCCTTGTGATAAGCCTGCCAGTCCACCTCGCGGTTATATTTAAAACCCTGGAAGTGCGGCGCAATTTCGTCCAGCTCGTCGTGCGTGTAGAGCGGGTATTCGCGGATGCCCAACTCGTCGCGCTGGCGCGTCATCACGTTCACCGAATTGTGCAGCACGCGTTCCACGAGCAGATAACTCAGCTCCGTCATCAGGACGTGCGCCTTGGGAAATTTACGGCACGCCAGCGGCAACGCGCCGACATGGTCATGATGGCAATGCGAAAGGGCGATGGCATCCACGTCATGGGTGCCGGCCTTGTTGAACAGCGGCATCGCGTCGCGCCCCTCGCGTTTCGGATGCATGCCGGCGTCGAGCAGAATGCGGTGTTCGTCCAGCTCCACTAGCCACGCGCTCGCGCCGATGTCCGTGTCCGGGTTCAAATTCGTGATGTTCACAAGCTAATTGAACCACAGATGCGCGCGGAGGGACACAGTTATTATCGCAGTATCATAATCAGATGCGCCCAAGAACTGAACGACGATACCAAAGCTCAATCTATTTGTGGAATTCAGGTCACACAAAACAGCCAGAGCCGTCGTCCAAAGAGTCAAGTCGATATTGGCTGCTGATTCCTCATTCTTCAGTCCACCCAGTCGTCACTAGGGAAAATGCATGAGAGGATGCGAATGAGCTTGCCTTTGACCCCCATTCGGGCAAAATATGCCCCGGACGGCACGTAGCGGGTCAAGGTTCGCATAGTGGGTTTTCTGCCACATATCAGCAGATATTGACGTATGTTCTACAGCTTTCATGCAAGTCGTATCAGAAAGCAGTATCAAATTGTCAAGCCGACGACGGATGGCAAGCGGTAAAACTCAATAAAATCAACGGTCGCACCCATAGCTCAATTGGATAGAGCGGCTGACTACGGATCAGCAGGTTTCAGGTTCAACTCCTGATGGGTGCACCACTAAATAAAGGGTTTTTCAGGCTTTAAAGCCAGGCGGCTTGCAAATCTGATACTGATATTGTATACTGATGGCGTGAAAAAGAGCCAAACAGCAGCAAAAGATGGAGTTGAAAAACCCAAGCTCTGGCAAAAAACCTCCTTCGCCAATCTCATTCGCTACCTTCCCAGCGGAGTTTATTTTCTTCGGGTGCGCGTTCATGGCCAGCTCATCCGCAAAAGCCTCAAGACTGATGTTTTGTCCGTGGCCAAGCTGCGGTTGACCGACGAGGAGAAAAAATATCGGCAGGGTGCGCAACGGCAATTGGCGCTGCAACGCGGGCGCGGCCAGATGAATTTCAGCGACGCGCTGGAAATTTATTGTGCCCGGCTGGCAGCCAACACCGAAATCAAATCAAAAACCAAGCACTACTACACCCAGCGCATTGAATCGCTGTTGCGGACGTGGGCAGGCCTGGAAAAAACCAACGTGCGTGACATCTCCAAGCAAAGTTGTCTGGATTGGGCGGCGAAATACAAGGGCAGCGCGACCGCGTTCAACAACACGGCGCTCGTATTGCGGATGGTTTTGGACATTGCGATGGAGAGCGGAGTGATTTACGAGAATGCCGCACGCCACATTGTCCGCCGGGCGATCAAGCCGAAGGAATTGCATTTGCCGGACAACGCCAAGTTTGTCGAGATGGTGCAAACGATTGAGAACGCCGGCGGGCGGTTCAGCCGCGATTGCGCTGATCTGGTTCGTTTTCTCGCTTACGGCGGATTTCGCTTGGGCGAGGCGGGAAATGTCACCTGGGCGGATTGTGATTTTAAGAAAGAAGAAATCGTGGTGCGCGGCGATTCAGAGGAAGGCACGAAAAACAGTGAAATCCGCCGGGTGCCGATGATCGCAGAGATGCGCCAGCTTTTGGAACGCCTGCGTGAAACGCGCGGTGAAGAATTGCCCGCTGCCCGCGTCATGCGGGTGGGCGAATGTCAAAAAGCGATGGAAGCAGCGGTAAAAAAGCTGGGGATCAGTCATTTGACCCACCACGATCTGCGCCATTTGTTCGCTACGCGCTGCATTGAAAGCGGCGTGGACATTCCCACGGTTTCCCGCTGGCTCGGTCACAAGGACGGCGGCGGATTGGCGATGAAGGTGTATGGCCATTTGCGCAATCAACATTCGACGAGCATGGCCAAGCTGGTGAGTTTTGCGCCGGTCACCAATGTTCCGAACCACCAAACCAAAGCGGCATGATTTTCAAGCCGGCTCCTAGTTTTCCGTGATTTCAATGGTCTTGACCGAACCTTCCTTTATAGCCAGCGACGAATACCGATCAAACACCGGCATGGGTTTGACGAACTCCACGGCGCGGTCTTGCAGTGCCAGTCCCAATTCACGCAGGTTTTTGCCCGTGATCAGCACCGTGCGTCTCAGGAATAACAGCGTGAGTGTGTCCAACCCGTCGCCGGCTTCAAATTTGACGAGTTCCAAATGGTGGTAGGGCAACAGGTAGAAACCTTTGGGGTCTAGTTCCAACCGCAAATTATCTGCTGGGACGTTACTGCCGTTGACGCCTCGCTTGATGTTAAAACAAATGTTTTCAGTGCTCATACTCTCATGCCTTTGCTTTTTTGTTGGGTTTGTTTTGGTGGAATCGCAATGTGCCGCCGGGTGGTTTCAGATTTTTGAACCGTTGGCTTGACCGCCTCGGTTGGGGTGATGGATTCAGTTTGCTTCGCGGTTTGCGATTGCCCGACCGCCGCATCTTGCCGCAGAGCCTCGGCCTGCCGTTCTGGAAACTGGCGTTGTGCCTGTTGAACATTGAGGACGTAGGCTATATCGCGGCTCCAAATCTTGGCCAGTTCCTGGACGGAACTGGTCATGTCCAGCGCCAGTGTCCTGTGGCCGGAATGGGTGATGTTCTGGCGAAGCTGGATTTTGTCCGCTGTGAAAATTTTCACGCCCTTTCGTCCGCGCGAAATGGTCACATACCATTGCTGCTCATTCGTGGCCGCTTTGACAGCGGAATCCGAAAACAGGACGTAATCCACGGTTTTGCCTTGAGCGGCATAGGACGTTACCGCGTAGCCACGCACGAACTGGCGGTAATTTTTCCCCAGCACGCGCCCATCATTCAGGGCAATACGCCCGTCGGCATGAATTTGTTTCACCGTCACCAGTTCACCGTTGGCGAGCCGCCGCCCATCCTGGCTTTGGGCATTGGCCTTGAGCTGAAGGCGGTCTCCGCTGGTCAGGGAAAGTTCTTTCGGCTGGCAGACCGTGATTTTATCCAGTTCCTTGAATGGCACGGGGCGGATACGGTGGTCGGCTTCAATCAGCAGATGTTTGTCGGTGATTCCGCGCAGTTTTCCCGCACTGCCGGATTTGAAACCGGACGTCGGACGGTTGAACAGCAGCACCGAGTCCGGCTGGTAAAATCGTTTGTCGCGTTTTTGCGCGTCCGTCAAATCCTGTCGCTCCAATGCAGTGACCGTCGTTTCAGACTCGCCGATTAACTTCTGTGCTTTCAGGCCAAGCCGAACTTGTTCATTAACCTTGTGAATCTCCGACCAGCTTTGTGACACGACCACGGTAGATTGCTGATTTTTGAAATGCTCCAGAAAATGTTCGGTTAATTTCTGCTGTTGATCTGCCAGCGAGCAAGGGACGATAGCTCCGTGTTTGTCCAGCCGGTCGAAGGATGCGCCAAGTTTGCCCCGCTGTGCTTCATTCACGGCGAGCCGATATTGTTCCAGCCATTGACGTTCCGCATGAGTTTTTGCCGCTTTAGGATTTTGCCGGCGGATGTTCGTCAACTCCGCGTAACCAAGACCTGAATACTGTTCAATGGCGCGCAGGGCATCGGATGCCTCGACCGCTCCATGCTGATGCGTGTCGCCGGACAGAATAACCCGGCCCTTGACCGTCTGAACGAGCGAGAGCAGTTCCAGCATCTGTTGCCCGCCGATTTGTCCGGCTTCGTCCACCATAACAACCGCCCCACGCGTCAGGAAATTTTGCTTGAGCAAAGCACTGACGGTTTGTGCGCCGGAAAAGCCGTCTCGTTCCAAATCAGCGACCTGCTGGCGCTGCGGTGCGATGACTTGAACAACATGACCGGCTTGGTTGAGTCCGGCTTTGACTTCCCGCAGAGTAAAACTTTTGCCCGTCCCTGCACCGCCACGGAACAGGGTGACGAAATCACGCGAGGAAAAAATATGTTCGACGGCCTTGCGTTGTTCATCATCCAGCGAACGGTTTGACGGCTGGTAATTGGCCACGAGCGGTTCGTATTGACGCATTCGATGTTGGGCGAGTCGGACAATGTTAAACTCACGTTGAAAAACTTCGCGGGTGGTGATCTTGCCTTGGAATTGTTCGTCACGGAGATACTCACGTTTCTGGGTGGCAGCTTTAATTTCCGGCAGTGATATGGTTTGACCACGCGTATGTTCCAGCGCGTGACGCCAAAGTTCATGCTCATGGACGACCGAGCGACGTTCAAACAGATGTTGCTCCGCCCAACCCACCGCCTGTTCCGCTGTCATCTTCTGTGAAATTTCCGGTGAGCGCTGTTTGTCCAAGCGGCTGATTTGCCACCGTTCTTTCCATGACAGTTGTTGATTCCAGATGGATTGCAGTTTGACGATGCCGACATCCTTGATTTTCCGCGCCCGTTCCTTGTGAGCGATGTTCGCCCGGATGACTTTGATGTTTTGATTCGCCTTGTCCGGCTCGCGTTCCAAAAACTCTTTGGTCTTTTCGTCAATCTCGCGGTGACGCTTGGAAAAGCGGTCAATCAATTCCTTGCTGACACCGGCAATCTCGAAATCGCCACGCGGATTATTTTCCACGCCGTAGCCAAATTTTTGGAGCGACCCGACCAGTTCGTGATAATAGACGTTCCGAACAAATTTCTGCGCCGTGACCATTTCACGGGCTTCCAATGCTTTCCAACGGCCTTCAGTGGCATCCCATGTGGCATTGAACAAGATGCAATGGCTGTGCAAGTGTGGGTCTAAAGCGCGTGAAGTGTCATGCCGGAAGACCGCACCCACCACATTGCCCGTCGCCCGTTGCGAAAACTAATTTTGTTTGCGGACGCGAGTTGCAGCGTAAGTTTGTAAATGGCGCATCGCCACCGTCACCGCTTCATCATGCGCCTCGATGATCCGTTTATCATTTCCGACAAATGCCGCGATGGAAACCGATTTGGGCGGTGACAACGTGAAATCATAAAACACCCGACGATTGGCCGATTCATGGACGCTCCCATTTTTGTCCACGGTATTGCGTTTGGTATTCATCCGTGGTGTCAACTGCTCCTCGGTTTGCGGATGAAAGTTGTGACAGAGATTCAGGAAATCTTTTTCAGTGGTGACGCCCGATAATTTCAATTCCTTTGCCCCTTCACCAAACCATTGACCCGAAACGCTGCGGCCTTCCATGTAATAATCACCAACGCCCAAGTGTTCTCGAAAATACGATTCCGCATTTCGCAAACTGGTTTGAGCCTTCATCGTCAACATGGCGACAAGCTAAACCATCAGGACACGAATCTTGCGCTATGGGTGACGCAAGATGCACACGAGTCCGTGTTAATGATAATCAGAACAGAACATGGGACGCTGTTCTCCTTGCGAGTGCAAGGGTCAGCCGTAACAACGAAAGTGCCGGACAAAAATCAAACCAAAGTTGAACCAAAAATTATGAATACGACCATCGTATCCGCCGAGGCGAAGGCTCGCCTGACCGAAGCCGTCAAAAGTTACATGCCGCCCGCGCCGGAAAAATACCGCGCGTTGAACGAAGTCAAAGAATCCATCATGGCGTTACGGGAACGCAAAGCCTCGTATGAAACCATCCGTGCCATGTTGCATGAGAACGCCGGCATTGATGTATCGCACCAGACCGTCGCCCGTTATTGCCGCGAGGTGCTGGATTCAGCCAAGCCGAAGAAACCGCGCCGTCCCAAGACGCAGACGACCGAACCAGCCGCAGCCGCCCAAGAGGAATTGCCAGCACGTCCGCCCATCAGCCAGCCACGGTCACGCGAACCGCGCATCACGCCATCAAAAAATCTTTAGCGCAGCAGCGCAGTCGTCACCAGTCGCGGTGACAGGATGCGACCATAAGGAAGCCCGCCAATGCTAAAAAACAAAAGCCGCTGGGTTCAGCGTCCGCGACCAACGCGCGTTCCACAGTCGTGTAACGCGCGCTCGTCGCGGACGGATCATGGAAAACGCAGTCGCGTCTGCTTCCGTCTTGCGCTTGGCGTCGCCGCTCCGGCACGCGGCTTCACTCATGCCGTTCCGCCGCGCCGCCTGCCGCTTACCGCCGCCAACTCAAGACCGAAGCCGGGGATAATAATAAATTCGTGCCGGCTATCGGACAGAAAGACGACGGGCGTGGAAAAAATGTCGCTTACCGAAATAGCCCGCAGTTTAATCTTCCGATAATCTTCCGACCCGGCGCTGCAATCTACCGATAAACAATCGTCCGATAATCGTCCGGCCAAACCCGGTAATCGTCCGATTTGCCGTCCGAGGCGTCTGGCGCGAATCGTCAGGCAATCGTCAGATGGATACCCAGAATCGTCAGATTCCACTTCCCGGCCGCCGAACCGCAAATAGAAACGTGCAATCCCGTTACCGGGCGAAATGATCAATCGGCAGCGCATCCGCTGTGTGCCGTGCGCGTGAATCTGCTGTTCCATTATATGTCGCCGGTCGTCGTGTCAAGGTAGTCAGTCCTCATGCCGGACTGCTCCACCGTTGACACGCCGACCAACGACAGGGACTTGCTTTTAGGAATCACGCGCAGGAAGGTTTTTCCCGGCAGGGAATTTGATCGGATGTAATTATTGTGGCGCACAGCAAATCATGCGCGAAACCGGCAACCGTTGCCCCATCGTGTTCGCTGTGTGCGCTCGAATTGGTTTTCGATTCAGAAATCCGTCGCAATTCCCAATCCGCTTTCTCTGCGCGACATTTTTCTGTTCAGTTTTCGACTTTTTCATGCAGACTGCTTCATTCGCAATATGGTTCACGAATTCGCCCGCATTTAAGAGAAAGGGTTTTGAAAAAATGAATCTGAAATTTCCGCCGTTGTCTGGCGGCGTCAATCAGGGATTGAATGACGCCGGCATAGAAACTTTTGAAGGCGACTACGCCCATTATGTGGTTCGCGAATGCACGCAAAATTCACTGGATGCCGCCGCCAGCCATGTGGCTCCCGTCCGGTTGGAAATCACCTTGCGTGAAATGGCAACGCAGGACATGCCTTTTATGCCGGAGCTTCGCGATGCCTTGGAGCGGTGCGAAACCTACTGGCGGTCCCATCCGCGCCCGCGTGAATTTTTTCGCGAGGCCGGCCGCTATGCCAGCGGAAAAAATCTTTATCTGCTGAAGATTTCTGACTTTGGCACCACCGGCGTTCCCGGCAGCGATGAGGACAACACCAAACCCTGGTTTGGATTGGTCCGCTCACGCGGCGTGTCCATCAAAGCCGAGGAAGACAGTGGCGGCGCCTTCGGTATTGGCAAAGACGCGCCGCTCGCGGCGTCCGCCGTGCGCACCGTGCTATATTCATCCCGCACAACCAATGATGAAGTGGCGTTTCAGGGTATTTGCCGTTTGGCCACGCATCAGGGCGAATCAGATTTGACCCAAGGCACCGGTTTTATCGGCAGCTACGATGCCGCAGCCAGAATCTTTCGCGCCATCCGGGAATGCGGGCAAGTATACCCAACCGAAGGCCATTGGCAGACGCTGGTGGGAATCCTGCGCGCTGATTCCCGATTTTCCCAAGACCCACCTTAAACGTCAGAGTGGTGTGTTGGGATTTGCACAATTTTCAATTAAACGAGGCTCCTATTCCTAGCGGCGATGGTTTTGAGCGTTTGCCCAGAACCGGCGCGGCCAGGAACTGCCGGCGGCGTTCCACGGATTCATCTAGGCCGGCGGCTTCCGGCGTGCCGGGCAGGTTGAAATAACGCCCTTCGTAAAGCGAGGCGCACTGCGGCAGCGTGCCGAGCGCGCGGTATTCCGACCAGGCTTCGTCGTAGCGGGTCAGTGCCGCTGCCAGTTCCGCCTCGTCTAGCCGCCCGGCCGCGTCAGCGCGTTCGCCGGCAATGAGGATGCGCCAGCCCTGCTCCACGATGGTGAACAGCAGCCGGCCGTATTCCGCCGACACCCTTACAAATTCCCCGGCGGAATTTTTCGGCCAGCTGATTTCGTCTGCCAGCGATTTGATTTCGCCCCACAATTTCACCGCCTCTGCCTTTTCGGTCAGCGCCTCGGCGAACAAATTTCGCTCGCCCAGATAATCCAGCACCGGCGCAAGTTGTTCGCGTCCGCCGAGGCGGTCGTCGCGCATCCACAAGGCCGTCGGCAAAACGGATTCTTTCAACGCCCGGTCAAACGCGGCGCAGTGCCGGCCTTTCAAAATCGCGCGGGTGGACAACAGGCATAATTTTCGGAAACGGCAGATGTCCTCGCCTTGCAGCCCGATTTTGTGCTGCGCGTAGTCTTGGAAAATTTCCTCCTCGGTGCGCGACGGGTCTTGGACAAATTGCGCCAGCACAAAGGCGTTCAGATCCGGCCACAACTCGTTCTTGATGTATGGCCCATACCAGCCGCCGCCGCGCGACCACGAATACACGCCGAGGATTTTCGGGTGGCCGAGCAGGTTCTTTAGCCCGATTTTTTTCGTGTTCTCATCGAAGCCGTTGATGACGCCGTCCATGACGTAGTTTGGATACGCGCCTTTGCCCTCGTATTCGCGCTGGCATTGCACCTCGATGATCTGTGGATGTTTTCCCTGCGTCAGGCATTCGTTGACCTTGACGTGCCGCCAGAAATCCAGCGCCGTGTGCTTGATGGAAAACGCCAGTCGCGGGTGCGGCTCAATCTGGTCGGTGACTTCGAGATAATGATCCAGCCGCGCGTGGAGCTTGTCGGGGAAAATGTCCCAGGTTCGGAAAAAAACTTGTTTGCCGTGCTTCACACAAATCTCCTCGCGCAGAAAACCGATGAGTTTCACATACGCGTCGGCCTGGCTTTTCGCCCAACGCGGCTCGGCGGGTTCGCGACCGGCCAGCGTCTCCTCGTAAAGATACGTCGGCGTCCACGCTGGTCCGACGCGTGGGATCGGGCCATTGCCGACGTGATGCGGCGTGTCGAACAGGTAAGTCTCGCCGACGCGGATGATGTAGCCGTCCACCTGCGGAAAGCGCGCGGTAAGTTCGTCGAACAGCACTCGGTGCAGTTCCAGTGTCTTGGGTTGGTCGGGCAAAATGCGTCCGGTCTGCGGGTCGCAGATTTCATCTTTGAAATGCTCGACGAGGCGTTTCGGCAGAACAAAAAGGTCGAGGTGATAAAAAACTTTCAGCCCGCGCGCCTTGGCGGCGGCGATTTCGCGCTCGATGCCCGGCGTGAATTTTTTCAGCCACGCGCGCTCCGGCGAGCCGGCGGGAAAACAGTCCACGCCCGTCGCGGCGAACGTGGCGACGCAGTTGATGTGCTTGAAAACCTGGCCGTTGAAGCCGTAGTCCGCGAGGTGCGCCGGATTGAGAAACCGCGTCTGAAACGGCGGCTCGCCCGGATTGTGATGCACCATGTCGAGGATGTATTTCATGCGTTGTTTTCGGCGGCGGCGTCTCAATCGTATTTTTCCTGACGCGCCGGCGAAGTTCAAAAAGTGTCAGATTGAATTGAGCAATTGTCCGCTGGCAATGTGGTCGTGACTAGGGGCAATTTTACGGCAGCTAGGGTCGTTTTTGCGACAGCTAACGGACTCCGATTTTGTCACAGCTTGGCGATTAAAACGCTTTTCTTCGAAAGCGGGACGGTCTGCACTGCCAGTTTTTGCGCCCGGCCCTGCTGTGCCTATTTAGCCATAACCCGGCATTTGCCAGTTTTGAAATGACGCAAAATGACCCCCTCCTTACGCAAAAAAGACTCTACCGCACCGGGCGGGATAATTGTTAGCGTGTAGGCATCAAGCTTGCGAACCAACCGGGTCTGTCCCCATTGGCGGCTACTGCATATAAAACAAATGAACTCGAAACATCATCTCTGTTCCGCCTTCACCCTGCTCGTCATCAGCTTGTCCGCCGCGCCCGTCTGCTTCTGGTTTTCGTCCGGCGTGGAGCCGGGCGATGTCGTGTTGCTCAACGGCGGTGACCTGGCGGCGGCGAAATACGTGCCGTATCTGCTGGCGAAACCGGAAGAAGTGCTGGTGCTGGAGCCGGAAAAGAAATAGCAATGATGCGCTAATGAACACCCGTTTGACTCCGCAACAAATCAGCCGCTGGCTCGCCGGTTTCGGCGGCGCGCTTTCCGCGCGCTTGAACCAATACGACCACGAGCACTGCAATCAGCTCGTCAACCAGCAACGGCTGCCGCTAAATAAAAATTCCGTGAACGGCAGTTTTCTCGGCTCGAAGTGGAAAATTCGCGCGAGTGCTTCGCGCGTCGGTGACGCGGCGGATTTCACGGTCACGTTCCGCTGCGTTTACGGCAAAGTTGAACAAGCCAGCGTCTCGGTGGATTTGAATTTGTCCGGCTGGTCGGATAAAAATTATGTGCTGCTCCCGGCGGCGGCCTACAACGGCAACCGCTTTCTCTCCCGCAAGATTCCGTATTCGCCGAAGCTTTATTTCGTGCAAGACATCGGCGCGGACAAGCCAATTATCATTACCGATGGACCGCGATTGAACATCAGCGAAGGCGTCTCGCGGATCCAGGAACGCAGCGGCAGCCTGGCGACGCCGGCCATCGGGTTTCATGCGGAAAAATCCCAGCGCGGTTTTCTGCTGCTCACCTCGCAGGGCAATGAACTCGACGACTACGGCATCGGCATCGAGGAAAATCGTGGACGCACTCGCGCCACAATTTCGCTGACTTCGCCGGTCGTGCGCGAGCTGCACAACTACCGGATTTGTGACTCCGAGTTTCCATCGCTAGACGAGCCGCGCGATTTCAAGGCCGGCGATGAAGTGACGTTCCGGTTTCGGGTGATTGATTTTGCCGCGCCGAAGTTGCAAGCCTTGTTCGACAAATTTGCGGCGGTGCGAAAAGATTTTGTCGACGCTACCAAGCCGAAACCAGCGCTTCCTTACTCCGCGTGTTTCGCGTTGCAGGAAGAAAAATTCAACCGGGACAATTTTGTCCCAAAGCACGGCTATTATTCCGTCGGGCTGCGCCAGAATTTTTTGCAGGACTGGCAGATTGGTTGGACGGGCGGGATGATCAGCACCTACCCGCTCCTGTTCGCCGGCGACGCGGCGACGCGCAAAAATGTCCTCCGCAATTTCGAATGGCTGTTTCCAAGCGGCATCGCGCCGTCGGGATTTTTCTGGGACAGCGGGCGCAACGGCACGGAATGGATCGGCGGCGACATCCGCAAGCCGCACACCGGCAACTGGCATCTCATCCGCAAAAGCGGCGACGCGGTGTTTTTCATCATCAAGCAGTTTTTGCTGATGGAAAAACTCGGTATCGCGGTGAAGTCCGCATGGCGCAACGGCACACGCGGCGTTTGCAATGCGTTCGTGAAACTGTGGAATGAAAACCAGCAGTTCGGCCAGTTTGTGAATTCGCTGACCGGCGAAATTTGCGTCGGCGGCTCGACGAGCGGCGCGCTTGTGCCGGCGGCGCTCGTGCTGGCGGCGGATTATTTTGGTGAGCCAAAATTTCTAGCCGTGGCGGAAGCGGCGACGGAAAAGTTTTACCGCGAATTCACCGTGAAAGGCTTGAGCTATGGCGGGCCGGGAGACGCCTGCCAAAATCCCGATTCGGAATCTTGGTTTGCGCTCATCGAATCTTTCGTCGCGCTTTACGAAGCGACCGGCAAAAAAATCTGGCTCGCTCGGGCGGGCGAGACGGCGCGGCAATTTTCAACGTGGGTCGTCAGCTACGATTTCAAATTTCCGTCGAAGTCCACGTTTTCGAAGGCCGGTATCCGCACCACCGGCTCGGTTTATGCGAACACGCAGAATAAACATTCCGCGCCCGGCTTATGCACGTTTTCCGGTCTCGGCCTGCTGAAACTTTTCCGCGCGACGGGTGACAAGTTCCATCTCGAACTGCTCCGCGACATCGCGCACGGCCTGCCGCAGTATTTGCCGCATCCGCTCAAGCCGCTCGGCGACGCCAAGCCCGGCTGGATGTGCGAGCGCGTGAACCTGACCGACTGGGAAGGACCGGAGCGCATCGGCGAAACGCTCAAGATGACAACGTGGGCGGAAACGTCGCTGATGCTCACGGCGATTGAAATTCCGGGGCTTTACGTCCAGCCGGACAAATCGCTGGCCGTCGCGTTCGACAACATCGAGGCGGAAATTGTTTCCGACAATGCGAAGGAAATGGTCGTGCGGCTGCATAATCCGACGCCGGCGCCGGCGAAGGTGAAAATTTTCTCCGAAAGCGGGCGGGCGACAAAAACCCCGCTGCCTGAAAATTATCTTTTCGGCCGCCGCACCGAGGAACTGAAACCGGGCGGCAGCAAGACAATTTCGTTTTGGAAATAAAACTTTCTGAACCATCATAAAATGAACCGCAAACATATCCTGCGAACCGTGGCGGCCTTGCTGCTCGCGGTGGCCGGGGCGACTGCCGCGCCGCTGGCGCCGCCGTTGCGGACATTTGACACGATTCATGCCGACGCCATCGGGCAGAAATTGCAGTCGGCGATGGTCTGGGCGGACGCCGCGCAGGACAAGCCCGGCGTCGCCATCGCCTTTCGCCGGACTTTTAATCTGCCGGCGCCGCCCGGGCGCGCCACGCTCAACATATTTGCGGACGCCCGATATATTCTGTGGGTGAACGGAACTTACGTCGAGCGCGGCCCGTGTCGTTTCCAGCCCAACGGCCCGGAATACGACACCCTCAATCTCACGCCGCACTTGAAGGCCGGCGCGAATGTCATCGCCATTTTGGTCGTGGGCAATCTTTCCGGCGGCAAGGTGATGCGGCACGCGCCCGGCCTGACGGCGCGGCTGGAGCTGGACGGCGGCGAAATTTTTCATACCGATGCGAACTGGAAATGGAGCGACGGCACGCGCTACCGCCAGGTGGACGCCTCCTGGGCCAATCTCGGCGACTCGCTGGTGGACGCCCGCGTGGAGGATGGCGACTGGGCGCAGGCCAATTATTCCGATGCCAGTTGGAAACCGGCGACACCGATCAGCGGCCAAGCGTGGGGCGGGTTGACGCCCCGGCAGATGGCGCTGCTGCGTGAAAAACCGGTGGCGGTTACTTTTGTAAATGATGCCAGGCTGCCGGTGACTTTGTCGGCGGGCGAAAAACTGGAGTTCAGCACCGGCCGCATCGTGCAGGCCTATCCGCTCGTCGAATTTACGGCGGACAAGGACACGGAGCTGGCGTTTGAGCCGTTCGGCGTCAAATACTTTGCCAAGGCCGGGGCGCAAAGGCATTTCACCATTGACACGCGCGGCATTGCCAAGGGCGCGCTTGCGGTGAAGTCGGGCAAGGCCACGATCACGGGCTTTCAATTGATTGAACGGCTTTATCCGTTCGATCGCGTCGGTGCGTTCACCTGCAACGATGATTTTCTCAACCGCCTGTGGAAGATGTGCGCGCGTTCCGGCGAGGTGTTGAGCGAGGATTCCTATGTGGACTGCGCCGACCGCGAGCGGGTGGAATGGATGGACTACGATCCGCCGGGGTTCGAAATCACGCGCACGGTCATGTCGGCGCCGGGCGAAGACGGACGGCCGGTTTATGGCGACCCGCGGCTGCTCGGCGCGATGGTGCGGCGCACCGCGCTGACGCTGCAGCCGGACGGCTGGGTCAAGGCGCACACCTGTTCCGACCGCTACGACATCCACGCGAAAATGGAGGATCGCGCCTGCGAATGGGTGGCGGGCATCCGCCGTTATTACGAAGCGTCTGGCGACAAAATACTCTTGCGCGAAATCTGGCCGGCGGTCGTCGCGCAGATGAATTATTTCCTCGAACGCCGCACATCGCGCGGGCTGGTGCGGGCGCGCGACTGGGTGGTCTGGGGCAATCCGCTCGGCTATTTCACCGGCGAGACGACGACCCTAAACGCCTTTGTCCAGCGCGCGCTGGCCGATGCGGCCTTCATTGGCGGAGTCGTCGGGGAAAAGGAAGCTGGGACGAAATTTTCAGCGGACGCCGCCGCGCTCGCCCAAGCCATCAACGCGAATTTGTGGGACGAGGCCGACGGCTGTTATTATTCCGGCTATTTCACCGACGAGGATATGGCGGCGAATCAAGCGACCAAACGAAAATTCAATTTGCCCCGCACCAACAATCTCACGCCGACCACGCTGCACGCAAATGCATTTGCGCTGGAGCGCGGCATTGTGCCGGCAGCCCGCCGGGCGAGGGTCATGCAAAAAATCCTGGAACAGCAACGCCCACTCAAGGGCGGCGCGGTGATGATCTACCATTACGTCGCCGGGCTGCTCTATGGCCTGGACCGTCCGGATTTCGACACACGCGTGTTGGAACTGTGGCGCAAGAACTGGCAGGCGATGGTGCAGTCGCCGTGGGAATGTTCGTGGGAAGACCTCGGCGGCGGTTCACACGCGCACATCTACGGGATGTTTCCGGGCTATTTTTTGAGCGCCTACGTCCTCGGCGTCCGCCGCGACGCGCCGGTCGCGGAAAAGAAAATCCTGATCGAGCCGCATCTCGGCGACCTGACCCAGGCCGGCGGCGTGGTCGTGACGGAGTTCGGGCTGGTGCCGGTTGCGTGGAAAAAAGACGGCGGTCGGTTGAATTTTAAAATCACCGCGCCGGCGAGCGCGGAAACAACCCTTGCCCTGTCCGTTCAGCCGGGTTTGGACAGCATCCAGCTCGACGGCGCGACGCAAAAGGGAACCGCCCAAGGTTCGCGCCTGATTTTCACCTTATGCCCCGGAGCGCATTCGGGCAGCTATCTATTGAACGGATTGTGATCTAAAACTTATCATGATTTATTTTGGCGCATCCTATTATCCGGAGCAGCTCGACTTCAGCGAGGTCGAGCCGGATGCGCGGCTGATGCAGGAGGCCGGATTCAATCTGGTGCGCATGGGCGAGTTCGCGTGGAGCCGGATGGAACGCGACGACGGTCAATTTGATTTTTCCTGGCTCGAAAACGCAGTCGAAACTTTGGCGCGACATGGCATCAAGTCGCTGCTTGGCACGCCGACCGCCGCGCCGCCGAAATGGCTCACGGACAAATACCCGGACATTTGCCAAATCATGGCTGATGGCCGGCGGCGCGAATTTGGCAAGCGCCGGCATTACTGCGTGAATAGCGAGAACTATCACCGTTGCACGACGCGCATCGTCACCGCGCTGGCGGAGCGGTTCAAAAACAATCCCAACGTCATCGGCTATCAGCTCGACAACGAATTCATGGCGGAGCAGCCGCATTGCTACTGCGAGACGTGCCGGAAAAAATTCCAGTCGTGGCTGCAAAAAAAGTTTGCGACTATTGAGGAATTGAACCGTCGCTGGGGCATGGCGTTTTGGAGCCAAAGTTATCGGAATTTTGACGAAGTGGTTTTGCCCAAGACCGGCCACAATCCGTCTTCGCTGCTTGATCTGTATAACTTTTTTTCCGATTCATTTCTGGAAAACGCGCGGTTGCAGATGGATTGCCTCAAGACAATTTCTCCCGAAAAAACCGTCACGCACAACGTCTGTTCCAGCGGTTTCGTTTATCTGCTCGACCTCTACCAGCTCGGGGCGCAGCTCGACATCGTTTCGGTGGACAATTATCCGTTCGCGTGGACGCTGGAGAACGAATACGGCAACGCCGCCGACCGCGAGTATCATCCGGCGATGGCGAGCATGGCGCTCTCGATGATGCGCGGGCTACGTCGAGCGCCGTTCTGGGTGACGGAGGCGCAGACCGGCCGCACGTTTCAGCCGCGCCGCGCGCTGCCCGAACCGGGCATTCTCAATGCTTGGACGCACCAGGAAATCGCGCACGGTGCGAAGGCGGTCGTGTGGTTTCATTGGCGGCAATTTCCCGCCGGCATCGAACATCTTTTGCAGGCGGTATTGGAATGTGATGGCAAACCGCGCCGCCGTTATTTTGAAATCCAGCAGACCATTCGCGAAATAAAATCTGCAGCCGCCGACATCGAAAATGCCTGCCCGCGTCCGGAAGTTGCATTGCTCCGGGATTTTCATTGCGACTGGGCGCTCGACGACGGCCACACGCACCCGGATTTTCGTTACCAACGGCACCTCTATCTTTATTACCGTGCGTTGTTTGAAAACCATGTGAACGCGGATGTCATTCATCCGGCGGAAAATCTCGCGAACTATAAACTCGTCATCGCGCCGTCGCTGCTGCTCGTGGATGAGAACCGCGCCGCCCATTTGCGGAACTACGTCGAGCAAGGCGGCGCGCTGGTTCTCACCGTGCAATCCGGCCTGCGGAATTTCGACAATGTTTTTTACCGGCAAACCTTGCCGGCTTTCCTGACCGATCTTTGCGGCATTGAAATCGAGGAGCAGAACGGATTGAAACTTCAGGACACCACCGGCATCACGCCGTTGAACGACGGCTACGCGAAATCGCGCTACGAATGTTCGCTGCTGTTTGAAATCATCAAGCCGACGACCGCCCAGCCGCTGTTCAATTACACCGACCTCTGGTTCGCCGGCACACCAGCGGTGACGGTCAATCACTTCGGCAAAGGGAGAGTTTATTATGTTGCCGCCGTGCCGTCGGCAGAATTCGTTCGCGAGTTCGTTGGTAAAATATTGCTGGAGTGTGGGGTGAAGTCGAATCTGGCCGCTAGCAGTTCGCCGATGGTTGAAGCCGTGAAATCCTTCACCCTTGACGCCGGGTTTCTGCACCTCATTAATTACACCAACGAACCGCAGACGGTGACGCTTAACGAGCGCTACGAAAATCTCGCCGCTAAAACGACCATCACCGGCAAGCTTGAACTGAAGCCGTTTGGCGCGGCAATCTTGAAACGAAACTAAAATGTCTTACAAAAATCCCATCATCCCCGGATTTTATCCCGACCCGAGCGTGTGCCGCGTCGGCGAGGATTTTTATCTGGTCAACAGCAGCTTCGAATATTTCCCCGGCGTTCCGGTCTGGCACAGTCGCGACTTGGTGAACTGGCGGCAAATCGGCCACGTTCTCGTCCGTCGTTCACAACTCGAACTCGATGGCGTGAAATGTTCCGACGGCATTTACGCGCCCACCATCCGTTTTCACAGCGGTGTTTATTACATGGTCACGACGCTGGTGAATTCCGGCTTGTTCAAAAACTTTTACGTCACGGCGACAAATCCAGCTGGGCCGTGGAGCGACCCGATTTGGTATGACCAGAGCGGCATTGACCCGTCGCTGTTTTTTGATGGCGACGGAAAGGTCTATTTTCAATCGAATCGCGGCATGACGTTCAAGATGGAACGCGCAATTTACCAGAGCGAAATGGACATTAAAACCGGGAAGCGCCTGACCGAACCAAAAATGCTCTGGCGGGGCAGTGGCGGTTGTTATGTTGAAGGTCCGCACGTTTATAAAAAAGACGGCTGCTATTATCTGATCACGGCGGAAGGCGGCACGAGTTATGGCCACATGGTCGCCATCGCGCGCAGTCGCAACATTTGGGGCGAATACGAGCCGTGTCCGCACAATCCGATTCTCTCCAACCGGCACGCTTATGAGCAAATTCACGGCACGGGTCACGCGGACATTGTGCAAGCGGCGGACGGCTCGTGGTGGATGGTGCATCTGGCATTTCGCAAAACCGTCGGCGACATCCACACGCTCGGACGCGAGACGTGTCTTGAACCAGTCGAGTGGCGCGACGGTTGGCCGGTCGTGAACCAGACCGGAACCTCGCGTGAAATCATGGACGTTCCAACGCTGCCGTTGCAGCCGTGGCCGCAAAAGCCGGCGCGCGACGACTTCAACAAAACTGAACTTGGCCTCGAATGGATTTATCTGCGCAATCCGGTGGCGGACAATTACTCGCTGACGGAGCGCAAAAGTTTTCTGCGCCTGCGCGGTTCGGAGAAAAATCTGTTTGATGTCGCCTCGCCAACCTTCGTCGCGCGGCGGCAGCAGCATTTTGATTTCACCGCGACGGCGAGCTTGGAATTCGAGCCGCTAAACGAAAACGAAGAGGCCGGCCTGACGCTGCTGATGACCAACGAGCATCACTACGATTTCTTCGTGACGAATCGCGGTGGCCGGCGCGTGTTGGTGGTGAAGTATAATCTGGAACTTATCCAGCAGACGGCGGCGGAAATACCGATCGCGCCGGGCGCGGTGCAATTGCGCATCACTGGCACGAAATTGCTTTACCATTTTTTGTTTTCGCAAAACGGCGCGGCGTTCCGCGAAGTGGCGAAGGTCAACACCCGTTACCTCGGCACGGAAGTCACGAGCGGCTACAACGGCGTCGTCATTGGGCTTTATGCTACGGGCAATGGAAAACCTTGCGACGTGCCCGCCGACTTTGACTGGTTCGATTGCGAACCGAAATAATCTTTTTTCCAACACAAAATGAACTTAAAAAGAAGGGCAATTCTCGCCATCGGCGTAATGTTAAGTTCGCAGCTTTGGTCTGCCGAATTTTATGTCAGCCCGCAGGGCGACGATACGAATGATGGTTCGCCCGCCAAACCTTTCGCCACGCTGGAGCGGGCGCGTGATGCGATGCGCGCCGCAAAAAAATCCGGCGGCGACACCGTCTGGATTCACGGAGGAAATTTCGCGTTGCCGAAAACGCTGGAGCTGACCGCCACGGATTCCGATGTGGTTTATCGCAGTGTCGCCGGCGAAACGGTGCGGCTGTCTGGCGGACGCGCGGTGGCGGCGGCGGATTTTAAGCCCGTGACGGACGCGGCGACGCTGGCGCGCATCGCCGTGACTGCGTGCGGAAAAATTGTGGAACTGGATCTCGCGGCGCTCGGCATCCAGCATCGCCAGCCTTATCCGGACGTGTTCAATGACAACGGCAGTTTGATTGAGCTTTATTTCAACGGCGCACGGATGCCTCTTTCACGTTTTCCCAATCGCGGTTACATGACGATGAAGCGCGTGCTGAACAACGCCGGCGGCATCACGAACCAAAACTGGAGCGGTGCGAACTGGGAAAAGGTTGCGCTCGGCAGCGCCGGCGGCACGTTTGAATACCGCGATGAATTTGCCGCGCAGCATGCGAGCTGGCAGAAGGTTTTGGAGCGCGGCGTCTGGCTGAAAGGTTATTGGCGCATTCCGTGGGAGAACGAGGCCATCCGCGTCCAGGCGATTGATGTCACCAACAAAACTGTCACGTTTGCAAAACCGATTCCCGGCGGCATCGGCAGCAAATACAAGCGTCCCGCCGGCAGCGGCGAGGAAGAATACTGGCTGATGAATTTGTTGGAGGAGGTGGATCAGCCCGGCGAGTGGTGCGTGGATTTTCCGTCCGGCAAACTTTATTTCTATCCGCCCGCGCCGCTGACCGGCGCGAACATCACGATTTGCGACAACGACCAGCCGGTCATCCGCGTGACCGGCGCGACGAACGTCGTGCTTCGCCAGTTGACCGTGGAATATAATCTCGGCCACGGCATTGAAATCAAAGGCGGCTTGAGCAATCTGGTCGCCGGCTGCGTGGTTCGGAATGTGTCGCGCTACGGTGTCAAATTAGACAGCGGATTCAGCCACGAAGTTTTGAGTTGCGACCTTTACAATCTCGGCGCGGGCGGTGTGTGGCTGGGCGGCGGTGATGAAAAAAGTTTGCCGCGCGTTCCCGCCGGGCATCGCGTCATCAACAATCACATTCACGACTTTGCGCTGATTGAGCGTGTTTACGCGCCGGGCGTGAACAGTGGCTTCACCGGCGGCGGTGGCGGCGGGCATCATCCGGCGGTGGGGATGTATGTTGCGCACAACCTGGTTCACGGCACGCCGCACGCGGGGATGCTGTTCGGCAGTTGGGATTCCATGTTTGAATACAACGAGATTCTCGATTTCTGCAAGGTCTCGAACGACATGGGCGGCTGGTATTGCTACGACCAGTTCGCGCTCGATGGCAACCACACCTTCCGTTACAACTACATTCACAGCAGCGGCGAGGGCGACGGCGTTTATTTCGACAACGACCATCGCGACATGCACATCTACGGCAACGTCATTGATCTCGAAAGCGCCGGCAAGCGCGGCACAGCTTTTCTCTACAAAATCGGCACACAGGGCAAAGGCCATCCGCAATCCATCGAATGCACCAACAACATCGCCATTAACTGCAACTACGGATACGAGTTCGTGAGCGCGCTGCCGTCGAAAATTGGAAACAACATTGCGGTGAACTGCAAACATCCGTTTAGTTGGGGCGCGGTGGTGGATGGCAAAGCCGTCCGCACCAACGCTGATTTTGTCACCGGGAAGAACGTCAGTTACGACGGCGATCCGGGCTTCGTGAATTTTGCCATGAAAGATTTCCGCCTCAAGCCGGACGCGAAAGTGTTCAAGGATTTGCCGGGCTTCCAGCCGATTCCGTTCGATAAAATCGGGCTGTTCACGGATGAATATCGCCAGCAACTGCCGACGGACAAGGAGGCTGGCCGCGTGGGTTCCGGCAATGGCGAGACGCTCGGCGTCGAGATTGAAGACCGGACTTATTGAACCAAACCGGCAAAATAATTTTTGATTTCAAATGAAAAGAAAACTGAAAATGCAAATCCAGACGCTCCTGCTCGCTTTGATTATCAGCCAGCGGTTGTGGGCGGACGACGCCCCGCTGCGTTCGCCGGTCAACCAAGTTTTTCAGTTTACGCAGGCCGGCACCTGCACCAATTGGAGCGATGGTTCCAAAAACAGCGCCGTGGCCAATCTCTGGATTCCGGATGATTGCGTGAAGCTGCGCGGCCTGCTGATTCTGTGCGCCAATGTGCCGGAGGAAAAGCTGGCGTCATATCCGGCGGTGCGCGAAGTTTGCGCCTCCAATGATCTGGGCATTGTCTGGTGTTCCTCCTCGTTCATGAATTTTGCGCGACAGCAGCCGGGCAAGAAAAAAATGTCCGAGGAATACGCCACCTCGGTGGGTTTTCTGCAGGAACTCCTGAATGGGCTGGCCAAAACTTCCGGTTATGCGGAGGTGGCCACCGTGCCATGGTTGCCGATCGGCGAGTCGGGGCATCTGTTGATGGTGGACACGCTGGTGGAATTCAGTCCCGAGCGCTGCCTTGCGGGCATTTGGCTCAAGAACAATCATCTGCCGCCCAAAAACCGCCAGGTGCCGGCCTTCGTCGTGTATGGCAGCGCCCAGGAATGGGGTCAGACAAAAACGGATATCCGCACCAACTGGTGCAATATCACTGCTGCCTATGCTGGCATCCTGAATGGCCGGAAGGCGAATCCGGCCTGGCCATTGACTTACATGATTGACGGCCACAGCGGACATTTTGATTGCTCGGACCGCCTGGCCGATGACGTGGCACACTACATCGGGCTGGTGGCCAAGGCCCGCCTGCCGGGCGACGGAAGCGCGAAGCTCAAGCCCATAAATATCACCTCCGGTTTTGTCGCCGATTTGCCCGTGCCCGGCCACGAGGGGCAGGCGGTCAAACCAGCCGGCACCAATGACGGTCTGCCTTGGTTTTTCGACGCAGCCAGCGCCAAGGAAGCCCAGTCGTATGCGGCGATCAACTGGAAGGCGGAAACCCAGTTGCCGGCGTTCTTGGATGAAAAGGAACAGCCGCTGAAGTTTGATTTCAACGGCATTTCCGATCTCAAGACCGTGGTCATGGGGCCGGACGGCATCACCTTCAGCCTGCGCGCCAAATTGTTGGACCAGATTCCGGAGGAGTTTGTCGGCGCCGGGGGGAAATTATCCAAGACCCCGGGCGAACCGAAACTTGAATGGCTCTGCGGTCCCATTGCTCCGCTGGGAAACGGCCGGTTTCAGATTTATCTGGAACGGGCGGGCAGCACGGCGTATCTGGCGACGCGGAAAAATGGGACGGACACCGTTCGCGGCATTGTCCAGCCCCTTCACATCAACATCAATTCATTCAGAAACCAGGAGGGGAAACCGCAGGCCATCACCTTTGATAAAATTCCCGATGTCACGGCGGGAACCAAATCGGTTCCACTCTCGGCAAAATCGGATTCTGGGCTGCCAGTGAGCTATTACGTTGCGGTCGGCCCGGCCATGGTGATGGACGGCAAAATCGTTTTCACCGGGCTTCCGCCGCGCACGAAATTCCCGGTGACAGTGACCGTGGCCGCATGGCAGTGGGGACGTGGCGCGGAGCCAAAAGTGAAGACAGCCAGCGTGATTGAGCAAACCTTCAAGATTCTCGCACAATGAACATCAAATCAAAAACACCCTGGTTCGCCGCTGCCGTTTTGCTCGCCGCCTCCGGTTGGGCGATGGCGCAGACCAATCAGGAAAGTTTTGCGATTACGAAGCGCGCGCTGTCGTTGCCGGTGCAGCGGGCGGGAATGTTCGTCGGCCAGTCCGGCGGCGCGCTGATTGTCGGCGGCGGGCTGGACGAAAGCGGCCGGCCCAGCGCCGATGTTTTTGTGCAGACGGATTCCGGCTGGAAAAAATCGGTTTTGAAACAGCCGGTGGCGTTCAGCGGATTTGTCTGGGCGACCTTCGCGGAAAAACTGGGGGGCTTTTCAAAACTATTTATCGCCGGTGGCGTGACGAAAGATGGCTTGTCGGACAAAGTGCTGTCGCTCGAATGGCGCGACGGCCGGTTGCAGCAGAACGAGCTGCCGCCGCTGCCGCAGGCGGTGGCGCTGGCGGGCTTGGGATTTTTTGAAGACCAGAAACAGGAGCAACTTTACGTTGTTGGCGGCACGACTTCATTGACCGCTGGTTTCGCGTCGCAAAAATTATTTCGCTACACGTTCAACGCGGCGACGAATTCCGGCTGGCAAGAATTGCCGCCGCTGCCGGGCGAAGGCCGGTTGCTGCCGGGCGTCATTTGCTTTTACAACGACGTCCACGTTTTCGGCGGCTTTACAATTTCGCGAACGAACGGCCAGACCATTTACGCGCCCACAAAAGCGGCGCAGGCATATCGCTGGCACGTCATTGACGGCACGACGTTTTCCGGCTGGCGCGATTTGTCGCCGCTGCCGGAAGCGGTGGCCGCGCCGGTGGTTTTCATGACCGGGCAGGTTCACGCCGGACTCGCGGGCGGTTACACACGGCCGTTCACGGGAAATCTGTTTCAGCTCAAGCCCGCCGCCGAATCATCGGCAATTCAGATTTATCACAACGTCACGGACACCTGGGTGGAAAAGGGGAAATTGCCGGAAGCGCTCGCGGGCGCAACCGCAATTCAGAATGGCAAACTGACGTTGCTCGGCACGACTGAATCCGGCGCGACAGTGGCGTATGACTTAGCCATCCGGCGCACGGTGAAAAGTTTGCGCTGGCAGGATTACGCCGGGCTGCTGACGTATTTTGGCGTCGTGGCGTTTGTCGGCATTTGGTTCACGCGCAAACAGTCCGGCGCGGAAGGCTTCGCGCTCGGCGACCGGAAAATTCCGTGGTGGATGGCAGGCATCTCGATGTTTGCGTCGGCGGCGAGCAGCATCAGTTTCATGGCGATTCCCGCGCTGGCGTTTCGCACGAGCATCATGTGGGCGTTGCCGTCGTTGATGCTGATCCCGCTTTTCTTTCTGGAGGCCTATGTTTTATATCCGTTAATTCGCAAACTGGAAATCACCTCGACGTTTGAATACCTGGAACGGCGTTTTCATCCGTCGCTGCGTTACATCGCGAGTGCGCAGGCTATCGCGCTGCAAACTTTTGGCCGCATGAACATGGTTTTGCTGTTGCCCGCGCTGGCGATTGCGGCGGTGACGGGCATGAACGTTTATGCCAGCGTGCTGCTGATGGGCGTGCTGACGACGATCTATTCCGCGAAGGGCGGCATGAAGGCGGTGGTGCTGACGGAAGTGATTCAGGGACTCACGATGGTCGTCGGTATCAGCCTGATCGTAATTCTCGCCATCACCGGCCTGCCGCATGGCTGGAAAAGTTTTGTGGAAGTTGACACGCACTTTCAAAAATTTGACCTCGGCATCTGGTCGCTGGACTACACGATGCCAATTATCTGGATTTTGATTTTGACGCCGCTGTTCAACAAGCTGGCCTTCGCCGCCGATGCGCCGACGGTGCAGCGCGTGTTCGCCACGCCGTTGAAAGATGTGCGGAAGCTGGCGCTGATTTTTCTGTGCTTCAGCGTGTTCATTTCCTTCGCGGTGAATTTCGCGGGCGTCTCGGTGTTCGCCTATTTTCACCAGCATCCCGGCGAACTTGATCCGGCGATGACGAACGACCAGATCATCCCGCTCTACATCGTGCAACGGCTACCGGTCGGCATCGCGGGACTGATCATCGCGTCGCTGTTCGCGGCGGCGATGTCCGCGCTGGCGGGCAGCATGAACACGGTTTCAATTTTGTTCACCGAAGATTTTTACCGCAAGGTGAAGAAAAATGCGACCGACCGCGAGCGGCTGTTGACGATGCGCATCGCGTCCATCGTGGGCGGCGTGGCGGCGACCATCACCGCGCTTTACATGGCGAAGCTGAACCAACGCTCGCTTTTCCAAACTTGGAACGAGCTTTTTGCGCTGCTTGGCGGCGGCTTTCTCGGCATCTATATTTTGGGAACTTACACGCACCGCGCGAATGCCATCGGCGCGTTCACCGGCGCCATCGCCAGCATCGGCGTGACGCTGTGGCTGAAATATTTCACGGCGGTCCATTGGTATTTTTACACGCCGGGCGCTGTGATCGCGTGCGTCGTCATCGGCTACGTCGTCAGCCTCCTCACGCCGCCGCCCAAACACAGCCTTGCTGGACTGACGATTTTTGACATGAAATCAACTCCCGTCAGCGAGAGCGCAAATTCAAAACAGCCATGAAGATATTTTTCCATAAAAGATTTTATACTGTAACGCTGGCCGCGCTGTTAATGCCTTTCGCGGCCTTGGCCGAAGTGCATTTGAATCCGCTGTTTGCCGACAACGCCGTGTTGCAACGCGATGCCGAAGTGCCGGTCTGGGGCACGGCGCACGACGGCGAGCGGGTGACGGTGGAAATCCAGGGGCAGAAAGTTTCCACCACTGCGGTCGCAGGCAAATGGATGGTTCGCTTGAAGCCGCTCAAGGTCGGCGGGCAGTTCAACCTGACCGTGAAAGGAGACAATGAAATCACATTGACCAATCTGCTTGTCGGCGAAGTCTGGCTGTGCAGCGGCCAGTCCAACATGGAATGGGCGCTGGCGCGTTCCGACGGCGGGACGAACGCCATCGCCGTCGCGACCAATCAACTGCTGCGGATGTGCCGCGTGCCGCACAACGTGCAGTTCACGCCGCAGACAGAGGTGAAGGCGAAGTGGGATTTGTGCAGCCCGGCCACCGCCAAAAACTTTTCTGCAATTCCGTATTGGTTCGGCGAAAAGTTGCAAAAAGAACTGGGCGTGCCGGTCGGCATCATCAACAGCGCTTTTGGCGGCACGCCGATTCAGAGCTGGATGCCGACGGAAACATTGAAGACCGGCCCATGGCCGCAGGACAAGTGGAACGACCCCGCGCAGGCCAAGGCGGATTACGACAAAAATTTTGAGACCATCCGCCCGCTCAAGGAAAAATACGAGGCCGAAAAAGCGGTCGCCATCGCGAAAAAACTGCCCGTGCCGCCGCAACCGACGGGCATCCCCAGCGAATACAAGGGCGCGACGACCTTGTGGAACGGCGAGGTCGCGCCGCTACTGCTGTATCGCATTCGCGGCGTGGCCTGGTATCAGGGCGAGAACAACGCCTATGTTCAAGTGGCGCACGATTACAAAAATCTTTTGCCGGCGATGATCAAGGACTGGCGCAAGGGCTTTGAGCAGCCGGATTTGCCTTTTTTGATTTTCCAAATTGCGCGCAATCGCAAATGGCAGACCGACCCGAATGAAAAAAGCGGCATCGCCGAGTTGCAGGAGGCGCAGGCCAGAACCGCACAGGCCACGCCGCACGCGGCGCTGGTCGTGAGCACGGACATGGGCGGGCCGGACGTGCATTACACCGGCAAGGAGCCGGTGGCCGAGCGCGGCGTCAAGGCGGCGCTGGCCATCGCCTACGGCCAAAAAATCCAATTCTCCGGGCCAGGGTATCAGTCCGCGAAATTTGAAAACGGCAAGGCTCTCGTGCGGTTCACCGAAACTGCCGGCGGTTTGAGAACGGACGGCGGCGAGTTGGCTGGCTTCGTCATCGCGGGACAGGACAAAAAGTTTTATTTCGCCGACGCGAAGATTGACGGTGACATCGTCATCGTTTCCAGCCCGCAAGTTCCGGATCCGGTGGCGGTGCGCTACGGCTGGGCGGATTTGCCGAAGGTGAACCTCTTCAACCAATCGAGCATGCCTGCCTCGACTTTTCGCACCGACGACTGGCCAATGTGATTTTATGATTCAAGCGCACAATCCCATTCTCACCGGTTTTAATCCCGATCCGTCCATCTGCCGCGTCGGCGAGGATTATTACATCGCCACCTCGACCTTCGAGTGGTTTCCCGGCGTGCAAATTCACCACTCGCGCGATCTGGCGAACTGGCGTTTGCTCGGTCGCGCGCTCGACCGCGTGTCGCAACTCGACATGCGTGGATGCCAAAATTCCGGCGGCATCTGGGCGCCGTGCCTCACGCACGCCGACGGAAAATTCTGGCTGCTTTACACCAACGTCCACCACCACATGGGCGGCGTGGTGATGGACACGCCGAATTATCTCGTCACCGCCGACAAGATTGAAGGTCCTTGGAGCGAGCCGGTTTTTCTGAACGCCAGCGGTTTTGATCCAAGCCTTTTCCACGATGACGATGGCAAAAAACACATCGTCCAGATGCAAATGGGCGAAGCGTTCACGCCGGTTCGCTTTGACGGAATCATTTTGCAGGAGTTTGATTCTGCGAAAGTGCAGCTCGTCGGCGAGCCAAAAAAAATCTGGTCCGGCAGCGCCATCGGCATCACCGAAGGCCCGCACATTCTGAAAAAGGACGGCTGGTATTATCTCATCACCGCCGAGGGCGGCACGGCGATGCGCCACGCCATCAGCGTCTGTCGCAGCAAAAATCTATTCGGGCCTTACGAGCTGCATCCGCAGAATCCGATGCTAACGGCGTTTCAAAAAGATCATCTCGCGCTCAAGTCCACCGGCCACGGCTGTTTTGTGGAGACGCAGAACGGCGAGTGGTTCACGGTGCATCTTTGCCATCGGCCGCTGCAACGAACCGGTCGCTTGGTGATGGGTCGCGAGGAAAACAAATCTGCACCGTTAGGTCGCGAGACGTGCAATCAGAAATTCCGCTGGGACGGCGATGGCTGGCCACGCCTCGCGCACGGAGACAATTCACCAAGAGACATAGTCGAGGTGAACCTGCCCGCCCATCCGTGGCCGAAGGAAAATCTGCGCGACGATTTTGACGGGCCAAAACTAAATCTCCATTTCCAAACCTTGCGCGAGCCGGCGGACGAAAGTTGGTGCTCCCTCACGCGGCGCAAAGGCTGGTTAAGTTTGCGCGGCCGCGATTCGCTGGCGTCGGCCTTTGACCAGAGCCTTGTCGCGCGGCGGTTGCAGCATTTCCAGGCGGGTGCGGAGACGTGCGTTTCGTTCCAACCGAAAAATTTCAAGCAAGCCGCCGGACTCATCGCGTATTACGACCGGCTACATTACCACTATTTCCGCATCACGTCGGCGGGCGAAGGCAAAATCAAGCTTGGCGTCATCTCGTCGGAAAACACCAAGGCCAGCCGTTACGAAGTTGCTGAGTTGCCACTCGCGGCGGGCGAAAAGATTTTCCTGCGCATGGATAATAATTTCGCCGAGCTGCGCTTCGCGTGGTCGCTCGACGGGAAAAAATGGAAAATTGTTGACCGTGTTTTCGAGGCGACGATGCTGGGCGACTGGGTTTCGCCGCACAGCAATTTCACCGGCACGTTCTGGGGCGTGTGCTGCCAGGATTTGTCCGACCGCACCGCTTGGGCAGAGTTTGATTATTTCGATTATCAGCCACGCATTTGAAACGTGAGCGCGAAACTTCCATTCACCTACGCCAATCCGCACCTCGACGTCGAGCCAGGCATCGTGCGTGATCCGTTCATCGTCAAAGTCGGTGAAATGTATTATCTCACCGGCACGCTGCGGCCGATCTGGGCCGGGCCGAATCCCGGCGTGCCGCTGTGGTCGTCGCCGGATTTGTTGAACTGGAAAAATCTCGGCCTGCTGATTGACCGGAATCAGGTGCCCGCCGACGCCTGGAACCATGACCGTTTTTGGGCGCCGGAAATCCATCACGCCGGCGAATGGTTTTATCTCACGGTCAGTTGCCGCAACGAAACCACTCGGCACAAGCACGGCATCTCCATCTGGCGCGCAAAACAAATCACCGGGCCTTACGAGCTGCTGAATCCCGAAGCGCCGTTTCCGCCGGCGGTAGAACAGTTTTATCCAGAAAATCCGCAGGTGATTGAGAAATACATTTCCAACGACGCCTCGCTGTTCACTGATGCGGACGGACGTCATTTTATTTTCTGGTCGTGCCACCACGGCATTTGGGAGGCGGAAATTGAACTGCCGGCGTGCCGGATGATCGGCGAGAAATGGCTGGCGATTCCGGCGAGCAAGGACGGGTGGGACACGAAGATCGAAGGGCCGGTCGTGTTCCGGCACGGACGCTTGATTTATATGTTCATTTCCAGCTTCACCCGCGACTACGACATGGGCGTCGCCCGCGCCGAGCGGATCACCGGCCCGTGGATTCAGCAGCCGAACAATCCCATCATCTCGCCGCGTCCGCCGCTGACGCACGTCGGCCATAACGGGGTTTTCCCCGGCCCGGACGGGCGCTGGTGGATCAGCTACATAATGCAGTTCAACGGCAAGGATTCGCCGGAGCGCCTGGCGATTGACCCGATTTGGTTCAACGCCGCCGGCTGGATTGAAACCAATGCGCCGACGCTGGGCACGCAGATGGTGAAATGAAATTGAACTTCCAAATTCAACTGGTGGATTGCAGCCAGGTCGCCGCAATGCTCGGCGTGCGGGTTGAACTGGAAAACTCCGGCGCATCGCTGATGGATGTGAGCGTGAAGACAGAAGCATTTGAAATTGGTTTTGACGGCGGCCAACCTGATTCGCCGGTGGCGACGACGGAGATTGGTAAAATTAATATCGCCAGCGGTAAAATCGCGACGACAGATTTGCGCCTACGCATTGGCACACCGTTTTTCTCGACTGAAGCTGTGCCGCAGACATACGCGGCACTTACGACTTTGGAATTTGCCGATGGCCAGATTGAAACTTACGAAACGCGGTTCAGCCTGCTCTCACCGGAAGCGGGCGGAAAAATTCTGATACGTCGCGAAACGACAAAAATTTCGCCGTGCATCAGCCGCAGAAAATCACAGCTGCCGTCGCTGTTTGTCGTCAGCGATTCCACGGCGTTCAGCAACGGCCAGCACCAGCTTGGTTGGGGCGACCCGCTGGCGAAGCTTTTTGACCCGGAAAAAATCAACGTGCGCAACCGCGCCCGTCCCGGCCGCAGCACTCGGTCGTTTCGCAGCGAAGGCTTGTGGAGTCGCGCGCTGGCGGAAATGAAGGCGGGCGATTTTGTCCTGATTCAATTCGGCCACAACGACGCTGACAAGCTGGCTGAAGGCCGTTGCCGTGGCGTCTTGCCCGGCGTCGGTGGGCAGACGCAGGAAGTCGTCATGCCGGATGGAACGCATGAAATCGTCCGCACTTACGGCTGGTATCTGCGTCAGTTCATCGCGGAAACGAAAGCCAAAGGCGCGACGCCAATCCTGCTTTCGCTGACGGTGAAAAATCTTTGGGCGAACGTCCGTCTGCAACGCAACCAAAGCGAATACGCCCATTGGGCGGCACAGGTGGCGCAGGCGGCGGACGCTGATTTCATTGACCTCAACCAAATCATCGCCGACCGCTACGACGAACTTGGGCGCGAAAAAGTTCAGCCGCTGTTTTGCAGCGCGAGCGACAATGTCCACACCAGCCCGGCGGGCGCGGAGCTGAACGCCGGGTGCGTCGCCGCCGGCCTGAAACAGCTCGCAAAATCTCCGTTCACCAATTTTCTTTTACCATGAAAACACAAATACCTTTCGCGAACATCATTTCCACCCTGCTGGTTTCCGCGTCGCTCGCCGGCGCGGCGGCCACGGAACTTTTCGTTTCGCCCGCCGGCAATGACGCCAACGCCGGCAGCTCGGCGAGTCCGTTTGCCACCATCGCCCGGGCGCGCGACGAAATCCGCAAAATCAAAGCCGCCGGCACGCTGCCGCCGGGCGGCGTGACGGTGGAAATTTTCGGCGGCAAATACGGCTTGGAAAATTCACTGGAGTTTTCCGCCGCCGATTCCGGCACTGCGGACGCGCCGGTGGTTTATCGCGCGTTTCAAAACCAGCCGGTGGAAATCCTTGGCGGGCGCGTGCTGAAACTTTCCGAGTTCGCGCCGGTGACGGATGAAAAAATTCTCGCGCGGCTCGACCCGGCGGCGCGCGGCAAGGTCGTTTGCGCCGCCATCGGCAAGCTCGGCTTGAAGCACGCCGGGCCGTTCCCGCCGGTGTTCAGCGACAGCGGCGGCATTTTTGAATTGTTCTGGAACGGCAAGCGCCTGCCGCTCTCGCGCTGGCCGAATTCCGTTGATCCGAAAGATTGGACGACGATGAAAAAGGCGGTGGTCAACGGCGACGCCAAGACCGGCGGCACGTTTGAGTATCGCGACGAACGGCCTTTGCGCTGGCTGGAAAATCACAGCGTCTGGCTCAAGGGCCAATGGCGTGTGCAGTGGGAAGACCCGGCCATCCGCGTCGCGAAAATTGACCCGGCGACGCATCAAATCACCTTTGCGGCGGGACTTTCCGCCGGCATCGGCAACAAATACACGCGCCCGGCGGGCAACGGCAAGGAGCCGTGGTGCGCCATCAACTTGATTGAGGAAATTGACCAACCCGGCGAATGGGCGATTGATTTTGACACGCAGACTTTGTTTCTCTGGCCACCGGGCGCGGAAGGTGAGTTGATGGTTTCGCAGCTCGACACGCCGTTGATCTCGGTGGACGGCGCGGCGCACTTGAAATTTATCGGCCTCACGCTCGAAGCGTCGCTCGGCGATGGCTTCGTTTTGAAAAATGCGGAATCCGTTCTGGTCGCGGGCTGCACCATCCGCAATCTCGCCAAGCGCGGCGTGGTGCTGAACGGCTATCGCAGCGGCGTGCAAAGCTGCGACGTCTCCGCCGTGGGCGAGGGTTGCATCATGGTTTCAGGCGGCGACAAGGCGGCGCTCACGCCGAGCGGAAATTTCGTCGTGAACAACCACCTGCATGATTACGCCGTGCTGAAGGCGATGTATTCCGCCGCCATTGACGTCGGCTACGGCGGACAAAACAACGCTGGTAAAGTTCCCATCACGGCGGTCGGCATCCGCGTGGCGAACAACCTGATCCACGACGCGCCGCGCGACGCGGTGCTGGTTTCCGGCCAGGACAACATTTTTGAATACAACGAAATTTTCAACTGCGGCTTCGGCTCCGGCGATGTCGGCGCGTTTTATTCGTGGCTGGACTGGACGATTCGCGGGCTGGTCATCCGCTACAACTTCATTCACGACACGGTCGGCGGCGTGAACCCGGACGACGGCGCGGCGGGTAATACGGTTTTTGGTAATATCTTTTCCGGCCCGCGCACCGGCGTCTGGATCGCGTCCGGCCCGGACCATAAGATCCTCAACAACATTTTCATCAAGGCCGAAGGCCCGGTGTTCGGCATGGACGACCGCGGCGCGGCGCGCGGCTACGCGACCAACTCGCGGCTGCACCAGGCCGTCATGGACATCAACCCGACGCAGCCGCCGTGGTCGGTGCGGTTCCCGGAAATGACCAACCTGCTGGCGAGCCATCCCGAGCTGCCGCTGAGGACGAAGTTCGAGCGCAACGTCGTCGTGATGCAGACCGGCGAGCCGTTCTCGCTCAAAATGGCCAAGGCGCGGCAGGCGGACACGAATTTATTTGTGGCGCGCGATAATTTTGTGACGGCGACCGATCCGGGCTTTGTGGACGCGGCGAAGGGAAATTTCGCGCTGAAGCCGGACGCGGTGGTGTTCCAGAAAATCCCCGGCTTCCAGCCAATTCCCTTCGACAAGATCGGACTGTTCAAGGATGAATACCGCCGCACGCTGCCGACCGACGATGAGATTGGCCGAAACCGCGCTGGCGGTGCGCCCAAGAATCCGGCGGACAAAAATTTCGGAACATGAAAACCTTGGCGATGGCAACTGCGCTGGCCGTGTCGCTGAACGCCTTTTCCGCCGGCGCGATGCCGATGGCGGAGCTGATGGACAATCCGCCGCCGCTGGCGCGCGTTTTCAAAACGACCGGCACCGGCGACTTGAAGCTGTTTTATTTCACGCCGCCGGATTGGAAGGCTGCCGACCGGCGGACGGCGGTGTTGTGGATTCACGGCGGCGGCTGGACGAGCGGGACGGCGGAGGTTTTCTTCCCGGCGGCGCGCTATTTTGCCGCGCGCGGCGCGGTCGGCTTCAGCATCAGCTATCGCCTCGTGACCACCAACGGAGTGACGGTGGCCGACTGCATTGCGGATTGCAAATCGGCCATCCGCTACCTCCGCGCGCACGCTGCCGAGTTTGGCATTGATCCGCAGCGCGTCGTCGTGGCCGGCGATTCGGCGGGCGGGCATCTCGCGGCCTGCCTCGGCACGCTGGACGGTTTTGACGCGGCCGGCGACGATTTGAAAATCAGCGCCCGCGCCGACGTGATGGTCCTGTTCAATCCCATCGTAGATATGACGGCCGGCGGCTGGCTGCGCTCGGCGGTGGGCGGAAAATTTCTGGCCGACAAAAAAACGCCGGTGCCGCCGTCGCCGGAAAACCTGGCGCTCGCCCGTTCGCTCTCGCCGCTGTTTCATGTCCATGCCAACCAGCCGCCGACGCTGCTGATGCACGGGCTGGACGACACGATTGTTTCGCCCGACCAGGCGCGGCAGTTCGCAGCGGCGATGAAAGCGGCGGGCAACCGCTGCGACCTGGTCTTGCTGGCGCACGCGCGCCACGCGTTCGTAGTGCCGCGCTACCGGGCGACGGAGCCGGCGGTCGTCAGTGTGATGCGGCAGATGGATCAATTTTTAATTTCGCTGAAGCTGCTCACTGGCGAGCCGACGTTGGAAGTTTCCAAGGCACCTGCGTGGATCCCGATTGGCACGGCCACGAACAATTTGCCAAAATAGTGACCGCAACTATTGAAGACCGTCCTTCAATTTTGAACCAGAACAATTTTAATTCGGTTAAACAAACACAACACATCACATGAAAACAAAACAGTTTATCCTCACCGCCGCGCTGGCGCTGGCCGCCCTCGTGCCCCCCGCCACCGCGCAAACCAACCAGACCGACAAGGTCGAAACCAAGGAACAACGCGACGCGCGCATGGCGTGGTGGCGCGAGGCCAAGTTCGGCATGTTCATCCACTGGGGCGTCTATTCCGTCCCCGCCGGCTATTACCACGACAAGCCCGTGCCCGGCATCGGCGAATGGATCATGAACAAGGGCAAAATCCCGATGGCCGAATACCAGCAGTTCGCCAAGCAGTTCAATCCGATGAAGTTCAACGCCGACGACTGGGTGAAGGCCGCCAAGGACGCCGGCATGAAATACATCGTCATCACCTCGAAGCACCACGACGGCTTTGCGATGTTCGACACGACGGCCAGCAAGTGGAACATCGTGGACGCCACTCCTTACGGCAAAGATGTGTTGAAGCCGCTCGCCGAAGCGTGTCGGAAATATGGCGTCAAGCTGGGTTTCTATTATTCGCAGGCGCAGGATTGGAACAACGGCGGCGCGGCCGGGTTGTCGAGCAGCACGAACGCCGCGCCCGGTTGGGATCCGGCACAAAAGCACGACATGGATGATTACATTGACAAAATCGCCGTGCCGCAGGTGAAGGAGATTTGCTCCAACTATGGCGAGTTTCCCGCCGTGCTGTGGTGGGACACGCCGCGAAACATGAATTATGAGCGCGCGAAAAAACTTTATGACGCGGTCGAGCAACTGCGCCCGAACATCATCCTCAACAACCGGCTGGGCGGCGGTTTCCAGGGCGACACCGAAACGCCGGAACAGTTCATTCCCGCCAACGGCTTTCCCGGCCGCGACTGGGAAACCTGCATGACGATGAACGGCACCTGGGGCTTCAAGCGCGACGACAACAATTGGAAATCCACCGAGACGCTGATTCGCAATTTGTGCGACATCGCCAGCAAAGGCGGAAACTACCTGCTGAACGTCGGCCCGACGAGCGAAGGGTTGATTCCGCAGCCGAGTCTGGACCGGCTGGCCGAGGTCGGAAAATGGATGAAGGTCAACGGCGAAGCGATTTACGGCACCGGCCCGACGCCGTTCGGCGCCGAGGCCGGAAAATTCAGCGACACGGAAAAAGACAAGAACGGCAAGCCCAAGTTCGTCACCGTCTGGGACTGGCGCTGCACGAGCAAGCCGGGAAAAATCTACGTCATGATCTTCAACTGGCCGGCCAGCGGCAAGTTCGAGCTGCCCGGCCTCCAGAGCAAGGTGAAGAAAGCCTACCTACTCGCCGACCACAAAAAATTGAAGTTTGAACAGGCCGACGCCGGCGTGACGATCAAGCTGCCCGCCGCCGCGCCGGACAAGATCGCCTCCGTCGTCTGCGTGGAAATCAAGGATGAGACCGCGAAGGTCGCGTCGCAGAAATAAACTGCCGGTTCCGTCATCAGCGGCGCGGACTCCCTGTCCGCGCCGTTTTTGGTTTCTGGCCGGGATCCGGGGCGTAACCGGGTGACGCAAATTGACCCCCCGTTGCCGCAACATGACCCCTAGCCGCCGGCTGGCTTTGGCGGCATTTTATTGGCAGCCTCCAGATCGCCTTTCGTCCGGCTTTGGCCAAAGGCATTTATCCCTGGCTGCCAGAAAACACATTATGAAAACAGAAACAACCCGTCCTTCGGTCGTCCGCGCCGCCCGCTGCGGCTTCACCCTGATTGAACTGCTGGTGGTCATCGCCATCATCGCCATTCTCGCCGCGATGCTGCTGCCGGCGTTGAGCAGCGCCAAGCTGCGGGCGCAGTCAATCAGTTGCCAGAACAATTTACGCCAGTTGACGATTGCCGTGAACCTCTACGCCAATGACTACGGCAGCCAGTTGCCTTACGCACTTCCGGTAGCCGGGCAGACATGGTTTGACGGCCAGACGGTTAACATGGAATGGAGCCGGCAGCTCTTTTCATATGTTGGATATAATCCCGGAGTCTATCGCTGCCCGGCGGCCGTCTATCAGACAACCAACATGGGATCGATAATTTACAAGGGGCAAACCTATTCCACAAAATTGTCCTACTCCGTTAATGACATCAGTGGTGGCAATAATGTTGCGAATGCTGTTCCTGCGAATGGCGCACCTTTTGGAAACACGTCCTCGACAAACGCAGCTGGGGTCGGGCTTTCGTGGAAGTTTGAGCAGGTTTCGCCCGATACGGTCATGATCGCGGACGCCAATCGTGGAGGTTCGGAACAGGGAAGTTGGAACTTTGGTGGTGTCAATGGCAACAATTATCCAGAAATTCGCTCCCTCTGCCTCAGCAATCACAAATTGCGGTCATGGTGCGGCGGTTTTTTTAATTGTAGCGCACGCGTTTGTTCCCCGCAGGTGCTCATGGGCGAGGCCGGATTCTGCGCCGGATCTCCAGTCTCTCCGTCCAACCTGCCGAATAATGGCGAAACCGGTGACCTAACCATCAATGGCTGGAACAGCGGCAGCCTTCATGGTTATTGGACGGCCAAGGCCAACGACTGACCGCCCGCGCCGCCCGCCGCCGGCCGGCGCCAAACGAATTTCATCATGATTAATTCCCACGCCCTTCGTGTCTTTACGTTTTTGGCCGGTCTGGCCGTTGCCCCATGGCTGACGGCCAATGCCGCCGTCTCGCCCTTCGCCGATCAGCCCGCCAAATCCTATTCTTCCTACCGGGACGAAGCGGGCAAGGAAGTCGAGCTGCTCTGGGGTCGTGCGCCGCTGGAAGATTTCGGCTCGCGCTCGGTGGCATTTGATTTCGCCGGCATCCGACCGGTGCGGCAGGTGCCCGCGCCGGGCATCCATCCGCGCATTTATTTCACGCCGGACGACCTGCCCGACTTGCGCCACCGGCTCAAGGAAACCCAGTGCGGTCAGGCCGCGTGGAACAATCTCCTCTGCTGGACGGAAATGATGAAGGGCCGCTACGATGACCAGGCGGCCTACGCGAAGAACGACGTGTGGCACGGCGGCTTCGGCGGCTTGCACGGGCCGGTGCCGCTGTTCCGGCTCGGCGTGCCGCGCGAAAAAGGTTTCGCCTACAACCATCATCCGGGCGCGGCGAAGATTTATCGTGCGCTCGTGGACGGTAGCGCCACCGGCTTCCCGGATTATTACTGGAATGTTTTTTCGCTCGAAGCGTTCCGTTGCCTGATTGAAAACGACGAGGCCGGTGCAAAGGATTTGGCGAAGGCGGTTGTCACCGCGATGAAACTGGATCAGGCCAAGCGCGCCGCCAACCCGAAGGCCGGCAATCCGCCGGACGGGCCGACCGGCGGGTTTCAGCTCGCGTTCGTGTATGATTTTATTTTCAACTGGCTCACGCCCGCGCAGCACGCCGCGATTCACGACGAACTCGCCAACTCCACCTGGCACCACGACAACTACGGCACATTCAACACCGCCGAAGGCTCGCGCAGCAACTGGGCGACGTTTTCCTACTGGCTGTTTGAGGTGCTCGGCATCGAGGACGAGCCGGGCTTCAACGATTTGAAAGTGCGCGGCATGTATCGCGGCTGGCGGAATCTTTTCACCTACGGCTGGTTCCAGTCCGGCGCGACCTACGAGGGCGAGGCGAAAAACCAGCTCGGCATGGACGCCATCATCCCGTTCGCGATGCGCGAAAAAGCGTATGGCTTCACCAATCTCTGCGGCCATCCGTATCTGCGCGCCTACGCCACGAAGTTTTTGCCCGCAAGTGTCATCCCCACGCTGGACGGCTTCATCAAATATGATCTGCTCGGCGGCGCGCACGGCCGGCCGATGGCGCCGGACAGCCTCGGCCTCAAATATATGTTCCCCGACGACCAGATCATTGACTGGATTTACCGCTGCGCCGTCGGCGAGCATTACGAGAACGTCCCCGACCGCTGCGACGGCTATCGCAACGATCTTTTGTTTTTCCTCTGCTACGCGACGGATTTTAATCCCGCCAACAACGACCCGGCGAAATTGAATCTGCCGGAAACCTTTTTCTGCGGCGAACGTGCGCTGCTGATGACGCGCAGCGGCTGGGACAAGGACGCGCTGATGATCAATCTCCACACGCGCGAAGCCAACGGCGGTCATCCGTTCGCCGACCGCAATTCCATCATGGTCGCCGGCGCGGGGCGCGTCTGGTCGCCGCCGGGCTACGCGAGTTTCCGCACGGCGGAGAACAGCCTTGTCAACATTGACGGCAAGACGCAGGACGAACATTCGCCCGGCCGCATGGTGGATTTTGCCGACGCGCCGCTGGCGACCTTCGCCGTTGGTGATGCCAAGTATCCGTGGGACTGGAATCTGGCCTTCGTGGACAAATCCGGCGGCGGATTTTACACCGCCGCCGCCGTGCGCGCCGGCAAGGTGAAACCGCCCAAAGGCGTGGGCTGGACGCTGGAGAATCATTGCGTCAATGATTTTGCCTTCACCCAACTGCCGTTCGCGTATCTCAACACGCCGCTGGCGGAAAGTCCGCACTGGATTTTGCCGGTCGGCGCGGTGCGTCCCTATTTTCGCCAGCCGAATTATCCGGTGCAGCGCGCCTACCGCACCGCCGGCCTCGTGCGCGGCGCGCAGCCTTACGCGCTCGTCGTGGACGACATCCAGAAGGACGGCACGGTGCATCATTACGACTGGACGCTCGCGCTGGAAAGCGACATCCAGATTGCCAAAGTTGAAAAGCGCGGCGAACACGGGCTGGACGTGATTCTCACCGGCAATGATCCGCAGCAGAAAAATCCGCGCGGCAAAATGCCGTTGCCGGCGAATGTCACCGGCGCAATTCCCGCCGGCCAACCGATGCTGCTCGTTCGCGTGCTGAACGTGAATTCCACCAAGCCGGTCACGCCGGCGATTGTCGAGCTGCCGAACCTGGCCGATGCGAGAAAGTATGGGACGATCCGCCGGCTGCTGATTCCCGCCGACGCAGTGGCGCCGGATTTCAAGGTGCTGCTGTTCGCGTTTCATCAGGGCGACGCGCTGCCGCAGACAAGCTGGAACGGCGACCACACGGCGGTTTCCGTCGAAGCCGGCGGCATGAAAGACCGGATTGAATTTGCGCCCGGCAAATCCGGCAAAACCAGCCTGACCGTTTTGCGCGATGGCAAAATCCTCGCCCAGCTTGACCGTGAAGTTGCTCCGCTGAATTAAAACAAAATGAAAAAAACATTTGCCCTGCTGCTTGTTGCCACCGCCGCCACGTTGGGCGCTTTCGCCGACGCGGCCTGGCCGCCGGTGCCGCCGCAGGATCAGGGCTTGCCTTACACGCGCAGCGCGCAGAAGTTTGCGCTCACAAAAATTTCGGACACGGTCGCGGTGTTCGCCGGCAGCCGCTACGCCTACGTCCACGGCTTCAAGGTGCGCCTTGACGACTTGAACTGGCACGAAGAGGTGGTGCTGCGCGACGGCGTGATTTATGTGCCGGCGGCGTTCGCGGGCGTGCTATCGCTCAAGGAAACCAGGCCGGACACCGCGCAGGACGGCCTCGCCGACCGCTGGGTTTATACGCTGGAAATTCCGAAGTCCGACGCGCCAACGGTGCAGATTGACGGCAAGCCGTTCGTCGCGCTGGCGGACGCGGCGCGCAAACTCGGTTTGAAGGTCTCGCAAAATCCGCGCGGGCTGCTGCTCATCGGCGGAAGTAAAATTTCTTTTTCCGAATCCGAATCCAACCTGCTTGACAGCGTCATCACGCTGTTCGACACGCCGGAGAAACTGGCCGATCCCGACATCGCGACGAAATGGATTCCGGCGCTGAAACGCCAGGGCAAATGGACGGATCATGTCAAGGCGACGCCGGAACAGTTGAAGATTTTTTCCGGCACGGAAACCCGGTGGCCGACCGCGCCGAAGTCAGAATACGATTATTCCGGCTTCAACAAAAAGATTCTCGGCTCGAAAGTGCCGCCGCCGGGCGTTTATCCGCGCGTGCTGTTCAGTCCACAGGATTTGCCGGCGCTGGCGGAGCGCATCAAGGGCAGCCAGCTCGGCCAAAAATCTTTGATCGAGATGAAATACCTGTTCGAGCAAAGCTGGTGGAACACGAACACCAGCGACGGGCAGATTTTCCAAAAGCTCGCGAACAATGACCTGGCCGGTTTGCAATGGCCGGACGACGTGCGCCCGGACTTAATTGCCACGGTCAACAACGCGCAGCAGTTCAAGGGGCAGAAGCAGGGCGTTTTTAATTCGCACGTCGGCTACGATCCCGAATGCCTTACGGCGATGGCGTTTTATTGTTTGGTGACCGGCGATGACGCGCACGGGCGGCAGGCGGCGACGGCCATCGCCAATTATTACAAGCTGCGCGAGCCGCTGATTGACGCGTGGAACGCGATGAGCGATTCGGAGTTTGGCGACGAGACCAACAACGCCAGCGGCTCGGTGACCGGCTGGCGCGGGATGCATGGCCTCGTCGCGCACATGAACCTCGGCCTGTCGCTCGACTTCGGCGGCAAATGGATGACGCCGGAGCAGATTGACACGATGCGCCGCGTCATCGTCAAGGCCACCTACGGCCGCCGCGCCTATGGCGAGGATTCGACGGTGCGTTTCCGCGACGTGAACTGGGTGGGCTGGGATTTGCCGCAGTTTCTCGCGCTCACGTCCATTGAGGGCTTGAAGGGTTTTGACCGCGAAGCCTGGGAGACAGGCGCGCAGACCGTGCGCGCGTTTTGCGACTGGGGCATTGACGATTCCGGCGTGGTGTTCGAGAGCAACGGCAAGACGCCGGGCAGTTTTGAATTCATCACGCTCTCGATGGTTTCGCTGGCGCGGCGCGGCGAAAATCTTTTCGGCCATCCGCACTGGAACAAGCTGATGGTCGGCCAGACGCAGATGACTTCGCCGGACGGGAACGTCACCGTCACCAGCGGCACGCAATATGTGCCTTACAGCCGGCAGGCGCTTTCGCTCGGACTGGTGGACGCGTTCAAGGCGTTTTATCCCAAGCAGCGCGTTTCGGATTATCTGCTCACCAAGGCCGTGCAGCCGCCCGACACGGCGGACGAATACCTGCGCGGCTGGACGCTGAAAGGATTTGATGCGGCCAGCTATCCCGAACAGGTGAAGCAGTTGAAACGCCTGCGACTGCCCAGCCCGACCTATCCGGGCTTTGTGCGCACCGTGCTGTTCGACGCCGACTACCGGCCGACCACGCGCGCCGATTTGGATTTGCCGCTGGATTTTTCCGCGCCGGTGCAGGGCGTTTTTTCCAGTTACAGCGATCGCACGACGAACGCCGCGTGGATCAACATCATGGTGCGGCCAAACCATTATATCGGCGCGGGACATCATCATGCCGACGCCGGGATGTTCCATTTCTCCGCGCTCGGCGTGGATTGGTTCACGCAGTCGCCGTTTACGCAGGAATACGCCGGCAAGTATTACAACCTCGTGCAGGTGGACGGCGAATCCGAGCCGTTTTCGGTGCCGGGATTTCCCTCGTCCGGCATTCTCGGCTACAACGGCGCGGCCAAATATCTTGGCGCGGCGGAAACCAAATCCGGCGCGACCGGCAGCGCCGACCTTACTTACGCCTACAGCTACCGCTGGCTGACGCAGCCGCCGCAGGTGTGGAGCGATGAACTCGGGAAAATGGGCTGGGAAGTCGAGCCGTCGCCGGAGATTTTGAAAATCTTCGCCGGCACGGATCGTTACAAAATGCGTCCGTGGTGGTCAAATTACGATTATTGCAACTGGATTCCAACCTGCCGCGCGCCGTTCAATCCGATGCAGCGCGTCTTCCGCACCGTCGGCCTTGTGCGTGGCGCGAAACCTTACGGCTTCGTCGTGGACGATTTGAAAAAGGACGACGCGACGCACCTTTATCAATGGACGGCGATGCTCAACGGCGGCGTGTGGCAGGCCGACGTGCCGAACCTTGCACCGAACCAAGTCGCGCTCGCCTATCGCGCCGGCGATCCGAATTTGAATTCCGCCACGGCACAGCCCGCGATTGCGCCGCAGCCGGGCGAGCCGCTGCTGCTGGTCTGCGCGCTCGGAATGGCGGACAGCGGCGACGCTACGTTGCCGCTGGTGCAAGTCGTGCGGAGCGAAGCGATGAAAGACAAGGTGGGCAAGTCGCAATACTTCAACCGGCTCATCATCACCCACCGCGCGGTGGATGTGAATTTCCGCATGCTGCTGGTTCCGTTCCGCGCCGGCGAGCCGCTGCCGCAAATTTCCGTGGACGCCGCGACTGGCACCGCCACCGTCGCCGCCGCCGGCCAGCGCGATGAAATCAAATTCAGTTCCGCCACCGACCAGCGCACGCACGTCAGCGTGATGCGCGACGGAAAAGAAATTGTGGAATCAAAATAAATGGCGTTAGCCAAAAACATATTCGCTCTGCTGCTGCTCGCCGCCGTTTGCGCGGCGCGCGGCGCGGACTACCAATTTTCCGTGCCGGTGACCAGAGGCCATGCGGACGCGCGGGCGTTGCTCTGGATTCCACCGAATTGCGAGCGCATTCGCGGCATTTTGCTCGGCCAGCAGGTGATTTTGGAAAAGCGCGTCTGCGACGACCCGCTCATCCGCGCCGCCTGTGCCAAGGAAAATCTAGCCATCGTGCTCTGCTACGACACGCCGCTGGGCTACTTCGATTACAGCCAGGGCGCGGACAAGAAGCTGGAGCAAATCCTCGACGACCTCGCGGTGGAATCCGGCTATTCGGAAATTTCCACCGCGCCGCTGCTGCCGTTCGGCCATTCGGGCAACGCGATTTTTGCGTGGACGATCGCGTATTGGCGGCCGGCCAGCACCATCGCCGTCGTCACTCTTCATGCCGCCACCACGCTGCCGCCGGCGTGGGACAAAAAAACCACGGCGGACGGCGTGCCCGTGCTGGCCGTCAGCGGCGAATATGAATCGTGGGGCAACCCCGCCGAGCCGCTGGACAAACATTGGCGATGGCTGCGCGGCGAACTTTTAAGTTTGCGCTCGCGCTATGACGAATCGCTCGTCAGCGAAATCGTGCAGCCGGGCGCGACGCATTTTTCGTGGGACGAACCGCTGGCGCGGCACGTCGCGCTGTTCATTGAAAAAGCCGCCGAGGCGCGGTTGCCGAAAGATCCGAACTCGACCAAGCTGAATCACATTCCGCCCGAATCCGGCTGGCTGACGGACAATGCGCTGATGACGCCGAGCCGGTTTGCGCCCGCGCCATACAAAGATTTCAAGGGTGATCCGACGCTGGCGTTCTGGCATCTCGACGGAGAACTCGCGCTGGCGACGGAGCATTTTGAGGAGCAATACAAAGGCAAGGCCGACCAGCGCGTGACGTTCGTGCAGGACGGCCAGCCGGTCAGGCCGGAATGGATGCCGACTCTGAAATTCGAGCCGGATGCGGACGGTGTGAGCTTCAAGGTGGCGACGGATTTTTTGAAGGCGACGCCGGAAGGCGTTCTCGGCGCGGGGCAGCCGCTTGGCCATGCGGATGGAAAAATAAAATTTTACCTAATCGGCGGCTGGGGCGGCGGCGGCGAGCAGGTCGGCGAAGACACGTTTCGCATCCGGTTCAGCAACTTCGGCATCAACGGCCGCGCGTGCAACCTAATGCTGATGGCGTATCAGGAAGGCAACAAGAATTTCAAATACGCCGAGCAGCCGGCGCAAATAAAATTTCCGGAAAAACTGACGGACGGCGTGCCGCAGAAAATAACATTTGGAAAAATCCCCGACCAATCGCGCGATGTGAAAACCTTGAAACTGGCGGCAACGTCCGATGCCGGCCTGCCGGTGGATTTTTTGGTGCGGCAAGGGCCGTGCGAAGTGCGCGACGGCAGGCTGGTGTTCACGAAAATCCCGCCGCGAACAAAATTTCCGGTGAAGGTCACGGTCGTCGCGTGGCAATACGGCCACGGCGGAACAACGCCGGTGCAATCCGCCGTGCCGGTGGAACAGGCCTTTTTGATTCAGGCGTCATGAATTATCTTGAAGCGACAATTGAGCGTCCGCAGAAAGCCGCAAGCGCTTTGCGCCTCGGTGTCCGCGCGCATGATTTCGGGCGGATGCCGGCGGACGAGCTGGCGGCGCGGATTGCGGCGGGCGGATTTTCCTGCGTGCAACTGGCGCTGAACAAGGCCGTCGCCGGAATGGATTTACGCGCGGGAGATTTGAAGGCGGAATTGGCACAGCAAATCGGTGGCGCGTTTGCGCGGCACGGCGTCGGCATCGAGGTGCTGGGCTGCTACGTCAACCCGATTCATCCCGATTTGAAGACGCGTGCGGCGCTGCTGGAATTTTTCAAGGATCACCTGCGGTTTGCGCGCGATTTTGGCTGCGGCATCGTGGCCTTGGAAAGCGGTTCGGTGAACGTGGATTATTCGCCGCATCCGGCGAACCACGGCGAAGCGGCGTTTCAAACCATGCTCGCGAGCATTTCGGAGCTGGTGGCGGTGGCGGAAAGTTTTGGCGTCGACGTCGGGCTGGAAGCCGTGACAAGCCACACAGTTTCGACGCCGCAAAAAATGCGGCGCGTGCTGGACGAAATTGCCTCGGACAATCTGCGGGTGGTGCTCGACCCGGTGAACCTGCTGTCGGCGGAAAATTTCCGCGAGCAGTCGCGCGTGGTGGCGGAGGCGCTGGACCTGTTCGGCGACCGCGTGGCGGTGATCCACGCGAAGGATTTTGTGTTTGTGAATGGCGCGCTGAAAACGATTCCCGCCGGGCGCGGGCAACTGGATTACACGCCGGTGCTGGATTTTGTCCGCTCGCGCCAGCCGGGCATCAGCGTGCTGCTGGAGGAGGCCGGCGAAAATGTCGCTGGCGGCTGCGCGGAATTTTTACAACGAAATTTTAACAAGGAAATCCTATGAAAGAACCAATCGAAATCGCCGCCTTGATCGGCGACAAGCTGATCCGCGACACGCCGTTCGCCTACCGGCTGGAAGTGGCGCGGAACCATGGCGTGTTTGACCGGATGCAGTTCGTGGATTTTGGCCGCACGTTCGGGTTGGGTCGCCCGGCCGTGGCGTATGCGTGGACGCAGTTGAGCGCACCGAAGCCGATGAAACTCACGGTGCAAATCGAGCACAACGACGGCTGTAAAATCTGGCTCAACGGCGCGGAAGTTTATGCGCGGCGCGGCGACCGGAAAATCGCCCTGCACCGGGACGAGCGCAGCCTGGAGATGTCACACCAGTTTGAAATCCAGTTGCAAAAGGGCGCGAACACGCTGCTCCTCAAATCCGAGACGCGCGGCGAGGAGTGGCGCGTGCTGCTCCAGCCGCCGAGCGAAAAAGGCGCGGTGGTGAATGGCGCGGTGCATCCCGAAATCGGGTTGCGCGTCGTGCAGAACGTGGACGCCAAAATCGCAGAACTGACGAACTGGCTGGTGATCGGGCCGTTTGAGAACGCGCAGCGCGATCTCGATGTGGTGCAAGCGCCGGAAAAGGAATTCCGTTTTGGCAAAATGTATGCGGGCCTCGATGCGCCGGTGACGTGGATGATTCCGAAAATTGAAATCCACGGCGCGACGATTGACCCGCAGTCGTGGGGGACGAATTACGACTGGAATTATCACAACGGCGGCGTCGCGTGGGCGATGCAGCACCTCGCGGCGGCCATGGGTGAAAACAAATATGCCGAGTGGGCGCATGATTTCTGTGATTTTCATCTGGAAGGCATTCCGTTTGTGGAGCACCAGGTAAAAACCTTGAACGCGGCGGAGTCGGCCAACCATTTTATCATCGAGACGCCGCTGCTGGATTTCACCCTCGCGCCGTCGCTGCCGTTCATCTACCGGCTGCGCACGGAGAAGAGGTTTGCGACCCGCAGATTATACGAAAAATGGATCGCACGGATGCTGGACTACGCGCGGCACGGCCAGCTCCGGCTGCCGGGGCACGGCAGCTACACGCGGACGACGCCGGTGAAATACACGACGTGGGTGGACGACATGTTCATGGGCATTCCGTTTCTGGTGCAGGCGGCGCTCTACACGTCGGATGAAAAATTGCGGCGGGAGCTTTTGGATGACGCGGCGCGGCAGGTGCTGGAGTTCAACGCGCAGGTGTGGGACGTGGACAGTGAACTGTATGTCCACGCGCGCGAATTCGGCGACCATACCAAATTGCCGCATTGGTCGCGCTGCAACGGCTGGGCGATCTGGGCGATGAGCGAGGTGCTGCTGCACCTGCCGGTGAATCATCCGCAGCGCGCGGCGATCTTGGGACATTTCCGCCGGCACGCGGCGGCGCTGGCGCGGTGGCAGGACGAAAGCGGCTTCTGGTTCAACGTGCTGGAACGGCCGGATTCGCGCCCGGAGGTTTCGGGCACGGCGATTTTTGTGCTGGCGATGTCGCGCGGCGTGGCGCACGGCTGGCTGGACGCGGCCATCTTCCTGCCGGTGGTGACGCGGGCGTGGGCGGCGATCACCACGGCCGTGGAGCCGGACGGGACGGTGCATGGCATCTGCATGGGCACGATGTGCACGGCGGACGAGGAGTATTATGTGAACCGGCCGTTCTACGACAACGACACGCATGGCCTGTTCGCGGTGATGTTCGCTGGAATTGAATTCCAGAAGCTGCGGCAGCCACGGACGCTGGAGAAGCATACGGCCGTGGCGGCGGACTCCTTGCGTGTCCAGCGGGTTTGAGGCAAGCTTGACCGTCCTATCCCAGCCGCATGAAAAAACAGAAAAAACGCGTCGCCTTGATCGGGCTGCCCATCTTGCAGACGGTCAACAACCTGTCGAACTCGGCTATCGCGCGCTATGCCGAGGGCGTGGGCAACTGGCAATTCATCCTGAGCGCCGAGCCGACGGTGGACGCCTTCCGTTTTTTGCGGACGCTGGACTGCGACGGCGCGATTGTGCGGGTGATGAACCCGGCGATGCGGCGCGAGGCGCTGCGGGTGCGCTGCCCGCTGGTGAACGTCTCCTCCTGGCTGGAAAAGCCCGGCGTCATTACGGTGCGCCATGACTACCGGGCGATTGGCCGGCAGACAGCGGAACATCTTTTGGAAAAAGGCTACCGGCGGTTCGGCTGTGTGACGACGCCCGGTGGCTGGTTCATCCAGGCGCGGCGGACGGCCTTTCTGGAAACGCTGCGGGCGCGCGGACTTGCGGCGACGAATTTTGTCCTGCGCAAGGGTCCGCCCAATGCCGATGAATTTTCCCTGCACAATATGCCCATCCCGGACAGCGAACGGCGGCGGTTCACCGAATGGGTGCGCGCCTTGCAGCCGCCGGCGGCGCTAATGCTGACGGACGACTGGGACGCGCCGGCGCTGATGGATCTCTGCCGCGAGGCCGGCCTGCAGATTCCGGGCGACCTGGTGGTGATTTCGACGGGGATCCACAGTGAAATCCTGCCGCTTTGCAAGCCGTCCCTGACCGCCGCGCAGGAAGACCAGTTGAGTCAGGCGCGCATGACGATTGACACGCTCACCGCCCTGATGGCCGGCAAAGCCGCCGACCGCCTCATCATTGAGGTGCCGCCGCTGGGCGTCGTGGAGCGCGATTCCACCGCGACGCTGGCCATTGACAACCGCGAGGTGGCGCACGCCGTCGAGTTCATCCGCGGCCATGCCGGCGACGGCATCAACGTGTCCGACGTGATTTCGCGGGCGCGGCTTTCGCGGGTGACCTTGGAGCGGCATTTCCGGGAAATCACCGGGCAGACGATGCACGACTACATCATCCATCAGAAGGTGCGGCGGGTGCAAGATCTGCTGCTGGAAAAACCGCAACGCAGCCTGCAAAGCATTGCCAAGCTGTGCGGCTTTCCCGACCGCCGCCGGCTCAACCAGGTTTTCCGGCGGGTCACCCACAAGGCTCCGGCGGACTGGCGGCGTTCCCAGCCCGGCGCGCAGGAACTGGCCTGACGCGCATCCGCCCACGATGCCGGCGCCTGCCGCCGCCGGCCAATTTGCGGCAAATCCCGCTGTCGCAAAATCACCCCTTCGTGACGCAATAATGCCCCTGTCGCCGCCACCGTTTTGAAGTATGTTTGCGTGCCAAAACCCCCATTTCCATCTGTGATCAGAAACTTTAGCAAACTTTGCGCCCCAGCCAGTTCGGCGGCACTTATGGCCGCAATCTGTTTTTGCGTTGCGACCGTAGGACACGCCGCCACTTATACCAAGGCCGACACCGCCACGATGAATCTGGCGGCGGACTGGAAAACCAACGGCGTGGCTGGCCTGCCCGGCACCAATGACACCGGGCTGTTTGACACCACGTTGAGTGCGGGCAAGGCGGCCACGCTGGCGCTGGGCGGAAATGTTTCCGTCGGCGGGCTGGTCTTCACCAACAGCCTGAACGGCCCGGTCATCATCGGCTCCGGCAGCACGCTGACGCTGAACACCAACGGCCTCGATGCCAGTTCGGCGAACCAGATTGTCGCGGTCAACTGCGCCGTGACCGTCGGCACGAACCAGTCCTGGCTCGTCGGTTCAAATGGCGCTTTGACAGTTGGCGGCACGATTTCCGGCGCGAGCGGACGGACGCTCACGCTCGGCGGCAACGCCGTTTCTTCCGGAACCATTTCCAACACGCTCGGCACTTCCGGGATGCTGGTGAAAATCACGAACGGCAACTGGAACTTCCTCGGCGACGGCGCTTACGCCGTGAACTTTGAGCTGGATGGCGGCACGGTGCTTTGTCCAAACCGGAATTTTTACCTGAACAACGGCGGCCAGACGTTCACGATCCACGGTGGCTCGTGGCTGAACTCGAACCAGTATGGCCTGCGCCTCGGCAGCACGTTTGGCGCAAATAATTCTTCTGGCGGCGGCAATTTCACCGGCGTTCAGGACAGTGGCACAATAACGGTTTCGACCAGCACCTTAGAACTCGGCAGCGCGGCCAATGGCTACACCTGTAGCTATACGCTTTCTGGCGGTTCGATTATTACGACAAGCAGCATAAATTTTAACATCGGTTGTGGAACCACCAGTGGCATGACGACGTTCACGCTGACGAACACCGGAAAACTGTTTATCAACGGCACGGTCGCTGGTGCGCAGGGCGCGGGCGCAAAACAAATTCTCGCGCTGAACGGCGGCACGTTCGTCGTCAAGACGGTGAACGCCACGCTGCTTTCCGGCATGGCGGCGCCCACGGTGCAGGGCACGCTGTTCAATCCCGGCGCCACCGTCGCGCCCGGCGATGTCGGCACGGCGGGCGTCATCAGCATCACCGGCAATTACACGCAGACGAACAGCGGCGAACTGGCGATTGACCTCGGCGGCACGAGCCAGGCCACCGGCTTCCAGAGCGGCGGCAGCGCCTACGACGTGCTGGTGGTGAGCGGCACGGCGACACTCGGCGGCTCGCTGGCGGTGACGATCAGCACCAATTTCATTCCGCTCTACGGCGATAACTACTACGTCGTTGGTGCCGGCAACATTCTCGGCGCGTTCACGAACGTCGCGTTCGGTTCGCGCATGACCACGACCGGCGGCGAAGGCTCGTTCCTCATCACCACCGACGGCAAGAATGTGATTTTAAGCCAGTTCACACCGACGGTCTGGCCGAGTGCGCCGGTGGTGAACATCACGCCGGCAGGCGTCGCGACGAGCCAAGGTGGCGCAACTCTTTTCACGGCGAACGTGACGAGCGCCACGGCCTGCCGCTATCAATGGCGTTTCAACGGCGCAAACATCGGCGGCGCAACTTCACCGACGCTGAATGTTTACAACCAGCCGCAGAACGCTGGCAGTTACGACGTGGTAGTCATCAATCCCGGCGGCACGACGGTCGCCAGTCCGGCGACGCTGGCTGTGACGCCGGTGTGGGACAATCCGGCGGTGCTGATTTATCACATGGATCAAGCTCCCGTGACCGGCGCGGGCGCAATCACGGACGCGACCGGCCAGACGGCGGGAACTATGGTCGGCGCGACGCTGCCGGCGGTGTTCACCGGCGCGACGACGCTGACGAGCAACGCCTGGGATTTCACGGCGGCGAATGCCTATTTGAGCGTCGCGTCGAATCCCACCGTCCAGTCGCTCGGCGATTACAGCCAGACGCCGGGCTTGAGCTTCAGTTTCTGGGTGAAGATGACGAACGATGTCAACAACGCCTCCGTCGGCGCGCTCAACGGGCTGTTCAAAATTTACTGCGACGGCAGCGGGCTGACCTGCTACTGCGGCGGCGACCTGCTTTTCAATCCGCTCTTTGCCTTTTCCACGCCGTCGCTGGCCGACGCCACCTGGCATCATGTGGTGTTCACCGCCGATTTCCGCAACAACTCCGGCGCGTATTACCTCGACGGCGTCTATCAGGCCGCCGCCGCCATCAACACCACGCTCGTCACCAGCCTGACGCCGAGCCTGGCGGCAGCGCTGAACATCGGCGCGGACGCGAGCGGCAACAACCAATGGAAAAGCGGTCTCGATGAATTTGCCATCTACACGAAAAGCTTGAGCGCCGCCGAAGTCACGCAGCTTTATCAGAACACCGGCATCAGCACCAACGCGGACACCACAAATTATTGCGCGCTGGCGAATCCCGCCCCGACCGTCAGCGTCGGTGCGACACGAACATTGCTTTGGACCAACGGCGCATCGAGCGTCACGGCCGCGATTACCGCCGTCGCCAGCGACCTCAACGGCGGCGTGACCTGCGCGTGGAGCACGCGCAGCACACCGGTCGGCGCGACGGTGAGTTACGGCAGCACGTCCGCCGCGACCACGTCGGCGACTTTGTCCGCGCTGGGAACTTATGTTTTGCGCTGCACGGTGACGGACGGCGGCGGGCTGACGGATTACGACGAACTTACTTTGGTTGTCGTGACAAACCAGCCACCAAGCATCGGCGTCTGTCAAGCGAGCCAGACCACTTTGCTGAACACCAATCCCGCCACGGTGAATCTTTCCGCCGTGGTGCTCGATGACGGCTTCCCGTCGCCGCCGGGAATTGTCACTTCGCTGTGGTCGCAGGTGAGCGGGCCGGCGGCGGTGAGCTTCCTGACGCCGTGGACGGCGAACACGCCGGTCACGATCCCGGCCACCGCCGGCAGCTACGTTTTGCAGCTTGTCGCCGGCGACGGTTTGCTCTCGGCGACCAACAGCGTGACCATCAACGTCGTCACCAACCTAGCGCCCGTGGTTGCCGCCGATGCGGCGGCGCACATCGTTTGCTGGCCGACGAACACCACGACGCTGCTCGGCACGGCCACCGATGACGGCCGGCCGGTTGGCGGTTCGTTGAGTTATTTATGGACGCAGGTCAGCGGCCCGGCCACCGCCGTGATGACGAATTCAACTTCCCTGACCAACAACGTCATGTTCCCGGCGGCCGGAATGTATGTCTTCCAGCTCGCCGTTTCGGACACCGCGCTGACCGGCACCGCCACGACTTATGTGGATGTCTGGTCGCCGGGCGCGCCGCAGATCAATGCCAGCAGCAGCCGCGTGACGTGGCTGCCGAACGCGGCGGTCGGTTTGCAAGGTTCTTACACCGCCATCACCGGCGCGGTCGCGGTAGCGTGGTCTTGCACGCAGGGCCCGGCGAATGTTTCTTTTTCAAATCCCAATTCGCTGGCGACGACGGCGACGTTCACCAACTCCGGCAAATACCGCCTGTGCCTGACGGCGACCAACAACGGCGGCTATTCCGGCCAGGGGTTTCTCGTCGTGGAAGTCTATGATGCGACGAACAACTTCGGCTATACTTCGGCGACGCTGAACAGCTTCACCAACGACATCGGCCTGACTTACAACTACACCGACCTGGCCTGGTCGAAGATCAAGCCGCCACCACCGAGTTATGTGCATCCGCGAATTTTGTTCAACCCGGAAGATATGCCGGACATCCGCGCGCGGCTGACCAACACCATTGCCGGCCCGATTGTGATGGGCAAAATCCGCGCCAACGCCGCCCTGATCACGGCGCTGGGCACGACGTGGCGCACGGCTTACGACAGTTTGGCGGCAGGAGATCCGACGGCGTTCAACGGACTTTACAACAACTGGGCGAACTTTGTGAACTCGCTGCGCGACGAATGTTTCCGCTGCCTGATTGACAACGATACCGCCGGCGGCGCGAAGGCCGGCGCGGCGCTGGCCACGCTGACGGAATCCATGTATCGCACGCTGCCGGGCAATCTGGCGGTGGCCGCGCAATCAACCCAAGGCAACATTGATTGGCGTCCGCTGCAGGACACCGGCGTGGTCTATCGCGACTGCATCGGCTGGAGCTATGACTTCGCCTACAACTTCATGAACGCAACGCAACAGGCTTCTGTGCGCCGCACGCTGGCGCTGATGACCACAAATATGTGGAACCTAGGACTCGACGCCCTGCCCGGCTTCAACGGGAACTGCTCCAACTGGATGCCGCTCACCGGCCAGACGCTGCTCGTGAACGGCCTGGCGATTGAAGGCGAAAACGGCGCGGATCCAAATCTCATGCTCCGCTATCAGGCGATGTGCGACCGGATGTGCTCGGCGTTTGTCTTCCCGGACGGCTGCATTTACGAGGGCATGGGCAAAGGCTGGATTGGCGAGCAGACTTTTTGGGAACTCGCGCGACGCGGCGACATGGCCCTGGCGACGCCAAATGTCCGCAACCATATCCGCCAGTTTTATCTGCACGCGCTGGAGACCTTCGGCTACGGCTGGACCTGGGACGAAATGCTCGGCAGCAACAACCAAGGCGCGAAGATGGACGATGTGATTGTCGCGAAATATCTTTTCCCGACCGATCCGCTCGTGGACTTCATGTATCGCAATGCCTGCGGGGCGAATTATACGAACGGCCTCGCCAGCCTGAGTTCCGGCAGCCCGATGTATCACGCGCTGCTTCAGGCAATCTGCGTTTCGGATTACAGCGGCACTAACTCAACTTACTCCCAGGCAACCACCAACCAAGTCGCGCCGAATGCGCCGCTAAGTTGCGTGTTCAACCAGCGCGGCCTGATGATCACGCGCAGCGACTGGACGACCAACGGCCTCCGCCTGATGTTCCAGCCGCGCAGCGAACCGGGCGGCCATTCCGAGTCGGACCGGAATATGTTCAATCTTGACGGCCTCGGCCGCATCCTGGTGCCGCAGTGCAACGGCTGGGCGGGCGTCAGCGATTTCTCCGACATCTCCTCGGTGCCGCGCATTGACGGCACCGGGCCGTCCACCATTCCCGCGACGTTCATGGAATTCGGCGACACCGGCAATTACACCTATGGCGTCGGTGACGCGGCGGATTCCTACAACAAGCAGTTCGGCGGAACGACGACCGTGTTCAGCCCGACTTACAACTCCAAGATGCTCAATCCAATTTCACAAGGCTGGGCGAACCTGCCGATGGGAATTTTGCCGGACTGGTATACTTCGCAATATAATTTGAGCGGCGGCAACACTTACTGGCAGGACAACACGCCGGTGCAGCGCGCCTTCCGCACCGCCGGCCTGATGCGCGGCAGCACGCCGTATGTGCTCATCACCGACGACCTTCAAAAAGATAACACCAGCCACGCCTATGACTGGCGCATGATTCTGCCGCCGGACTTGGCCGGCAGCTATACCATAAGCGGCAACGACATCACGTTCACCTCGACCAATCCCGCCTGCAAGCTGCTGGTGCGCGTGCTGAACACGAACTGGGTTGGCAGCTATGCGGTCGCCCTGCACTCCGCCGGCGGCGGTTATGCCGGCCAATGGGCGTTGAGCGCGCTCATCACCAACGTCGCGCCGGATTACAAGTTGCTCATCCTGCCTTACACCAACGCCACCGCGCCGGTCACGACGACTTGGAGCAACAATGTTTTGTCCGTCACGATGGCCGACGGGCAGAAAGACCTGATCTATTATACGAAATTTTCCGACGGTCGCACGCGGGTGAATCCTTACCGCGTCGCCGGCGTCGGCGTGGTGCTGTCCGCGCCGACCAACCTGACCGCCACCGGCGGCGTGGCTTCGGCAACGCTGAATTGGAACGGCGTGACCGGCGCGATTGGCTACAACGTCAGCAGCTCGCTGACCAGCGGCGGGCCTTACACCTTGGTGGTCACGAACGTCAGCGGCACGAATTACGTCAACACTAACATCGTCAGCGGCACGACTTATTACTATGTCGTCACCGCCTTGAATACCAACGGCGAAAGCATGAATTCTCCCGAGGCCAGCGCGGTGCCGACTGGCGCGCCGCCGATTCCTACCGGCCTTGGTGCGAACCCGGACAATACTGTTGTTCACCTTGGCTGGACTGCGTCCGCCGGCGCCACCGGCTACAATGTCCTTCGTTCGCTGACCAGCGGGATCGGCTATGTCACTGTCGCGACCAACTGGTCTTCGATAACTTACGACGACACCGGACTGACTAATGGCACGACTTATTACTACGTCGTTGAATCCGTCAACGCCCTCGGCCACAGCGCCAATTCCGCCGAAGTCAGTGCCGTGCCGAATGTCCACGTCGCCGCCGCGCTTGTCTGGCAGGGCGGCGCGCTGGCGAACAACTGGGACAAACAGAATCCCGCCAACGAAGACTGGGTGAACGGCGCAGCCAATGTGACCTTCTGGGACGGTGACAGCGTGACGTTCAACGACACCGGCTATTCCGCGACGTCGGTGAACCTGCTCACCAACGTCGCGCCCGGCGGCGTGGTGGAAGTCAACAACAGCGGCACTTACACTTTCATCGGCGGCAAGATCACCGGCAGTTGCGGCCTGCAAAAGGACGGCGCCGGCACGCTCACAATTTTGAATTACAACGATTACACCGGCACGAATTTCATCAACGCCGGCACGGTGCAAATTGGCAACGGCGGCGCGGCCTACGCGCTCGGCGGTGTTGGCAGCGTGCTCGCGAGCAATGCCACGCTCATCTTCAACACCGCCACCAGCCTGACCAACGGCAGCGTGGACGGCGCGTATGGAATCGTGAAAAACAACAGTGCCACCGGGGTAATTACGCTTTATCAAACTCCCGGTTCGCGCGCCATCGGAACCGTCAGCGGCGTCAGCGGCGCCACGATGGTTTTCTCCGGCGACCCGGCGGCCACGACCGTTTTGCCAAACAAGTTCACGACCAGCGGCATGACCATCAGGTTCGGCGGCGGCACCTGGTATCTGAACGGCGACGGCACGATGTTCGCCGGCAACTCGGAAATTGACGGCGGCGTGCTGCTGTTCACCAACCGCAACTTCTATCTCGACCAGAACGGCCAGGCCTTCACGATGCACGGCGGTTCCATGACCTGCACCAACACCTACGGCCTCCGCCTGGGCAGCACGTTCGGCGCGAACAACAACAGCGGCGCGAATTTCACCGGCGTCCAGGACGGCGGCACGATTGCCGTCAACCGCAGCAGCCTCGAACTCGGCAGCGCCTCGACCAACAAGGTTGTTTCCTACTCGCTCTCCGGCGGCACGCTCGGCACCGCGAGCGGCATCAACCTGAACCTCGGCGCGGACGCAGGCGGCTTCGGCAACACGACGCTCACGCTGGGCGGAACCGGCAAGCTCGCCATCGGCGGCACGCTGGCCGGCAGCCAGGCGGGCGGAAAACAGGTGCTGGCCTTCACCGGCGGCACGCTGGCATCGGCCACCATCAACGTCGCAAACTTGCGCGACAACACCAACGACGCGCCCGGCACTTTGGTCAACAGCGGCGGCACGCTTGCGCCGGGCGACCTCGGCACGCCGGGCAAAATGACCATCACTGGCAACTACGCTGTCTCGAACAACGCAGCCGTGCTGGCGATTGACATCGGCGGCACGACGCAGGCCAGCGCCTTTCAGGACGCGACGAACAAATATGATTTCGTTTCCGTCAGCGGCACGGCGGCGCTGGGCGGCGGCTTAAATGTGAATTTGTTGAACAATTTTGTTCCCGCGACGAACCACAGCTTCACCATTCTCACCAACGGCGGCGGCCTGACCGGCGCGTTCACCAACGTCGTGAACGGCCGCGTGGCGGCGGCGAACTACGCCGGCGGCAGCTTCCTCGTCGTGACCACCTCGACGAGCGTGGTGCTGACAAACTTCCAGATGCTGCTCGCGAGCTTCACCGCCAGCGCCACCAACGGTGCGTCGCCGCTGCCGGTGACTTTCACCGACACCTCGCTCGGCACGATTACCAACCGCGCCTGGAATTTCGGCGACGGCTTTACGACCAACCTGGCCGGCACCAACCTGTCGCACACGTTCACCGTGGCCGGCAC
>Ga0302270_10000231_pt1 | contig 60439 bp, 46 predicted proteins | sample III_Bog_E2_3_FD_198773 | JGI IMG/M metagenome (GOLD analysis project Ga0302270, IMG submission 198773) | Peat permafrost microbial communities from Stordalen Mire near Abisko, Sweden - III_Bog_E2_3 | ecosystem: Environmental > Terrestrial > Soil > Wetlands > Peat | place: Sweden: Abisko... | reverse complement strand
CGGCCCCGCGCGCCCATGCGCGCGAAGCCAAGGGCGCGGATGCGCCCGCCCGGCGTCTGAGGGCAGCCTTGATGAGTCACCATCAAGGCTCGATGGTATCATACCGGCGAGCCCTGATACTGACACATCGCCGGTATCGGGCCGCGACGGCGGCCCCGCGCGCCCATGCGCGCGAAGCCAAGGGCGCGGATGCGCCCGCCCGGCGTCTGAGGGCAGCCTTGATGAGTCACCATCAAGGCTCGATGGTATCAGGCCATTGGGCGTTGATGCTGATATATCGAGGCTGCCCTCAGATGCCAGGCGGCACATTCGTCGCAGTCGGAGGCCGGCGATGGATTTCACGGTCTGGATTGTTTTGAGCGAGCACCATATAAACGGGGACAGGGTCACAGTCCGGGGTGCACGGGCAGGCACGACAGGCGCCAGGAGGGGGTGATCCCGGCTTCAGACCTTTTTCCCATGAGCTTGCCATGAGCGAGGCCCCCATGATCAGAGCGACGTTGGCGATTGTGGGGGTGATATGCTGGGCAGGGACTGCTGTGGCCGAATGCGTCTCACCCGAGGGGCGGGTGATTGATCTTGGCTTCTTGAATTGCGTCCGAAATGGCAATAACTATCTGGGCGGACTGGAGCAAACGGCGATTGAGCAGCTCAAGGGAAAATGGGATGCGGATTGCTCTAAAAAGGTCAATCCAACCGAACTGATTCCCGATGATGAGAATAATAAAATACTGACAGTGCGGAAAATCGGAGAGGCATATCATATATATTTACACTATTTGCCGGTTGATGCTTACTATGCTTGGGTTGTATCCTTTTCTGATAAAGATACCGTTCGCACCCAATATAAAGGACGGACCCAAGGCGGGAAGATCGAGGAATGGGTTATTAACGGGATCAATACTAAAACCGGCGAGCCTGTTAAGCCTCTGTTTCGTTGCAATAGAACACTGTGGTGCTCGGTGACAGATGAATCCAGTACCAATATGGAAGATAATGCGGGCTCGATTCAGCCCTATTTCAGTCGGGGTGATCAATGGCCGTTGATTCTTGACCTTGCCGCCGGGACGGCCTCGGTTCCGTATCGGAAAAATCGGTCGGGCCTCACCGCTTCGGTCAACGAGCAGTATTCTATAGCAGCCAATGATTCCCTCTATACCATGAAATCCATGGATTCAGCCTTCGGTATGTTAAATAATGGGGTGTTTCAGGTCGATGCGATCAGTATTGAGTTGGATCGGATGAAGGGAACCTTCAGCAAAACCTTGCGGATCATGGACCGGAATGTCAGCCAAGGAACCTATCAGTTCTTTACGGAAGCCGGCCAGTGTCGCCGCGTTGAGCCCTCGGTGGTCATGCCGACGGGACAGAAATTCTAGTCGTCGGCTATTGGTATAACGCTTGATGATAAGGGAACCGATGAAACGAGCAGGGGTGGTTGGCCTCGTGCTGGCCGGGATGGGGATGGGGTCGGTGGGGCTGGCGGCGACGCCAGCAACGCCGCCTGTGGTGGCTCCTGCGCCGGTGCCGGCCTCTCCCCCTCCCCCCCTTCCTCCGGCGGTGGATGTGTCTCCGGCTTTGACGGGAGGCGGCGGGGCTACGGCGGTTCAGTCCGGCAAGCCAGGGAAACCGGACAAGACCGGGAAGCCGGCAAAGCCAGGAACGCCAGGGCCGTCAATGGAGATTCTCGGCTTTCGGTCGGCCCATTTCGGGATGAGCGAAAGCGAGGTTCGGGCTGCCATTCGGTCAGATTTTAATGCCAGCGGCGCCGATGTCGTTTCGGCCAGTGACGACCTGGAAAAGACGACATCTTTGCAGATCATGGTCGATGATCTGCTATCGGTGGCTGGAAAAGGCCGGATATCCTATGTCTTTGGGTTCCAGTCCAAGGCGCTGACTCAGGTCAATATCGCCTGGGGGGCAGCGGCGGGGGTGGATCGCTCTTCCGAGGCGCTGGTTGATGCCGCAGATGTACTAAGGGCGCATTTTCTGGAGAAGCCCTTTCAAAAAGACGATATGCTCTTGAATTGGCAACTATCCGATGGTTCCACGGTGGTTTTCCGAGGCCTGGATCTCCATCGGCATATGGTTCTGTTGGTTCTTGCGGGTGAAAAACTGAGTTCACCAACCGATGGCGGCGGGGCTCCGTTGGTGCCAGCCCTTAAAATCACGACTCTAATGCTTTCTTATGTTGAAAGCATTGATCATCCTGATGATTTTCACCTGAAACCGGGGGCATTTTGAGCGGTTGGGAGCCGATGATGAAGAGTGTTTTTGCCGGTGCGCGTCGGCCTCTCGTCGGGATGATGGGGGTGGCGCTGGTGGTGTTGGGAGCCGTCCAGCCCGCAAATGCCGTGGTCGAGAGCTGTGACACGGTCGACGGCGTTCGTTCAGTAACCTACGGTCAGGAAGCGACCCTGACGATCACAAACTATTTAAGCAGTTCGGTTCGTGTCTACTGGATTAACTACCAGGGCAATCGGGTGCTTTACCGCAATCTAGGACCGGGCGAGTCGTATCGGCAAAAAACCTATTTCACCCATATTTGGTTGGCGACGCTCGAAGACGGGGGGTGTGCCAGCTTGTTCCTGGTGGACCGGCAGGTTGACCGCTTTGCGATTCGAGCTGAAGCACCCCAGTCCATTTCCAAATCCATGAGATCAGACGGCAACTTGAATGCCCTGGCTCCGGGTTGGCGCGAAAGCGAATAGCCGATACCAACGGCACGGATCATTGTCTAAGGCCGTTGGTCTGATACCATCGGGCCTTGATGGTGACTCATCAAGGCTGCCCTCAGACGCCGGGCGGGCGCATCCGCGCCCTTGGCTTCGCGCCATGGGGCGCGCAGCGGCGGTCGCCGCCGATACCAACGGCACGGATCATTGTCTAAGGCCGTTGGTCTTACATCCTAACAGCCAAACAAAAACCGCGCCCACAACGGTTGCGCGGTTGCCCTGTATCTGTTGCCTGGTCTCTTTTGTTTAAGGCGTTGTGCAATCATCACTGACAATAAAGGTTATATCCTTCTTTCCACCCGCTTTCCCAGAGCAACGCCCGATCGCTTCCGGGGCGGTAGGGATTGGTAAGGATGGGGCGCTTCCGCCTTGCGGCCTCCACACCCTCCCTGAAGGCATGAAGGGCCCAGCCACGCTCGAATGTTTCGGCGTCCTTTCGTTCGGCCAAAGGAATGCTCCCGATCGAGCCCTGGGTGAGACTCTGGGTGAAATCTGCGATAACCGCATGATACCGCAGTCCTGGATGAATGCAATAAGTAAAAAAATTACTAACACAATCAAGAGATGTGGCAGGGATTTTGGAGATAATAGCGGCATCAATTTATAATCATTGATTATAAGAAAAAGACTTCTTGCATTGCAGCGTTTCCGCTATTGCAAATCGTTCTTAATTGCATAAGATGGGCTCGTCGTCTCCGGTGAGGGCCGTTCGGAGCCGATGACCCATTCACCCAAGGCCGCAAGGGATTCTGAGTTATGACCGTAAGCTCCGATGACGTGACTACGAAGATTAAGGGAGGCCCCTGTGCCGGTTGGTGGCGGGTGCTGGCGATTGCGGGGCCGGGTTTGGTGGTGATGTTGGCGGATACTGATGCTGGCAGTGTCATCACGGCGGCGCAAAGCGGTGCCCAATGGGGTTACAAGCTGCTGTTGTTGCAGATTATTTTGATTCCAATCCTGTTTATCGTCCAAGAGTTGACGGTTCGTTTGGGCGTCGTGACGGGACGTGGTCATGGCGAACTGATTCGGGAACGCTTTGGTCGGGGCTGGGCTTGGCTTTCGGTGTCGACCATGGCGGTGGCCTGTCTGGGAGCTTTGGTGACCCAGTTCAGCGGCTTGGCTGGGGTGGCGCAGTTGTTTGGAGTTCCGGTTTGGCTCACCCTGGGCCTGACCATCGCCATGATCCTGTTTGTGGTCTACAGCGGTTCCTACCGTTCGGTGGAACGGGTGGCGATTTTGTTCGGACTTTTTGAGCTGGTGTTTCTGGGGGTGGCTTGGCAGGCCGCGCCGGACATGACTCAACTCAGCACCCAGCTCACCCAAGTGCCTCTTGGCGATAACGGCTTCTTGTATCTGGCGGCAGCCAATATTGGCGCCGTGATCATGCCTTGGATGGTGTTCTATCAGCAGTCTGCCGTGGTCGATAAAGGGTTGACGGTGCAACATCTGAAGGTTTTGCGTTGGGACACTGCGCTCGGTGCGATTGTGACGCAGTTGGTGATGGCGGCAGTATTGATTGCGGTGGCGGCGACCATCGGTCAGGCCAAACCAGACGCCAGCCTGGATGATGTCCCGCAGATCGCCAACGCTCTGACGCCGTTTCTGGGAGACGTCAGTGGGCGGATCGTGTTTGCGTTTGGTATCAGTGGTGCGGCTCTGGTAGCCACCATCGTCGTCTGTTTGACGGCAGCTTGGGGCTTGGGTGAAGTGGCCGGCTATCGTCGTTCGCTGTCGGATCATCCCCGAGAAGCGCCCTGGTTTTACGGGATTTTCACGGCGGCCTTGGTCTTTGCGGCTTTGGTCGTCTGCTCGGGGGTCAATCTGGTCAGCCTCTCGGTGGCGGTTGAGGTCATGAACGCCATGCTGTTACCGATCGTGCTTGGATTTTTGTTCATGCTGGCGCGTCGGGCCCTGCCGGCTCCCTATCGTCTCAGTGGTGCTTATGCCTGGGTGGTGGGGGGCGTGGTTATCATGACGGCGGGCTTTGGACTTTATGCCGGCCTGTCCGGGGCTCTTGGCGGTTAAGCGGGGCGAGAAGGGGGGGAGCTTCGAAAGGCGCGGAGGTAAGCCTTTTCCTGGGCGCACCCGCTCCCTCCGACCTTTTGGCCCCTCAACGCCTTGGGGAGCCTGGGCAGAACTCTATGATGTGGTCTGCGGAGTGTTTGGAGTGCAGAAGGATACGGACTCCCGTCCTTTTGGGGGCCCGAGAGACCCGCCACGACCTAGGGGTATGATTCGTTCCCGACCCATGACGCCGCAACCATCCCGGTTTATCTTGAGCTATTTACGATTGCCGCGACCCATAAAAACACGCCATGGAGGCTAAAGGAACCCTAAAAAGGGCTGGCAGTTGCCTGCTGTTCTCGTGGTTTTGTCCGAGGGGCACGGCACCGAGCGGTTGGTTCCGATGACGGTGCCGTCTGATTGTACTCCGCGTATCCAGAAAATAAACCTATGTCCAACGTCCTGACCTTCCCTCGGCGTGCCTCGTGGACCTGTGGCATGCGCCGAGGGGGAGAGAACGTATCAATGTTGCTAACGGTCCGTGATCTGAACGGCGAGCTTGCGGTTTAGGGCTAGTGCCGCCAGCGTGCAGGCGGCGCCTGAGAACAAGTAAACCCCGACCATCATCAACCCGAACTGGCTGGCCAAAAGCAGCGCAACCAGAGGCGCAAAGCCTGCACCGAACAGCCATGCAAGATCAGTGGTGAGCGCGGATCCGGTATAACGGTAGAGTGAAGGGAAGTTGGAAGCAATGGCTCCCGATGCTTGGCCGAAAGACAAGCCCAGCAGCAAAAAACCAAGCACCATGTAGAGCATGATACTGTCTTCGCCCCCACTGAGCAGCGTCGGCGCGAAGCAACTAAAAACGGCGATGGCTCCGGCCGTGACGCCCAGCAACACGCGCCGTCCCACCATGTCTGAAATTACGCCCGACGCTACCACCGCCAAAACACCCACGGCGGCTCCGATCATTTGAAGATGTAGGAAGGATCCGGTATTTTCGGTGGTGAATAGAACGATCCACGAGAATGGGAACACAGTGACAATGTGAAACAGCGCAAAGCTTGCTAGTGGGACAAAGGCCCCGATCAGAATGGTATGCCACTGGGAGCGCACGGTATTCTTGATGGTTGTCGGCTGAAGCTCATGGTTTTGGTAAAGCTTTGCATATCCGGCAGTCACCGACATGCGCAGACGGACAAACAACGCGATGATGTTGATTGCGGCCACCAGGAAAAACGGATATCGCCAGCCCCAGTCCATGAAATTTTGTGGCGACATATAAGTGACGCAATAGCTGAACAGGCCGCTTGCGACGAGCAACCCCAAAAACGCCCCCAATTGTGGGATCATGGCGTACCAACCCCGGCTGCGCTCGGGTGCATTGAGTGCCAGCAAGGAGGCCAGTCCATCCCAGGCCCCACCCATGGCCAGCCCTTGACCAATGCGGATCACGGCCAGGATCATGATGGCTCCGACCCCGATTTGACCAAAGCTTGGCAGAAAGGCAACGGCCATCGTCGAGCCGCCCAACAGCAGCAAAGCGGCTATCAGTTTAGCCTTGCGTCCGAGATGACGATCAACCCCGGTGAAGATCACCGTACCAAATGGTCGCGCAATAAACGCAAGGGCGAATATCGCAAATGAACCAATCATCCCGGCTAGAGGGTCAAGAAACGGGAATATCAGCTTTGGAAAAACCAAAGCTGAGGCGATGGCGTACACGAAGAAGTCAAAGAATTCTGCGGTTCGCCCAATCACGACACAAATGGCAATTTCATTAGGATTGACATCATCAGGTTGCGCATACTCATATCTGTGACTTGGATTCTGCGCAAATAGCGTTGTCGCTATGTTAACTGTGCTCATGGCCTTACCCCGCTCTCTGACTGGAACGACAGTAATCGCACGAAGTCATTCGCCACCGTGCTGACTTTTCAGCCTAAATACGAGACGTAGTGGAGATCAGCTTCGTTGGTATTAGCCAAATGATCTAGTTCTAGATTTACGACAAAGAGGCTAGTTTTATTCCTCATGATACCGGAAATCTGAGAGAATACCCATGCTCGATGAATGGAATTCATCGAGGTGATATGTTGATGGTTTTCCCATTCATCGAGAATGGGTATCGGGCCGCAATGGCGGCTCTGGGCACTCGTGCGCCTGAAGGCAACCTTGACGAGGCAACATCAACATCAAGGCTCGAGGACATAATATGCTTATATCCTATTAAATAAGATTTTTATCCTAATAATCACCCAGGTACAGGACAAAAATATGTCTGCTCAGTCTTCGTCTTGTATGAGATAACGTCCGCGTCCTTGTTGCGGGACCGACAGAGAGCGATGCTGGCGTTCGCCGCTTCTTGTGCCGTAGACTGGTCACGGGAGGGGTGGCAAAATGTCGCACCCCCCCTCGTGCTGTGGTCCGGTTAACAGGGTCCGGTTAGTATTTACGCCGGAACCAACCCGAAACCTCGTGCTACGATACCTGTCAAGGTTACTAGGTTACAAAAGCACCCGTTGCTTCATCGTGACCTTTCCCTTCATAGAGAGGACCGTCTTGAAACCTCATCGTATCATCGCCCTGCTGCCGCTCGTCGCGATTCTGAGCGCGTGCAATGCTGTGGTGCTGCACCCGTCTGGCGACGTGGCTGTACAGCAACGTGATCTTCTTCTCTACGCAATCGAGCTGATGTCGATCGTCATCGTCCCGGTTGCGTTTTTAACGGCGCTTTTTGCCTGGCACTATCGGGCGTCGAACACCAAGGCGCGCTATGAGCCCCATTGGCATCATTCGACGAAGCTGGAGGTGGTCATTTGGGGCGTTCCCGTGATCATCATTGGGTTCCTTGGCGTGGCAACCTGGACGACGGCCCATACGCTTGATCCCTATCATCCGATCACCCGTATTGCGCCGGGCCAGCCGGTTCCTCCGGGAACCAAGCCTCTGAAGGTGGAGGTTGTGGCCCTGGATTGGAAGTGGCTGTTCATTTATCCGGAGCTAGGCATCGCGACGGTCAATGATCTGGCAGCGCCGGTCAATCAGCCTATCGAGTTCCGCATTACTTCGTCCAGGGTACAGAATTCGTTCATGATCCCTGCGATGGCCGGTCAGATCTATGCGATGGTTGGGATGGAAACAGAACTCCATGCCGTCATCAATCAACCGGGCGATTACAAGGGGTATTCGTCCAGGTTCAGCGGTGCTGGTTTCTCTGGCATGCATTTTGTCTTCCATGGGATGAACAACTCGGACTTTGACAAGTGGGTTGCGGATGCCCGTGCGTCGGGAGCCGCTCTTGATTCTGCCAGCTATCTTCAGCTTGCAGTGCCGAGTGAGAACGAGCCGGTTCATCGCTATGCGAGCGTCGATCCCCAGCTTTATGGGAAGATTCTCGACATGTGCGTCGAGCCTGGCAAGATGTGCCTGAGCACGATGAGGGCTCTTGACCTCAAGAAGGGCAATGGTTTGTGTCAGCCGCACGTCGCCTCCAACTAACAGCCCCTATCAACCATCAAGGTCAGAACACTAATGTCCGCCGATTCCCCTCCCCTTGACCCGATTTTCGGCCGGCTGACGCTTGACGCGTTTCCGATCCATGAGCCGATTCTCGTGGCCACCTTTGCTGTCGTGGTGCTGGCTGGTCTTTCGGTTGCTGGCGCACTCACCTATTTCCGCCTTTGGGTTCCCTTGTGGCGCGACTGGATTACCACCGTCGATCACAAGCGCATTGGCATCATGTACATCGTGCTGGCCCTCATCATGCTTCTGCGCGGTTTCGCAGATGCCGTGATGATGCGTTTGCAACAGGCGATGGCGTTTAATGGTTCCGACGGCTATTTGCCGGCGCACCATTTCGACCAGATTTTCACCGCCCACGGCGTGATCATGATCTTTTTCGTGGCCACCCCGCTGATTGTTGGCGTGATGAACTTCGTGATCCCGCTGCAAATCGGGGCGCGCGACGTTTCATTCCCGTACCTCAACAATTTGGGCTTCTGGTTGACGGCGGTCGCGGCCATCCTTGTGAACGTTTCGCTCTTTGTGGGCGAGTTCTCGCAAGCGGGCTGGGTCGGCGAGCCGCCGCTGTCGGGTCTTGATGCAAGCCCTGGCGTTGGTGTCGATTACTACCTCTGGGCACTGCAAATCTCGGGTGCTGGCACGTTGATCGGCGGCATTAATCTGCTTGCCACGATCATCAAGATGCGCGCACCTGGCATGTCCTTTATGCGCATGCCGATTTTCTGCTGGACCTCTTTGTGCGTTAACGCGCTGATCGTTCTGTCCTTCCCATTCCTGACCATCTCGATCACGCTGCTGACTCTTGATCGCTTGATCGGCACTCACTTCTTTACCACTGATCTCGGTGGTAACCCGATGGCCTATGTCAACCTCGTGTGGGTTTGGGGCCATCCTGAAGTTTACATCCTGATCCTGCCAGCCCTTGGCGTGTTCTCGGAAGTCGTTCCGGTTCTGTGCGGCAAGCGGCTGTTCGGCTACACCTCGATGGTCTATGCGACGGTCAGCATCACCGTCATTGGCTTCGTCGTTTGGCTCCATCACTTCTTCACGATGGGTTCGGGTGCCAGCGTCAACGGCTTCTTCGGCTTGATGACGGCGCTTATCGCCATTCCAACAGGCGTTAAGGTCTACAACTGGCTTTTCACCATGTATCGTGGGCGTGTCCGCATGGAAACGCCGATGGTCTGGACCGTTGCCTTTATGTTCACCTTCCTGCTCGGCGGTTTGTCGGGCGTGCTGTGCTCCATCCCGGCTCTTGACTTCCAGTTGCATAACAGCTTGGTCCTTGTCGCGCACTTCCATAACGTCGCTATCGGCGCTATCGTGTTTGCGATGATGGCGGCTATTGACTTCTGGTTCCCCAAAGCCTTCGGCTTCCGGCTGGATCCGTTCTGGGGGAGATTGTCGGCCTATTTCTGGACCGGCGGTTTCTTTGTTGCCTTCATGCCTCTGTACATTGCTGGTGTGATGGGCACGACTCGTCGGACCCGCGTGTTTGACGATCCGTCCTTGCAGATTTGGTTCATCATCGCTGCGATCGGCTCTCTGTTGATCTTCATCGGCGTGCTGTGCTTCCTGATCCAGATCTATGTCAGCATTCGTAACCGCGAAGCTCTTCGTGACGTGACCGGTGACGCGTGGGGCAATGGTCGGACTCTGGAGTGGTCGACCTCTTCACCGCCGCCGGACTACAACTTCGCCTTCACCCCTGTGGCTCATGATGTCGATGCCTGGGCAAACATGAAGGACCATGGTTATAGCCGGCCATTGGATGGGTTTAATGCCGTCCATATGCCTCGTAATACCAGCGTCGGTATTATCGTATCGGTTTTGACCCTGATCTTTAGCTTCGCGATTGTCTGGTACATGTGGTTGGTAGCCGCCGTCAGCTTCGGCTTGATGGTGCTGGTTTCGATCGGCCACACCTTCAACTATAACCGCTCGTTCCATATTCCGGCAGATCAGGTTGCTCGCACGGAAGGTGAGCGGACCCGTCTTCTTGCCCAGCAAGGTTAGCCAAGACCATGACAACGACAACGACCATGACCGGCGTGAAGGACGGGACAGGAGCCCCGGTCTTTCACCTGACGGAGGAGCACGATCACGACGGCGGCAGCACCGTGATCGGGTTCTGGATGTTCCTGATGAGCGACGTGCTCCTGTTTGCGGGGCTGTTCGCGATCTACGCTTGGTTGGGGGGGCATTACGCGGGTGGCCCTTCGCCGAGCGATTTATTCCGGTTGCCGTTGGTAGCGGCTAACACGGCGATTATGCTGCTCTCTTCGTTCACCTGCGGCCTTGGCATGTTGGAGACGGGGAAGGGGCAAGCGGGCGCTGCGCTGAAGTGGTTTGGCGTCACCGCTTTGCTGGGTATCTGCTTCCTCTACAATCAGGTCACTGAGTACGAGCACCTGCAACAGGCTGGCGCGACGTATCAAACCAGCGCCTTCCTGTCCTCCTTCATCACCTTGATCATCACCCACTCCATCCATGTGATCGTGGGCGTGGTTTGGGTTGGGGTGCTGGCGTTGCAGGTTTTTCAGCACGGCCTGATTGAGGCGAACCGGAGACGGGTGTTGTGTTTCAGCATGTTCTGGAACTTCCTCGACATCACCTGGGTTTGCGTCTTTGTATTCGTCTACCTGATGGGGGTCTTGAAATGAGCGCTGATGCACATAGCCACGCTGACGCGCATGTGGATAGCCAGTCCTATGGTACCTTGCGGGGCTATCAGACCGGGCTTGGTCTGGCGGCTATCCTCAGCGCCGTTGCCCTTGGGTTGGTTGCGGTTGGCGGGATTGGTGGGATTCAGGTCACGGCGCTGGTGCTTTTGGCGATTGCCATTGCCCGGATTGTCGTGCATCTGGTCTACTTCCTGCGCGTGAATTCCAGTGCCGAAGGCGGCTGGACGGTGATCACGACTGTCTTCACCGTGATGGTCGTGGTGCTTTCTATGATTGGCTCGATCTGGATTATGGTGCATCAGGAAATTAACATGATGCCCATGCCCGGTACCGAATCGTTCCGTGGTCAATAACTGAGTTAAACAGGGGGGTGGGTTGGCTTGCTCCCCTGTTTAGTCCTCAGCCATGTGTTGGCGGCCAGTATTCTGTACGTCGCTAGAGCTATCCGGGGTGGTCGGCGAGGATTCGTCGTCCGCTCCGGACTGGTTTTGGGGGTGGAACATAATCGAATATTTTGTTTTATAATGATCTAGTGCTTTTTGGTTTTATTCCTTCTGGTTTCGCGGGGCGATTGTTATGCGTTATCTTAATCGCAGTACTCTTTCTCTCTTGGGGGGAATGATCGTGCTGTTGATCATTGGGGCGAAGTTGCTGGGGCTGATGAGCATGACTCCGGACCCCAACGCTAACCATCAAGTCACTTCGGTTATTGGTGGCTCTTTCACCCTGCTCGGAACCAATGGTCAGACGGTAACGCCGGCGAGTTGGCCTGGTAAGTTGCTGGTGATTGCGTTTGGGTATCGTTTTTGCCCGGATATTTGCCCAACCAATCTGGGGACCATTGCAAGTGCCCTTGATCGCCTTGGCCCGGATGCCATGCGCGTTCAGCCCCTTTTCATCACCGTCGATCCTGAACGCGACAGCGTCGATGGTTTGCGCGACTATGTGTCGTTATTTTACCCTCGGCTGATTGGACTGACCGGAACTTCAGATCAGATTGCCGCAGCCGCTAAGACTTTTCGTGTTTATTATCGCAAGGTTCCTGGTGCTACTCCCGAGACATACAGTATGGATCACAGCGCCTTCTTTTTCGTGACCGATGATCACGGGACCGTCATTAAAGTCTTCGATCATGACATTACGGTTGAAGCTTTAGCAAAAGGACTGAAATCGGCGCTAACGCATCTATGAAACAAGCGGCTACCATCTTCTTTAGTCATGAATGAGTAACAGCAAGGCTAGGGGCGTGTGATGCTGGGTAGAGCGGTTTTTGCTGGAGTGGTTCTCGCTTTAAGTCAGATGATTGTGGCATTTGATCATTATGCTTATGCCCAAGACGCTGCTAATGGTGAGAAGGTTTTCAAAAGAACCTGTACAAGCTGTCACTACACCCCCGATGCTGATAAAAACTGGGTTGGTCCCAGTTTGCACGGGGTTTTCAATCGCCATTCAGCTTCATATCCTTATTTGGCTTATTCAGGGGCGATGAAGAAGTTGGACTTGATTTGGAACGACGAATCTTTGGAGCGATTTCTTAAAAGTCCGGAGATCATGGTTCCGGGAACAAAAATGACTTTTACAGGAATTAGTGCGCCCAAGGAGCGCCTTGATCTTATTGCTTATCTCAAGGCTAACTCTCAATAGGTATCGTCGAGCCCTGATGGCATGATACCATCAAGCCTTGATGGTGACTCATCAAGGCTGCCCTCAGACGCCGGGCGGGCGCCTCCGCGCCCTTGGCTTCGCGTCCACGAGGACGCGGGGCCGCCGTCGCGGCCCGATACCGGCAGTGTGTCATCGTTATAGCTCGCCGGCATGAGCCCTTGGCAGTCTTAAGACCAAGAAGGCCAATTCTCCCTTTATAGGAATAGGGGAGAGGGCTAGGCAAACCTCATAAGCGCGTTGGGATTCCACGAAAAAAGGTCCGGGAAGCCGAAGCGTCCCGGACCCTGTCCCCAAGCCGCAAGCAAGGCCGGAGCCGTTGGCTCCGGCCTTGCCGGACTCCTACTCTTCGTCCTTTTCCTTGGCTTGGGCCCGGCGCAACGCCGCACCCAAAATATCGCCAAGGCTGGCGCCGCTATCAGAGGAGCCATATTCGGCCATGGCCTGCTTCTCCTCTTCCATCTCGCGCGCCTTCACCGACAGGCTGATCCGACGTCCGCCACGGTCAATCTGAGTGACCTTGGCGTCGATCTTCTCGCCCACGGCAAAGCGTTCGGGACGTTGCTCCGAACGATCGCGCGACAGGTCGGCCTTGCGGATAAAGCCGTTGTAGCCGTCGCTGACCGCCACTTCGATGCCACCATCGGTGATGGCCGTCACGGTGCAGGTGACGACATCGCCCTTCTTCATGCCGGCGGCTGCGGCTTCGAACGGATCGGACTGAAGCTGTTTGATGCCCAGGCTGATCCGCTCTTTCTCGACATCGACGTCGAGCACCTTGACCTTAACCTGATCGCCCTTCTTGTACTCGGCGATGGCTTCTTCGCCGGACTTGTTCCAATCGAGGTCGGACATGTGAACCATGCCGTCGATCTCGCCGGGCAAGCCCACGAACAGGCCGAACTCGGTGATGTTCTTGACTTCGCCCGACAACTCGGTGCCTGGCGTGAACTTCTCCAAGAAGCTTTCCCACGGATTGTCCAGGCACTGTTTGAGGCCCAGGCTGATCCGGCGCTTGTTGGGATCCACATCCAGCACCATGACCTCGACCTCTTGAGAGGTCGATACAATCTTGCCGGGGTGGACGTTCTTCTTGGTCCAGGACATTTCCGAGACGTGAACCAAGCCCTCGATCCCAGGCTCCAGCTCCACAAAGGCGCCGTAGTCGGTGATGTTGGTGACACGTCCCTTGAACCGGGACTGAATCGGGTATTTGGCCTCGACGCCTTCCCACGGATCGGCCTCGAGCTGCTTCATGCCCAAGCTGATACGCTGGGTCTCGGGGTTGAAGCGGATGACCTGGACCGTAACGGTCTGGCCGATCTGCAAGGCCTCCGAGGGGTGGTTGATCCGGCGCCAAGCGATGTCGGTCACATGCAACAGACCATCGACGCCGCCCAAGTCCACGAACGCGCCGTAGTCGGTGATGTTTTTGACAACACCCTGGAGAACCTGACCTTCCTTGAGGTTGGCTACCAGCTCGGATCGAGCCTCGGCCCGGCTCTCTTCGAGCACGGCGCGACGCGACACCACGATGTTCCCGCGCGAGCGGTCCATCTTGAGAATCTGGAACGGCTGTGGCGTTCCCAGCAGCGGCGAAATGTCGCGCACTGGCCGGATGTCCACTTGGCTGCCTGGCAAGAAAGCCACGGCGCCCGAAAGGTCGACGGTGAAGCCGCCCTTGACCCGCCCGAAGATGACGCCCGTGACCCGAGCTTGGTCGTTGAACGCTTTTTCCAGCAGAGTCCAGGTTTCTTCGCGCTTGGCCTTCTCGCGGCTCAGAACCGCTTCGCCATTCTTGTCTTCCATGCGCTCAAGATAGACCTCGACGGTGTCGCCGGCCTTGAGTTCGGCAGGACCGCCCGGTCCCGCGAATTCCTTGAGCTGCACCCGGCCTTCGGATTTAAGGCCGACGTCGATCAGGACTTGATCGCCCTCGATGGCGACGATGCGGCCCTTGACGACGGTTCCTTCCAGGCTGTCGCTGGTGCCGAGCGACTCCTCGAGCAATGCGGCGAAGCTTTCGCTAAAGCCCTTGTCTTCGCCACCTTTTGCCAGTGTTTGTGCCATTGAGTCTCCTTGGGTTGACCGATACGGCTCTTGAAGACTCCCGCCGCCCGGCGACAAGGGACGGGCTCAGACCCCACAGAACCGCGCGCCGGACCTCATGCCCGACGGCTTGGATGGATTGCGTCCATAAAAGACCCCTTGCCCAGGGCAACCCCGAACAAAGACCCGTTCGACTGTCCCGGCGGACGCCTCTAAGCCGGTCCAATCCTCGAGCGGATGAAGGTCAGCGCCGCAGAGAACGCCTGATCGGCGTCGAGCGCCGAGGTATCCAGCACAAACGCATCAACAGCCGGTCGAAGCGGGGCTACCGCTCTCCGACTGTCACGCTCGTCACGGGCCTTCATGTCCTCCAGGACGATTTCCACTATAGCGTGGAGCCCTGCCGCCTGCAACTCCTTCACGCGCCGTTCGGCCCGGACCTCGACACTGGCGGTCACAAACAGTTTGGCCTCGGCATTCGGGCAAATTCCGGTGCCAATATCGCGACCGTCGAGCACGGCGCCCCGGCCACCCGGCGGGCGAGTCGCAAAATCACGCTGAAACTTGAGCAATGCAGCGCGGACTTCAACCATAGCGGCCACCAGGGACGCCGCGTGGGCCACGTTGTCACCGCGTAATGCTGGGTCGGTTAACACCGAGTCGCCCGGCGATAGCGCCTGTGCTGCGCTTAAGGCTTGCCCTTCGTCAGCGGGATCGCCTCCGGCTCGCAGCACCGACAAGCCGACTGCCCGATACAGCGAGCCGGTGTCAAGGTGGGCAAAGCCATAACCAGCGGCGAGCCGTCGTGCCAACGTGCCTTTGCCGCTGGCCGCAGGGCCGTCAATGGCGATAACAGGAAGAGAGGTCATGAGGTCAGAACTTTCTAAGACCGATGCGTTGGCCAATTTGTCGTGCCAGAGCGGTAAAGTCGTCACGGCACTGAAGCGCCGCCTGCTGATGAGAACCAATCGCTCCATCGGCAGGTCGAAGATGGAACATCGGCTTTTTGGCCTCCATGGCCATCGGCATCAAGCTGCGATAATTCTTGATTTGTGCCAGGCAATGCGGGTCGTTATCAACAGTGAGAAGGGTATTGACCGTCTCATTGAGTACCGCATATCGGTATTCGATAGGAATTTGCTTCATCCAATGCTCATAAGCCCGAACGGGGCGATCCAGGCGGACCGAGTATTGCATAACCACATAGCCCTCTGGGGATAAAAGGCCTCTTGGTAACGATAAATCTAACTCTGTATATCGTTCCAATCGTTCCTTCCACCCCTCTCTCCAATTACGCAGCGTTGGCCCAAGATTCCGCAATCCATGAAGAAAGAATAAATCCGGGATTAAGGGAATAACCACATGATCAACGGAAATTAATGCGGAACGATTGATCGCTCCTAAATTAGGACCGACATCCATGAGGACAATATCGGTACCATTCATTTGGTTGGCTGCGGCCTCAAGAATTCGATAAAAAGCTGATGTAACTCGAAAGGCCGCAGGATCACGGTCCAAGCATAGTGGCCATTGAGTCGATAATTTATCCTCAAAAGAGGATAAAGAGAGATTTCCAACGATTAAAGAAATTCTTTCATTTATTTTTTCAATCCAGGGTGGCTTGATATCTCCGACTTCTTCCAGAATGGGGCCAAGGCTCCACATCAAGCTATGGCGATGATCGTTGGCCCCCCAAATGTTTTCAAGACGCTTCTCACTCAGAAAGACCGACGTCAAATTTGATTGTGGATCGAGATCGGCAGCGATGACGGAGATGCCATGGTCGGCGAACGTCCAAGCCAGATGATAAGCCAAACAAGTCTTACCGACGCCGCCTTTATTATTAAAGAAAGCGACCGTTTTCATGAGATATGCCGGACGGTGGCTCGAACGAAGGTGTTTCTAAAACCGAGTCCGGGCAGAGAATGGCCGTGTTGAAAGCCGGCCCGAACTCTACCCGATCGGACTTTGCACCATCCGACTATCTCACCATAACGCGATTAAGACCTGTGAGCCATGACAATGATACGGTGCCGGTCCAAGCTTACGACGGCATCCCCCGTGCGCCCGTGCGCCCACGCGCCCGCCTAGCGTCTAAGGGCGCCTTGATGGGGACCATCAGGGCGCGATGGCATAATAGATCATCGGTCAGCATCCGATCACCTCGATTTTGGTCCCCAGACTGTTCATCAGAGCGGCAAAGCCGGGAAAGCTGGTCTCGATGAAACGGCCATCGTCGATGGCGACAGGTTCGGCGCTGACAGTCCCCAACACCAAAAAGCTCATGGCAATCCGATGGTCCATGGCCGTGGCGATGGCGGCGCCACCTCGGGGGGGCCGACCTGTCCCGTGGACAAACAGGCTTTCGGGGCCGGTTTCTACCGATACACCGCACGCAGTCAAGCCATCGGCGACCATGGCTAATCGATCACTTTCCTTGACCCGCAGCTCGGCCAACCCAAACATCCGGGTGGTTCCTTGAGCGCAGGCGGCAGCGATAGCCAGAATCGGATATTCGTCGATCATCGAAGGGGCCCGTTCGGGCGGAACATCGACCCCCCGCAGCGCCGAACCTCGAATGACCAAGTCCGCCACGGGCTCGCCAGCTTCGGTGCGTGGATTTTCGAAACGCAAGTCGGCGCCCATTTCTTGCAATGTTTGGTAGAGGCCGGTGCGGCGGGGATTCATTCCAACGGCGGTGAGGGTCAATTCAGAGCCGGGATGGAGCAGGGCCGCCACCGCCGGAAACGCAGCGGAACTGGGGTCGGAAGGAACTCGCACTCGACGACCGACCAATTCGGGCTGGCCGGTGACCGACACCGCCAGGGCGCCATTGGCTAGCGACTCGGTGGTCACGGTAGCGCCGAAATGGCGCAACATCAACTCGCTGTGGTCTCGGGTGGGGTGGGTTTCGATCACGGTGGTGATGCCCGGTGCATTCAGGCCCGCTAATAGAATTGCTGATTTGACCTGAGCCGAGGCTACCGGCAATCGGTATTCGATGGGCACCGGATGATGGGTGCCGATTACCGCCAATGGCAGCCGCCCGCCCGCGCGTCCGACAAAGCTGGCTCCCATGCGCTCCAACGGCGCCGTCACCCGCGCCATGGGGCGTCGGTTAAGTGAGGCGTCGCCGGTAAAAAAGCTGGTGATGGGATGGCTGGCGACAACGCCAATCAGCAGGCGTGCGGCGGTGCCGCTGTTGCCCATGTCCAGAACTTGGCTGGGTTCGACCAAGCCGCCAATGCCAACGCCGCGAACTCGCCAAAGGCCGCCATCGACGCCAGGGCTGACATGGGCGCCTAGGGCTGACATGGCGGCTGCCGTGTGCCGAACGTCGTCGCCTTCAAGCAGTCCCTCAATCTCGGTTTCACCCACAGCTAGCGCCCCCAACATCAGCGCCCGGTGAGAAATCGACTTGTCGCCCGGAATCCGGGCACAGCCGCCAACGGTCGCCACTGCCAACGAACAAAGCCCCTGGGGGGGGGCGGTGGATGCCTGAGGGCAGGGGAGGGAATGGGACATGGGTGAACCTTGATTCCGGTCGTGTCGGGAGGTGAGGGTGGGGCGGGATGGCGGGCAGGCGTGGGCGAACGAGGAAAACAGCAGGGGCAGCCCAAAATAACGGTGATCGTTGCCCCCAAATTCAGGTAACACGAAACGACACGAGGCGCCAACCTCTCGGTTAAGACCAGCCGATTGACCCGGCCCTGCGAATTTTTTTTGACAAGCGGTGCCCGACATGGCAAAGGGCCCTCTGATTTACCCAAAGCCGTAGACCAAACGGAGGATCAAGCGTGGCGAAACCGGAATGGGGCACTAAACGCATCTGCCCGAGTTGCGGTGCGCGCTACTATGATTTGCGCAAAGACCCGCCGACCTGCCCGACCTGTGCGGCAGAATTCGATCCCGAAGCCCTCTTGAAGTCGCGTCGTGCCCGTCCGATTCCTGCCGACGACGTGAAGAAAAGTTCGTTGCCCCTGGGCGGCGGGCTGGGGGTTGGTGTGGATGACGAGGTTGTCGAGCTGGAGGACGCCGAAAGCGTTCTGCCGGTCGAGGATATTGGAGAGGACGCCGAGGATGAAGAGGATGTGTTGATCGAAGATACGTCCGAACTGGGCGAGGACGATATGGGCGAGGTGGTTGACGTCGATCCGTCCGACGAGGACCGTTGATCTGGAACGACGTGAGGTTCGGGGGGCTTAAAAAAAATAGGCCGCCCCCCAATTTTTTCCTTGCACCACCAGCGTCCCTCACGTAAAACCTCGCCACACGGTCGGTGCCGCCCCAAGCGGTTGCGACGGTCGGGTGGGTGACGGAAAAACGTCGTGCGCCGAGGTTGTGGGCTTGGGAGTGTTGGAGTATCGATCACGGGTTTTGTGGTGTGTAAGGTCGGTTTGTCGTCCTTATAACACCCCCAGAGTTTGGGGCCATAGCTCAGCTGGGAGAGCGCTACAATGGCATTGTAGAGGTCATGAGTTCGATCCTCATTGGCTCCACCAACAAAATCAAGGGGTTAGCGGGAAACTGCTAGCCCCTTGAGCGTTTCTGGACGGTCGTGTCAAGAGCGCCCTAAAGAAAATACAAGAGTTTCAAAGGGTTAGGTCACGAGGTTTGAGCGGCGGATTTTGCACAGAAATTTGCATAAGCCCAAGGTCGGTCAAGGATCGGAGGGTGCGGGAAGGATGCCTATTTGCTCTGACCATTGACCTTGCCATTGGTCACTTCGGAATCTTTGTCATCTTGCCAGTGGATATGTAAATTCTCAAAGATAAGTCTCTCCCACTTGGCAACCCACTGTTTACAATTACCAGAAGATGGGCAGAAGATATAAACATGGAATCCTAGGCCTGGGTTCGGTTCAGAAAATGTGAAATAGTCCATATACCGGCTTTTAACATCCGGATCATAATCCCAGCATTTGAGAAATGAATGACCATCGACTACCATGCCCGTCTTTTTCACGCGGTGCTTTCCACAGGTCTGTTGTATGAGGGTTTCCTTCCTTACTGGGTCACTATACGCGATAGTAATACCCGCATAGAGGACAGCCGCTGGATGTTTGAAGACGTCCAGGCAGGGCATGTTACTGGGGCCGATTGTCGGCCCATGGCCACTGATGATCCAATCGTCGGTACAAGCTTCTGCGCCTGTGGGAATCTGAATGGTATAGTTGTAGGCACCCACCTCCCACAGATATCCGGGTGGAATCCGATAATAATTTCCTTTCGATCCACGAAACGTCTCAATACCGGAGGGGTCACAGAAAGCCGGTTTGGCAATCGATAGAATTGCCAAACCGGCCAGAGCGGCGCTTAACCCCATCAGGGTCCGGTACCCGCCTTCCAACTTGGCAGATGTTTCGGAAGCGATTGATCCCTTATGCACTCTTTTACCCCAGCTCTCCAATCATTGGACACAGAATTGTACCCGAACTGATGAAGCCTGTCGAGGAAGTCATCGACCGATTTTGCCCCCTTGACCGCCGGACCGATGTGCCTTTCCCAGTAATCGATAGCACCCTGGAAGGAATTGAAGCATAGGTTGTTGCCTCCGGCTGACGTCAGACCCAAGGGATTGCGAAGGGACCAATTGTGTTCGTTGAGCCAACCACTTTCCCAGCCTGCCAAGCCCAGCAGCCATTCCACCGGGATGTTAAGGCGCTTTGCCATCGCCTGCAACTTGTCATACAAGGCGTCGTAAAAACGTTTGCGCTGTTGTTCCGAGGATCCTTTAGCCGGCGTATGGAAAGACGCCCAGGTATCTTCCGGTTGCGAACCATACGGATCATTGATGATGGGGTGGTCCTTTCCATCGGGCGAACATCCCTTGGATATGAGAGTATCTGCGGCCAGCACGATGGCGCCATTGGCCGGACCAGGAGATTGCCTTTCGCCAGAACTCCCCCGACCACGCCCCTGAGGTGCATCGCCCGCGGCCATCCCGGTCTGTCCGGTCCCAACCGTCGCGGCGGTTGTGCCGACCGGGGCCGCGAACTGCATGGGCATGGCGGCTGCAGCCTTGTCTGCCAGCCCCTCGCGCACCCAGGGCCAGCGGTGGGCGCCGATGTCTCGGATGGCTTGGGTCAGCGGACGGCTGGCGTCAACCATCTCACCGATGGTCTGGGCTTGGGCGGCTCCGGCGGCGGCTTGGCGCAGGCGGGCGACGGTGGCGGGTTTATCGACCAGGCCGTGGGTGAAGGTCTCGCGGAAGGTCTCCGGGTCAAGGTCGGAAGCGGCATTCCAGGCGGCCAGCGTCCGGGCGAATCGTCCGGCCTCGGCGTCGGTCGGCAGCTTGAACTCTCGGATCAGGCCCTGGTGCCAGGCGCTGGCGTGCGCGTGGCCCAACAAAAGATGGGCCCGACCGGCGGGCTCTGGCCGGCGCACCGGGTTCGCCCGCCAGGACGAGCCGCCGGTGGTCCAGCGGCCATGCGGGTCGCACAATCCGACGACTGGCCGCCCGTGGCACGGCAGAAACCCGACCCCAAGCCGCGCCCGAATGATGGTACCAGCCGCACCGAGAGTTAAGTAATCGTGCCCCCTAAATTCTAAAAAAGAAGCCTTGTTCCTGTTAAGTTATGACGACGTTGCTGCATTTCTGGACTCTCTTCGAACGAAAAGGTGATCGTCAGACCATCGTAGGTCTGCTCAGATCGGATAATGTATGGAATTCCAGGGACGCAATACGGAATTGGATTCCCGTCGTGTCAACGAGCGACCCGTTACGCCCCTGTCGCCGATCAACTCTGAGGCGAGAACGTCAAGCAAGCCTGTCGCTTGTTCCTGGCAAATGTGCCCAATGGAGCCAATTCCGTATTGTGGCCTTGGAATTCCCAAGCCTAGCTTGCCGGAGTATCGCTGTCAATAACTGCACTGTCACCGTAATCCCAATAACTGCACTGTCACCGTAATCCCACCGTAATCCCACCGTAATCCCTGTCACCGTAATCCCCACGGCGTTCTGGCTTCCGTTTTACAAGGTAGTTTCGATTACGGATTTATGCAATTATTTGTTGTAGTTGCGTCGCACTATACACAATGGCATTGTAGAGGTCATGAGTTCGATCCTCATTGGCTACACCAATAAAATCAAGGGGTTAGCGGGAAACTGCTAGCCCCTTGAGCGTTTCTGGACGGTCGTGTCAAGAGCGCCCTAAAGAAAATACAAGAGTTTCAAAGGGTTAGGTCACGAGGTTTGAGCGGCGGATTTTGCATAGAAATTTGCATGACTGACGAGCCGCAAGCGGCGAAGAGCGGGAACCCGTGGGCATCGTGTGGCTACCACCCAGGGCACGATCCGCTGGTGCTTGCGGACGCCGAGGTCGTCGGCGTCCGCGTCGGCGGAGAGAGACAAGCCGTCCTGAACACGGGCTAAGTTGGCCCGTGTCGGACGACACTTCATGGGAGGAAGCCCCCGCCGCCTCCGATTTCAGGGAAGACCGGACAGTATCCGTCAAGGTCACAGGATCTTATGGAATTGCTCCAACAAGTCCTTAACCTCAGACGGGTAAACTCCTAGAAGAATATGGAATTCCCAGTCCGGCACTACGCGCAACGCAATTTCCAGACATTTGCCGATGAGTTTGGCATCCTCTCTTGACAGGGTCAGGTGATATTCCTCCTCGTTGATTTTGACGAGGGTGAGGGTTGGAGACTGGCATCGGGTATCCGTGTTACCTTGATCTTTCACTTCTCCGAAATAGTCGACAATGCTGTCAAGGTAAGCCCGGTTAACTCCGGTTTGGTCCAGGATATCAGGGCTTTTCAATTTATCACTGGTTTCCCGGATGCATCCATAAATGCCGAACCACTCGTCTTTATTCAGCGTCGCCTTAATGGTACTGCTGCTGTGTTCCAAGATGTTCATGACATCACCTGTCGAGGTTGTTAAAGGCAGCGAGCTTACGATCAGGTTTGTACATCGTTCCACGATCCGAACTCCTCGGATCCACGATGACCAGGGTATTGGTTGAGTCCTGGTAGAAAGCTGTTCGTCCATTTTCTAGAGGTTTGATGCACACGTTAGGGTCACGAATCACCCGGAGGATCCTGTTATCGTACTCATCTCGCGTGCAGGGCTTCCCAGAGAATTCCCCTGAATTCGGGACTCTGAATTCGCGGTGGAAGCTGGCACTGTGATGCGGCGGTGTTGGTGGTGTTGGCGGTGGCGAGGATGCGTATTTCGTCGGCGGAACGGATGTTGATGTCGGCGTTCACTATGCCTGAACGGTGGGGCAAAGCGGTATCGCTGTCGATGGCCGCCAACGACCTGACTTTTGACGGCACAAGCCTATTCAGTTACCCGCGATAATTGATTATAGATGCTCCGTGAGCCCTGTTGCCGCGCCTGCGCCGAACTCACCGGAGTTTCCATGTCCGAAAAAGCCAGAGACGGCGGAAGAGCCGCCACATGTTCATCGCCGCCTGGTCTCGCTTGGGTTCGCTTTCTTCGGAATTACGGCCCCATTCCCACGAACGGTAATTTGTTCGATGAGCATGTGTCGAAGGCTCTGAGCCGAGCGAAGGTTCAGCCGGTCAACCTGCCGACGCCGTGGCTGGGAGAAATGGAAAGCCATTTTCGTGATGGACGTCCCGGTTCAATCCTGGTCGCCGGCACAGCAGGCGACGGCAAGACTTATCATCTCCGCCGTTTGTGGTCTGGTTTGGGCGGCGCTTCGTCGAAATGGGCGTCATCAGCATCCGTGAAGGATCTCATCGTTGGCCAGCGGCGGATCGTGTTCGTCAAAGACCTCAGTGAACTGAGCGGCGAAGAAGGGGACGAGGTGCTTGACGGTCTCGAACGGTCCGTCGCAGGAGATGATGGAGCCTCATACGTCGTTGCCACGAACCACGGCCAGATTCTCGACCGTCTTCGTCGTCGGGGAGAGCGCCTGCACCGCGTATCGCCCTTGCGCGATCCGATTCGGACAGCGTTCCTGGATCCAGGCGTAAGTCATCCTCGCCTGCGAATCTTCGACCTGAGCCGTGCCGCCAAGCGTTCGTCGATGGACGACGTTCTGACGGCCGTGGCCGATCACCCGGAATGGGCACGCTGTGCCGGATGCCCGCTTGATACGGGCGGCAAGCGGTGCCCCATCTCCGAAAACCGCTCGAGGGTCAACGGCTCCGTCGGTGGCGGGCTGTTCCGCCGCAGGCTCGGCGACCTGGTCGAGTTGTCCAGGCTGAACGGCGCGCACCTTCCCGTTCGTGACCTCCTCGCGCTGGCGGCTAACGTCCTTCTCGGACATCCCGACGCCAAGGAAGGTCTGATGACCTGTTCGGACATCGACAGAATTCAGCAAAACGGAACAGAAGATCGCGCCAGCCTATACCGCAATGTTTTCGGCGCCAATCTCCTAAAGAGGAGGGCGTTGGCGCGGCCCGTCTTTCGAACGCTTTCCCTGTTTGGCGTCGGCGAGGAGACCGCTAACGGTCTCGATGGCCTCCTTGTCTACGGCTCCGATGACATCTGTCTCAAAGAGACTTTTGCCCGGCTGGTGACGGCTGATTGTCTCTACGGGGCGTCGCCTGGATATTTGGCGGCCCAGAGGCGCTATCTCGAGGGTGAGGAAGGTGCCAGAGATGAGGAGGGGGCCAGAGATGACGGCGGCGAGGAATCATTCCTCGATCGGCTCGCCGATCAGCGACGGCGACTGTTCTTTTCTCTCCCCGCCGATCCCGGCAGTCCGTATCAGCATTGGGGCCTGACATCGTTCGTGTACGCCGGAGACTACATGTCACTCACGGATGCGACGGAAACCAAGAAGGCCGTGGATGATGGCGCGAGGTCGCGGATTGTCTGCGGCCTTAACCGTGTCATGACGGGCCTGCTGATTGAGAACGCCGACCGTGTCTTCGTGGCTGGCAGCGGCGGGTCGGCGAATGCGCGGGTCGGAACCCTCTGCGATACGGAAATTCCCGCCCGTAAAACCCAGGGGGTAGGGGTGTCCATCAGGTTCGACAAAACGACCCAGAGACCCTGTATCGACGTCGTGGTGGCCAAGGGAACTTCCCCCGTACTCTTGGACCTGACTCCGATCCGCTTCGAATTTCTGTGCCGGGTCGCGAATGGTGCGCTGCCTGGCAGTTTCTCCAACGAGTGTCTGGAAGACCTGTTCGCCTTCAAGGTCCGTCTGCTCCGGCAGGTGGAAGCAGCACGGCGCCTCAGTGTGGAGGACGCCGAGGAGGAGGCGCAGGAGGACTCCGGTGCGCTCGACCTGTCCTTCATCGACATCAACGACAACGACGGCCACGGTGCGCTGCGGCGGATGACGGTGAGGGTTCCGGTATGAGAGAGCCTATTTCGGACTTGAAAGAGGAAGACAGCTTTGCCGTCGACGAACACATCTGGGGGCATCGTCTCTACGACGAGCAACTTCCGCACCTGATCTTCCTGGAGTTCCTCGGGGTTCTGGAGTCGAACAAGGGCAGTCCTCTGGTCGAGGGCGCGAACGGGCGTGCGAACTATCGGCCCCGTCGGCAAATGCGTTTGCGAAACCTGCTGTTCAACAACCCGTTCATCGAGCAGTACCGCTCTAAGTCTATGGCCGATGGTGAAAAATGGGAGAAATGGGAGGAGGCGTTCCGCCCCGGAGCCGTCAAGGTCGGGGATGGCGATCTTGCCCATCTGCGAACAGCGTTCGCTTCGTTCGCGGACTTCGCCAAAGCACTCGACGTTATGCGCATGTCGGCTTTCGAGGCCAACAGTAACAAGAGATGGAGTTCTAAGTTCGTCTTCCCGTTCGGCCCGGACGCCCTGTACGAGGATATCCGCGTAGACTCGAAGGGCAATATCTCAAACGATCGCCGATTCTTTGCCCGGACGGGAGAGGTGCTCTATTTGATGCTTTGCCGCTCGGCCAATGCCGCGACGCTCGGGCCGCAGCTCGTCAGCCGTCTGTTCGACCCGGCAGCGCCACTCAACCGCTTGGCGCGGGCGCTCCAGGGAGACCCCCAGCACGCCGATAAAAGCCGCGACACCGGCTTTTTGCCGCATCGGCACCTGCCCCGGTTCGACAGGCTGTGCGACGACTGGCTTGCCATCTTGTCCCGGACCATGTCGGCGACGGACGCGGTCGAACATCTGGTGACCTCCGTCGGCCTCAATCTGCTGCTCTACTTTCTCGAGCAGGGCAAGGCGGCCGCCCACGACACTGATCCGGTGGAATTTGTTTGCGAAATCATCTCCAAGGAACGGTCGAAGGTCAGGGTTCTGTCGGGAGATTCCTGGCAAACCAACCAAGCCATTTCTCTTCGGGCCATTCGGTCTTCCATCGAGTCCGTCCGTGCGCTGCCGGAATGGGAGACGGCACGGGGTTCAGCCGACGCCGCTGCCGCTTGCGCCGACGTGATGAGGGGCATGTTCCAGTGGCCACCGGAGGAAATGGCGACCGACCTTAGTCCGGAGGATCTGGTCACCGAGCTGATTGACGCGGCGGAATCCCGTCATGCCCAGCATTTCGGACGCATCCACGCGGCCTGGTCGCGTGCGATCGGCCTCAGCTCCCGTCGCTCCAGTCGGCGCACCCGCTATGCGCCCAACGATCGACTGCTGAAGACGCTGGTTGTGACTGTCGTCGAAGGCCGCATGGAGTTCGGCGAGTTCCTTCGCGAAATCCATCGACGATACGGCATCGTCGTCGGCGAAGCCGAGGGGGCTCGGTTGGTCAGGGAGAACCTTGTGGATCAGGAGGCGCTGAACGACAACGCTGCAAGGCTGGAGGCAAGACTTCTTAGTTTGGGCCTGCTGCGGCGCCTGTCCGATTCCTGTTCGTTTGTCGAAAATCCGTTCTACCGTGACGGGGACGCCACCTGATGCTTGCCGATCGCATTATCGGGCGCGTAGGCGCCAACGTCCTGAAGGTTCGCGTGCGGGACATGGGGGGGGACATGGGGGCCAGGAGCGCCTCTGACTCGACGGCCCGCTTCCGGCTGGACCGCTTGTCGCCGAACCAGATCGCGTCAGTGGTTAGGGAAGTGGTTGCCGACGCCGAATTATCCAGCCTTGTCGACATCAAAATTCCCGAAACTCTCGTTGCGCACCTCGTCATGCCGCCTGGAACGGTCATCAGCGGCAATGCCGGCCTCGGAAGGAACGCGGATACGGATTGCGCGGTGTTGCTCACCGCGAACGGCGATGAGCCGGCTATTGCAGACACCGTGGCCTATGTGACCGCCCTGGGTGCCAAGGAATTCAAGGCGAGCGGCGAGGCTTGGGCCGAGGCCACGACGAAGGTCGTCAGCGTCTCCTTGGTTACCGAAGACGCGAGGGTCTTCCGTGCCGCCTTAAACGGACTCTTCCAGGCCATCGCACTGTCACTGATGCAGGCGGGAGAGTTCTGTTCGATGGTCGCCGAGGCCGTGACATCACAGGGCCTCCCGATCCGTGAAGCGATCGGCTGGTCGCTGCCGCGCGTCGGCCTTCCAAGGGACACATCCCTATTCTCAAACACGAAGTCCTACGCAACGGCGGTCGGCCCCTGGCACAAGGCCTTCAGTAAGCTCGTCGTCGACCGCCAACCGCTTCTCGCCAAGCTGCGGAAGAACGGCCAACCCATCGACCCGACCGAACTCAAGGAGCGGTATAACGCCGCCCTCCCGGACATTCGGGAGCCTGCCCGTGACGTCATCCAGGCCTTCATCCAGGCCCGTCCGGGAGATGATCGTCCCGCGAGAGAGCTGGCGTTGCTGGAGTGGGAGACCGATGGCGTCCACAGGCTGTTTGATCGGCCCAAGGCCAAGCAGCAGGGGCTGGCTCAGGCCACGTTGACATTCTTCGATGACGACCAACCCGACGTGCTCGACAAGCGCTGGAAGAGCCATCTTGAAGACCTGAAAGTCCGCGAGAAGCGGCAGGAGTGGAACGCCGAGGACGAGGACTTCTTCGAACTCCACCGTCACTTTCTGGAGGCGGATTCTGTTCTGCGCGGCCGTTGGGAGAAGGTTGTCTTCGGCAAGTCGGTCGAATGCACGGACTTCCTGGAGGGCCTCACGACCGTTACGCAGCGGCTGGTTGCAGCCTCGGAGGCTCCTAAGGGCGACCGTCTGCTGAGAGTGCGTTTACGTCGAAGCCGAAAGGAGTGGCGGGTTAACTTCAACCATGACGCGGGCGCTTTTTTCTCGGTCATGTACCGAGGGCTGGCTGAACTTCTCGGAGAACGTGTCGAGTGGGAGGTCGAGGGGCAAAGGAGCAACCTCCCAAGCCCCCTGTTCGACTACCCCGGTTTCTTCGCGCACGAGAAGCAAGCCGACCGGACAGGCAAGCTTAAGGAATGCACCTCGGAATCCAGGGCGGCACTCCAGATCAAGTTCGAGGTGTCCTTGATCGAGCGGGTCGGTTCCACCGGGACATCCCTGCGCAAGACCCAGATGGTCTGGACCGCCAAACCGACCGCCATCGGCTTTGTGCTGCGCGAAGACATGCAGAGGCTGCTGGAAAAAGGCGGCTGCGCCTGTACCGATGTGCCGAGGCGGCTGGTCAGCGCCAAAGGCGCCACCCAGTCGGTGTCTCTGCTCGACGTCAACACGCTTGAAGCGACATTCGGACGTGATGCCGGCAGTCTCGTTCCGCCACCAAATCGGATGAAGAGTCTCCGGCACGAGATCAAGCAGGTGATCGACGAACTGCATAAGGCTGGACGCTACACCGCCGACCAGCGCGCTGTGATCAGGACGGCGTGGGATACCTTCGAGGCGGCGTACATCGAAGCCCTCCGCGACGTCGTCGAGTGCGGCCTGCATGCCAACTCCATCCTGCGTCAAGCCGAGGCCTTCGGCGCGCTGCTTCGCATACTCCTGACCCATGCTAGAGGCGATCTCTGCCGCTCGCGGCTTGTCGCCAAGGTGCTGTCGGTGGGGACGTGCCTTTTGTCTGGAGAGGCTTCAGCCGTCATCATTCCCCCGTGGCATCCGGAACGTCTCAAGGCCTTGGCGGTTAAAACACGACGCACGGCTGGTCTCATCGGCCACATCCTGACGAGCGAGACCGTCTCCTTCGGCGATCGGAACATCTTCTTTCAAGAGTTTACCGAGGAAATAGAGCATCCGTTCTACCCGGAGATCGCCGTGGCTGGCCATGGCGGCGGTCTCACCCTAGTCGCCGAAACCGCGACGGTGAATGGCTACAGCCTGATGGAGCCCCCGGCACGCGGCGAGGGCCGGTTCCAGACGGATGTCCTGCCGACCCTCGCTGCCAAGGAAATCAGGGAACTCGTTGAGCGCTACGTCGGCCTACAGCCCCACGAGGCCGATAACCTGAACGTCCTGCTTTACGACGCCGATGCCGCCGCGCTGCCATTGGCGGCCGTGCGCGAGCTTGCCGAGATACGGTCCGACCTCCAGTGTAACGTGGCGGTCTCCCATCGGGATCCCGTGAAGCAACGGGCCATCTACGCCGAGCTGGTTTCCAAGGCGGATTCAGACATCGATAGCCCGATCGTCAGCGAGACCGCAGAGAACTTCATGTCGAAGCTGCGGGTGAGTGTCTCGCCGCTGCAGTCGAACCCGCCGAGGTCCGCTAACGGCTTCAAACCGTTCGATATTGCTTTTCTCCACGACGTCGTGGCGAGGACGGCTTCGGTCGAGTGGCTACCCGTGGAATGGGCGGTCGATCAACCGGACCTGGAACATGCTCCATCCCGTTGGTCCTATCGGGCGGTCTCGGGTGAAGACGAGCTGAAGGCAGCCGTGTTCCTGACCTGCCCGCAACAGACTAGGTCGGGTGGAGCATGGAATGATGCCGTCGCGGCCGTGGTCAGGCAGTCGGATCACATCGAGGGGAGGCGCGTGGTACCGGCGCGCCGGATTTCTCTACAGGATGGGCGCCTGAAGGCTGTCCTGGACGAAGTTCACGCCCTGGCGGAATGGGTTGCCACTCACGACGAGCTGCTCGACAAGCGCCAGCTTCGGGCGAACACCATCAAGGTGGTGAGGTATCGGCATCAGCGGACGAGCGGCCGCAACATGATCGTCAGTTCGACGTCGGAACTCCGACTGCTCGACGTGCTGGTGCGTCGGCGTATCCAAGAACTCGGGTTATCGTTGACCGACGCGGAGATGGAGGACGTGGCGCGCCGCCTCGTTGAGGACGCCTTGTTGGTTTCCGGAGACATCGTTCTGCGGGCGGCCAAACGCGGTGTGTCCGCCGGCGAACTGGTTGGTCTGACGCTCAGTCGATTCATCGTCGAACGCGAGTTCCGCAAAATTTGCGGGGACGGCTCACGGCCCTGCGTGGTCGTGTTCTTCTTGCTCGATGATTACGCGGCCTGGCTGGCCCAGCGGGAAAACCGCCTGGCCGACCTTCTCGGCCTTTGCGTCGAGGAGGCTGGTGACATTGTGCGCCTGCACGTCGCTGTCATCGAAGCAAAGTACGTCGGCGCTGCGGGAAGTGCTGAGGCGCGCCGATCGTCGAAGGCTCAACTGGTCGCCACACTGTCCACACTCGACGACGCCCTGTTCGGAGACCCTGGACGTCTGGACCGCGACATTTGGCTGTCCCGCCTCTCGGATCTGCTGTTGGACTCCGTTGTACCACCGGGATCGACGGCTTTCCTCGAGCGTGCTCGCGCCGCCATCCGGGCCGGGGCGGCACACATTTCCATGCGCGGCTATTCTCACGTCTTTGTTCATTCCGCCGAACCGGATGGACACTCGCCGGGGTCCGTGCGGGTTCCCGTGGAATCCCGCTCCCTGTCGCCCGCATTCCAGGAAGTTTTCGACAGGCCGGAACTCAGGCGGCTGGTCGAGGCCTACGCGCGCCATGAGGATCCCACGTTTGTGAGGGAGTCCATCGGGCACGACGCCCCGTGGCTGGTCGCGGAGATGCGGCTGCCCGCCTGTCGGACCCGTTGGACCGAGATGCTGGGGCGCCTCGTGGTGGCGCCCGCAACGTCCGAGGCGCTTTGCGCCAGTCATGGGGGAAGTCAGGCCGCCGTCGCACAGGAGTTTGGCGGGCACCGCCCGCAATCAGCACCTGAGGTTCCCGCATCACCACTGCCAGGGCCTGCCGCAATGCCCGGCGCAGTGGAGACCGGCGGACTTTACGGGCCGACCCTGTCGGCATTGGTCACTGAGAAGGCGGCGCACCAGACTGCGGCGGGCGGCGAACGCGAGGACTGGGCGACAAGCCTCACGACCAAGCTGAAGTCGGCCCTGAACGGTTACGGTCTCCAGGCCCAAGTGCTGGGGACGCGGCTGACCCCGAACGGATGCCTGGTCCGGTTTGCGGGGTCGGACAGGCTTCGTACCGAGGATATCGAAGCCAGAAGGACTCAGCTTCTGACGACCCATGGCATCCGCCTCGTGACCATCCAGCCCAAACCTGGGGAAATCGTCGTCACCCTGGCCGGCGAGACACGGCGGGCCGTGTCTCTCTGGGACATCTGGGCCACGCGGGACATCAACAGGAATGTGGCCGGGATCAACACGTCGTTCATCCTCGGGCTTCAAGAACTGAACGGGTTTATACTTTACCTAAATCTGGGGGGCGACTTCGGCGGCCTGACCCAGCACGAACCGCATTCGCTGGTGGCCGGCACCACAGGCAGCGGGAAGTCGGTTTTGGTTCAAGCGGTACTGCTCGATATCGCCGCGACGAACCCGAGCCGCTTGGCCAAGATCATTCTCATCGACCCGAAGATGGGTGTCGACTACACGGCTCTGGACACCCTGCCGCACCTCCGAGAGCCGATCATCGTCGACAAGCAGCGTGCGACCGAGGTTCTGGCATCCGTCGTTGACGAAATGGAGGCCCGCTATCGAGTCTTCGCAGCCGCGAGGGTCCGGGATTTGGCCTCGTTCAATGCCAAGGTGGCTCAGGACGAGCGCATCCCGATGCTGTTCCTGGTTCACGACGAGTTTGCCGACTGGATGCTCGACGATGACTACAAGACGGCGGTCGGCAGGGCGGTTGCGCGGCTCGGCATCAAGGCCCGTGCCGCCGGAATCCACCTGTTCTTTGCCGCCCAACGCCCGGACAAGGACGTCATGCCGATGCAACTCAGGGACAATCTCGGCAATCGGCTCATCCTCAAGGTCGCCAGCGAGGCCACCTCGAAGATCGTCCTGGACAGGCCCGGAGCAGAACAGTTGCTGGGGCGTGGGCATCTGGCGGCGCGACTGGCTGGGGAGCAGGGGCTGGTTTATGCCCAGGCACCATTCCTGTCGGATACGGATATTGGGGAGGCGGTGGGGGCGATTCGGAGGGATGATCCATCGCCTACGGTACTCTGACGCCATGCCTCACTAAGTGCTGCGCTGGTCTGAGGCTACTCCCGAACCAACCTCGTAGCGGACGGTGACACCAACCTAGCGGCCGCATTCTTCCCGCCCCAAGGGTACTCGCCCCAGGAATCCAGCTTCGAGCTGTTCATGTCACAGGCCGACACGGTTAGCGGACTTTGGCTGCTACGGCTCCTTTCAAGTTATGGACTTTTGAGAAACCTCTCGGTAGATTCTAGCAAGTAGGCATTTTCCCGTGCCATAGCCCCTCACAGGGTGGGAACGGCCCCCATTTCAAACGGGAGAAAAAAGGTGGGAGGCGACTCGTCGATAAAGCTTAGACTATCCGTTTGGCGCGATTTCGTGCCAAACAAGGCGTTGATTCTTCGTCGCGGTGGAGAGGTCGACCAGCGAGTTCTCTCGGCCGACAGCGACTTACAGCAGGAAGTTTATGCCTGGCAGATGAAGGAAGACCCCTTTGACGGCATCTCAGACGAGAGCACTCGATTGAATCTCAAGAAATTACTTGTTGACAAGTTTAATTCATCACTACCTCCAGCTGATCGTCGATTCGCTACAATCAAAGAATTTCTTGTTGAGGCAAAGCGGGTGATCGATAGCAATGAGGCGGAGTGGACAATTAGCCAAGATGCACCCGTTGACGACGAAGAAAGTCCCTATCGTTTGAACCCACTATTGGCGCTTGTACTCCATCTGGAATGGCTTGCAAGCTCCTTTTCCGAGCAACCAGGTGTATCGGTTTCGATCAGATGACTCGTTACATCCTCACGACCCCAAGGGAAGCTGACGTATTAATTGGACGCATGTTTGCCTCTAATAACACTTGTTTGGTGTCGGTTCGTGAGGAAAAGGCATTCAAGGAAAATGGTTGGCTCAAGTTGGGTCACATTGATCTCGACGGCGGAAGTCATTCCCCCGACCACAAGGTTGCGGCCGTTCGGCGAGGGGGATTTGAGTGGAGGTTGCCCGCCTTTGACCAAGTGCGCACGAATTTAACTGCTTTGCTTGGTGATAAGTCGTCAGATACTAAGTTGCGTCGCGCTTTAGATGCCATAGCGGCAATCAGCGTCCGTACCGGGCTTCAACATCCGAAGTTCGATCCTCATGCACTGGAGACAATGCCCTTCCGGCGGTCGACTACGGTCGTAGCTGATACATGTGCTGCGGTCCAAGGCGGTCTAGACTTTGTCGCCCGGCACCTACATCCTGCTGCTCGAGTGAAGGTTCCTGCTATCGTTCAGATGGAGATTGTCAATTTTGCTGATCGGTTCCTCAGCGGCAGACGTGCCAGCAGGACTCGTCACGCGGATCTTCTGATTGATCATCTGATGAGTCAAGGTGGGCAGCGTGTGCTGCTTCGATTGGAGTTGCACGCAGATACAGAAATAGAGCGTACATTCCTGCTTGGGGATCCGCTGCGTAGCGCCTTCCAAGCCGATACTGACTTGGATGTGCGGGATCTAAACCTAAATGTATCCATTCGGGCTTATGCGGATAGGCTGATTCTTGAGGCAACCCGACAGCATCAGGCCCTGTCTAATCTCGGACATCTGGTTCAACTGCTGACGAGCGACCAGGGCCTAGCACGAATGGCCTTGGCCGAAGGGATCATGCCTCTATTTTTTAATTCTGTCGTTGCGAGTGACTTGTTTGGCAAACGCCTCACTGGGACTACGTTGGACCCATTCAGCGGCAGTTTGCGCGAAACACCGATGACATCGTTGCTTTGGGAGCTTGCGACGGCCTTTGGTAGTGCCAAACTGGAGCGTGAAGATGAGGCGCATGTCCTCGTCGTTTCAGCCATTGGCGAAGGGTTGTCGTGGTCCCCATACCACTCGCAAGCAGATCTTTTATGGTGTGACCTCGATAGTGTCCCTGAATGGCCCGAGCGTGCTAAGAAGCAGCCAGCCGCTCCGATGGCGCGATCAGTTCGCGAGGGGGCCGATTCTCATATACAGGAAAGCACTGCCCGAACGGGGACAGTTGCACTGCAACGTTTTAGTGTCGGTCAGCTACTTGGCCTTGTCGACGCACTGGATAACGATCAAGTTCTGTCTGAAGACAGCGTTCTCGAACACGTCGGGCTTCGGAACCGGGACAGTGTCGGCGATTATCGACGGTTTCTTCAGACGGCAGGGCTAATCAAGGTTGATCGCGATAAATGGGCTGCGACTGATTATGGGAGGCAGTTAGCCGTAGCGCTTAGGAACGAGAATATTCTGCAAATACGTGACCTATTTCTTAGATCACCATCATTTTCCCTGTTCGCACAGCAGCTTAGGGATTTGTCTATTGGGCAGCAATGGTCGCCTGGCAATTTTAGAAGAGTAGAAGCCAATTATCGAATTTTAGGTGAGGTTTGTGGCCTTGGCGCCCTAATTACGGGCGAAGGGTTCTATAGTACGCTGAGCACGCCAGATATTGAGGAATTCGCCCCAATCGCTCTCGCGCGGTTTAAGGAACTCGATCAAGGAGACGGTCTTGTTGCCACTGGGGCATGGTTGGAGCTGCTCATTCGGAAAGATGGCATCCATCCGGAAGTCGCGCGAAATCGGTTGAACGATGCGAGCGCCATGGGTTTACTACGGCGGTCGACCGAGGGCTCAACGACGGAAGTTCGGTTCGATAACCACGTAATCCACGTCTTGCGTATTCAATCTGGTCGACCGATCGTCGCCAAGGTCCACCTGTATCGTGGAGACTACCTCATTCCCGGTAAGTCAAGCACGAGCCTCCGTATTGAGGGGAGGGCTAGATGAGCCTTCGCGATAAGCTTAATGCAACGGCTAATAAGACTAGGGCACTCGATATTTTTGTGCGTTTTGGCATTCTGGCTAATCCATTTCCGTCGTCTAGCCAGACCAACGAAAATCCTCACTTTCCGCTATCTGCTGATGACGAGGCTGAAGAGCGGATTGTTAGTTTTCTAAGGGATGGTAAGTCACAAGTCGTTGTAATTGAAGGCACGCAAGGGGTAGGTAAGACGAATTTTCTCAACTTCTTTGAATCGGAAATACAGGATGTTCTCAATGAGGCGGACGGCTATTATGTCGTTCGATATCTTGCTGACCCAGAGTCTTCTTTTGAGGGCACCATTCGTCGCCTCTTTCAGGAACTCGGAGCGGACCATCTTCGGAAACTTGCGGAAAAGTTAAAGCGTGATAACTCTCCTTTGGAAGTGGTCAGAAGTCAGGACATGAGATCCGCTCTCAAGAGGCTCTATGAGGTTGATGACGACATCGACCGTCCAAGGCTCATGATGGAGTGGCTGTTTGGTTTTCGTTTGCTCAAGGCACACAGAGAAGCTCTTGATGTTCAGTTTCGAATTGATACAGTTGAAGCAAAGACGGCATGCCTTCGTGACTTAATTGTAGTTAGCAACTCTGCTGGGATATTGAAGGGTATTTTTCTATTGCTTGATGAGTTGGAAAAGCAAGATGGTGTGCTTGGACCAACAGCTGTTGTGCGATATCTCTCGGCAATGCGGGCTATTATCGATGCTTTGCCAAGACACCTCTTCATGATGATTGCGATTACGCCAGATGCGATGCGGCGCTATTCGGCAGCTTTGCCCGCATTTAGGAGCCGACTCCAGAACCAAATTACGCTAAACCCCCTGTCGTCTTTTGATGAAGCTAAGGAACTTGCCCATTTCTACCTGGAAACGGCCAAGAAAGAGGCAACAGAGAAGCGGCAAGGCAAAGCGGGACGAGAAGTGCTTGTCACTGACCAACAAATTGCATCTGCGTTTGAGCAGCTGCAAAAGCTTTCTGAGCGTAGGGGTGATGCGGGCGTAAGACAACGTGAGTTTCTTCACCAGCTACATACATTAGCAGAGAAAACTATTCAGGCTGGCGCGGTGTAGCCTCCCTCTTAGAGGCACCGAAGTTGGGGCGATGGTGATATTGCATCTTCACCCGAGAAAATTAACGCCCAACCACCCCCGCTTCCGCCGCTGTGGTACAAGCCTCCCGGACGGTCCGGCGACCATCGTCACCACCGACGCGGACCGCTCCGGGCCGATGCTAACATGGACAGGCCGACCAACCCCGTAGAAGTAGAGCCGATCAAACTGCACGTTCTCTTCGATCCATACGGCCAACTTGCCAGAGCATAATCCCGGCACGATGAGGTCCACGGCTTGGCCGAGCCGTGGGCAAATCGGGCGTCCGTTTCGTCCAGGCTCACATCCTGCATGCTGGTCGAGGGACGGATAGATGCGGCTGCGGATATGCCGGGTCAGGGCAGGTGATGCGAACCCGTAGGTCAGCGTCGGCATGCCGAAAGCCTCGGCCACCGGGTCCAGCAGTTCCGCACACAGGGTCCGAATGGCCTCATAGGTCTCCGGACGGGTCGGCACGTTGTCGGGCTTCAGGCGTTCCCAGGTAACGCCGACCTCGACGATATCGCGATAGCGCCAGCGACGGCCGCAGGGTGCGTCGAGGTCAGGGAGTATCTCCCCAGCCGGACAAGGCGGGGAGACCGTCATTTCAGTCTCAACACCTTGTAGCCGTTGAGCGTGATGCCTGCGGTGATGAGACGGGACGTGAGCGTCACCTGACTGACGCCCAGTCCCTCCGTGAAGTAGGCGCCCACAGCCTTGATCCGTTCATCGAATCGCGCCTGGGTGTCGTAGCGTGGGAAGCCTTGGTTGACGAACCGCGACTTGCCAAACAGCAAGCGTCGATGTTCGGGTGGGTCGGGTTCTCCTTCCTGGACGCGGAGCTTCCTGAGATTGACCGACAGCCGACGCCGAAGGGTCGGCAACGGCTTGTTCAAGAAGTCGTCGAACATGAGGAAGCTGACACGGCCCTCGGCCGGGTGAATCTTGATGAGGTCGCAATCCTCGGGAATTGGCTCCAGGCGTTCCGCGCATCCGACCATGATGCGGATCGGCGGCGGCTGCCGGGACAGGTTGTCGATATGGAACGTGTAGTCGCCATCGGCAGCTTTGACGCCAAGACCAGCCGCCGCACCACTGTCGACGGCTTCGGTAAGGCGCTCGGACGCTCCCACGGCGAACAGGGCGGCCTTGGCGTGCTCTAGGGCGGCCTTGTGGCTGCCGAGGAATGCCTTGATGTCGCGCTGGACAGTCGGCGGCAATGCCGTCATCGATCGACGCCGTTCAAAGAGGTTCAGCGCCAGGTAGACGGTCACGTCGCCGCGCCGACGGTCAGCCGCTTCGGCGAGCTGGGTATCCCGGTTTGGATAAGGCAGGGCAGCGAACGCCCGCTTCGCCGAACCGACGGCGTCGATCAACGTGTCATAATCGTCGAATTCGTCCGGGTCTGGAACTCGGCCCATCTCAAGACAGGCCGACCACCAAGCCTCCAGGAGATCGCGGTTCGCTTCATAGGCGGAGGGCTTGGGCGGCCGAGGCTCGGCGGCCCTTCTCTTCCGCTCGCTCGCCGATCTAGCGGGACGGGGAGCCGCAGGGAAGGCAAGGTCGAGACCGTCGCGGTCAAGAACCGCCGACCGTTGCTTGCAGGCTAAAAAAGACTGCTCCGCTTCATCTGTCCTGAAGACGAACAAGAGACCCGGTGCCACCGGAACCGGCTCGCGGCCAAGCACATCGGCGACGTAGCGGGAGATTTCCGCCTGGGAGAAATATTTCTGAAAGGTCTGCCGCTTTGTCACGACGCCGTCGCCATGGGCGCGGCCCGTTCCCTTGCCCTCCAGCATGACGGCTACGGACAGAACATGGCCGACCAGAGAGTATGCCTCCTCGAGCGCCCGGCACCGTGCCGCAGGGTTCTCGATGACGTTCAGGACGAAACCCAGATTAACCACGTCGGCGGGTTCGCGCGGCACATCCGGTGCGAAGTGTGGATCCCAGCCGATAGCGGGAATGCCCGCCTGCACAAGCGCCCGCACGTCGTCGCCCCGGCCGCAGCCATAGTCGAGAACCGTCGCGTTCTTGAGGAGGCCCCACCGAGCCAGCGCCTGCATGGGGGCCGAAAGCTTTGAGCGCGCGATGGCGGTGCGGTGACGCTGAATCTGCGGAGACGAAGGCGGTTGTTCCGTCACGAGGACATGGCCATCGTCCACGCGCAGCCCCAGGTCATCCAGCACCGCCGCCCATGCTGCCCGTGTCCCGATCAGCCATGAGGGACGGTCGAAGGCGCCGTAGTCCTCTAGACCGCGCGTCAGCGCCTCGAATTCTGGTCGACGGGGGTGTTCATCGGAGAGCAGCAGTTCCTTCCGGTGCAAAATCGGTGGGTTGTTGCGGTCGGCAAAGTCCGTGCGTATCACCTCTCCCTTGAGGATGTCCAAGCGCCAGGAACATGCCAGGGCCGGGAAGGGCTCGTCGAAGAAACGGGGATAGGCGAGCAGCGCGATTTCCGGAGTCCGGCGTCCGAACCTGACGACGTCGAAGGCTCCGTCCGTCACGGTCGCCAGAGCGGCGGCCTGGGCGACCAATTGCTCCAAGGCCCCGTCGTGCTCCTGTACCAGGGAGACATGGAGGTAGGAGTGGTCGGCCACCCGCTTGCCGCCGCCAATGAGGGCTACAGCGGCGGTGTAGGCTTCACGCAGAGCCGTCCACGAGGCGGCGTCAGCCAGACTCTTCATGCTCGCACTCCGTCCGGCGTTTCCGTCAGGAACGGTTATTTATGGCATACCACGCAGGATGATGAGACCTCCGACATTCCGTAGACAGCATCGATGTCGAACAGGTCGTCAAGTTCTCCGTCGCTGATATTTTCGTCGAAGTACGGGTTCCGGCGGAGCTTGGCGCGTGCGGCCACCTTCAGCCGCTCCAAACGCTTTTCGTATTCAGCCTCAATCTCCGCGATTCGTGCCGGATCGGCCAGCGCTTCAAGGGATTCGTCGTCCGACCATGTGTAGGGAGACCCGTGGTCGATGGCGGTCTTCTCCAGCAACCTCGCTTCCTCGTATTTTTCCGGATGCTCCCGAAGCAGGCGGACCCACTCAATTTTTTGTTGGAAGAAGCAGAAGGTGCAGCCACTGCGGGAGCGCCATCGGTAGTACGCGGGCATGCCGACGCCGGAGTCCTGGAGCAGGCGGATCACACCGGCCTTGTCAATGCCATGCTCTCGGAACGGCAGCCTGACTTCGACGCCCGACGTTTCGCCCTTGTACCCGGCCCGATCCTCGTCGGCCCGGATGGCGACGAAGGCGATCACACGGCCACCGGCATCAATGGTGGGGCGAATCCACCGTTCGAATGGTCGTAGTTTCATCTGGCGGGTACACCAGCGCTGCTGGACTGACGGAAGAAAGTGGTTGTATTCGCGCAGCCAAAACAAGAAGTCCCGCCCAGGGTCCAGGCGCAGGATTGGCCGACCCAATAAAGCCTCGAGACGGTCGAGGTAGGTGTAGACCTCGGGCAGTTCCGACCCCGTGTCGGTAAAGAAATACTCGATGGGCAGTTCGGGGGAACGGTCGCGCATGAAGACCGCCAAAGCGGCACTGTCGCGGCCTCCCGAAAGCCCAAGGACGTAACGCTCAACCATGTCCGCTGCCTCCGGGGCTATTCTCAGTCAGTTCCTTTAATGCCAGCAGCAGCACGGCCCGCTGCTGGGCGATGTCAAGGCCCGACGACGCGAGGTTGTTGAGGATGGTCGTGGCGGTCGACTTAATGGGCGTTCCCCCCGGAGCCTGGACGGTCGCATACGCTTCCGCTTGACCGAACTGCTCGCATAGGCCGCTCAGTTCTAGTCCGCAGCGTCCGACGTCCGGGTCACCCCAGTCCTTGATTGGTCGTCCGGCGGCGATGCCGCAGGCGGACTCAATCCAATCCCCGCCCTTGTCCGCTTCCGACAGCACTTGCGTAAAACGTCGGACCCGTAAGTCAAGTGCCCCTTGAGCGCCGAGCACCTTTTTCGCTCGCAAGGCCACCGCCGCTCGTCCATCTGGAGTGGAAAGGTCGGCGTTGAGCGAGGTGCTCAGAATCTCCCTAAGTTGGGCCAGAAGCCGAGCTTGGCGTCCTTTCAGCTCTTCGATGACATTGCCGAGCACGGTCACCATAGGAGCGGCTGGGGTTCCGTCAGTTTGCAGCATCTGTTCGTCATCGATGCCGCACGCAACGGGAAGGGCTTTGAAGAGCAGTATGTAGGGATCCTTGGCTTCGAGCAAAATATCCCTGATGCGAATCGTTTCCGCGCTCATCTGCCGGGTCCGCCGCACCCACCCTGGGAGCTTCATGGCGAACTGGACCAGCGGCTTCGTAACGTCGAGTGCGGTGGTTTGCCCCCCCTGTCCCAATCCAATCCTCTCGACGAAGCTCGCTATTGCCTTCAGAGTCCGTGCGCCCAGTTTGTCGGTGCCGACCCAGCGGACACCCACCATGTCCGGAGACTGAAGAAGCCTGTCGACGAGGAGATCGTCAATTTCGGCCACAAAGTTTCCATCCAGATAGAGAGCAACGGCATCCTGACGTGCCAGGGCGAAGGCCAGGGCGAGGACGGGAAGAACGCCTGCCCGAATTCCGAACGGACGGCCAGACCACAGAGCGAAAAGGTTGGAAACGGGGGTCGGCGTTTCAGCGGCCGTGTTTTTGTGAAGAAGGTCCAGCGCCGCCTGCCACATGGGCTGGAAGCTTTGTTCCCTGGGGTCGCGGAAGGACCATCGCTTTCCAGAGCCATCGCTCGGGCCATGGATGCCCGACACGGCTAATAGGCTCAAATAGAGGCCAAGTTCCGCTGGCTCGCCCTCGATCCCAAGCCGCAGCGTCCCCATCTTGAGCGCCATCGCATGCATGAGTCGGCGTCTGGCTGCTGCCGCAGCGGAAGACGGGCGATCACGGTTCAAAAGTTCGTTGACGATGATGGGCGCTTCCTTGAACGCCCTGTCGCAGACCTCAGACGCGAGTTCGCTCAGGCCACCCGGACCCATCAAGCGTGGTGCCGACAGGTGCGGGCTTGACCACCGTGAGCGGGTGAAGGCCGCCCGCATTGCCTCGTCCAAATCCGTTCTGGCGGCGGCCTGCCGCCCTGCCAGCTCGCGACGGGCCGCCGCATCGCCGTTGAGTCCGGGGTGGAGTGATGGCAGCAGTTCCAGGGCAGCATGACGGGCGGCGGCATCCAGCAGCTCATGCCCCTCGGGAATGAACGCCATGAGAGTCATTGAGGCATCGTCAGCAACGGCAGCCCCCTCTTCGGGACTGTCAGGCTTGTCCCCAATGACCAAAACGAACTGACCGACCACGCCGCCGCCGGATGGCTCATCGGCCAGAACCTTCCGAAGGGACGAGACAGGCACGATGCGGCGGAGGAACACGCGCATCGTCCCGCGTTCGGCGTAGTGGCGCTTTGCGAGGATCGGCGACGGCTCGGCGACATGGGCCAATATTGTCGGCAGATCTTCCCGCAGACGCGCCGTAAGCGCTTCGGCCTCGCTTTCGACATCGATGTCGCTTCCAGCGAAGATCCCCCATCCGCCTGCATGTCGGCGCTGGACGACGACGGACCACTTCCGCAGGTCTTCGAGCAGGTCGGTGATCGGCAGGCCGTCGCCGAAAGTCTGAGCGAGAAGCTGATCGGTGGCGGATATCCCTGTCGGACGACCGACGATGTCAAGCAGTGCGATGGTCTTTGCCATTGCCGCATGCTTCTCGGTTGAACCGGCGCCACGTTGCGCTCTGTCGACCGCCTCGGCGGCTTCAGCCCACCGCCCGCCGTCCGGGGACGACAGGATGGACGGACCGTAGTTGAGATCAAGGTAGTCCCAGAGGTCCGAAGGCGTGTACAGGCGGTTGCTGCCTGCCTCCTCGGTATCGAGGAAGTCGCCGAATCCGCAGGGTTCGTGCGAGCACAAGAAGGTAAATACGCTACGCTCGTTCTGACCAAAGCGGCGCCTGGAGACAGGCCCCAATAGGAGGGCCACCGTGGGATGCAGCGGCGCGCAGGCGGCAAGAGCGGCCGGCAGAGTCCGCGAACCACCCAACCTCGTCCCTGCCAGCGCTGCGGCGACACGCTCGGCCAAGGCCGCCGTCCACTTGGTTTTGGGACCGTCGATCGCTCCTGCAATCAGGCCGACCACCTCCTCGACGGCAATGCTGAACGGCGTGTCGGCAAACCGACCCTGAATCTTCGCCCATTCTGCCCGTGCCGTCTTGGAACCTCGGCGAGCATACTCATCGAACGCTTGGTGAAGAATGCCGAGAACGACGCCCCGGGACTTTTGACGGGACAGAACCTCGGCCAATTCCTGGAAGATGTGAATGTCGCCGTTGCCGATGGCCGCATGCTCGAGGAACTTACCCATCTCGTCGACGATGATCAGCAGACCGTCGCCTTCGGCATCGGCCTTGGCCATGGTGCTCTTAATGGACGAAATCAACGAGGAGACGTCGGCCACAGAGGAGGCGTTACGGACTTCATGCCCCCAACGGTTCCTGCATGCCTCCGACAGCGCGGCCGCGATGGCTTGGATCGGGCACTCCCGCCTGCCGACGACACGGACAACCACCCAGCCCCTCGAAGAGCACGGAACGCTCTCACGAAATTCGGCCAGCCGACGTTGTTCGAGAATGTGCTCGGCGCAACTCCGCAAAGGCCCTTGGGGTGACAGCAATCCTGCCAGGACGAGCGCCAAGCTCGATTTGCCTGAACCGTATGGGCCGGTCCACGTGAAGGCCCTCTGGTTCGTAGCGGCAATATCGCCAGTCAGTTGCTTTAGGGTGCGCCAGACCGTGTTAGTGAGGCGATACCCTTCGATGCCGTCCACATCCAAGTCGGCGTCGAGCCGCTTGGCGCGCCGATAGTGGCGATCGACGGTGTAGACGTCGGCCAGGAACGCCATTATGCCGCCTCCTGGAATGAGGCCAGCACATAAGAAAGCGGGTCGTCGGTGACCCTGATACGCTGGAGTTGCCTGAGGCCGGCCGTGTCCACCCACCGCAAGGCACCATCGGTGACGTCCGCAATCCTCTCCAGCCGCTCGGCGACGCCATCCTCGTCGAGTCTGAAAACGCGGCCGGGACTCCCTGGAGCATGGGCTATTTTATCGAATCCAAGAGTTCTGTGGTCACCACCGCGTCGGTCCAAGAACTCGGCCAATGCAAAGGCGAAGACCCCATCAGGGAGAGTCGGTTGGCGACCGCGACGGAACTCGAACATCCGCTTGTCTCCCGTCGGACGAAGTAGCTCCAATTCGGCCAGAGGACACTCGATGGAGTCCTCCGTCACTTCACCCTTCTTCCCACGGCCATAGGAGTAGCACCGCAACAGGCATTCGACGTCGCGCTGAACCGTCCCAACCGAGACGGCCTTCCATCCGTTGGCGGCGGCGGCTCTGACGAGGTCATCCGTTAGGGATGTCTGGCTGACGGTCGAGGAAGAAGAGTGGTTGAACATCCAGTACCAGCTCGTCGCGTTCTCGGCATTTGTCGCAATCCGCCAGTGCAGTAGCCAGATCGTCCCGAGCCGCTCGAGGAACGGATCGGTGTCCAGCAAGAGGCGCTTGCCAAAGTCCGTCGGTGCGACCGAGTCTCCCGTCACCGTTGCGGCGCCGATCACCATCGCCCAATGACGCATTGACCGGACCATGTTCTTCCCAATACCGAAAGCGACCATAGCCTGTTCGATCGGATTATTAATTTCCCAGGCGATGCCATCTCTGATGAGCGGCCCTGTCAGGCACTTTCTCAGCCAATCATATCGAAACGGAAACGTCTCATGACCTGAAAACTTAGGTTTGAATTTGGCGTCCTGAATTTCATGTGTGGCCACGGCAGCTCTCCTGGACGATTCCGTCCAGGAGGCACCTTAGCGGCACCGATTGCTGCCTTCAAGGTCGATGGGCCGGATTTTGGTTCAATCCGCCACAATCTGTTGTCAGTTCTACCGAGACCGGATACCATCGTGGGATCCGGTGGATGAGACTCAATGGAGAGGCCGATGCTAGCATCCGGCGGTCAACCAAAATTCTCGCAGAAACCTGCAAGGACCATTGATTCCGGCAGGCTATTGGTAGTCGAGCGCAAGAATTCAAAGTACCTTTCTTCAAAAAAGCAAGAACAGCAGATATATCTTGACTATCAGGCGACGACGCCCGTCGATCCGCGCGTGTTCGAGGCGATGGTTCCGTTCCTGCTTGGTGAGTTCGGAAATCCGCACTCGGCTCTGCACGGCTTCGGTCGCCGAGCTGAGGCTGCAGTGCGCCGGGCACGGCAGGATATCGCCATGATTGTTGGAGCGCTTCCCGAGGATGTGATTATCACGTCGGGTGCGACCGAGGCCAACAATCTCGCGCTCCGGGGCCTAGCCGAGGGATGGAGAGGGTCGCCGTTCAGGCTGGTGTCCATCGGAATCGAGCATCCGAGCGTTCTGGAGCCGGCCGCACGACTGGCCTCGGCAGGGTTCGATGTTGTCATTCTGCCTGTCGAGGCTGAGGGTCTGGTGGACTTAAAGAGGCTCGACAGGGAACTGAGTCGCGGCCTAGCGCTGGTTTCGGTCGCGGCCGCCAATAATGAAATTGGAGTTCTTCAGCCGATTGCCGAAATCGCAGAGCTTTGCCACCGACATGGCTGCCTGTTTCACACCGATGCATCGCAGACCGTCGGCAAGGTTCCGCTCGACATGTATGGGATGGGAATCGACCTGCTCACGCTCTCCGGGCACAAGGCATACGGACCCAAGGGCATCGGTGCGCTGGTTGCAACCGCAGAATCCCGACGCCTCTTGGCTCCGCAAATGCTCGGTGGCGGACAGCAGGACGGGCTCAGAGCGGGTACGGTTCCCGTGGCGCTTTGCGTCGGCTTGGGCATGGCATGCCGGGTGGCATCGACCGAAATGCAGAGTGAGGGGCTCCGACTGACCGACTACCGGGCCCGCTTGTTGGGCGCGCTGGAAACAGCGGTCGGGGGGGTCATGTTCAACGGCTCGGCCCTTTGCCGTCTCCCTGGCAATCTCAGCGTGTGCATCGCGGGTGTGGATGCCCATCAGTTGATTGCAATGGTGCCTGAGTTGGCGATCTCGACGGGGTCCGCATGCGCGTCGTCCGGCGGGCATCCGTCTTATGTGCTCAAGGCCATAGGCCTGACCGATGAGGAAATACGAAGCTCGGTGAGAATTGGTCTTGGTCGGTTCACGACGCAGGACGAGGTCGATAAGGCCGCAGATCGGCTCGCGACCGCCATAGGCAGACTCCGTTGCCGCGAGTCCGTTGCTGACTGTCAGACCATCGGGCCTTGATGATCACTCATCAAGGCTGCCCTCAGACGCCGGGCGGGCGCCTCCGCGCCCCCTAGAGTCCACACACTGGGGCTTCGCGTCCACGAGGACGCGGGGCCGCCGTCGCGGCCCGAGGACCGGCGATGTGTCAGTATCAGGGCTCGCCGGTATCAGACCTCAAGCCTTGATACTGATGATGTGGACGTCTGCTCTCCACCGGCATCTAGGCGCCACAGGGGGGCAGTGTCAGAGCGCCACATTGGGAGGGCTGTCTTCACGGTCAACGCCAACACGCCCCAGAAGGTCACCAGGGCGGACTTAAGGAGAAACCTCCCCTGAACCCCGGAGGGGCGCGACACTGCACCGATAACCGTGTGAAAAAATTGGTGGAAGGGGAAGGATTCGAACCTTCGTACTCCGGAGAGGGCAGATTTACAGTCTGCTGCCTTTAACCACTCGGCCACCCTTCCTCAGCCTGCCCCTGGGGGCCGCCAACGAATTCGCGCATAATCGCGATTTTGAACCGGCTGTCAACGAGTTTAAATGCGGATTCGGCAAAATAATATGGGGTGCGCTCTGGACTGGTTCCGGGGATGGGGATGGGCTATGGTCGCCGGATTCGTTATCAGACAACCGGTAGCCGACATCCGAATATGGGACAAATGGAACCTCGACCGGCGTTGACGCCGGGCCGCTCTGATTGGAGCGTGGATGAACTGGTGGCGATCTATGAGACGCCGTTGCTCGATCTGATCGACCATGCCAGTCGCGTTCACCGTCAGTATCACGATCCGCGCGAGATTCAGCGCGCCGCTCTGTTCAGCATCAAGACCGGCGGTTGCCCCGAAGATTGCGCCTATTGCCCGCAATCGGCGCATCACGTCGAGGTCAAGTTGACCCGCGAGCGGATTATGGAGCCGGCAACGGTGATTGCCGCCGCTGCCGAGGCCAAGGCTACTGGCGCTTCGCGCTTCTGCATGGGGGCGGCTTGGCGCGAGGCGCGGGACGGTGCCGAGTTTGATGCCGTGTTAGAGATGGTTCGGGGCGTCAGCGCCATCGGCATGGAATCTTGCGTGACCTTGGGCATGCTTCGGCCCGATCAGGCTCGCCGCCTCGCCGAAGCCGGCTTGACCGCCTATAACCACAATCTCGACACCAGCCCTGAATTCTACAGCAAGATCATCGGCACCCGCAGCTATCAGGACCGGCTGGAAACGCTGGGGGTGGTGCGCGCCGCCGGGATCAAGCTGTGTTGCGGCGGGATTATCGGAATGGGCGAATCGGTTCGGGACCGGGCCGGGTTGATCCAGGTTCTGGCTTCGCAAACGCCCCACCCGGAAAGTGTGCCCATCAATGCGCTGGTCCCGGTGCCGGGAACGCCCATGGCGGCCCGTCCGCCGGTCGAGCCCCTAGAACTGGTACGGATGGTGGCCACCGCCCGTATCGCCATGCCTGGCAGCCAAGTTCGTCTATCCGCCGGTCGCCGCAACCTGACCCCCGAGGCTCAGATCTTGTGTTTCCTGGTCGGTGCCAATTCCATTTTCTCTGGTGAAAAATTGTTGACCACTCCAAATGCTGAAGACGACGGCGATGTTGCGTTGCTCCGCGCCGTTGGGGCTCACCCGTAATGGCGAAACGCCCCCCGTCGGCACCTCCGGCCACCCGAAGCGCCAAAGCGGCCCGTCCGGTCTTTCTGTATGGACTCCATAGCGTCGCCGCCGCTTGGCTGAACCCAGAGCGGGAATGCCGGCGCTTGCTGGGCACTGAGGGCGCATTGGCCTCTTTGGGAGCGGCGCTTCAGCAAGCCCGTACCCAGGGGTTAAACCGCCCGGCGCCCGTCACCGTCGGGCGTCAGGAGTTGGATGTCCTGCTGCCTCAAGGGGCCGTCCATCAAGGCGTTGCCCTGGAAGTGGGGCCGCTGCCCGAGATCGATCTGGAAGATCTGCTGCGCTTGCCCGAAGAGCAGCTTCCGGGAGCGGTGGTGGTGCTGGATCAAGTCACCGATCCCCATAATGTCGGTGCGATTCTGCGTTCGGCGGCAGCCTTTGGAGCCGGAGCGGTGATCGTGACTGAACGTCACGCACCCGAAACCACCGGAACCCTGGCCAAAAGTGCCTCGGGCGCCGTCGATTTGATCCCACTGATTCGCGTGACCAATTTAGCTCGGTCGTTGGCTGATCTTCAGAAGGCCGGCTATTGGTGCATCGGCCTGGACGAGACCGGGCGCCGGCCCTTGCCGGAATTGGACCTGACGGGTCGAATCGCCATCGTGTTGGGTGCCGAAGGAACGGGGTTGCGTCGCTTGACTCAAGAGCGTTGCGACGATTTGGCGCGCCTGCCCACCACCGGGGCCATCGCCACACTGAATGTTTCAAACGCCGCTGCGGTGGCGCTGTATGAATGGGTGCGCAAACGAAAGGCCGGCTGATCCCAAGAAGGATTTCGGCATGTCCAGAAGCAGTTCGGCGGGTAAACTTTACACCGCCTTAATGTTGAAGATGCTGCATGGTGGCGGCGAGGTGGCCACAATCCTGGACGTTGGCGCTGGCGATGGTGCCTACCGGGATTTAATCTCGCCGCCCTTGCCGGACGTCACCTGGATCGGGGTTGAGGTTTGGGAACCTTATATCGAGCGGTTTGCTCTGCGAAGCCGCTATGATCGGTTGATCTGTTCCGATATTCGTGACCTCGATCCGGCGACGCTGCCGGCGATTGACGTCACGATTTTCGGTGATATTCTCGAGCATATGAGCAAAAGCGATGCCCAAAGCGTTGTCGCGCGTTATTTGACCAAATCCCGGTTTGTGGTCATTTCTATTCCGATCACCCACTATCCCCAAGATCAGATCAACGACAATCCCTTTGAAGTTCATGTTAAAGATGACTGGTCCCATCAAGAAGTCATCCGCAGCTTTGTAGGGTTCGCTGCGGCCTGCGTTCATTTTGATATCGGCGTGTATTTCCTGTCTGGATCGCCGGAGGGGCGCCAAAAACTGAATATGTTGCAATCCCTGATCCCTGACCTAGTCGAAAAAATGTCGCCAGGAGAGCCTTTGCGTTGGCCAAGAGTGTACGCGGGTCCGTGACCGGGGGCGCGGCCATACCGGATTCGGTCCCTCCGTCCTCCCTAGACCCATCGGCGCTCACCACAGAGGGCGCTTTTTCGACCGCAGGCCAATTTGGTCCAGGAGCCATGCCCCGACGGCGCGAGCAGCGCGTGGTTTACGCGGTGCCCTGTTATCCCGATTTTCGCAGCGCCGTGTTGACTCTGGCCAAAGCCCGTGAGGTGGCCGTAGCCGAACTGGTTCGCATGGTATTGGCACTGGTTTCGCCGACGATTCGCGCCGGAATCCCCGATCCCGGCGAACCCGGTCGACAGGGCGCCGATCCTGGAACCCAGCACAACCGTCGCCCAACGCTGATTCCCACCCTGGTCTTGCGATTGGCGCCTGGTCTGGACCATGTCACCATTCGACGCGCGTTAGCGTTAGCCTTGGCATTCGACGATCCCAAGAGTTACCGCCTGATCCGCGAGGATGAGCATCGGCGTTTAGTCAGCAGTCATGAAAAATTAGAGTATCGTAACCGGGCTTTGATCAAAGCCATTGATCGTTTGGCTTTTCGTCCCCACGTTGGCCATCTTGAGCTTGGTGATGCCACTGCCATCCTGGGCTTGTCCAGAGTTCCAGACTATGATGAGCAGATGGTCTCGAAACGTTTCCGTGAATTGGCGCCGATCTTTCATCCCGATACCGGAGTTCTCCCTTGCCGCGAGCGCATGGGCTGTCTGATCGAAGCCCGCAACCTGTTGGTCGGATATTTGCGGCGATTGCGGTAACCTTCACCCAAGAACCCTGGTCAACGAGCCGATAAAATATTAATTTGATCGGGATACTTCATTACCATGAATAATAAAAGATTAATGACAATCATTTTGTTACTACGGATTGGCGCCATTGTAGCTCTAATTACGGCTAGTTTTTTTGCAATTGCGATGGCTGCGTTCGCAACCGATGATCCCTCATCATCAAAAACTATAGCATTAATTATTGGTTTATTTTTCTTCATTATTCTTGCCGTCCCTGCGACTTGGTTCCCTTTATGGGCGGCCCGCTCTGTCACAAAGCAGGGAGCCCACGGACTCCGTCTCGCGACAGTTTTCAGCCTTATCAGCATAATATTTCTTTTTCCACTTGGAACAAGTGTTGGAATAATCCTTCTTTATCAAATCATCAAGATTAAAATTGGGCCATAGTATAAAGTTATGTAAGATTTAATCGTGTGTTTTCCAAGCTTTATGGTGGATTTTGTGGCCTAATCTTGAGGCCACGCGATCCGGCGCGCAAAGCCAGGGGCGCGGATGTGCCCGCCTGGCGTTTGAGGACGGCTTTGGCGTGGAATTCGGTGTTGCAGAACCCAAACAAACGCGCTAGAAGTACCGCCGTCAACGTCACCGCCCCCCAGCCCGCCGATATGATGGGCTTGGGGACGATTGTTGCGCAAAGCGGAGAGGTGCCGGAGCGGTCGATCGGGGCGGTCTCGAAAACCGTTGTACCCGCAAGGGTACCGAGGGTTCGAATCCCTCCCTCTCCGCCAGCCCCCATGATCTCATCCAACGGCCCTAGACAATGATCCGTGCCGTTGGTATCGGCGGCGACTTCACGCGGCCTTTGTGGTCGGGTCGGTGAACCGCACAACCACCACGCCGATTTCGTCGGCGGTGTGGAGGCTCGGCGATTGCTCGGCTACCCAGACGCCGGGCGGGCGTACCCGCGCGCCCCTAGAGTCCGCACTGGGGCTAGAGTCCGCACCGGGGCTTTGTGCCCGCGAGGTCGCGCGGGCGCTGGCGGCGAAGTCGGCTTGGCATTGGCCGCTCCGCCTGTTCCCGTGTGGCTTATTCTGCCGTGTCTCGTCTTTCCAGCGCCGCCCGGATCAGCGTTTGGGTTTCCTCGAGGCCGTAGAGTTCAATAAACGAACCCATCCGTGGGCCGGTGGTTTGGCCGAGCAGCAATTCATACAGGCATTGGAACCAAACTTTGAGGTCTGGGAAGGGGTGGCGCTTGCCGACATCGTAGACGACGGTTTGAATGACGTCGGCTTTGGCCGTCGCCGGCAGAGCCTGGAGTTCGTGGGCCAGGTCGGTCAGGGCCGCCGCTTCGTCCCCGGTCGGGGCGCGGGTTCGCTTGGTGGGCAACACAAAGTCTTTGTAATAGTGCAGGGCGTGATCGGCCAGTCGATCAAGGAACGGCGCGTTCTCTGGCGTTGCATCGGGCGCGTAACGGCTGATAAAGCCCCACATGGCCGCCTTGGTTTCAGCATGGGCTGCGCCGGCTAGATTCAGCAGTAGGCTGAAGGACAGGTCGGCCCGTACCGTCGGGATGGCGCCATTGTGAATGTGCCACGCGGGATTCTCCAGTTGCTTGGCAGGTTCCTCGGTGGCAGCTTTGTCGACGAAGGTCAGATAGTCATCGACCGCTCGTGGAATTACGTCAAAATAAAGACGCTTGGCCGCGCGCGGCTTTTGGAACATAAACAACGCTAGGCTTTCTGCCGGAGCATAGGCTAGCCATTCTTCCATTGACAAGCCATTGCCTTTGGACTTGGAAATTTTTTGCCCTTTATTGTCTAAGAACAATTCATAAATATAAGTTTCCGGCGGCGTTCGTCCGAGAATTGAACAGATTTTTGAGGCCAGCTCGACGGATGGAATCAGGTCTTTCCCGGACATCTCATAATCGACCTGCAACGCCGACCAGCGCATGCCCCAATCGGGTTTCCATTGCAGTTTGGTATGGCCGCCGGTAACGGGAACTTCGGTCTTTGCGCCGTTTTCGTCTTCAAAAACAATGGTTCCGGCGGCGGGATTGGTTTCGAGGATTGGAACTTGAAGAACCCGGCCTGTGGTCGGTGAAATCGGCAGGAACGGGCTGTAAGATTTGGCCCTCTCTTCGCGCAGGCTTGGCAGCATCACCGCCATGATTTCATCATAATGGGCCAGTACGCCCAATAGAGCCTGATCAAACCGTCCCGAGCGATACCATTCGGTCGAAGATTGGAACTCATAATCAAAGCCAAAGCTGTCGAGAAAGCCTCGAAGCCGGGCATTATTATGGTGACCAAAGCTTTCGTAGGTGCCAAATGGGTCGGGAATTTGGGTCAGGGGGCGGCCAAGATAGGATTCGATCCGATGAGGATTGGGAATGTTATCGGGAACTTTGCGCAATCCGTCCATATCGTCGGAGAAGGCAAACAGGCGGGTGGGAAAATCGCAGAGACGTTCAAAAGCGCGCCGCACCAGGGTGGTCCGCAGCACCTCGCCGAAGGTGCCAATATGGGGCAGCCCCGATGGCCCATAGCCGGTTTCGAAGAGCACATAGCCTTTTTCGGGCAACCGACCGCCCAACCGCGCCAAGAGCTTCCGCGCCTCCTCAAATGGCCAAGCCTTGGCCGCCATCGCCATCTCTAGCGCGCGTTCCGTTCCCATGACGATGCTCTTTCACTGTGTTTTGTGGACGTGCCGGTCACAGACCGGCCCTGTGGGGGGCCAATCCTAGAAGTGCAGGGCGCAAGCGTCAATGGGAGGCGTTCATATTATCAGCCTTGGTCGAGATCACAGCCGTTTGATTTCGATATTGTATTTGCGTAAAGCATAGCCCAACTGCCGGGGCGTCAGGTCCAGGAGGCGGGCGGCCTTAGCCTGGACCCATCCGGCTTTCTCCATAGCCCGGATCAGGCGTTGGCGCTGGGGCAATTCCGGACCGGCCCGCAGGTCGTCGGGTTCGTCGAACTCGTCGTCTTCGCCGTCTCCCTCATAGTCCGAATCGAGGTTAGAGGCCGCCGGGGCTGTTGCTAAACGGCGGGTCGGGGAGGGGGATTCACAGCCACGCGTCGCCGGATTGGTGATGGTTGGTGAAGTGGTGGCGGTGTTTGGCAGCCAGAGCACCCGCGACAAGCAAGAATCGGTTTGGCAAGCCAAATCCATGTCTTCGATCACGTCCCCGCGCGTCATGGTCGCGGCGCGATTGATGCAGTTTTCCAGTTCCCGAACATTACCCGGAAATTTGCAGGTGGTTAAAACGTGCATGGCGCGGGGGGCAAAGCGGAGGCGACGCTCATTTTCTTCATTAAAGCGGGCCAGAAAGGCCTCGGCCAACATTGGAATGTCATCTTGACGGTTACGCAATGCCGGAACAAAGATCGGGACGACATTGATCCGGTAGTAAAGATCACCACGAAACCGGCCTTGGGCAACCGCCTCTTCAAGATTCCGGTTGGTAGCGCAAATCAAGCGGACCTTGACCTTGACGGTCTTCATGCCACCGACCCGTTCGAACTCGCCCTCCTGAAGCACCCGCAACAATTTAGCCTGGAACGGCATGGAGATTTCGCCGATTTCATCCAAAAACAGAGTGCCGCCATGGGCCAGCTCGAATCGGCCCTTGCGATCTTGGGTGGCGCCGGTAAAGGCGCCTTTTTCGTGGCCGAACAATTCGCTTTCCAACAAGCCTTCGGGTAAGGCCGCACAATTAACCCGAATGAAAGGGCCGTCTTTAACCTTGCTTAACGTGTGGATAGCCCGTGCGATCAGCTCTTTGCCGGTTCCGCTTTCACCTCTGATCATGACGGTTGAACGGGTGGGCGCAGCTTGGTCGATTTCGGCATAAAGCGCCTGCATTGGGCGGCTGCCGCCGGTCATTGCTTGCATCTGGCAGCGGCGACCAGAGCCCGCCCCAGTGGCAGCACGGGCGGCATCCTGGCGTCGACAGGATTCATCCATTAACAGGCGCCGATCCTCGGCAATGTGCTGGTGTAGCGCCAGCGTCTGGCCAATCAGATTGGCCACCATCACCAACAGGCGCACGTCGGCTTCGAAATTGACCGAGGCGCCGGCGCCCCAGATTCGATCAACGATTAAGACGCCGAACGGCTTGCCTCCGCTTTTTAACGGGACCGCAATCAGCGAAATCCGTTCATCTGCACCCAAGGTCAAAAGACCGGCATGATCGGCCAGATCGGGCTCGCTCGCCACATCTTGCACCACATAGGGCATGCCCGAGGATACCGTGCTGCGGGCCACCGCCAGCGGCAGCCGGGCATCCCCTTTTCGCACCGCTTCGGGGGCCATGCCGGCGGCAGCCAGGATTGTCAACGCGTGACTATCGCTTTTCTTGATCGCGATCGTCCCTCGGCGCATCTGTAGGTATGAGGCCAGCAGATTCAGAATATCAAGAAGCGTGCGCTCCAGGTCTAGCGACGAACTCAGCATCTTGCTGATTTCGTAGAGGCTAACCAGGGAAATGGCCGTGCTGTTGGTAGGAACGCTGCCGATCATGGGTTTGTTTCCTCAACGACGACACGATTCCGGCTCGGCCAGACACGGCCCTTCGGTAGCCAAGCGAATCCGAAGGGGGTGATCCATCGACGAGTCCGGTCCTCTGGATGAGATGTCGTGGCTGTCCCGGAAAAGGAGTGCATGGGCTGTGCCATAATTCGGCATGACAGGCATGCGTGTTTTGGACAACCAGAAAAAAGGAGTAACCCCTTGCTAAGGCAGGGTTTGAATGGGCAAGGGCGGGGGCTCATTCCGGCCTTCGGTTAACGAATGAAATCGCCGGGTGGTTTTGGCCCCGATCCTGTGCTGCGCTGCGGCAAATTAATGCTTTATTAATAGGCAGTCTTATCACCAAGAAGCACTGATGCCGACGCTAACAATCTGGTAACGTCGCCACTTCGAGCGGCCGGGATGTGGGGCCTTGGGGGTGTGAACGCCAGAGGCCGCTGGTATCAGGGCACGAAATGCCGCGATGTTACCGTGTGCTGCTCCTCGTTTTATAACAAGCGAAAGTTGAGATCGGTGAGTTCGTCCTTGCGCAGCCTGTTCGCCAATGGCGTCTATTTGTTCGGCGGTGGCGCCGCCGGTATGGGGTTGGCTTTGCTTCAAACCCTTATTTTAGCAAGAACATTGGGGCCCGCGCATTTCGGGATTTGGAGCGGGGTGCAGGCTTATGTGCTGGTCGCCTATTCTTTATGCACTTTTCGGACATCAGAGCCGGTGACCCGGTATCTGGTGGATTTGCAGCATCGTCAAGATCATGGCTTACTCGAGGTCTTGTTGGCTTCGGCTTTGGCCACCGATATTGCCACCCGCAGCTTGGCGCTTTTGGTGATTGTGATTTCGGTGCCGTGGATAGCCGGGATGCTTCCTGGTGGTGCGGATGCGGTGCCGCTGTATGTGCTGATTGGCGGCGCACAATTATGCGGCGTTTTTGATCAAGTTTGGTTTAGCGTTGCTCGGGATTTGGGGTGGTATCGTGCTATCGCCGCTCTGAACGCCGGCTTTCCTTTACTGCGGGTGGGCGGGCTGGCGCTCTTGTGGGGAACCGGAACCTTGACTCTGGCAACGGCGGCATGGCTGACGCTGCTGGCAGGGTTGATCCAGTTTGGGGTGACCGGAGCCTGTTTGATTCGAGCGATGGCCGACGGCCATGGGGTGACCGCAGGGGGGCTGATCCGATCGAGCTTTGTCTCTCGCCGTCGGGAGATCAGCGCCTTTTGGGGATTCATGGGAGCGACGTTCTTCTCAAGCATCTTTTCCTCGATGATCAAAGAGGCCGACACGCTGATCCTGGGTTTCTGCCGCCCTGCCGAGGATGTTGGCTGGTACCGTTTGGGGAAAAGCTTGGCGGCGGCGGTGATGCGTGTGGGCGAGATGCTCGGACTGGTGATCTACCAGGACTTTAGCGAGTTGGTGGTTCGGCGGGATATGGCCGAGATTCGCAGACGTATTCTTCTCCTGTGCCGAACTTGGTTGCCCTTGGTTGCGGTGGGGACGGTGATTGGGATTCTGATCGCGCGATCGGCGATCATCTTGATATTTGGTGTCGCCTTTGAACCCGCGACCGTAACCCTCCAGGTGTTGCTGGCGGCTGGCGGGATTGTTACCATGTTATTTTGGGCGCGACCCATGGTCTTGGCCCTGGAGCTGTACTGGTACAATCTGCGGATCACCATGGTTCAGGGCGCGGTGCTGTTGCCGCTCAATGTGGTCTTGTGCCAGACCTATGGCATTGCCGGAGCCACGGCGACACTGGCGTTGTCCTGGCTTGTTGGCTGCGCTGCGTTGCTGTGGCCGCTGGTGACTCGACTCTCATCCGTGGCGTGTCGGCCCAATGAGTCTTCGTGAGATCAAATCTGACCGATGGGGTCTGTCTTTTTCCCGTGTCAAACCCCATCGGTGCTCGTCTTCCGATGATAAGCCAAACCGCATCTGCGGTAGAATATCAATATATGTGATGTGTCGCAGGTTCCGCTGGCCCGCTCTTTCTCCTTGAAGGGTGGACGGTGGCTGACCTATCAATGCCCAAGTCTTGATAACGGGGATTTTTATATGAGCGATCAGTTGGATGCGATTCGAAACGCCCGAATCCTGATCGTCGACGATACCCCTATGAATGTCAGTCTGCTGGAAAGCATTTTGGCCGGTGCTGGTTATACCTCGGTGACCGGCCTGACCAATCCTGAATTGGTCTTTGACCTGCATCGACAGATGGATTTTGATCTGGTTTTGTTGGATATCCAGATGCCACGGCTTGATGGTTTCGCCGTGATGAAGCAATTAATAGAGATGGCTGGCGGCGATTACTTGCCGGTGTTGGTTTTGACGGCATCGACCGACCGCTCCACCCGCCTGCGGGCGCTGGAACTGGGGGCCAAGGACTATCTCACCAAACCCTTTGAACGGCTGGAAGTTCTGCACCGGATACGAAACCTTTTGGTTGTACGCGCCCAGTACCGGGAGCGCCAACGCCAGAGCGAGCAGTTAGAGCAGATGGTGCGGGACCGAACTCGGGAGCTGGAGCGGACCCGGCTGGAGATCATTCACCGCCTGAGCCGGGCCGGAGAATACCGGGATAACGAGACCGGCATGCATGTGATCCGAATGAGCAAAGGCTGCCAACGATTGGCGCTGGCCGCCGGATTGGGGGAGGCGTTCGGGGAGCTGATCCTTTACGCCAGCCCGATGCATGATGTTGGCAAGATCGGCATTCCTGATCGGGTGCTGTTAAAGGAGGGGCTTCTTGATCCCGACGAGCGGGCGCTCATGCAGCGTCACGTTGAGATCGGATTGTCGATCCTGGGCAGCCATGCCGACGATCTCTTACGGATGGCCGCCAATATCGTGGAAAGCCACCATGAACGGTGGGATGGTCATGGCTATCCCCAGGGCCTGAAAGGCTTGGAGATTCCCATTGAAGGGCGTATCGCAGCCATTTGCGACGTGTTCGACGCACTGACCTCACGTCGCTCTTATAAGCCGGCATGGCCAGTGCCCGACGCGATCGCTTACCTGCGCAAGCACGCCGGAAGCCATTTCGATCCCGAATTGGTGGATCGATTCATTGGCATCCTGTCGGACATTCTGGAGATTCGTCGGGAACATGCCGACGACTCTCCAGGAGAATAAGCGGGGCAGATTAAAGGGTCTGATACCGGCGAGCTATAACGATGACACACTGCCGGTATCGGGCCGCGACGACGGCCCCGCGTCCTCGTGGACGCGAAGCCCCAGTGTGTGGACTCCAGGGAGCGCGGATGCGCCCGCCCGGCGTCTGAGGATGCTGCGGACGTGTCATACCGGCGAGCCCTGATACTGACACATCGCCGGTATCGGGCCGCGACGGCGGCCCCGCGCGCCCATGCGCGCGAAGCCAAGGGCGCGGATGCGCCCGCCCGGCGTCTGAGGGCAGCCTTGATGAGTCACCATCAAGGCTCGATGGTGTCAACGCCCAAGGCCATTGGTCTTACCGCTCCGAGGCGCCGCCGCCATAAGGGGCGATGACCTGCGGTGTCGGGGTGGGGGCCGCCGCCGGTGGGGCACCTTCGCTGCCGCTGGTTGTGGCGGGAACATCAACCAGGCAGCTTCCCTGTTCCAAGCCGCAATCCCAGCGATAACCGGGGGGAAGGCCGCGCATCGCGTCACCAAAGGCGTTGTAGATGCATTTGCAGCGATTCCCAGCCTGACAGGCCACCTGCCCGATGGTTTTCTGACCACATTCAAACAGGGGATTTGCGGGGTTGGCGTTATGCAAGGGTTGGCGGCCTTCGTCGGCCCACGCTTGGCTCAATGGCTCCAGGGCGAGCAACGCGACCAGTAGTCGCATCAGGCGGATCATCGCTGGGAACTCCTGACGTGGTTGGGACATCCTGTCATGCCATCGATCATGATGGTTGTTCGCCGGTTTCCAGCATAAGCGCCCGCCTGCCGGAGTGTCGATGGCCGATGTAGGGCTTTTGACGGCGCCTTTTATACCATCGAGCCTTGATGGTGACTTATCAAGGCTGCCCTCAGACGCCGGGCGGGCGCATCCGCGCCCTTGGCTTCGCGCGCATGGGCGCGCGGGGCCGTCGTCGCGGCCCGATACCGGCAGTGTGTCATTGTTATAGCTCGCCGGTATTATCCGATCCATCGTTGAAAAAGCGGCCCCCCCCTTGACCTCGAAGGCCGTTTGCTTTAGTCGGCTGGCGATGGCCGTTTATACCGAAGTTTCCGACGAAGACCTGGAAGCCTTTGTCGCCCAGTATCCGCTGGGTGCTGTGCGGTCCTGTAAGGGGATCGCCGAAGGGGTGGAGAACACCAACTATCTGTTGGTGACCGAGCAGGGACCGCACATTCTGACGCTGTATGAAAAGCGGGTGCGGCCCGAGGATTTGCCATTTTTTTTACGCCTGATGGAGCATCTCTCCGATAAAGGCTTGGCGTGTCCCTTGCCGGTGCATGCTTCGGATGGGGCGGCGTTGCGCCAGTTGTGCGGGCGGCCTGCGGTGATCGTGACTTTTCTAGAGGGCCTGTGGCCGCGTCGGGTGCTGCCCTGGCATTGCGCGGCGGTGGGCGAGGCCTTGGCTCGCCTGCATTTGGCTGGTGCCGATTTTCCGATGATTCGCCCCAATGCGCTGTCGGTAGTTGGTTGGGGAGAGTTATACCAGAAATGTCGCGAATCGGCAGATGGTGTACAATCCGGACTGAAGGCGTTGTTGGATGCCGAATTGGCCAAATTGGTCGCATCTTGGCCGACAGGATTGCCGACGGGCGTGATTCATGCCGATCTGTTTCCTGATAATGTCTTTTTTCGCGGCGAATCTCTGTCTGGATTGATTGATTTCTACTTCGCCTGCACAGATTTTTTTGCTTATGACTTGGCAATCTGCCTTAATGCATGGTGTTTCGAGGCCAACGATTCGTTTAACGCCACCAAGGCTCGTCAGCTCTTTGCCGGTTATCGGCGGGTTCGCCCTCTGTCCGCCGAGGAACTCGCGGCGATGCCGCTGCTGGCGCGGGGGGCTGCGTTGCGCTTCCTCCTCACGCGCCTGTATGATTGGGTAAACCGGCCATCGGGTGCTTTTGTGACGCCGAAAAATCCATTAGAGTATCTGCGTAAGTTGCGCTTCCATCAAAGTGTACGCGGGATCGGGGACTATTGCCTTGATGGACCTGGCGGGGTGGGCGAAGCGTGACGAACATACTCCCAGACTCTTCAGAGGGGCCAGGCTGCGATATTTTTACCGATGGTGCGTGCAGCGGCAACCCAGGGCCGGGCGGTTGGGGGGCGATTCTGCGCTATGGGGCCGTTGAAAAAGAGCTAAAAGGGTTCGAGCCGCTGACCACGAACAATCGCATGGAGTTGTTGGCGGCGATTATGGCTCTGGAAACCTTGAAGCGTCCGGTTCAGGTGCGTTTACATACCGACAGCCAGTATTTGCGTGACGGCATCACCAAATGGATCAAAGGTTGGCGCGCCAAGGGCTGGTTGACTGCGGATCGTAAGCCGGTCAAGAACCGTGACCTCTGGGAACGACTCGATGCGGCCCAAGAGCGGCACGACATCGCCTTCCACTGGGTGCGCGGCCATGCCGGTCATCCCGAAAACGAGCGCGCCGATGCTTTGGCCCGCGCTGCCATCGCCGAAGGCCGCAAGCCAGTGTGATGCCGGCGAGAGTCCACACACTAGGGCTTCGCGTCCACGAGGACGCGGGGCCGCCGTCGCGGCCCGAGGACCGGCGATGTGTCAGTATCAGGGCTCGCCGGTATGATGCCGTAATTCACGCCGTGACGTTGACGTTGCGGCCAAGATTTGGGTTGTCGGGAAGCGACGACGCCATGGTCGCTACCGCCAGCGAGGCCGATTCGTTGTCTTTGAACAGCTTTGCGCCGGCCTGGGCGTCGGCGTTTTGGGCGGAGACTCCAACGGCTGCGGCCATTCCTGCGACCGGACTTGATCCCGTCATTGCAGAGAGCGCGTCCATATCGACATCCTCATGATCATCCAGCCGCAAGCCTGCTCTTCATTCGGTAAAGGCGCAAGCAAAATGCCGGAGAACGAACGGCGTAGGGTCGTATTGGTCACTTGAACAGGAAACGGAGTTCATTCTTTTGCGCTTCATTCAGGGCCGGCCACAATGAATCGAGGATTGGGCGTAGGTCATTCCGCCCAGCAAGGATCGCCCGTCCATAATACTCGTAGGCCCGTCCATAGTTACGAGGAACCCCATAGCCTTTCATATACATCCAGGCTAAAATCTCCATAGCATCGGCATTCCCATCAATAACCTGTTTTCGAATTAAATCCATATCCGATGGCGTAACTTTATTGAGACCGACATGGGTAAGGGTGGTTCTCCAGGCCTGGATTCGGGCATTACGTTCGTCTTCCTCTTTGATCCGACGTGCGGCTGGAGCCGTAACCAGATCGACATAGGCGGGGTCTTGCGTGACCAGTTTCATGGCAGCCCGCCAAGCGGGACACCAATCGGGCGGTAACAGGGTTGAGCACACCATCATGTTGTCAACGAAGGTCAGTCTTTGCCATTCAGGCACCGACAACGAAATGGTTTTGGGGCGAGCCCCTTCCATGGCGTTGATCCATTTCTGGCACCAATCGGGTTGACTGTCGTGCACGGCGCACAAGGCTAAATTGGCGTCAAAATCACGTTGAAACCAGGCATCGGCAGCGACTTCGCGGGCGGAGGTTTTTCCAACCGTGGCAAACATCACCATGCTTCCCACCACCCCTATGGCTAGCGTCCTGACCGCTCTGCTGAGGCCCAATACCGGCGGCGTGCCATGGCTCGCCGGTATCATACCATCGAGCCTTGATGGTGACTCATCAAGGCTGCCCTCAGACGCCGGGCGGGTGCATCCGCGCCCTTGGCTTCGCGCGCATGGGCGCGCGGGGCCGCCGTCGCGGCCCGATACCGGCGATGTGTCAGTATCAGGGCTCGCCGGTATCATACCATCGAGCCTTGATGGTGACTCATCAAGGCTGCCCTCAGACGCCGGGCGGGCGCATCCGCGCCCTTGGCTTCGCGCGCATGGGCGCGCGGGGCCGCCGTCGCGGCCCGATACCGGCGAT
>Ga0302270_10000223_pt1 | contig 61360 bp, 48 predicted proteins | sample III_Bog_E2_3_FD_198773 | JGI IMG/M metagenome (GOLD analysis project Ga0302270, IMG submission 198773) | Peat permafrost microbial communities from Stordalen Mire near Abisko, Sweden - III_Bog_E2_3 | ecosystem: Environmental > Terrestrial > Soil > Wetlands > Peat | place: Sweden: Abisko... | reverse complement strand
AGATTGCGGAGCAATCGCGGATGGAGCGTGGACCGATACGGACTGCAAATGGGGAGCATTGGGGTGAACGGGGTGATTTTGGGATAAAGCAAAAACTGAACCACGGATGGAACGGATTTTCACGGATCTAAAAAACAAAAGAGGGTTAGAGGCAAAGGCAAAAGCAAAGACAGAAGCAGATCCCTCCGCTGCGCTGCGGGATGACAAATTGAGGATTATGCCCTTGGCGTTGGTGCAGCGGGAGGGTTGGACTGTAAAGGTGGCGCGGGCGGCTGCACATGCAGGTTCCTCCGCTGCGCATCGCAACATGCCGCGATGCTTCGGTCGGAATGACGGCAGTGGAGAGTGTTGATGGCGGAGAGAGGGGCAGGAGCGGTTCGCTCTGCGCGAATAACCCACCCTTTGCGATGAAGCTGCAAAGGATGGGCCACCCGGATTTGTGGTGATGCGAAACCTGGGGCACCCGGCTCTGCGCGGCCGTCGCGGGGGATGGATCAGTGATGAAGCAAGATTTGCGCGCGTCGCGCGGCCGTCGCTAACCTGCCCCAACGAACAAAATGCCGTTCGCCGGGGACCCCGTTCGCGACGCTATCCCACCTTAGCGACGATAGAGCTGTCGCAAAGATGGGGCACCCACCGCGTGAGTAGCATGAGCAGATGAGGTGAAGATGAGGCACCCGAATTTGGGGATGATGAGCAGTCGAGATTCTTACTACGCCAGCTTCACGTGCTCGCGGACAATCGCTTCCGCTTTGGCCAGCACTTCATCCAATGTCATTTTGGTCGAGTCGAGCACGACTGCATCGTCTGCCGGTTTCAGCGGAGACTGGGCGCGGTTGCGGTCGCGGTAGTCGCGCTCCTTCATCTCCTGGATGATGGCCGCTTCGGTTACCGGAGCGTCCGCTGCAGGATTCTGGCGGTAGCGGCGGTTGCCGCGCACCTCAGGAGCAGCATCCAGAAAAATCTTAACCTCGGCATCCGGAAAGACCGCCGTGCCGATGTCGCGGCCTTCCATGACGACGCCGCCCTGGGTGCCCAGCTTGCGCTGCTGCTGCACCATCCACGCGCGCAGGCGGGGATGCACCGACACACGCGAGGCGCCCGCAGTCACATCCGCATCGCGGATGCGCTTGGAGACGTCGTGAGTGTCAAGCAATACGCGGTTCCCATCGACCAGCGGCTCCAGCACAATGCGGGTAGTTTCCGCCAGCGCCAACAGAGGTGCCTCTTCGTCAAAATCGAGATCGTTCTCAATCGCCTTCAAAGCCAGCGCGCGGTACATGGCGCCGGTTTCAAGGTTGAGGAAGCCAAAGCGGCGCGCCAGATGTGCGGCCAGGGTACTTTTGCCGGCGCCTGCCGGCCCATCAATTGCAATGACCGGCCGCTCACGCAGCGCGTTACTTAGCTCTTGCTCTGACATCTACTCTGCATCGCCTTCCTTGCGCGGCTTGCGCGCCGCGCCCTGGGGACGGGGCTTGCCTTTGCCGGAGTCATACTTCTTTTTGGCTCCGCCAAATTTCTTTGCCCCACCAAATTTGCCTGGGCCGCCAAACTTCTTCGGCCCACCGAACTTCTTCGCTTCACCAAATTCCCGGGGGCCGCGCGGTGCATCGCCTTCGCCAAACTTGCGCGGGCCATCGGAGCTGCGTGGGCCACTGAATTCCTTCACCCCAAATGGTTTGGATTTATTTGCACCAAACGGCTTGGCACCAAACTTTTTGGGTCCGCCGAACTTGCTGCCGCCCGGCGTGAACGGTCTTTTGTCACCGCCCACTGTATCAAATCGGCGCGGTGGACGTGAGTCGCCGCCTTCGCGGGGGGTGAACTCACGACGTGGAGGACGAGAGTCACCGTCAGTCCGTGGCTTGAAGTCACGGCGTGGAGGACGCGAGTCACCGTCGGTGCGAGGTTTGAAGTCGCGGCGGGGCGGACGTGAATCGCCTGGTTTGCGGTCGTCAAAGCGTGGATAACGCGGGGTGGCGTGTCCGCCGGTGGCGCCAGCCTCTGCCGCTGCATCAAACTGCGCGCGAGCCGGACGAGCCTTGCGCTCTTCATCCCAGGGCTTGGTAAAGCTGGGCTTGCCACCGAAATCGCGGCGCGGCGACGGACGAGTGCCGCCGAAGCCTCCGCGGAAGGGGCGCTCACCGCGGTCGCTGGGCGGGCCGCCGAAGGGCTTGCGATCACCAAAGGGCTTGCGATCGCCGAATGGTTTACGGGCTCCGAAGCTGGGCTTGCCGCCGAAATCGCGACGTGGCGGACGCGAATCCCCATCTGTACGCGGAGTAAATTCGCGACGCGGGGGACGAGAATCGCCGTCAGTGCGTGGAGTGAATTCGCGACGTGGGGGACGATCTGCTCCGCCGCTGAAGGGACGGCGCTCACGGTCGCTGGGGCTGCTGCTGCGCTCGCCAAAGGGCTTGCGAAAGGGCTTCTTGTCACCAAAGCCGCCGGGCTTACGGTCACCGAATGAAGGCTTGCCGAAGCTGCGGACGCCGGGGCGTGCGCCCGAGCGCGGCGCAAACTTGGCAATGCGGGGCTTGAAACCGGGTGCCGGGGTCTCCGTCTCGCTGCGGGTCTCTTCAACCGGCGGCGCATCGGGATCATACGGTTTGGGCTCGCGCGCCTCCGGCTCAAAGACCGGCAGGCCGCCAACCAGGTGCAACATGGTCTTGCCCTCAACCACGGTCTCTTCAAGCTGGCGCGTGGTGGTCAGGCCGTGCACCACCTCGCGGATCCGGGAACGCGAAGAGAGCGGGGAGAGGAAAACCTCAATATCTTCGGCAGTCGCCGCGTAGACCGAGCCGAGGTAGAGCGAGATGAGCGCGGAGAGCGCGGTGGGCACACCGGCATTGGCGCCGGCTTTGAGCTGCTTGGTAAAGTGCGCGCTGGCCAGCTCCCACTGCGTGGGTGCGCCATCCGCCTGCGAACGCGGAAAGACGCGGAGCTGCGCCCACAGATCACCCAAGGCGCGCAGCACGGCGGCTTCAGTGACTTCGCGGCCTGCGTGGGTGATGAGGTCGCGGATATTCAGCGCGCCATGCTCAGTGAGCAGCTCATGCAGGCGCGTTGCCAAGGGGGAGACACGCCCGGCCACACCGCCGCCCGGCGGCTGCTTCCAGTTCTTGTCGCCACGCAGGGTGAAGACGTACGGCAACACCTGCACAGAGGCAATGAAATCGGGCGTCTCACCGAGGGTGCCTGTGAGGTTCAGCAGAACGGCCTGATTGGCTGCAACCAGCCGTTGCAGCAGTTCCTGCGAGGGCTGCAACTGCTCCAGCGTCAGCTCAGAGCTGGTGGTACCGAAAACGGCTTCAGCAAAGCTGGGGGCGGGTACCGGCATCTGCAGTTTGCGGGGCGTGTAGAGTACAAGGCCCATCTGCGACAGCCATTGCTGAATAGCTTCCAGCGTGAGGATGGGCTGGCCGTTTTGTTGCCAGAGGGTAGCGCGTGCAGCCGCAAGTTGCGGCAGGGTAAAGCTCGGTGAATCGCTCAATGAAAACCTTCAATCAATCCGGATTGGAAAAAGCAGCGCGGAGTCGCTAAACAGGGCGCGCTCCAGACTCATCGCGTTAGATGCGATGGAATGCGCGCTCAATGTCTCTTAAAGAATACCGCAATACGATGGGTCTTCCGTGGGGACAGCCGGTCGGATGCTCGGTTTTTGACAGTTCTTCCAATAGCCACACCATCTTGGAGGCTTCCAGGGGCATATTTATCTTGATTGCGGCGTGGCAGGCGATGGAGGCGGCGATGCGGGCGCGGCGTTTTTCGTTGTTTTCGACCTGCTGGTCACGGTCCGGCACGGAGAGAACCTCCTCCAGCATCTGCTCCAGTTCGTGCCCTTCCAGCCCGAGGGGCACAGCCTTGATGGTCAGGGTTCGGGGGCCAAAGGGCTCGGCCTCAAAGCCGTTGCGCTCCAACTCCTCAGCAATCTCGGCAAAGGCCACCATCTGCGCGGGCAGGAGCTCGACCAGAAGCGGCATCAGCAATCGCTGGCGCTGCACCCCCTCGGCCTTGCGCTCGCGCAGGATCTTCTCAAACAGGATGCGTTCGTGGGCGACGTGCTGGTCAATGATCCAAAGGCCTTCATCGTTCACCGCAAGGATAAACGAGTCACGCAGTTGCCCAAGGGGGCGCAGGCTGGCGATGGAGCTGAGGCTGGGCTGCTCCAGGATGGTGCCGGGTTCAAAGGCGCCGGCATGCGAGGCCGGAGCCGGCTCACCCGCCAGCGGCATGGCTTCACCGGCAGCAAACGCCAGGGGCGGGCGCTGGGGAGAAAAGCTGGCGGTGACGGGGATGGAGTTTCCGGTGAACTCTAACCGTCCGGGCATGGGCGGCTGCTCGCGCTCATGCAGAAGGAATGGCTCGCTATCTTCGGGCACCGTCGGCTCGGATTCAGGCAGCGACTGCTGGGGCGATGCAGCATCGGCATTCGGCATGGGGCTTACATCCAGCGTGAGCGCCGATACGGTGTTGGCACCGCCGTGCAAAGCCGTGACAAAATTTGCCGCGGGACGAGCCTTCATCAGAGCATTGCGCACGGCGTCGCGGAGAAAGTCATGAATGAACGATGGCTGGCGGAAGCGCACCTCAGTCTTCGCCGGGTGCACGTTCACATCCACTTCCTGCGGCGGCATATCAAGAAAGAGCAGAACGACGGGATAGGATGTGGGCGGCAGAATATTGCGGTACGCCTCAGACAACGCATGCAGGATGAGGCGGTCGCGGATGAGCCGGTGATTGACGAAGATGTAGATGGAGTTGCGATTCAGCTTCTGCAACTCGGGTTTGGAGACGAAGCCGGTGAGGCGCAGGAAGCCGGGCTCCGGTGGCGTCCAGTCGGCATCGCGCTTCCACGGCGGCGGATCGGGAATGCCGGTGCGGGCGAAATCAGCTTCGGCAGCGACAGGGATCATCTGCTGAAAGACCTCGCGGCCGAAGATCTGGAAGATGCGCTCGCCTGCGTTGGCCACACCCGGCGCGGTGAGCAGCGCCTGGGTGGCGGAGTGCAGCTCAAAATGTTTGCCGGGATGCGCCAGCGCATAGTGTGTGACCAGAGCGGCGACATGGGTCAGCTCAGTCTGCTCAGACTTGAGGAATTTGCGGCGCGCGGGGGTATTGAAAAAGAGGTCGCGGATGGTAATGGTGGTGCCCGGTGGCAGACCGGCATCGCTCACGCGCAACACTTTGCCACCGGCAATCTCAATCTCGGTACCGGCTTCTTCATCATCCTGACGCGTGGCCAGCTGCAACCGCGCAACGGAGGCGATGGAAGGCAGCGCCTCACCACGGAAGCCGAGGGTGGCGATGGAGAGAAGATCGTCAGAGCTGCGAATCTTGGAGGTGGCGTGGCGCTCAAAGGCGAGCAGAGCGTCATCGCGGCCCATGCCGTGGCCATTGTCTGTCACGCGGATGAGCTTGCGGCCGCCCGCCTCGACTTCAACGCGGATGCGGGTGGCACCGGCATCCAGCGCATTCTCCAGCAGCTCCTTCACCACGGAGGCGGGACGCTCCACCACCTCGCCAGCGGCGATCTGGTTGGCAACCTGGTCAGAGAGTACGCGAATACGGCCCATAAACCGTAATTGTAGGGTTTTGCGGCGAGCGGTGCAGCGGAAAACCCGGCAGTAACCGGAAGAGCGCACAGGCTCGGCTCCGGCAGGCGGCTGTACGGCCCCAAAACAGGTCATCCTGAATCACACGAAAGAGCAATCCCGGCAGGGGCAGGCCACGGCTACACTGGTTGCAGTTTCCGAAAGGGACGTGCCACCATGCCGGAACAAGTGACGAGCCGCATCTCCCCTGCAGGCCACGCGATGCTGTGGTCACTACTGTTGCTGTTCTGTGCTGCTGCCATGGCGCAAGGCGTGGCCGCGCGTTCGGTTGACGTTGCGTTGAATGCAGGAACCAGCAACCTTTCAGGGAATGACAACGGCTATCATCCCGAGTACGGCGCATCGCTCGGGTATAACTTCACGGCGCACCTGGGCGCGTTTGCGGAGTACAACTACCTGTCGCTCGGCGACTACCAGGTGGGGCCATCCAGCCAGTATGCAAATTTCACGACGAGCGGCAACTACCAGTGGGCGGGCGGCAGCGTGCGCTATACGCCGTTTCATCCTTCGCAGATCGTTCCCTACATCGTTGGCGGAGGAGGTTATGCACGCGAGGCTGCGGCGGCTTCCATCGTGGGACAGAACGCGAGCGCGAATGACGTGAACGGCAGCAATGGGGAGTATGTGAGCGGCGGTGTGGGCATCACGATATTCGCAGGCCGCAACTGGGGCGTACGCCCGGAAGTGCGCTGGGACCGCCAGTTCTACGGCAACAACAACACGACCTTCACCATCACGGATGTACGGGGCACGCTCTCACTCTTCTACCAGTGGCCGCGGCCTTACCGGTACTACTAGAAGTTTTCCTTTAATCCCCAAACAGGAACGCAAATACGGCCCATCATCCTTGATTGAAGGGTTGCGCCTGCAGAGGTGTTAATGACATTCGCCCGATGCCCCTGAGTACGGTAGGGACATCGGGCGAATTACTAAGTCAATGATGCATCCGGATTAGAAGTTGTAGACTACGCCGGCAGAGTAGCGGTAGTTGTTCTGCATCCCGTTTCCACCATCACCTGGCCGATAAACTGCATCGGTTAGAGTATGCGAATTGGAGAGGCGAGACATGAGGTATTCAAACTGAACGGGGCGGATGGAGACATGAGGAGTCGCCTTCCAGTCGAAGCCACCGCCAAGAGCCATTGCAAATCCATTTGCTCTCGGTCCGGTAACACTAATGCCACTAGCTGACCCCTTAACAATGCCGGACATTCCGCCGAACAATACATGAACAAAGGGGGTAACCGGTCCACGCGTCTTCGATGCCTTTGGGCCAAACAGATAGGTTTGCAGGTTCCCGGTAATGCTCGCACCTGGCCCTGGATTTAGGTTGTTAATAGAGCCTGCGTGATAGAAGCCGTATTCACCTTCGATAGCAAACGTGTTCGTGAGTTTATAGGCTACCGAAGCAACAAAGCCGTTGGCGTTAGCACCGTAATTGGGCTCCCCATTTCCATACAGCGCAGTGTCAGTACCGTTGCTGTAGTGCAGAAAGGAATAGCCACCGAACACGCTGACCTTGGATGCATCTTTATCGCTGGTTTTAGTCTGAGCAACCGCACTCAAACTAAAGCTCACCAAAGCCATGGCCCCCAAAAGACATATCAACTTGTGCATTAAATTTCTCCTTGATTAAAAAGAGTTAATATTCACACGAAATTGTTTTGGGGAAGATGCTTACAAATAATACGCGCTCAGTTCCGCTATAAGTGCAGTTCTCTCTCTGGCTTATCTTTGGTTAACAAGCATGCAAGCACTGGGGATAGGCAGGCATGGCCATTGACATGCAATATCCCAAATCGGGAATCTCAACACTGCATGACTGATTCCATCTGGGGAATCTGTGCGACGCTCGATGCACAGTGTGCAGTGATACAAGACGATGACAGCGTAAGTCAGAGAAACTCAACGAGCGTGCTTCACATCCAAAGGATGCAGGAGGGTGAAACATGATTCGCAAACTGAAGTCCGGCGAGTTCCGCATCTACTCACGCAGCACCGATGCGAAGACCGGCAAGCGCAAGAACCTGGGAACCTTTGCCAGCCGTGAGAAGGCGGAGGCGCATGAACGCGCCATCCAATACTTCAAGCGGCATTAGAGCATTTTTCCTGTTACTGTGAACCGGCTAGAGCATGTGAGTGCATTAGCTCTGGTGAGTTTCCTGACGGTCGCCGACCATGTGCAGGCGCATGAAGTTGGTCGCGCCGGAACGCGTGCGCGTACCACCCACAATGCCAAGAACCTGGCCGCTCTGCACGTGCCCGCGGCCCAGCAGAATTTCTTCTGCCATATCCACCAGCATGTCTGTATTGTTGTAGCGTTCGCAGAGGATAGGCTGGGTGCCCCAGAGCAGCACGGAACGGTTTACGACCGGCGGATACGAACTGAGCGCGTAGATGGGCGATTCCGGGCGGTACTTGGAGAGCAGACGCGCCGTGGTACCGGTCTCAGTAAAGATAGCGATTGCAGCGAGATCAAGATCTTCAGCAGAGTGCGCCATGCACTCGCAGATGGTCTCAGAGATGGAGAGGCGACCGGCGAGGGGATGACGCTCCAGGCGATGGGCACCAGCCGTCTCCGCAAGAATCTGCGACTCGGTCTCAATCACAATCTTCGCCATCATGGCTACGGCTTCCACGGGGTACTTGCCGGCCGCGGTCTCACCGGAAAGCATGACTGCGTCAGTACCGTCGTAGATTGCGTTGGCAACGTCAGAAGCCTCAGCGCGCGTCGGTCGAGGATTGTCAATCATCGACTCAAGCATCTGGGTGGCGGTGATGACGGGCTTGCGATACTCTGCCGCACGCTTGATGACATGCTTCTGGATGGCCGGGACCTTTTCCGGCGGAACTTCGACACCAAGATCGCCGCGCGCAACCATCACGCCGTCGGCTACTTCGAGGATACTTTCCAGATGCTCAATGGCCTGCGGCTTTTCCAGCTTGGCAATCACCCAGGCGGTGGAGTTCAGCGCAGCAATACGATTCTTGACATGGTGTACGTCATGCGCGGTGCGCACAAACGAAACAGCGATGACGTCTACGCCTTCTTTCAGCGCAAACTCGAGATCGATCTCGTCCTTCTCAGTCAAGGAAGGAACTTTGACGGCAACGCCGGGAAGGTTGATGCCCTTGTTCTCACCAAGCACACCGCCGTTCACGATGATGCACTCAACCTCATCGCCATGGATGGCGTGAACGGTGAGTTCGATGAGACCGTCAGAGAGCAGGACGCGGGCGCCGGGCTCCAGATTTTCTGCGAGCGTGGTGAAGACGGTGCCGACGCGGCGGGCCGTTCCTTCGACTACGCTGGGTGCGATCGTAATGCGCTCACCAGCGATGAGGGTAACGGGCTTGTGATCTTTCAGCTTGGCGGTACGAATCTTGGGGCCCTGCAGATCGCCCAGGATGCAAAGGGGGCGACCGACCTCAGCTGAAACCTTGCGAACCATGCGGATGAGATCCGACTTCTGCTCGTGGCTGCCATGGGAAAAGTTGAGGCGAACTACATCGAGGCCAGCATCCACAAGCTGCCTGAATGTCTCTTCCGTGCTGCAGGAGGGGCCGAGGGTTGCAACGATCTTGGCGCGGCGGAGATGCTCTATCGTTGGCTTAATTGTTGCAATTGAAGCGTCATTCATGCTGTAAGGTCAATCCTGTCTCAAGCTGGGTCGCGTCAACGGGAAAGGGCATCTTGACGCACTTCTATTATTCTAACCGTTCAGACTGGGTTTGCGCTTGAGGCAGGGCTTATTGACTGATCCGGTGACGTCTGGCGATACGGCGAAGTGTTTCACCGTAGCCGGGAAAGTTATATCCCTCGCCGAATAATTGTGCGTTAAATTCCGCGCCGATGAGAACGCTGAGCGCGATGATGTAGAGCCAGACCAGCAACGCGATGCCCGCGCCAAGAGAACCGTAGACCTGGGAGTAATTAGCGAAACGGGTGACATACAGGCCGAAACCCAGGGTGCTAAGGAACCAGAGACCGGTGGCGATGGACGCGCCCGGCAGCGTGCGGCGAAAACTATGGTCGACCGGCGTGCCCTTGTAATAGATCACGGCAATTACGCTGACGCTGCAGAGCACGGCTCCAACCCAACGAATAACCAGCGCCACCACAATGACGATGACACGCAGCTGCGGCATGACCAGGTACCAGAGCCACACCGTGATGTAGTGGCCGGAGACTACGAGCAGGCTGATGATAGCCAAGGGAAACAATGACATGGGCACAAGCATGAACGAGATGCGCCGCTTGTGCCAGAAGCCCCACTGGTGCAGCGGCCGCCGGTAGGCGCGGCGAAAACCCTCCATCAGCGTAGCGATAACGCCTGCGGAACCGATGATGCTGATTACAACAGCAGACCACAGCACGTGATGCGAATGGCGGTCAGAAACAGCAAAATATCCGCGCAACAAGGGGATGGCATTGGATGGCAGGATGCGGCTGAATATCTCACTGAGTTGGGCGCGCAACGGAATATTGCCGGGAATCAGACCGACCAGAGCCGCAGCCACGATCAACGCAGGAAACAGAGCAAAAATAGCGGAGTACGCGGTTGCCTGCGCAATATTGAAGCAATCATTCGCCATGGCGGAAAAGAACGCGCGACGCAGCGAGTTGGCGAAATGCAACATAGCGTATTCAGACTACTGGAAGCCGCGGCTGCTACCGGTAATTCAGCAGCAGATTATGGGAACTCAGTGCCCTTTCGGTCTCCACATCTTCAGGAATTCCGTTACTGAACTGGATGGCATGGAGCGCATATTTGCGAATTCACCCGCAGTCTGCGAGAAGACGACGCGGCCTGAAGGCTGAACCACCGCAAGCGCGGGGATGCCCTTCTTGATGGGGACGTTGAAGGTGTAAGCAACGTCAAGGTTCTTGTCCATCTTGCCCATATCCACATGCACCAGGATGTAGTTCTTCTGCAGCAGTTCGGAGTTGGGCGACTGATGCAGATACACGTCCAGCATCTGGCAGTCGGGGCACCAGTTCGCGCCAAAATCGAGCAGTACATTGCGGTTGGTAGATTGCGCCAGAGCAAGAGCTCCCGCGATGTCCTGCTTCGCATTCGCGGTTTCGTTATAGATGTGCGCGGCATGGAATTGCGGCTGCGGCGCAGCTTGCGCGTGCATACGGTGAAGCCCGAAAAGGACGATAAGAACTGCGACAAAAACGACGAGCAATACACGGGACGTGCGGCGCATGTGAAGTACCCCAACGGCAGGCTTTAATCCGCCCTGCTGTGTAGATTAGATGTAAGCGGCCGGCAGGATGGACCACCGCAGGACCACACCGAGAAAACATTATTTTGCATGTAGTTACTGCATCAGCTTACAGGTGGACGAAAGCTATGACGAATAGGTGGACAGCAGCGGGATCGTCATTTTAATCAATGGAATAATGGTAATCAGCACAAGAAGAAGCCCGATACGGAAGGTATAGCGCAAGCGCAGACTGACGGACATGACGCCCTTGTTTACAAGGTAAAAGATGGGGATCCCAAGGACAGCGCCCACATAAACAGGCTCAATATGTATGGCGCCAACCAGGACTTCAACAGCCGTGGCAAGGATGGCGACAGAGGCATAGGTGAGACGGCGGCGAGTGGGCACGACGCCTTTGGGGGCGCGGAGGTGGGCGCTTTGCAGCATGGCCGCACCGACGCAGAAAATTCCAAATACAAGATAAAACATGGTTTTGTCCGGTATCAGGATACCGCAGGATGCAGGCAATGCCGGACGTTTTTTGATGTAACCCGTCTGGATTGACCGCTTGCTTCGGGATTATTGACGGTGGAAGCGCGGGATACCGGGGATAGATTGGGGTGCGCTGGATTCACGCGCGGCGCGAAAATATGGGCAATAAGTGGTAGATATTTACCACTTATTGCCCTTTGTGCTGTTATGCGGATTCTGGCGAACGCCCTCAGGGGTGGACGATGAGGCCATTCTTCCAGAGAGCAAGGACGACGTCCATCTGGCCGTTGTGGACCTTGTCTTCGCCGTTGGTGACCTGGCGCCAGAGGGCGCTGATGGAACGCTGCTCAGTTCCCTGCAGCAGAAGCGTGGCGGCAGCGATGGCGTAGTTTGCATTGTCAGAGGATGAGGCGCGGGGGTCGGCCGCGATTCCCTTCACAAAGCCGGCGGCGCAGAGACCGAGAAAGGCTCCGCGGGGCGCTGCTTTTTTGCGCGCAGTGGGCGACGTGGGATGAAGCTGCTGCAGCGCGTCAGCCCACTGATCGACGGGGCTCTTGCTGAACTGGGCGGCGGCGCGGGCGGCGATGAGCGCGGCTTCGCCGTATTTGTTTGCCATGAAATTCTCCAGAGACCATGGTACGCGATTATGAGTGTTAGGATGGTCGCGGGAAAGCCAACGAAATCTTATGAATCTTGATCAAATCCAAGCTGCAATACGTGAACAGAAGATGGACGGGTGGCTGTTCTACGACCACCATCACCGCGACCCGATCGCTTACCGCATCCTGGGGCTGGACGAGCACAGTTTTGTTTCGCGACGCTGGTTCTACTACATCCCCGCAACAGGCGAGCCGCGCAAGCTGGTACATCGCATTGAGTCGCTGAAACTGGATGCGCTGCCGGGAGCGAAGCGCGCCTACTCGTCTTGGCAGGAGCTGGAGGCGGAGCTTGCAGCGATGCTCGGCGGGGCGACGAAGATCGCGATGCAGTATTCGCCGCGCAACGCGATTATGTATGTGGCGATGGTGGACGCTGGGACCGTTGAACTGCTGCGTGAGCTGGGCAAGGAGATTGTCTCGTCTGCCAACCTGATCTCCATCTTCGAGGCAGTGCTGACGGAAGCGCAGATTGCGACGCACTATGAGGCGCAGCGGCGGCTGGACCGGGTGCTTGCCGCGGGGTTCAAGCACATTGGGGATGAGGTGCGCGCAGGACGCGCGCCGAGCGAGTTCGACATTGTCAGCTTTCTGAATGAGGGCATTGCGCGCGAAGGGCTGTGGACGGACCATGGGCCGAACTGCTCAGTGGGGCCAAACTCTGCCGACTCACACTACGAGCCGAGCGAGGAGGCTTCGCGTGCGATCCACTCCGGCGACTTCATCCTGATCGATATATGGGCGAAGCTCGCGGGTAATCCAACGGCGATCTGGTACGACATTACATGGACCGGCGTGGTGGGGCGCGAACCGAACGAACGCGAAAAGCTCATCTTCAACACGGTGCGCGAGGCGCGCGACACGGCTATCGCCGCGGTTGAAAAGGCGTTCGCGGCGAACGAGCAGATTGCGGGGTGGCAGGCGGATGATGCGGCGCGCGAGGTGATTCGCGCGGCGGGATTCGGCGAATACTTTACGCACCGGACGGGGCACAATATTGCCGTGGAACTGCATGGCAATGGGGCGCACCTGGATAACCTGGAGACGCATGATGAGCGGCTGATTCTGCCGTATACGTGTTTCTCAGTGGAGCCGGGGATCTACTTTCCGGGAGAGTTTGGGGTGCGGAACGAGATCAATATGATTGCGACGCCGGGAAAAGCCGTGGTGACCGGGCCGATGCAGGGTGAGTTGGTGAGGATTTGAACTAGCGGGCTGCGGATTTGCGGGGACGGCGGAGACAAAAGCGGAAGCAGATTCCTCCGCTACGCTGCGGAATGACAAACACAAAGGGCCGACTCAACAGAGTCGGCCCTTTGTGTTTGTCATTGAGGCGGTGATTGTGCGGGCTAAAGCCCGCACCTACCTTAGAAGCAAAAGCAGATTCTTCGCTTCGCTCAGAATGACACGCGAAAAAGAAGAGGGCGAACTCTTTCGAGTCCGCCCTTGGTGTTGATGTGAAGCCGTTGGCATTTGCGGCGTATGCCGCGATTCGCCGTCCGCGCAGGACTATTCGGCGGCGAGTTCTTCCTGCTCGCCTTCCATGCGCATCTGCTCGAGCTCGCGCTCTTCGGCTTCGATCGCTGCGGTGACTTCCTGCTGGACCTGGGCTGCCGCTTCCTCAAGCTCTGGGGAGAGCTGGACGTTGCGGTAGTATTCCATGCCCGTGCCGGCGGGGATAAGACGACCGACGATGACGTTTTCCTTGAGGCCGCGGAGCGTATCAATGGAGCCGTTGATGCTGGCTTCAGTAAGTACGCGGGTGGTCTCCTGGAACGATGCGGCTGAGATGAAGCTGTCCGTCGAGAGCGAGGCCTTGGTGATGCCGAGGAGCAAGGGACGGCCGATGGCAGGACGGCCACCGTTCGCGATTGCCTTCTCGTTCTCCGCGGCGAAACGGAACTTGTCAGTCTGCTGCTCGAGGAGGAAGGTGGTGTCGCCGACTTCCTCAATCTTCACCCAGCGAAGCATCTGACGGACGATGGTCTCAATGTGCTTATCCGAGATGGCAACGCCCTGGAGACGGTAGACTTCCTGAATCTCGTTGACGAGATAGGCCTGCAGGGCCTTCTCACCGAGGACGGCGAGAATGTCATGCGGGTTCAGGGGGCCATCCATCAGGGGTTCACCGGCACTCAGGCGTTCGCCCTCCTGCACGTTGACGAAGATGCCGCGAGGAACGCTGTACTCCTTCTCCTCGCCGGAGTCTGCCGTGATGTAGATCTTGCGCTGACCCTTGGAGACTTCACCGAAGCGAACGACGCCGTCAATCTCAGCGATGATGGCGGTTTCGCGGGGCTTACGCGCCTCGAAGAGTTCGACGACGCGCGGCAGACCGCCGGTGATGTCCTTGGTGCGGGTACCTTCGCGCGGGATCTTGGCCAGCACGTCGCCGGGGAAGACCTCGTCGCCATCCGCAACCATAAGATGGGCGCGTGACGGCATGAGGTAACGCTTGTTGCCCTTGGCGCTCTTGATGAGCAGGGCAGGCTGGCGCTTTTCATCCGAGCTATCAGTGACGACCAGACGGGAGAGGCCGGTGACTTCATCGACCTCTTCGTTGAGGGTGACGCCTTCGGCAAGATCCTTGAACTGGATGGTGCCGCCGATCTCAGTCACGACGGAGAAGGTGTAAGGATCCCATTCACCGATCATGGCACCGAGTTCGACCTTGGCACCGTCTTCGACCTTGAGCTTGGCGCCGTAGACGATGGCGTAACGCTCCTTCTCACGGCCCTTGGCATCAACGATGGCGATGGCGCCGTTGCGGTTCATGGCAACCAGGTCGCCGGCCTTGGAACGGACGGTGGCGAGGTTGATGAAGCGCACGGTGCCGGCGTTCTTGGCTTCAAGACGCGAAGCATCTGAAACGCGCGACGCGGTGCCGCCGACGTGGAAGGTACGCATGGTGAGCTGGGTGCCGGGTTCGCCGATGGACTGCGCGGCGATGACGCCGACCGCTTCGCCCATCTCAACCATCTTGCCGGAGCCGAGGTTACGGCCGTAGCAGAGCATGCAGACGCCACGCTTGGATTCGCAGGTGAGCACGGAGCGAATCTTGACCTTCTCAATGCCTGCTGCCTGAACCGCGGAGGCGAGGTCTTCATCGATCTCCTGGTTCACTTCGACGATGACGTTGCCCTCGAAGTCCTTGAGCTTCTCAAGCGAGACGCGGCCGATGATGCGGTCGCGAAGAGGCTCAATGGTCTCACCGGCTTCGATGATGGGGGTGACGTAGATACCTTCCACGGTGCCGCAATCGTTCTCAGAGATGATGACATCCTGAGCAACGTCAACGAGACGGCGGGTGAGGTAGCCGGAATCGGCGGTCTTGAGCGCGGTATCCGCGAGACCCTTACGGGCGCCGTGCGTGGAGATGAAGTATTGCAGCACGGTGAGGCCTTCACGGAAGTTTGCCGTGATGGGGGTCTCAATGATTTCGCCGGAAGGCTTGGCCATGAGGCCGCGCATGCCGGAGAGCTGGCGGATCTGCTGCTTGGAACCACGGGCGCCGGAATCAGCCATGATGTAGATGGGGTTCATCGCCCCGTCCTTGTCAGCCTGCTTCATGTTGTTGAACATTTCGTCCGCAACACGCTCAGTGACGGTGGACCACATCTGGATGACCTTGTTGTTACGCTCGCCGTTGGTGATGGCACCGTCAAGGTACTGCTGCTGGACGGCGATAACCTGCTTCTCGGTGTCGCGCACAATGGTGTACTTCGAATCTGGAATGACCATGTCATCCAGGCCGACGGAGAGACCGCTGCGGGTGGCGTAGCTGAAGCCAAGCTCCTTGATGCGGTCCAGCATCTTGACGGTGACTTCGAGGCCAAGGTTGAGGTAGCAATAGTTGACCAGCTGGCCGATGCCCTTCTTTTTGAGCAGGCCGTTGACGTAAGGCATGCCTGCGGGGAGCGCATCGTTGAGGATGGCGCGACCGACGGTGGTGGAGAGGAACTGCTTGTTGAACTCCACCGCCTCAGTGTGCGTGAGGTCCTGATCGTCATACGCAGTCGTCATATCCAGCACCAGGCCGGTGTAGCGCAGACGAATGGGCGTGAGCGTCTCAACCTGGCCGGCTTCGAGGGCCATGAGGACTTCTTCAATGTTGGCGAAGACGCGGCCTTCACCGGTGGCGCCGACCTTGACCTTGGTGAGGTAGTAGATGCCAAGGACGAGATCCTGCGTGGGAACCGTGATGGGCTGGCCGCTGGCGGGCGAGAGGATGTTGTGCGAAGCGAGCATGAGTACGCTGGCTTCAACCTGGGCCTCAGGCGAGAGCGGAATGTGAACAGCCATCTGATCGCCGTCGAAATCTGCGTTGAAGGCGGTGCAGACGAGCGGATGAATCTTGATCGCCTTGCCTTCGACGAGCACCGGCTCAAACGCCTGGATACCGAGGCGATGGAGCGTAGGAGCGCGGTTCAGCAGGACGGGATGGTCCTTGATGACCTCTTCGAGGATGTCCCAGACGATGGGCTCCTGCATCTCAACCATCTCTTTAGCCTGCTTGATGGTGGTGCAGTGGCCGGTCTGCTCGAGACGGTGATAGATGAAGGGCTTGAAGAGCTCGAGTGCCATCTTCTTGGGCAGGCCGCACTGGTGAAGCTTCAGTTCGGGGCCGACGACGATAACAGAACGGCCGGAGTAGTCGACGCGCTTGCCGAGAAGGTTCTGGCGGAAGCGGCCCTGCTTGCCCTTGAGGGTGTCAGAGAGCGACTTGAGCGGACGGTTGTTGGCACCGCGCAGGACGCGGCCACGGCGACCGTTATCAAACAGCGCATCCACGGCCTCCTGCAGCATGCGCTTTTCGTTACGCACAATGACTTCGGGGGCGTGCAGGTCCATCAGCTTCTTCAACCGGTTGTTGCGGTTAATGACGCGGCGATAGAGGTCGTTCAGATCAGAGGTAGCGAAGCGGCCGCCATCCAGCGGCACGAGGGGGCGAAGTTCCGGCGGGATCACGGGGATCACGTCGAGGATCATCCACTGCGGCTTGTTGTTGGACTTGCGGAAGGCTTCGACGACCTTGAGGCGCTTGGAATACTTGAGCTTCTTCTGCAGCGAAGTCTCAGTCTTCATGCGCTCGCGGAGCTCGATGGAGAGCTCCTGAATCTCAACGCGCTTGAGGAGTTCCTTGATCGCCTCAGCACCCATCATGGCCTTGAAGCCGGAGACGCGGTACTGCAGGTCGAGCTCGCGGAAACGGGCCTCGTCCTTGATGATCTCGCGCTCCTTGACGGGGGCGTCGCCGGGATCGACCACGACGTAGGATTCGAAGTAGAGGACGGCTTCCAGCTCGCGCAGGGAGATGTCAAGCAAGTGGCCGATGCGCGAAGGCAGGCCCTTGAAGAACCAGACATGCGAGCAGGGGCTGGCGAGCTCAATGTGGCCGAGGCGCTCACGGCGGACCTTGGACAGGGTAACTTCAACGCCGCACTTGTCGCAGATGACGCCGCGGTGCTTCATGCGCTTGTACTTGCCGCAGAGGCACTCCCAGTCAGTGACCGGGCCAAAGATGCGGGCGCAGAAGAGGCCATCGCGCTCCGGCTTGAAGGTGCGGTAGTTGATGGTCTCAGGCTTGGTGACTTCGCCATGCGACCACGAGCGGATTTTTTCCGGCGACGCCAGCTGGATGCGTATGGCGTCAAAATCAGTGATGGGACCGGTCAGTTCAAAGGGGCTGGAGCGGAACATATCGTTTGTCTCCTGGCAGTTATTGGTGCGGGCTGCCCGTTGCTTCTGTTTATCTGTTCGCAGCTTTCTCGTGCGCTGCGTGAATCTAAAAATTTGTGTCTCATTTGTCATTCCGCGCGAAGCAGATTCCTCCGCTTCGCCGCGGAATGACAAACAAGAGAACTAGTCAGCCGCGGCGATTGCGGGGAGCGGAACTTTCTGCTCTTTACCGTCAATCTGCTTGATGAGTTCAACGTCAAGGCAGAGCGACTGCAGCTCGCGGATGAGAACGTTGAAGCTCTCCGGCACGCCGGGTTCGATAGCAGCTTCGCCCTTGACGATGGCCTCGTAGATCTTGGTACGGCCGTAGACGTCATCCGACTTGGCAGTGAGCAGCTCCTGCAGGATGTAAGCAGCGCCGTATGCTTCCAGCGCCCACACTTCCATTTCGCCGAAGCGCTGGCCACCGAACTGCGCCTTGCCGCCCAGCGGCTGCTGGGTGATGAGGGAGTACGGCCCGATGGAACGAGCGTGGATCTTGTCGTCCACCAAGTGCGAGAGCTTGAGCATATAGATGTAGCCGACGGTGACAGGCTGTTCAAAGGGAACACCGGTCATGCCGTCGTACATCTTGCTCTTGCCGGAGGATGGGAGGCCGGCGGCTGCGAGCAGCGCCTTGATCTCTTCCTCACGCGCACCGTCGAATACGGCGGTACCGAACCAGATGCCGCGCTTCATGCCGGCGGCGACGCGAATGATCTGCTCGTCGTCCAGCTCAAGCAGCTGGTTGAGTGCGGCAGTGCCGGCGAAGCGCGCCTTGAGCAGTTCGCGAACCTCGGATGCCTGCTCATAGGTAGCGGCAATCTCAGCAATCTGCTTGCCGAGTTCGTGCGCTGCCCAGCCGAGATGGGTCTCGAGGATCTGACCGACGTTCATACGCGAAGGAACACCGAGGGGATTGAGAACAATCTCAACCGGTGTGCCGTCTGGCAGGTAGGGCATATCTTCCTCGGGCAGGATGCGCGAGACGACGCCCTTGTTGCCGTGACGGCCAGCCATCTTATCGCCGACTGAAAGCTTGCGCTTCATGGCGACGTAGACCTTGACCATCTTGATGACGCCGGGCGCGAGCTCATCGCCCTTCTGCAGCTTGCCGATCTTGTCATTGGTGATCTTGCGCAAGACGTCAATCTGGCGCGAGGTCATCTCTTCAATCTCGTCAATCTGCTCGTTGACGCGGGGATCCTTGTCAGCATAGCGAATACGCTTGAGATTGCGCGTGGAGATCAGCTCGATGGTGTCGCGGTCGAGAACGGCATCCTTCACGAGGAGGCGCTTGTTGGTGCGCTCATCATGGAGGTCAGCGAGAACGACCTTGGCACCGAGAATGCCTTCAAGACGCTTGAGGCGCTCATCGGTGAGAATACGAATCTCATCGGCGAGGTTGCGCTCCAGCTTCTCAATCTGCTCCGTCTCAATCAGCTTGGCGCGCTCGTCCTTCTCCTGGCCCTTGCGGGAGAAGATGCGGACGTCAACGACAGTGCCCTCGATGCCCGGAGGGCAGGTGAGCGAAGCGTCGCGAACATCGCCGGCCTTTTCACCGAAGATGGCACGGAGGAGCTTCTCTTCCGGCGTGAGCTGGGTTTCGCCCTTGGGCGTAACCTTGCCGACCAGGATGTCATTGTGGCCAATCTTGGCGCCGATGCGAACGATGCCCGACTCGTCAAGATCACGCAGAGCGTGTTCGGAGACGTTGGGGATATCGCGGGTGATCTCTTCCGGCCCGAGCTTGGTGTCGCGCGCCTCAATCTCAAACTCTTCGATGTGGATGGAGGTGTAGTAATCCTCCTTGACCACCTTCTCCGAGATCAGGATCGCGTCCTCAAAGTTGTAACCGCGCCACGGCATGAAGGCAACGAGCACGTTCCGGCCGAGGCCAAGCTCGCCCTGCTCAGTGCAAGGACCATCTGCAATGACCTGGCCCTTGAGCACGCGGTCGCCCTGGCGCACAATCGGCTTCTGGTTGATGCAGGTGTTCTGGTTGGAACGCTTGAACTTGGTGAGCTGATAGATATCAGAACCAACTTCGCGCGAGAGCTGCGTGGGGTGATGCTCACCTTCCACACGGATGATGATGCGCTCAGAGTCAACCGAATCGACGATGCCGTTGCGCTTGGCGAGGATGACGGCGCCGGAATCGCGCGCAGTCACGCCTTCCATGCCAGTGCCGACGAAAGGAGCTTCGGCAACGAGCAGAGGAACGGACTGACGCTGCATGTTCGCACCCATGAGGGCACGGTTGGCATCGTCATGCTCAAGGAACGGCACGAGCGAAGCGGCAACCGAGACGAGCTGCTTGGGCGAGACGTCGACGTAATCGACTTCGCTGCGCGGCACGAGCACGAAGTTACCCTGGCGGCGGGCGTTGACCAGCTCATCCGTGATGCGACCTTCCGCATCGAGGGTAATGTTGGCCTGCGCGATGGTGTGGCGATCCTCTTCCCATGCGGAAAGATAGAAGCTGAACGGCTCGAGGTCGACGGAACGCTTTTTGTCAGCCTTGAGGCCCTTGTTGAGCTTCTTCGCTTCGCCGATCTCCATGTGATCGCCCTGGCGCAGACCGCTCTCGCCGGCATTGGTGACGGCGACAAAGTCAAGCACGCGGGAATCTTTCACGCGGCGGTACGGCGACTCAATGAAGCCGTACTCGTTGATGCGCGCGAAGCAGGAGAGAGAGCTGATGAGGCCGATGTTCGGACCTTCCGGCGTCTCAATGGGGCAGATGCGGCCATAGTGAGTGGGGTGCACGTCGCGGACTTCAAAGCCAGCGCGCTCACGAGAGAGACCGCCCGGCCCAAGGGCCGACAGGCGGCGCTTGTGGGTGATCTCAGAGAGCGGGTTGGTCTGATCCATGAACTGCGACAGCTGCGAGGAACCGAAGAACTCGCGGATGGCGGCCATGACGGGCTTGGCATTGATGAGGTCGTGCGGCATTGCCGTCGACATCTCCTGGTAGACCGACATCTTTTCCTTGATGGCGCGCTCCATGCGAACCAGGCCGATGCGGAACTGGTTCTCCATGAGCTCACCGACGGCGCGAACGCGACGGTTGCCAAGGTGATCGATGTCATCGACCATGCCGATGTTCTTACGCAGCTTGAGGAGATAACGGATGGTGCCGTAGAAGTCCTCAGGCGTGAGCGTGCGGCGATCCAGGTGGCTGGCATCCTGGTTCTCGTAGAGCTTGATGTTGAACTTGAGGCGGCCTACGCGCGAGAAATCATACTTGCGCGGATCGAAGAACATGCCTTCGAAGAGAGCGGTGGCCGTGTCCAGCGTGGGCGGGTCGCCCGGGCGGAGCTTACGGTAGATCTCAATCAGCGCCTCTTCCGGCTTGCGCACGGAGTCGCGGCGGAGGGTGTTGGTAATGATGTTGCCCACATCATCGCGCTCCGGGAAGAAGACTTCGATGGCGGTGACACCGCTGGCGGCAATCTTCTGCAGCTTGTCAGCCGAGAGCTCCTGGTTCGCCTCATACAGCAACTCGCCGGTGGTCAGATCGACGACATCGGCGGCAGTGTAAGCACCATCCAGCTCAGTGGATTCAACCTCAACCGCACCAAGCTTGGCAGCGCGGATGGCCTTGAGGGTGTGTGCGGTGATCTTGCGGCCGCCGTGCGCAACTTCTTCACCCTTGTGGGTGATGGTGGCGACAGGCTTGGAGCCGACGAGGTGCGTGGCCTTCTCTGCATCGGTGACAACCCACTCCAGCTTGTTGTCCTTAATCAGGATGGTATCTACGGTGTAGAAGGTCTTGAGAATCTCTTCGTCAGTACGCAGACCGAGGGCGCGCAGGAAGATGGTGCCAAGGAACTTGCGCTTGCGATCGATGCGGACGTAGAGGGTGTTCTTCTGGTCGTACTCAAACTCAACCCAGCTGCCGCGGTACGGAATGATCTTGCCGAGGAAGTAGGTGCGGTTGTTCGCCGTCTCAAAGAAGACGCCGGGCGAACGATGGAGCTGCGAGACGATGACGCGCTCAGTACCGTTGACGATGAAGGTGCCGTTCTGTGACATCAGCGGGATATCGCCGAAGAAGACTTCCTGCTCCTTCATATCGCGCAGGGTCTTGATGCCGGTCTCAGGATCCTTGTCGTAGATCTTGAGGCGGATGGTGACCTTGAGCGGCGCGGAGTAGGTCATGCCGCGCTCTTCGCACTCGGCCTGGTCATACTTCAGCTGGAGGCCGACAGGGTCGCCGCACTTATTACAGAAGTCGGGGGTGTTCTTGTTGTAGGTACCGCAGAAATTGCAAAGCACATCGCCGGGATGGAACGGGTCAGTGATGACCATGTGGCCACAGTTCACGCAGGCGGTACGCAGGTGGTTGAGCCCCTTGAGGTGGCCGCACTTGCACTCCCAGTTGCCGATGGCATAGTCCACGAACTCGAGTTCGGAGACGTTGCGGAAATCGGTGATAGGAAATACCGAGGTGAAGACAGACTGCAGACCATTGTCCTCGCGCTCCTGGGGGAGCTTGTCCATCTGCAGGAAGCGCTCATAGGAACGGCGCTGCACCTCAATGAGGTTGGGAATCTGGATGGAGGTCGGGATCTTGGAAAAATCAAGGCGACTGCGAATAGCGCGCTTCTCGGACATTTAGATGCTCCTCAAACTTGTCTCTGCCGGTCGAGGGCTCCACTTATGGCGAATGTGGAGTTGGAAGCCGGCGGCTTCCGGTATTTTTTTTGCGCCTATCGAATCTGCAAGCCCCGCCTCGACAGGACCCGCACTCAAGCGCGAGAAGAAACGGCAGCCGAATAAAATGTCGGCTACATAAAAAGAACTGTGCTAACGTTCAGGGCGAGAGGTAGTGCGGAGAGGGCGCGCAGACGGGAATACGCTCGCAGGGACAGGTGTGCCCTCGAGCGCGACAACCGTATTGTGCACTGATTCTCTGTGGATATCTGTAATGTCCGCCGCCCTTTGAGGCTCGCCCAGCCTCAAGGATGTATGCCGCGCGTGGAGATTTCTCGCTGTATCATGCCCGCTGCACAGCATGAAGAGCGTCCGGCCAGAGGTAGACCGGAATACGTTCCCGATTGTGCCAAGTAAGGAGATCGCCAGCGGGTTTAGCTGAAGCCGCGCGGAAGCGGTACTCCCATCTCTTCAAGAGTACCGCGTCCGGCGGCTTTCAGGCAAATCGAACCGGAGAGCCTGGAACCTTTAAAACCACAAGTCAGAGAAACTAAAGGCTTTTGGTCTAAAAGGAATCCTAAAGACAAAACTAAAAGCTTTTTGTCTAAATCTCAAAGACAAAACTAAAAGCTTTTTGTCTAAAAGATTTTTACTTGATCTCGACAGTTGCCACGCCTTCAAACTTCTTGGCGATGGCGGCTGCGTCTTCCTTGGAGATGTTCTCCTTCAGGGCCTTCGGTGCGCCGTCGACCAGGTCCTTGGCTTCTTTGAGGCCCAGGGCGGTGACTTCGCGAACAGCCTTGATGGTGTTGATCTTGTTCGCGCCGGCATCCTTGAGGACGACGGTGAACTCAGTCTTCTCTTCGGCTGCGGGCGCTGCTGCGCCGCCGCCGGCTGCCGGGGCTGCTGCAACTGCTGCCGCCGCGGAGACGCCGAGGCGCTCCTCAAGCTTCTTCACCAGCTCAGATGCTTCGAGCAGGCTGAGGCTAACGATCTGATCTTCCAACTGTTGAATGTCTGCCATGATGTTCTCTCCGTTTTAATTCTGTGCTGCAAAATTTTGTTATTACTGTTGCATGCCGAAGCGGTGGTGCATCGCTCCGGTTGGCGCTCATCCAGGTTTCCGCTGCGCCCAGACTGGCGCACCCGCAAGAGAGCCGAATGTGTTTGCGGCGAAGGCTTAGCCTTCTGCCGGAGTGTCAGCTCCCGGTACTGCAACTTCGGGCTCTGCCGGTGAAGCTGCTTCAGCACCCGGCACGACAACCTCGACCGCAGGAGCAATAGCTTCCGCGGCGGGTGCGGCGGCGGCGGGGCCAGCAAACTTGCCCTTTTCGACGCCCTGATTGATGACAACCGCGAGATCCCGGCCGGTCGCGTTGATGACCGTGGCGAGACGCTGTGCGGGCGACTGGATGAGGAAGAGGAGCTTCGAGAAGAGCTCTTCCTTGCCAGGCAGAAGCGCGAGCTGCTTGATCTCTTCGACGGTGATGACGCGACCATCTACGATACCGAGCTTGAAGGTGAACTCAGCGTTTGCGCCGACCCAGGTGGAAACAGCCTTGGCGAGCGCGACGGGATCGCCCGAGGTGTAAGCCACCGAGGAGACGCCCTTCAGACCCTTGAGAGCCGCTTCAATCTTGCTGCCTTCGGCTGCGCGTGCGGCGAGCTTATTCTTGAGCACGCGGTAGCGGCCACCGGCGGAGCGGACGACCTTGCGCAGCTCAAAATCCTGCGCGACGGTAAGCTTGGCGAATGTGCCGATGATGGCCGAGGTTGAGCTTTCGAGCTCACCGGCCAGGGCCTTCACCTTTGCGATTTTTACTGCCCTTGTCAATGCCATAACAACCAGCCTTTAGCTGCTAGCCTTTAGCTGCTAGCTTGTTTTCGTTGCGCGAAGATTGCTCGCGCTGATTCTAAAAATTCACCCTAGAACAGCAGAAGCTAGAAGCTAAAAGCTAGTAGCTCAAGGCTGCTCTTACGCGCGGCCTGCGGCTTCAGCGACGGCGCCATCCAGCAGAACGCCGGGACCCATCGTGGAGCTGAGGTAGATCGCCTTGATGTACTTGCCCTTGGCTGCGGACGGCTTCGCCTTCACCAGTGCGGTGATGACGGTGGTCGCGTTGTCAACGAGCTTCTTCGCGTCAAACGAAAGCTTGCCCACGGGAACATGAACCAGCGCGGTCTTATCCGTACGGAACTCGACCTTACCAGCCTTGATCTCCTTGACGGCAGCGGCGACATCCGTGGCCACAGTGCCCGTCTTGGGATTGGGCATCAGACCCTTGGGGCCGAGCACCTTGCCGAGGCGGCCGACGGACTTCATCATGTCAGGCGTGGCAATGAGGGCGTCGAATGCGGTCCAGCCCTCTTTCTGAATCTTCTCAACCAGCTCGTCGCCACCGAAGAACTCAGCGCCGGCAGCTTCGGCTTCCTTGATCTTGTCGCCGGAAGCGATGACTGCGACGATCTTGGTCTTGCCAAGGCCGTGAGGCAGCACAACGGTTCCGCGGACCATCTGGTCAGCGTGACGCGGGTCAACACCCAGGCGCATGGTCAGATCGACGGTCTCGTCGAACTTGGCAAACTTCGCCTTCTGCAGGAGGGGAACCGCATCGGAAAGGGCATAAGGACGGGGCTCGACGAGCGCGCGCGCCTTCGTAATATTCTTGGATGATTTCTTGGCCATGTTTCCTCATCTACCACCCCGCGAGCTTTGTTCCGCAAGGGCGTGGTCATCGATGCCCCACCAGACGGTGGAGACACTCTTATGAGTATGGGGGAAGATTTGGGCGGAGTCAAGGAATTTGGGGGATTTTAGCCTGGATTTTTGGGAAAATCAGGGTTTTAGGGCGGCTGGAGTGAGTTTACCGATGCGGCCTTTGGGGCCGACGACGTAGGGAAGCGAGAGGGCGTTCCAGTTTTTGTCGGCGTCGGGGGCGTCGGTGGAGGTGGGTTTCAGGGCGCGCCAGTTGCGGCCATCGTCAGTGGAGATGTCGGTGCCGTTGGGGCCGACAGTGATCCAAGTTTTGGAGTTTGAATCATAGGCTACGGCACTGCGGTAGCCATGAGGTGGGGTCTTCGTTGATGACCAAGTCTGACCACCATCCAACGTAAAGGCGGAAGTTTTTACATTCGACGCAGGCTTTTGAAAATCTCCGCCTACAGCAACTCCAACAAGATCGTTCCGAAAGGAGAATGAGAAGATTCCAGCCGAAGCACTTCCCTGTTCCATCGGGACGGAAATCTTTTTGCGTTCTTCCAGACAGGGTTCGCATGCTGTATGTTCATCACGAATGAATGACATATATACATGCGCTGCAGTGCCCGAGGCCCAGCGCAACGAGTATTTCCATTTAGGGTCAATTTGCGACGACGACACTACTTGCAATATTGAATTGCTAGCTGCAAACGATGACTCCCCCTTTTCTGTCGAAGTATGATCCGTTCCGTAATATAGCTCCGCTTCCGGATCCTCGCCTTCGTGCCACTCCCACAACTGAACTTTCTGCTGAACAGAATCGCCGAGGATCAAGATATCTTCTTCTCGATTCTCGACGTTCTGGCCGATCTCATTGGCAGCTTGAATTGAGTCGAAAAATCCATCTTTGTCGGGGTTGGTGAAGACTAGTTTCCAGGTGGCGCAGCCGTCGGTGGTTTTGTAGAGGCGGGACTGGTCGCCGGGGCCACTGGACATGACGATAGCGGTATTCGCGTCGAAGGCCTGGATGCCGCGAAAGTCGAGCTTCTCCGCGCCGGGCGGGATGGTGCAGGTCTGCCAGACGTATCCGCCGTCTTCCGTGCGCAGGACGGTGCCATGGGTGCCGCTGGCCCAGGCGACGCCGTTGCCGACGTTGTGGATGCCGCGCAGGTCGGCGGTGGTGTTGGAGCGCTGCATGGTCCATTGGGCTTGGGCGGGAATGGTAAGAGCGAGCGCGAAGATGAGCAGGGGGCGCATGGGGAGAAGTGTAATGCAAAAGCGGCCGGCGCAGGCGTGACAATTCGGGCGGTGCGCGTCGCGCGTCGTCGCTGCGCGACGATTCCCACCTTAGCGACGATGAAGCTGTCGCGAAGATGGGGCACCCGGATTTGTAGCTGGGTTAAAACGAAAATGCCCGCGATCGACGCGGACATTTCTGTTGGTACGAATGCGGTGCGAGCTTAGGCGGTGACTTCGATGCCCATGGAGCGGGCGGTGCCTTTGATGCTCTTGATGGCGGTCTCAACCGTGGTGGCGTTGAGGTCAGGCATCTTCAGGGTCGCGATCTCACGGACCTGCTTCTCCGTGACCTTGCCGACCTTGTCCTTGAGCGGGTTGCCGGCGCCCTTGGCGATACCGGCGGCCTTCTTCAGCAGGACGGCCGCGGGGGGCGTCTTGGTAATGAAGGAGAAGGTGCGATCCGCGTAGACGGTGATGACGACGGGGATGGTGAGGCCCTGCTGTTCCTTGTTAGAGGTGCGGGCGTTGAACTGCTTGCAGAACTCCATGATGTTGACCTGGGCCTGACCGAGCGCGGGGCCGACTGGCGGCGCCGGAGTGGCCTTGCCGCCTTCAATCTGGAGCTTGACGTAACCTGTAATTTTCTTCGGTGCCATGGTGATTCCCTCTTCTCATTCGGCGGACATTGCCCGCGATTATTTTTAGTGCGGCGAGGTAGAAGGCTCGCCTTACAACGGGTGCAGGGGGTAGAAGCCACCTCTGTACCAAACTTTTCTGCCGGGGCTAAAGCCCTTTTGTTGCTGGACTCAATTCAGTGGGCTAAAGCCCACTGCTTAATCCGAAAACTTTGCCCTCAGGGGCTAAAGCCCGTGAGTTTTACTGGTGTTGCGGACGGGCTGAAGCCCGTCCCTTTCAAAACTTCCTGCGCCATGCGAGAAAAGCAGATGCTTCGCTGCGCTCAGAATGACAATTCATAAACCATTGCAACGAAGAAGCAGGCTCCTCCGCTTCGCTGCGGAATGGCAAATTCCACCTTACTCCTCGACCTTATCGACCTTGGAGAACTCGAGCTCGACGGGGGTGGAGCGGCCAAAGATGGTAACCATGACCTTGAGAGTCTGGCGATCTTCGTTGACCTCGTCCACAATACCGTTGAAGTTTGCGAAAGGGCCTTCGTTGATGCGGACCGCTTCGTTCTTCTGGAACTTGACCTTGAGCTTGGGCTTGTCCTTGGAGACATCGGAGCGGAACATGAGCGAGCCGACTTCCTGCTCAGTGAGCGCGACCGGAGTGTCGCCGGTGCCGAGGAAGCCGGTGACGCGAGGCGTGTTCTTGATGATGTGCCAGAGGTCGTTGTCGAGATCCATCTCCACCAGGACGTAACCGGGGAGGAAGACGCGCTCGATGACGTACTTTTTGCCGTTGCGCAACTCAGTGACCGGCTCAGTGGGAATCATGATGCGGCCGATCTTCTGCTGCAGGCCATAGGCCTGGATGCGGCTCTCGAGAGACTCCTTGACCTTGCGTTCAAAGCCGGAGTAGGCGTGGATGATGTACCACTTGAAGCTCTCGTTGACGGGGGGCGCGAGCTGCTCGCCGGGGGCTTCGGGCGCGGCGGGTGCTGCCGTTTCCGTGGGCTCGGTCTCAGCGGCTGGTGCCGGAACTGTCTCGTCTGCTGCCATGTATGTATGCCTTCTTCAGCCCGCGAACGGGCAGGGAAAATCGTAAATTACGAAACTTAACGCGCGATCAACTTGCGCAACAGCGTTTCAATACCGGTGCCGATGACCTTGTCAACCAGCCAGAAGTAGGCGGCAAAGGCAAAGACGGTGATGATGACAACGCTGGTGGTGCTCTGCACTTCAATGCGCGAAGGAGTGACCACCTTGCGCATCTCGCTGCGAGTGTCTTTCAAAAAAGCGAGGAGACGCTGGGGAGCTGCCTTCCACTCGGGGACTTCTCCGCTTGCTGCTGCAATTGCCTTAGTCATCACTCGTATCCTTATGAACCGCTGTTTCTACTGCGACCGCTGAAGTGCTTTTACTTGAAACTGGCGGGGGAGCTCGGATTCGAACCGAGAAGTTCGGTTTTGGAGACCGACAGTTTAACCGTTGAGCTTACTCCCCCGCAGGAGCGAGTTGTCAGTTTTTAGTTCTCAGTTTTCAGGATCTTACCTGACAACTGAGAACTGACATCTGACAACTGCACTGTTACTTGGTTTCCTTGTGGTCCGTATGCTTGCGGCAACGGGGGCAGAATTTGGAGAACTCGAGGCGGCCAGTGGTCGTCTTCTTGTTCTTGGTGGTGGAGTAGTTCCGCTCTTTGCAGACTCCGCATTGGAGGGTGATGATTTCGCGCATGGTTATTACTCCTCAGTATGGCCAGCCACCTCGGCTGGCAAGCAGCGTGTTGTCTATAGGCGACACGCCGCGACGCAGGGCTTGATGGCCCCTGCTGCCAAAATCCTGATTGTTGTTACGGAGTCAGAGCGGTCAGGCCACGCCCTTACCCTTTCCATTATCCACGAAACCGGGCGTTTGGCCAAATGGAGCGGCCTAGCCGGGGTGCAAAAAGGGACGGGCCTAAACCCGTCCCCTTTGAATTAGGTAAAAAGCAGATCCTTCGCTAGGCTCAGGATGGCGGCAGCGGGCTCAGACGCCCGCTGCCGCCTACTTGAGGATCTCGGAGATGGTACCGGCGCCGACGGTGCGTCCGCCTTCGCGGATGGCGAAGCGCAAGCCCTTCTCCATCGCTACCGGTGTGCCCAGCGTGATCTCCAGCGTGACATTGTCGCCCGGCATCACCATTTCCGTGCCCTCCGGCAGCTTCGCCGATCCCGTCACGTCCGTCGTGCGGAAGTAGAACTGCGGACGGTAACCGTTGAAGAACGGCGTGTGACGGCCGCCTTCTTCCTTGCTCAACACGTAGATCTCGCCCTTGAACACCGTGTGCGGCGTGATCGATCCCGGCTTCGCCAGCACCATGCCGCGCTCCACGTCTTCCTTGGCGATACCGCGCAGCAGCAGGCCCGCGTTGTCGCCCGCCAGACCTTCGTCCAGCTGCTTCTTGAACATCTCAACGCCGGTGCAGACCGTCTTGCGCGTCTCGCGGAAACCAACGATCTCGCACTCTTCGCCTACCTTGATCTTGCCGCGCTCGATACGGCCCGTGACCACCGTGCCGCGGCCCGAGATCGAGAAGATGTCTTCGATCGGCATCAGGAACGGAAGGTCTACCGCGCGGTCAGGCTGCGGCACAGACTTGTCCACCGCATCCATCAGCTCGTCGATCTTCGCTTCCCACTGGGCTTCGCCATTCAGCGCGCCCAGAGCGGAACCGCGAATGACCGGAACGTCGTCGCCGGGGAAATCGTACTTCGACAGAAGCTCGCGTACTTCCATTTCCACCAGGTCAATCAGTTCGGTATCGTCCACCGCATCGCACTTGTTCAGGAACACCACGATGTACGGCACGCCAACCTGGCGCGCCAGCAGAACGTGCTCCTTGGTCTGCGGCATCGGACCGTCGGTCGCTGCAACCACCAGGATCGCGCCGTCCATCTGCGCCGCGCCGGTGATCATGTTCTTGATGTAGTCAGCATGGCCCGGGCAATCCACGTGCGCATAGTGACGGTTCTTCGTCTCATACTCCACGTGCGAGGTCGCGATCGTGATGCCGCGCTCGCGCTCTTCCGGCGCGTTGTCAATCGTGTCAAACGAACGGAACGTGTTGTTCGGGTTGTGCTTCGCCAACACCTTCGTGATCGCCGCCGTCAGCGTCGTCTTGCCGTGATCGATGTGCCCAATCGTTCCCACGTTCGCATGCGGCTTCGACCGGTCAAACTTTTCCTTCGCCATTGCTTTTCTCCTGTTTCGAGTTGCCGGGGGTACCGGCGGTTAGATGAAGTTGAAAAAATTCGCCTTAGTAAGGAGCGTAGAGCTTGAGATATTTCGCTCGCAGGTCGGGAGAGACCGTCTCCACGCTGGCGAGGTAGAACTCGCGAATCTGGCCCTGGTCGGCGTTGCCGAGCTGGTTGTAAACGGCGGTGACAGGGGCACCGAGGAGGCCCTGCTTCAGGATGCCTTCAAAGTCGCGGATGCGCAGGCCGGCGCGGTAGACGGACTTGAGGAAAGGCTGCACGGCACCGGAAGAAAAAGCATGCGCAATGGCGGCGTGAACCTCACCAAAGGACTTCTGATCTTCAATCGGAATGAGAACTTTTTCGTACATGGGGAGCGAAACCGTAACCCTCTAGATCGTTTTGGAGCGGGAGACGGGAATCGAACCCGCGACCAACAGCTTGGAAGGCTGTGACTCTACCACTGAGTTACTCCCGCCAGTTTGGCCAGTGACTCTACTTTGGGCTAAAGCCCAAAGCTACGGTTACTCCCGCACTGGCTGTTTGACTCTATCGTGGGCTAAAGCCCACGACTACCGTACTCCCGCACATCCGGTACAACTATTCCCGCAGGGGCTAAAGCCCCCATTGCGGCTGTGGCCCTGATGTACGGGCTAAAGCCCGTACCTTTCAAAAGCTCGCAGGGCAAAAATCACTCTGCGAAGCATGCAATACAAAATCTGGAGCTGATGATGGGGCTTGAACCCATGACCTCTCCCTTACCAAGGGAGTGCTCTACCACTGAGCTACATCAGCTTACTCTGATGGAGTGCTCTACGGTGGGCTAAAGCCCACAGCTACCGCTCCATCAGCTTACTTTGATGAAGTGCTCTACGGTGGGCTAAAGCCCACAGCTACCGCTCCATCAGCTTACTTACAAAACCCTGCGGCTAAGCCGCGTTGCTACTTTACTACTTCTAACGTTCAAGTGCGTTTTACTTCTTTTCGAGCCTTGCGCGCATGTTGGCCATCCAAATGCGAAATGCGAACAAAGCAAGAAACACTATGGGGATTGCGCGAACCGGAATGGCCATGTAACGGCCTGAGACTCCGGGAACATGCAATACCGCACTGGCATCCATCGTAAACCAAACCAGCAGCCCGATGACTGCGATGAGGGCGAGGGAAAGAAACATTCGCCGCCTGCTGGCTGCCGGAGATGTATTGGAACCTTCCACCGGCTTGCTCACGTAAACACCACCACAAAAAAATGGTGCACAGGGGAGGATTCGAACCTCCGTAACTCAAAGAGTGGCAGATTTACAGTCTGCTGCCATTAACCACTCGGCCACCTGTGCACATGCTGACCGCGGCACACAACCCATTGCTGCCCCGTTCAGGCCCTGGCTCGCACAACAAGCGGGACAAAATCGTAAGGGGTGGAGCAAGGAGGACTGCGTGCGGAGAACGGGCAGTACAACCAAAATTAAACTTTCGCACTGAAGGTTCTGGAGCTGGCGAAGGGACTTGAACCCCCGACCCTCTGATTACAAATCAGATGCTCTACCAGCTGAGCTACGCCAGCCCAAACAGCGACGCTTTGCACCTGATTCGCAGGGCCGGAGAGAGACACGGTTCCGCACCCGCAGGAATGAGACGCAGATGCAACTTTAGCACATGGGTTCGGGTGGGGCCAAGTCGGCGAGGCAGGAGTGGAGGATCAGGGAATCGCGTGATGAGGGCAGGAATTCAGGCACCGCGGATGTATTGGCATATCCCATGCATTGCAATGCATGGGATATGCCAGATTCGCGGTGGAAAAAGTCGAAGCGTCCACCGGACGCATCAACTAATCAACGAGCAGGCGCTGGTGCTGGTGCTATCGCTGCTGGTACGGGAGTGGATGGAGGAGCAACGGGCGGTGGACCGTCAGGCGGAGGAACATGCTGGCAGATATCCACGATCGACTTCTCAACGCTGGTCTGCCGGGTGGCATACAACATATCGCCATCCAGTTTGAAGATGGATGCACCATCAACCTTGGAAGCGGCAGAGAGGGCCAGACCAGCTAAGCCGCCCATGGCGAAGTAGGTGCTGCGCTTGCCTCCCTGGCGACGGAAGACGAGCACGTAGTCGGCGCGGTCGGGATTGTTCGAGACCATGACGAAGGCGGGGCAGCTCTTCTGCAGGTAGGTCTGAATTTCGACGGTACGGGGATCATCGCCAGACTGGGCATTGGTGACGCCGCCGCTGGAGGAACCGCCATGGACGCTGCTGTGAGCATTGACTGAATTGCCATTGGCCGAAACATTGCTGTGACCCGCGACGTAGCTGGAGGAACGGGCCATGCTGATGACTTCATTGATGGGATGATCGGTGACGTAGATGCGCACACGGCTATCGGTGGAGTGAAAGAGCGGTGGAGGAGGAGGCGGCGGGCCGGCGGGCGGCGGTGGAGCTGCAGCGGCAGCAGCTGCGGCGGCAATCGCTTCATTGCCGGCGGCTGCGCGTGGCGCGCCGCCACCGGGATTGATCATGGCGCGGATGATGGGGTCAGAGACTTTGGCTGCTTTGAGCGCCTTCAATCCTGGAAGAGTGGTATCAAAATCGGTGGCCGGAGCCGCATAGATCTTGTCGATGACCACCTCATCCGACAGGCTGAGACCGACCAGCTCAATCACGTCGGCATTGGTCATCTTCGCGACACTCTGCGCGGGAGGGGTTGGAGAGGACTGCGTTGCCTGTTGTGCGGACGCGGCGCTTCCGACTAGGAGCACACACGCCAGACCACCAGCGATAAAACACCTCATATAGGTTCGCCTCGTTATATCCAGTATTGGGGGAGTAGGCGAAATACTATGACATGCGTGGCCAATCAACAAGGCAAAAATGATTGATCACGATGGAAGGCTTATCCCTGGACCGTTTCAGAAAGTGGATATTTCAGGGCGAGGACGAAGAGGATGAAGAGAAGCAGCGCCTTGAGCGCGCCGGCGAGGCCCCAGCCGTGGAACCACAGCTCGGTGAGAGGAGAGACGAGGATGGCGAGAAGCATGAAAGCCGCAAGGAGAGCGCGGTGCGGCGCTTCCCTGCCATAGATGGCGATGAGGACGAGCATGGCCCACGGCAGGTAGAGGTGCATCAGCGTGTATTCAAACGAAACCGGCGGCAGCATAATGGCGGCGACGGTAAGGGAGAGCACCTGATTGGCGAGCGGGAGATGGCGGATGCGGATGAGCCACAGAATGGTGCCAGCGAGCGCAACGATGGCGACGTAGGCGAGGGTGAGATGGTTCATTCGCACGGCGTTGTGCAGGAAGCCGAAGTGGCCGAGAGCGGCGAGGGTAAGTTTGACGAGGCTGAAGAGCGAGTGGTCCAAGCCGCCTTCTGCCGATTGGTAGGCGACGATGTAGCCGCTACGGAAGGCGCCGAGGCCAGCGAGCATACCGCGCCAGGAGAGCGCAATATCGGGGCAGACGAGCCAGAGCGAGATCAGAAGAGTGGCTGCGGCAGCCGCTAATCCGGCGAAGAAAGCGCGGTAACGGCGGGCGGCGAGCAGAAGGCCGAGGAAGATAAGCGGGTAAATCTTCATGACCCCGGCAACGCCGAAACAAGCTGCGGCGAGACCGAAGCGGCGATGGAGAAAAGCGCAGAGACCGAGGGCGAGAAGAGCGAAGAGAAGAAATTCAAAGTTGCCCTGTTTGAGGCAGAACCAGACGGGCCACGCGAAGAGGACAGTAGTGGCGACGAAGGAGGCTGCCGGGAGCGGAGCGAGCCTGCTACGGATGAGGCTGCGGGCGAAGAGCAGGGCTGCAGCAGCAACGGTGAGCATAAGCGCGGCAGCATAAGCGGCGACGGCGTGGCTGCCGAAGCGGAAGACGAGATGGTAGGCGACGGCGAGCGGGGCCGGGTGCATGAAGATGGTGGGCTGCTGGAAGAAAGCGGCGGTATGGAAGAAGCGAAACTGCGCGGTGAAATCAAGCAGATCAGCGAAATTGCGGTGGGTGACGGGCACTCCGGCGGCGTGCGGGCCATAGTGATGGGCGCGGTTGAGACGGAGAATGAGGGCGAAAAACAGGGTAAGAAGCGCGTTAATCGCGGTGAAGACGTGGAGAGATTGGGGCAGTTGCGCGGGTTTGGTGGAGGAGTTCACGGGCTTGTGTGGATTCTAGCGCGCAGCTGATGACTGACCCACTCATTATGGACTCAGGCCGTAGTTTCAGTTTCTGGAAAAGGAAATTTCAGGGCCAGAATAAAAAGCAGTAGAAGCAGGACAGCTTTCATTTCGCCCCCCATGCCCCAGCCGTGGAACCAAAACTCTGTCAGCGGGGAAACCAGCACGGCGATAAAAACGTAGGCGACCAGGAGAGGGCGTCGCCCGGAAAATACTGCTTCCCTGCCCTGAATGGCGAGAAGAACGAGCATCACCCAGGGAATGTAGAGGTGCATCAGCGTGTATTCAAACGAGACCGGCGGCAGCATAATGGCGGCAACCGTGAGCGCGAGCACCTGATTGACGGGTGGGAGATGGCGGATGCGGATGATCCAGAGAGTTAGTCCACTGAGCGCGACAACAGCCAGGTAAGCGTAGGCCAGATGCCCCATTCGCGCGACGTTGTTCATCCAGTCCATATGCCCACTCGCCGCAAGCCCCAGTTTGACAAGGCCAAAGAGCGAGTGATCGAGGCCACACTGAGCTATCTGGTAGTGAGTCACATAGGCTGAGAAAAATGCGGCGAGGCCAGCCGTCATGCCATGCCAGGAAACGGCAATATCCGGACATTCAAGCCAGAGCGAGAGCAGAAGTATGCCAGCTGTAGTGGCTAATCCTAAAAAGAAGGCGCGGTAACGGCGCGCGGCGAGCAGAAGGCCAAGAAAAATGAGTGGATAGATCTTCATGGAGCCTGCAACCGCGAAGCAGAAGGCGGCGAGATAGGGGTTGCGATGCCAGAAGGCATAGACGCCCGCAGCGATGAATCCGAAGATGAGAAATTCGAAGTTGCCCTGCTTGAGGCAGAACCAGACGGGCCACGCGAAGAGGAGCGTAAGCAGCACGAATCTGACTGCAAGCGGAGGCTGGAGTCCGCGACGGATGAGAGTTCGAGCCAGAATCACGACCATAGCGGTAAAGAGCAGCAGTAAGGCTGCTACTAGGGCTGGAGCTGCATAACTTCCGAAGAAAAAGAAGAAACGGTAGGGGAGGGCTAGAGGAGCCGGGTACATCAGGATCGTGGACTGATGGAAGAATGCAGTGCTGTGGAAGAAGCGGAATTGCTCTGGGTAGTCGAGCAAATCAGGGAAGCTACCGCGAAAGATACCCGCTCCGGTGGCATGCGGGTCAGGTGCTCCGGCGGCATGCGAGACAGAGGTTCCAACAGCATGCGAGTGCTTTAGCTGGAGGTAGTTGTACCGCAGAACACCTGCAAAGAGCAGAATGAGCGCGAGGTTGATCGTAGTGAAAAGGAAGAGGCCGCGGGCGGGCTTGGAGGAAGAACTTAGCACTATGAGGATTGTAGACAGTCGATTGCCAGGCAGACAACAGGATTCAATTCAGAGTTGAAAGCCACAAACATCAAATACAGCGGAAGAATTGAGCGTGTGCAGAGCACGTAGCATTGAGGAATCTTTGGCCAGACCACCTCGGTGCCGCCCAGAATGACACGCTTGCAATTATTACGCATATCCCACAATGACAAACATATTCGCAATGGCGCGGGGATTCTGTTGATACCATCATCATGATGACGATTCGAGACGATGCGTAGACGAACACGATATTCGCTGTTGGGTGTGGCGGCGGTGCTGGCCGCGCTGGTGATTGCAGTAGTTCTGCGCAAGCATGCGCCGCCGGAGTGTGCGCGGCTGCTGCCGGAGTCTGACGCTATCGTCTACTTCAACCTGAAGCCGATCCGCGCGGTGACACACTTTGACCGCACCCTGGTGCAGCATAGCCCGGAGTTTCAGCGGTTCATCGATGCGACGGGGTTTGTGTTTGAACGCGACCTGGACCAGGCGGCGTTTGCTCTGCACCGCATGCCCAATCCGAATGGGCCGAATGGGCCGGTGGGGTTCTCAGAGGTATTCGAGGGACGCATCGACGGCAAGCGGCTGACGGCGTACCTGAACACCGTAGCGACATCGCGCGAAGTGTATGCCGGACACGAAATTTTCTCAATCCCGGTGGAGGGGCGGACATTGCGCGTGACCATGCTGGGGTATGACATGGTGGCCGCATCCAACACGCCGACGACGGAACAGATCCATTCCATCCTGGACCACTACCGCTCAGCGGCATCGCCGTTTTCAGGGTCTTCCCTGCTGGCCGCGCACTATAGCCGGATTCCACTGCTGAGCGTGGCATGGGGCATCGGCAAGGTGGGGCTGCCATTCAGCGAGAACGGCAAGCTGCAGATGCTGGGGCTGACGCTGCCTATCTCAGACGACACGACGTTTGTGGCTTCCATACGGTATTTGCAGTCACTGCACCTAAGGGTGGAGGAGATTGCAGCGAACGATGCGGCGGCAGCAGACAGTGCCGCGGCGCTGACCGCGCTGCTGAACCTGGTGAAGACGATCCAACAGGCTCAGCCTGCCAGCGCGCCGGGAGACCAGGCGCTGGGCCAGATGATCAACAGCCTGAAGGTGGAGCAGGAACACAACCGCACAGTGCTGACCGGAACGGTTCCGCTGGAACTGATGAAGAAGGTCGCGGGATCGCCCGATGCGACGGAGCCGGTAACGCAGTAGGTGCTACGCGCACGGCGAGGCGCTCGCTTTGCGAGCAAAAGCAAATCCCTTCGCTTCGCTGCGGGATAACCAATCAAACAAGAACGATCGCCGCTTTGCGACGATGAGGTGTGCGCGTCGCGCGTCGCCGCTGCGCGACGATATTCCACCCTTTGCGATGAAGCTGCACAAGGATGGGGCACCCGATTCTGGGGTGATTGAGGCGGTAACTAGAAGCCGGTGGGGTTGGCGGCTAGTTCGGCGGTGGTGACGCGCAGGTACTTGTGGGGATTGACCGGGGTGCCGTGGATCTGGACCTCGTAGTGCAGATGCGAGCCGGTGGAACGGCCGCTGCGGCCTACGTAGCCGATGACCTGGCCGCGGACGACGGATTGGCCGTTGGTGACGGTGAATCCGGACATGTGCGCGTAGAGGGTCTTGATGCCGTGGCCGTTATCGAGCAGAACTTCGCGGCCATAGCCGTTTTCCATGCCGGCAGTCTGGACGACGCCATCTGCCGAGGCGCGGATGGGCGTGCCGTAGGCGGCGGAGATATCGACACCCTTGTGGAAGGCACCTTCTCCGTTGAAGGGATCTTCACGTTCACCGAAGGAGCTGGTGATGGGGCCCTGTACCGGCCAAAGCGAGGGCGCGCCCGCGATATCCGCAAAGGATCCGGCCATGCTGACGCGGTTGACGCTGCTCAGGGCTACGGGCAGGCCAGTGGCGATACTGCGGGTGGTGGCACCGTCAAGCGCAGAGGTGCGCAGGGCGAGGAACTCATCCAGCGACTTGTTGTAGCTCTCAGTGGAGATGGCCCCGGTGGGGTCAGCGGCAACGCCGGCGGTGACTGCAGCGGCTGCCTTCTTCGAAGTGGGCGCGGTTACGCTGGCCAAGGTGCTCTTGCGCAGACCATAGAGCGAGGAGATTTCGCTGGCGAGGGCGCCAAGCGAGGCGGCCTGAACATCCTTTTCGCGGGCGACCTGCTCCAGCTGGGCATAGTCCTTGCGGGAGGCGTCGCGCTCCTGGCGGACCTGGTTGAAATGGGCGGTCTTAAGCAGCATGCGCGAGTAGGACCCGGCGAGACCGGAGACGGTGAACATGCCGATGATGGCAGCGGCTACAAAGACGTAGGCGTAGTGCATGGGGATGGGCAGCTTGCGAAGCGAACCGTCTTCATCACGGGACACGAAGACGATGTAAAAGCGCTTCTTCAATGTAGGCACATCCGGACCCCGGATTGGAACCTCTCCGAATGAGCTTTGCCAAATCGCATTTGCGAACAGGCATTGCCGGAGGGCTCTTGGGGATAGGTCTATTTTACCGTCCGGGGTAGTAAGGCGCAACCCAAAGAGGTCTTAAAAGTGCGTAAAATCGGCCAAACTGCATGGTGGGCGGAAAAATCCCGTATCCTGCTGAGTATGAAGGCGAGACGGCCCACAGAGCTGGAGATCATCGCGAAGATTCGGCGCGCGGCTGGACGTGGCGGCACGGTGCGCGGTATCCGGGTAGGAATTGGGGACGATTGCGCGGTTCTGCGGGTGCCGCGCGGGCACGAGGTGCTGGTGACGACGGACCTGTCGCTGGAAGGCAGACACTTCCGGCGGGAGTGGCATCCGGCACGGGCGGTGGGACACCGGGCGCTGGCGCGGGGACTGAGCGACCTGGCGGCGATGGGCGCGAAGCCGCTGGCGGCGTTCCTGAGCCTCGCGCTGCCGGGCGAACTGGCGGGGTCGGCGTGGCAGCGTGAGTTTATGGAGGGGTTGCTGGCGCTGGCGAAGGCGAGCGGCGTACGGCTGGCGGGCGGTGACACGGCGGAGTTTGCCGGTGGGGTAATCGCGGATATTGTGCTGACCGGAAGCGCTCCGGCGGGCACGGCGCTGCTGCGGAGCGGGGCGCGGGTTGGGGATGCAATCTACGTGACCGGCGGGCTGGGCGGGGCGGCTGCGGAGTTGTGTGCTGCGCGCACGGTGGATGGCTTCGCGTGGTTGCGAGGAAGCGGTGATGAGAACCGGGGGCATCCGGATTTGAATCTCCACCCACATTTGTATCCACAGCCGAGGCTGGCGGTGGGTGAGGCGCTGCGGCGGCGGGGGCTGGCGACGGCTTGCATTGACGTGAGCGATGGAATTTCGACGGACCTGGCGCATTTGTGTGCGGAATCAGGCTGCGGAGCGGTGATTGAGGCGGCTTCCCTGCCGGTGCATGCGCTGGCAGCTTCGCGGCGTGATGCCATGCAGCTCGCACTGCATGGCGGCGAGGATTATGAGCTGCTGTTTACGGCGCGAAAACCGATGCCACGGACAATTGCGGGGGTGAAGGTGACGCGGATCGGGACGGTGGTGAAGGGCCGTGGGGTGAAAATAGTAGTGGACGGGAAGACGCGGAAGCTGGAAGCAAAGGGGTGGGAACACTTTGCGCGATAAAAATTTGAGATTCTTCGCTGCGCTCAGAATGACAAACAATATAGGAGAGGTTTAAGTCCAATGGATGATGCGACACGATTGCTGCAGGCAACACTGACCGAGGCAAAGCAAGGGACGGCGATGCATTCCGGGCCGGTATTTGCGGCGCCGTTTCATGCGATAGGGGATGCTTCCGGCGTGGCGTATACGTATGCGCGGGCACACAATCCGACGTGGACGGAGCTGGAGCATGCCATCAGCGGGCTGGAGGGCGCAGGGCGCGAGGACGTGAAGACGCTGGTCTTCCCTTCCGGCATGGCGGCAATTGCGGCAGTGATGGGCGCGGTGCTGCGGCCGGGCGATGCGGCGGTGCTGCCTTCGAATGCGTACTACGTGGCGCGGCAACTAATGCAGAAATACTTCACCGAGATGGGAGTGGAGTTGCGCATGGCGCCGACGGCGAACAATGCGCAGGGAGCGCTGCTGGAGGGGGCGAAGCTGCTGTGGCTGGAGACGCCGAGCAATCCGACGATGGAGATTTGCGATATCGCGGCGCTGTGCAAGCAGGCGCATAAGGCGGGCGCGCTGGTGGCAGTGGACAATTCAACGCAGACGGCGCTGAGCCAGAAGCCGCTGCTGCTGGGTGCAGATTTCTCAGTGGCATCAGACGCGAAGTCGATGAGCGGGCACAGCGACATTTTGTATGGACATGTGGCGGTGAAAGACACGGCGCTGGCGGACAAATTGCAGGCGTGGCGGCGGCTGAGCGGGAGCATCCTGGGGCCGATGGAGGCGTGGCTGGCACTGCGTTCGCTGGCGACACTGCCGCTACGGCTGGAACGCAGTTCGCAGAATGCGATGAAGATCGCGGAGTTCATGCAGACGCGGAAGGATGTGACGGACGTACTGTATCCGGGGTTGAAGACGCATCCGGACCATGCGCTGGCGGTGAAACAGCAGAAGTATTTTGGCGCGGTGCTGAGCTTTACGCTGCGCGATGCGGAGACGGCGAACAAATTTCTGGCGAACGCGAAACTGATTACCGAGGCGACCAGCTTTGGCAGCGTGGTGACGACAGGCGAACGGCGGGCACGGTGGGGCGGCGACGTGATTGCACCGGGATTTGTGCGGCTGAGCGCGGGATGCGAGGCGGTGGAGGACCTGATCGCAGACATTGCACAGGCGCTAGAGTGCTGCGCGCACGGCGAATCCGCGCCAGGCGCGCAGAAATAGATTTCACCGTAGCGGAATGATGGATGCGTGGAGTCCGGAATTGGCAGAAGCAGAAGAGTTTGCGCGGAACTGGAATGTGGAAGTGCTGGCGAGGCCGCCGATGATTGCGCCAGCGCGGCAGTATGTGTATCCCGTGTATGTGCCGGGTGAGGAAGACGCCATGGCGCGGGGCGCGCTGCTGCTGATGGTGAAGCCGGCGCAGAGGCCGGCGTTTATGGCGACGTGCGCACGGGGATTTGCGAGCGAGGATGCGCCGACGGGCGTTTTCGCGTGCCCGAACCCGGATGTGATGTGCGCGGTGGCGGGGGGATATGCCTACATGGTGAACGTGACCCGGCCGGAGAGCTGCACGCAGATTCCCTTTCGGCCAGTGGTCGAGGTGAGGCCGCTGGTGGAGCAGGAGCTGATGCTGTTTGCCGGGTTTCACGCGCTGCTGGCATGGGGCGCGGAGGGTGAACGCTGGAGGACGGGCAAGCTGACGGACGAGGGCCTGCGGATTACGGGCGTGGAAGACGGCGCGGTGCACGGGTTCGGGTGGAAGATGATGACGGACAAGGAAGTGCCGTTCCGGGTGGACTTGAAGACGGGCGAGGTTGGCCGATAACGGCGGTGGCGATGCGATGTGTAGTGTGCGCGTCGCGCGTCGCCGCTGCGCGACGATCTCCCACCTTAGCGACGATGAAACTGCCGCGAAGATGGGGCACCCGATTCATGGGTTATGCGGAAGGCTGACGGCGGGGTACATTAGAACGATGGGAATTTCAACGCACATACTGGACACGGCAAAAGGACGGCCCGGCGCGGGCGTGAACGTCTCACTGGAACGCATGGACGGCGACTTCTGGGAAGAGGTGGCGACGGGAAAGACGGATGCCGACGGGCGCGCGATGCTGCTGCCCAAGGAGAGGCCGGCTGCGGCGGGCATCTACCGGATATCGTTTGATACCGCGAGCTACTACAAGAAGGAAAAGCTGAAGGGGCTGTACCCGATCGTGGAGATCGCCTTCACCGTAGCCAAGGGCCAGAAACATTACCATATCCCGCTGCTGCTCACGGCCAATGGGTACTCAACCTATCGCGGGACCTAGCCGAAAAAACAATTGAAACAGTGGTGACAGTGCGCAACACCGTCATCACTGTTAGTTTTTTAAGACCACTACCCAAATTACTCAATCAGGAAAGAGGATAGCGATGGCTGAAGTGACTGTAGAACTTGGGGCGAACCGGTATGGCAAGTCGCGGGTGCGGCTGATGAAGGTGACGCGGAAGAGCGACGGCACGCATGACCTGTATGAGTGGAACGTGCAGGTGCTGCTGCAGGGCGACTTTCTGACCGCGCACACCGAGGGCGACAACAGCAAGGTGCTGCCCACCGACACGATGAAGAACACGGTGTATTCGCGAGCCAAGGCCTCAAGCGCTACGTCAATGGAAGAGTATGCGAAGGAACTGATCGAGTTTCTGCATAGCCGCAATCCGCAGGTGAGCCATGCGGAGGTCACGATCCAGCAGTCGCTGTGGAAGCGGGTGGCGGTGGACGGCAAGCCGCATCCGACGACGTTTATGCATGGCAGCGCCGAGGTGCAGACGACGGTGGTGAGCCGGGCGAAGAAGGGGCCATGGAGCATGGTGAGCGGACTGGACGGGCTACAGGTGCTGAAGACGGCGAAGTCAGGATTTGCAGGTTACATCAAGGATGACCTGACGACGCTGCCGGAGACGACAGACCGTTTGTTTGGCACCGTCGTAAAGGCGGAGTGGACGTATAACCGCGATGCGATGGACTTCAATGCAGTGCGCGGAACGATTCGCGAGACGCTGCTGAAGTGCATTGCGGAGCATGATTCGTTGAGCGTGCAGCAAACGCTGTACCAGATGGGCACAGACATTATTGCGGCGACGCCGGAGGTAGACGAGATATTGTTCACGCTGCCGAACAAACATTGCCTGCTGGTGGATCTGAAGAAGTTTGGGCAGGAGAATGCGAACGAGATCTTTGTGCCGACGGATGAGCCGCATGGGACGATCATTGCGGTGGTGAAGAGAAAGGCCCGGGGCTAAAGCCCCTCGTTCGAGGTCCGCATTCAGCGGGCTAAAGCCCGCTGCTTAATCCGGTGCGATGGGCTGAAGCCCATCGCATGAGGTGAATAAAATCGCATGAGGTGAATGGAATCGCATGAGGTGAATAGAATCGCATGAGGTGAATGGAATCGCATGAGGTGAATAGAATCGCATGAGGTGAATGGAATCGCATGAGGTGAATGGAATCGCATGAGGTGAATGGAATCGCATGAGGTGAATGGAATCGCATGGTGTGAATGGAATCGCATGAGGTGAATGGAATCGCATGGTGTGAATGGAATCGCATGAGGTGAATGGAATCGCATGGTGTGAATGGAATCGCATGGTGTGAATCAATCTGTATGGCGGAACGCTTCGTGGAGTTGTACTGAAGAAGCGATGCGATGAATGAACAAGGCCGGTCGTCGCGTTGCGACGATGTCCCACTCATCACGATGAAGCCGTGATGAATGGAGCACCCGGTTTGGGTGGTTGTCCTGGAGCGGCGGATGTCGAAATGAGCATCGAGCCCGGGTCTCAGAAACGAGACCTGGGGTACCCGCTTCTGGGGTTGAGATAGGAAGTTGAGCATGGCAGAGGTGCAGACCGACATCACGGGAACGGCACGGGCGACACGGGTGATTGCGCGATGCCGCGAGCTTGCCCTGTGTACGGAAACGCCAGGCGAGACGACGCGGATGTTTCTGTGCGAGGCGATGCGCGAGTGCCATAGCCATGTGCGCGGATGGATGGAAGCCGCGGGCATGAGCGTGAGCGTGGACCATGCAGGCAATATCCGCGGGGTGTGGGCGGCGGAGGAGGCGGAGGCGCCGCGGTTGCTGATTGCATCGCACCTGGATACGGTGCCGAACGCGGGCGCATTTGACGGCGTGCTGGGCGTGATGATGGGCATTGCGCTGGTGGAAGAGCTGGGCGGGCAGCGGCTGCCGTTTGCGATTGAGGTGATTGGATTCTCAGAGGAAGAGGGTACGCGGTTCGGCGTGCCGTTCCTGGGGAGCCGGGCGCTGGTGGGCGGGCTGGACGATGCTCTGCTGGCACGGACGGACGAGCATGGCTGCAGCGTGGGTGAGGCGATTACGACTTTCGGGTTGAACACCAGCCGGATTGCAGAAGCGGCGCTGACGGAAAAGCCGCTGGGATACTTCGAGATTCACATTGAGCAGGGGCCGGTGCTGGAGGCGGAAGAACAGCCGCTGGGCGTGGTGGAGAGCATTGCGGGACAGACGCGGATGGAGTTCGCGTTCTACGGTGAAGCGAACCATGCGGGCACGACACCGATGTATCTGCGCAAGGATGCGCTGCTGGCCGCAGCGGAGTGGATGCTGGCGGTGGAAGCCTACGCGCGCGGGGTGCAGGGGCTGGTGGCTACGACGGGACGGGTAACGGCTGAGCCGGGCGCGGTGAACGTGGTGGCGGGCGAAGCAAGGGTGACGCTGGATGTACGGCACGCGACGGACGCTATTCGCAACGAGGCAGTAGACGCGGTGACGGTGACGGCGCAGAAGGTAGCGGGCGAACGCGGGGTGCGCGCGGTGTGGGAGAAGAAGTCAGAGCAGGCGGCGGTGCCGATGGATGGACGGCTGACGACGATGCTGGAGATGGGCGTGATGGCGGCAGGGATTCCGGTGCGATTGATGGTGAGCGGAGCGGGCCATGATGCGATGATGGTGGCGACGCGAATGCCGGCGGCGATGCTGTTTCTAAGGTCACCGGGCGGGCTGAGCCACCATCCGGAGGAGAGTGTGCTTCCGGGCGATGTGGAGAAAGCATTGGCGGCTGGCGTAGAGTTCTTGAATGTTCTGGCAGAAAGCCAGGGAGGAAAGTGAACGTGCAGAATTTTGGAGAGACACGCAGTGCACACGAGCGCGACCATCTGCTGCTGACGCCGGACAGTTTTGTGCGGGCGCCGCTGCCGGGGATGAAGAATGCGACGGCAATCGTCCACGTAGCGCCGGCGGTGGGCGCTGGGTTCACACAGTACACGGCGGAGATGGATGCCGGCGGCACACTGGGCACGGTGCCAGCGTTTACGCAGCGGTTTCTGTACGTGATTGAGGGCACGATACACCTGGAAGACGGCAATAAGACGACGCTGGCGCCGGGAGGATATGCGTACCTGCCCGCAGGCATGCCGCACATGGTGACGGCAGCGAAGGCGAGCCGGGTGGCGGTGATCGAAAAGGTATACAAGACGCTGGGCGGAGCAGCGCCAGCGGAGATCGTGATCGGCAAAGAGCAGAACGTGGCGCCGGTGGCGCTCAACGGCGACGAGTGGCTGCAGGTGCGGGCGCTGCTGCCGGAGAATCCTGCGATTGATTTTGCGGTGAACACGATGGAGTATCAGCCGGGGGCAGGGCTGAGCCAGGTGGAGATCCACGTGATGGAGCACGGTCTGCTGATGCTGGATGGCGGCGGCGTGTACCGGCTGGGCGACAAGTGGTATCCGGTAGAGAAGGGCGATTTTATCTGGATGGCGCCGTACTGTCCGCAGTGGTTTTGCGCGGTGGGCAAGACACCGGCGCGATATTTGATTTACAAGGATTGGAACCGGCATCCGCTGGCGTGACAAAACTTAACGGTGATGACGGTGATAAGGCGGATGACGGGATTAAGGCAACGACAACGGCAGAAGCAGATCCCTCCGCTTACGCTACGGGATGACAAATCTGGGGTGGAGTGAGTTCTATGGCGGTTGAGACGAACAAGCGCATTGCGATTGATGAGGCGCGGCTGCTGAGCGAACTAAAGACGCTAAGCCGGATTACGGATTGCGAACAGGACCCGGCGAAGCCAGAGGACGTGGCGGTAACGCGCGTGGTGTTCAGCGAGAACGACACGAAGGCGCGGACATGGCTGAAGCAAACGGCGCTGGGCGCCGGGCTGCGCGTGCGCGAAGACGCAGTGGGCAATATTTTCTTCCGCCTGGAAGGCACAGATCCGGAGCTGCCGGTGGTGGGTACGGGGTCGCATACGGACGCGATTCCATTTGCCGGGATGTATGACGGCACGGTGGGCGTGCTGGGTGGGCTTGAAGCTCTGCGGGCGATCAAGCAGAGCGGGCTGAAACACCAGCGCTCCATCGAACTGCTGATGTTTACCTCAGAAGAGCCGACACGGTTCGGAATTGGGTGCATTGGCAGCAGGCTACTGGCGGGCACGATTGATGCGGAGAAGGCCGACACACTACAGGACAAAGGCGAAGCGACGATGGCGGAGCTGCGGCAGGCGGCAGGCTTCAAGGGCACGCTGGCGAGCGTGAAGCTGCCGGAGCGCTACTACAGCGCATTTGTGGAACTGCACATTGAGCAGGGGCCGCTGCTGGAACGCGAAGGAATTGAGCTGGGCATTGTGACGGACATTGCCGCGCCGGCGGGATACAAGTTTCTCATCGAGGGATTTGGCGGACATGCGGGCGCACTGCTGATGCCGGACCGCAAGGACGCGCTGTGCGCGGCGGCAGAGATCATCCTGAGCATTGAGAAGAATGCACTGGCGACTGGCAGCATCAACACGGTGGCGACGGTGGGTACGTGCGACGTGCATCCGGGGGCGGTGAACAGCGTGCCTTCGCGGGTGCTGCTGCAGGTGGACATCCGCGATACCGACCCGGCGCGGCGCGAAGGCGTGATGCAGAAGGTGCGGGCCGAGGTGGAGGATGTACGCAAGCGGCGCGGCGTGACCATCACGGAGACGAAGGTGAATGCAGACGAGCCGGCACAGTCTTCCGCGCATATTGTGGAGCTGGTGGAGAGCATATGCAAGGCGGAAGGCATCACATACAAGAAGATGGTGAGCCGGGCGTACCATGACTCGCTTTTCATGGCACGGATCGCTCCGGTTACGATGATCTTTATTCCCTGCCGCGGCGGGGTGAGCCACAGGCCAGATGAATATTCTGCGCCGGAGGCTATTACGAGAGGGACGCGGGTGCTGGCGGCTACGCTGGCGCAGCTCGCGTGCGAGTAAGCTTTCATAGATATGGCGATTGAATCCATCAATCCGGCAAATGGCGAGCTGCTCAGGAGTTTTGAACCGCTGAGCGATGAGGCGCTGCAGCAGAAGATTGCGGTGGCGGCGGCAGCAGCGAAAAGCTATCGCGAGACAGCACTGAATGACCGCGCGCTGTGGATGCGCAAGCTGGCAGTGCTGATTGAACAAGAGGCCGACGAACTGGCCGAGCTGATGACGAGCGAGATGGGCAAACCGCTGGCAGCGGCGCGGGTGGAGGCGCTGAAGTGCGCGACGGGTTGCCGCTACTACGCGGAGAATGCGGGAAAGATACTGGCACCGGAAGTGATACGGACCGAGGCGAGCCGCAGCTATGTGCGCTACGATCCGCTGGGCGTGGTGCTGGCAATCATGCCGTGGAACTATCCGTTCTGGCAGGTGCTGCGGTTTGCGGCACCGACGCTGATGGCGGGCAACGTAGGGCTGCTGAAGCATGCGTCAAACGTGCCGCAATGTGCATTGGCGATTGAAGCACTGATTCGGAGAGCGGGATTCCCGCGGGGAAGTTTTCAGACTCTGCTGATTGGCGCGCAACAGGTAGAGGCAGTGATTGCCGACAAGCGCGTGGCCGCGGTGACGGTGACAGGAAGCGAGCGCGCGGGGAAATCCGTTGCAGCGCAGGCGGGCTGGCTGCTGAAGAAGACCGTGATGGAGCTGGGGGGAAGCGATCCCTTCATCGTGATGCCGACGGCAGACCTGGAGGCCGCGGTGACGACGGCGGTGAAAGCGCGCAGCGTAAACACGGGGCAGAGTTGCATCGCGGGCAAGCGATTCCTGGTGGATGAGAGCGTGTACGACGCCTTTGAGAAGGCGTTTGTGGCGGGCATGCGCGCGCTGCAGGTGGGCGATCCGATGCTGGCGGAGAGTGATATGGGGCCGCTGGCGACACTGGCGATCCTGGAAGAGTTGCAGAACCAGGTGAAGGCGGCAGTGACGGCCGGGGGCAAGATACTGTGCGGCGGCGAACGCATCAAGGGCAAAGGAAACTTTTTCCAGCCAACGGTGATTGCAGGCGTGCCGCGCGGCGCGGCGATTGGGCGTGAGGAGTTCTTTGGACCAGTGGCACTGCTGTATCGCGTGAACGGCATTGACGACGCGATTGAACTGGCGAACGATACGCCATTCGGGCTGGGAGCATCGGCCTGGACGCGCGACCCGGCGGAGCAGCAGCGGTTTGTAGCGGAGCTGGAAGTGGGCTCAGTGTTTCTGAACGGCATGGTGACTTCGGATGCACGGCTGCCGTTCGGCGGGGTGAAGAGCTCAGGGTACGGACGCGAGCTGAGCGCGGCGGGCATGCGGGAGTTCATGAACGCGAAGACGGTGGTCATCGCGTAGCACGCGCGGACGGGGAAAGGCGCGCTTCGCGCGCAAAAACAAAGACAGAAGCAAATCCTTCGCTACGCTCAGGATGACAAGTAAACAAAAAGCGGCGCCTGGTGGCGCCGCCTTTTTTTATGCGGGGATGTGAATTAGAAGGTGAAGGAGGCCTGCAGCACGACGCGGCGGACAGCCGTATTGCTGGAGAAGATGTTGCCGGCGAGGCGGGTCTGCTGACCGTACTGCGGCGAGCTGAGAACGCCAATGGGGGTTGAGTAGTTCACCACGTTGAAGATGTTCATACCCTGAGCGCCAAAAGTGAGGTTGTACTTGTGGCCGGTGCTGGTGCCTCCACCGCCCATACCCATGCCACCACCACCGTGACCGCCGCCGTGGCCACCGCCACCGGGACCGCCACCGGGAGGAGGACCACCGGGACCAGCAGCCTGCTGGCTCTTCTTGCTCTGAGCGGCAGCGGCTCCCTTGGCAGTGAGCGGGCCGAAGCCGAAGGTCTTGGTGGCGCGGAGATTGAAGGTGAACTGCGCGGGGCCCTGAGCATAGTTGATGGGAATGCGGGCGGCGTTTGTCGCGGGCTGATTATTGAAGCAGCCGTACTTCTGTGTGAGACTGCCCATGCCGGAGCAACTGCCGAACGAAGGACGGTCGTTGAGGATGTTGTCACCATTCAGATCCTGTCCGACGGTAATGTTGAAGGGTTGGCCGCTGTTGACGATCATGAAGGGGCTGAGGGTGATGTACCAGGGGAGCTGGGCGCTGCCGCCGAAGAAGAGGCGCTGGCGAACGTCGAAGCCGGTACGGCCATAGTCTGCAAGAATGTTTCCGGGCTGCGAGGGGAAGGTGCCGGAGCCGGAGGTATCACCATTAGCGTGGCCGAGCACATAGAAGCCGAAGAGCGAAGTGCCCCAGGGGCCGCTGTAGCGGGACTGGAGGATGAGCTGGTTCTGCTTGAAGACACCTTCCGAGACGTACTGGTAATTGTTGTTGGTGCTGGCACCGGTGGCCCTGAGATTCTGCGAGAAGAACTGGTGCTTGCCGCGTGAGTTGAGGTATGTCGCGGTCATGGTCCAGCTCTTGGTCATCTGGTGTTCGAGCGAGGCGCTGGACTGGATGGTGTAAGGCGTGCGCAACGTGGATGCCTGGCTGTACTGTACCTGCGTGGCGGTACCGGGATAGGCGGTGAGGCAGCTGTTTACATCCTGGCAGGCAACGTTGGGGTTGGCGATGGTGAGCTGCTGCTCTGAGGAGGAGGAGCCGTTGTAACGCTGGGTGTTTTCCCAGGAGCCGAGACCGAAGCGATCGTAGAAGATGCCAAAGCCGCCACGCAGGACGAAGAGCGGCGCGCCGTTACGCGGGAGCAAGCCCCAGGCTGCAGCGATGCGCGGAGCGAAGTCATGATGGTCAGCAATGCGGTTCTGCGTCTCATAACGCAAGCCGGCGCTGAGGGTGAAGCTGGGGCGAATCTTCCAGTCATCTTCCACATAGAGGCCGAGATCAGCGAGCGAGGCGGAGAGGGCGGGGTTGCCGTAGGTGGCGTTGAACTGTGAAGGGCCGAAGCCGTAGGTGTACGCACCGGTACCGTACTGCTGGATGATGGCGTAGTTGCAGATGCCAGTTACGGAGTTGTTGAGTGCGGCAGTGCAACCGACGGTAGGCAGAAGCGCGGCACCGGCGGAGTTGACCGTGACCTGGCCGTAGGTGAAGGTGCCGGTGTGACCGGCGGTGGAGTTGTTGTCATCCTGATTGACGCGCAGGCGGCCGCCGAAGCGGATGAAGTGATTGGCGAGCGCAACCGAGGTGTAGCTCTGCACTTCCCAATGATTGGAAGTATCAGACTGTATGCCGGTACCAGCGCCAAAGTTCGTGAAGGCACCCTGAATGGAGGTGGTCAGCTGGGGATTCTGCGCGTTGGTGGAGCTGGCGTCGTGCTCATACTCAAAGCGGGTTTCGCTGATGACGTGGGCGCCAAATATCTGTGAGTCGCTGAGCTGAATCTCATTGTCAGTCTCAGTGCTGTTATATCCGGCGGTGGCGAGGGTGCCGCCGCCGACGCCACCATTGGTAGTGGTATTGTGCTCAAACTGGTAGCGCGCGGTGAGGGTATTGGTGGGCGTGATCTGAAGGTCGAGGCGCGGCGAGACTTCCACACGATTCTGCGGGAAGAAGACGGACTGAAAGAACGGCGTGGGTACGTTGCCCGCACCGAGAGTGGTGGTATCGACTACGTTGTTGTCCTGGATGATGCGGTAGTTCGAGCCGAGGCTGTAGGACGCCTTCTTGGACAGGGGGCCGGAGAGGCTCTCCTGGAAGAAGAAGGTGTGGTAGGGCGGCTGGTAGACACCACCGACGAGCGCGGCGGTGTTGAAGTTGTTGTCGCCGCCCTGGATGGTGAACTGGCCGTGAAGCTTGTCAGTACCGGGCTTGGTGAAGACCTCAATGCGGCCAAAGCCTACCCTGTCATACTGCGCGGAGAAGGGATTCTGGTTGATGCGAATCTCGCGGATAGACGACTTGGGCGGGAGCGTGCCGCCGGTGAAACCATCAATGTAGATCTGGCCGCCATTGGGGCCGGCAGCGGGGCCGGCGAGGGCGTTGAGCTCGTCAGAGAGTTCATCCGGATCGTCAGAGAGTGCGTCGAGATCCTTGCCGGTAAGGGTGAGTGTGCTGGCATTGGCATCAGACGCAACACTGAGCTGCTGGGTGTTATCTGCCGTGACGGTGACGGTGGCCGTGACCGCAGGCTGCAGATGCAGGGTGACGCGGGTAGCAGTGGCGGCGGTGATGACTACGCTGTCGCGGGTAAGGGGTGAGAAGCCGGCGACCTGGGTGTTGAGCGTGTAGGAACCGGGGGTAACGTTGGGGATAAGGTAGGTACCGTCTCCGGTAGACGTAGTGGTGAAGGTCTGTTCGCTGGTGGAAGAGAGAGTGATGGTGACGCCGGGGATGACGGCGTTGGTAGCATCGACCGCGCGGCCACGGAGTGCGCCGGTGGTGGCAGAGGTGCCGGGCGCGGGAGTGCCGGAGGCCGGGGGAGCAGCGCTTACAGCAGCGGAAGGCTTGGCAGCAGCCGCTGGCGCTGTCTGTGCGTTTACGGCGAGACCAGAACCCGCGATGAGTGCGAAGGCTGCGGTAAGAGCGAGGCTATTGCGAAAGAACATTGCTACTCCTGAGTAATGGCAAAGCTGTTGCTTACATGACGCTACGGTGTCGAGGGGTGTGGGTACTAAGGTGTGGCGCCGCCGCCCATGTCTGGCATGTCGCCCCCGCCTGCGCCCGCGCTGAAGGGTGAAAGTTGTATGACCTGGCCGCCCTTGGGGGTGGCCGAAAGAATCTGCTCTACGCCGCCGAGAACGGTGATGGCAGTGACGCTGGTGGCTGCTGCATCAGTGGAAGAAGCGACGAGCATGACTGCGTCGCCGGTGTGGAGATCAGCCAGAGTGATGGCAGGCATGCGTTGGATGATCGCAGCGAGATCGAGATTGGGATGCGGGCGCGGAGAGGTAGCGGTGGCATCAGCAGAAGCTGTAGCAGCGGGATGCGCGGCGCCGACGGTGGCACCTGCGCGGGCGGCGAAGAAGGCGGAGGCACGGGCATCAAGCTTGCGCAGGCTGGTGACGGATGTGGTGTGCACGAGGATGGTGCGCTTGGTGGTGAGGTCCTTCACCGTCAGAGTGCCAAGGGCGAAATCGACCGCGGTAATGGGACCAGCGACATTGAGGAAGGAGCCGGAGACGATCTCATCCGCGGTGATGGTGGCACCATCTTCACTGCGGCTGCCGCGAACACGGAGCTGGTCGCCGGGGCGGATCTGGGCGAGGACGCCGGGCTGGGCGCTTTCGAAGGCAACGGAATCTGGCGCGTAACGGCGCAGGATAGTGGTGCGCAGGAACTGGATGGTGACAGGCTTGCCGGCGCTGGTGATCTGTATGGTCTGGCTGGCGGGGTCAATGGATTTGACCAAGCCGCCGCTGCCACGGCGCTGCCAATCAGCCTGCTCCGAAGCATGAAGGTCAGCGATGGCGGCTTCCTTCATGAGGATGACGCGGATAGCGGTGAGGCTGGTGGGCACGTCGCCGACGGGGCCATTGACGAGGATGCGGTCGCCGACGGCTACATCCGAGAGGACGAAAGGCTTGGCGGCAGAAAGATCCTTGCTACCGGGAGGAACCTGCACCAAGCGGGCACCGTCTTTGACGTGCACGGTGTAGATTTCACCGGCATCGGTCTTGAGGGTGAGGTCGCTTCCGTTGATCGTCTGCACGGTGCCGCCAGCGTGGGCTACGGCAGGAGCAACTGCGGGAGTGGCCTGCGAGGCGAAGGCTGCAGGAGCGGCGGAGACGAGGAGGGCGCTGAGCAGAAGGCATCGCGCAGAGGTGAGAAACGGCATGAGAGATCCTTTTCTATACGGCCAGCCACGGTGATGAGGACACAATGGAAGTACGCCAACAACTGAAGTTACACACGGGGCCTATAGGGGAGACGGTGCAGAAGGGAAAAAGTTTCTAACTGACGATCTTTCCAAACCCGAAAAATGAGACAACAAGCGTGTTTGATATATCCTAATCGAATCCTCAAACGATGGATTGGATCGTTCCTATGGCACCTGAATTTCAGGAAAAAATCGTCGGCAAATCGGTTTTGCGCAAGGAAGGGCCGGATAAGGTGCTGGGCCGCTCGCGCTATATCGACGACATCACCATGCCGGAGATGTGGCACGGGGCGACGGTGCGGACGAAGATCGCCCACGGCAGCGTCAAGAGCATCACTTTCCCGAGCCATATCCCATGGGACGAGTTTGTAGTGGTGACGGCAGCGGATATCCCCTTTGAAAACCACATTGTGCATATCCTGAATGACCACCCATGCCTGGTAGACAAGGAGATTCGCCACCCGGAAGAGCCGGTAGTGCTGCTGGCACACCCGGACAAGCAGAGGCTGCGCGCGGCCGTGGACGCGGTGGAGATTGAATATGAGAAGCGACCCGGCGTCTTCACCATTGAAGAGAGCGAACGCATGGACCCCGTGATCTGGGGGACGGACAACACGTTCAAGAGCTACCTGATGGAGAAGGGCGACGTAGACACGGTATGGGCGGACGCTGCCTACATTGTGGAAGGAGAGTACCGCACCGGGGCGCAGGAGCAACTCTACATTGAGAACAACGGCGTGATCGCGGAGTTCAGCGAGACGGACGGCGTGACGGTGTGGGGGTCCATGCAGTGTCCGTACTATGTGCACAAGGCGATGATGTCACTGTTTCATCTGCCGGAAGAGAAGGTCCGCATTGTGCAGGTGGAGACGGGCGGAGCGTTTGGCGGCAAGGAAGATTATCCATCGGTGATTAGCGCGCATGCGGCTCTGTTGGCGCGGAAGGCAAAGCGGCCCATCAAGATGATGTATGACCGCATGGAAGACCTGGCGGCGACGACGAAGCGGCATCCTTCGCGGACACGGCACAAGACGGCAGTGGACAAAGACGGAAGGCTGCTGGGCGGTGAGATTGAGTTTGCGATTGACGGCGGAGCGTATTCGACGCTGAGCGCGGTGGTGCTTTCGCGCGGAACGATCCATGCGCCGGGGCCGTACTACTGGCCGGCGATACGGGTTAAGGCCAAGGCAATGGCAACAAATATTCCGCCGCATGGAGCATTTCGCGGATTCGGCGCGCCGCAAAGCATCTTCGCGCTGGAACGGCACATGGACCATATTGCGAAGGTGGTGGGAATTTCGCCTGAGGAGATGCGGCGGCGGAACTTCATCAAGACCGGGCAGACCACGGCGACTGGACAGGTGGTGCGCGACAAGATCGATATGAACGCGATCCTGGACCAGGCGCTGGCAGAATCGGATTATCACGCAAAACGCGAGCGGTTTGCGAAGGAGAACCCTGCGAGCACGGTGAAGCACGGCATGGGCTTTGCGTGTTTCTTCCACGGTGCGGGGTTCACGGGATCGGGCGAGCGGTACCTGGCATCTATCGTGGGGCTGGAAGCGACGGCGGAGGGCAAGCTGCGGGTGCTGGTATCGAGCACGGAGTTTGGCCAGGGGACGAACACGATTCTGAGCCAGATTGCGGCCGAGGCGCTACGGGTGGAGTACGACGACGTGATCGTGCACCAGCCGGATACCAGCAAGGTACCGAACAGCGGGCCGACTGTAGCCTCGCGCACGGCGATGGTGGTGGGCAAGCTGGTACATTCTGCCGCGCTGGGCATGATCAAGACGCTGACGGAGAGCGGGCTGCTGCGCGAGGGCTATTCGCGGGAAGAGTTTCTGGCAGCGTGCGCGGCGCATATGCAGAAGCATGGAGCGCTGAAGGTGCTGAGCCAATATGAAGCGCCGCCGAACATCTTCTGGGACGACCAGAAGTATCGCGGTGACGCGTATCCGGCATTTGCGTGGGCGGTGTACGTGGCGGAAGCGGCAGTGGACACGACGACCTACTTCAGCGAAGTGAAGAACTTCGTTGCAGTGCAGGAAGTGGGCCGCGTGCTGCACCCGGTGCTGGCCAAGGGACAGATTGAAGGCGGCGTGGCGCAGGGCATCGGGTATGCGATCTACGAGAAGGTAATCTGGAAAGACGGCGCGATGGCGAACAACCAGATGACGAACTACATCATGGCGACTTCGGCTGACGTGCCACCGATCAAGGTCTTCTTTGTGGAAGCACCGTTTGAACATGGAGCATACGGTGCCAAAGGCATTGGCGAACTGCCGATGGATGGGCCGGCACCGGCGATCCTGAACGCAATAGAAGAAGCGACGGGAATTGCATTCAATGAGTGCCCGCTGATGCCGGAGGATGTGTTTGAGGCGATGACGCACACGGCGCACACGGACGAACAACCGCTGGTGACAGAACCGGCGTTTACGGGAGTGGGGCCACGCTGATGGCAATTACGTTTACGGTGAACGGCGAAAAGCGAACGGTGGATGTTCCGCCGGTATCGCGGCTGCTGGACGTGCTGCGCGAAGAGCTGCACCTGACGGGCACAAAGGAAGGCTGCGGCGAGGGTGAGTGCGGATCGTGTTCCGTGATGATGAATGGCGAGTTGGTGAACAGCTGCCTGGTGCCGGTGCTGCAGGCCGACGGCGCGACTATCTGCACGATCGAGGGAATGTCAAAGAACGGCGAGATGCATCCCATCCAGAAGAAATTCCTGGAGTGTGGAGCGGCACAGTGCGGGATATGTACGCCGGGCATGGTGCTGGCGGCGCACCATCTGCTGGAGAAGACTCCGCAGCCGACGATGGAGCAGATACGCGAAGGGCTGGCGGGCAACCTGTGCCGATGTACGGGGTACCAGAGAATTTTTGAAGCAGTGGCGCAGTGCGCTACGGAGAATGCCGAACTGCTGGCCACGAGCGAGAGCAAATAGCCCATGCGATCGAATGTGACCGAATACGAGATGATTGCGCCAGCGACGCTGGAAGCTGTGCTGCAGACGATGGCGGCGGAGCCTGGCGAGTATCTGCCGGTGGCGGGCGGCACCGAGGTGATGGTGATGCTGGGCGTGGGTAAGCTGGCGGCGAGGAAGCTGTTGAGCCTGGGCGGGCTGAAAGAGTTGCGGTTCATTTGCGAGAGCGATGATGTGGTGACCATCGGCGCAGGGACGACGTTTACGGATATTCGCAAGAGCAAGGTGATTGCGGCGGAGTTTCCGCTGCTGGCGCAGGCGGCGGGCTGGACGGGCAGCATTGCGAACCAGAACCGCGCGACGCTGGGTGGCAATATTGTGAACGCGTCGCCGGCGGCGGACTCGCCCCCTGCGCTGCTGGCGTATGGCGCGACGCTGGAGATCGTGTCTGCCCGTGGAGTGCGGACACTTCCCTACTCTGAATTTCACAAAGGCTACAAGAAAACCGCGCTGGAGCCGGACGAACTGCTGCGCACGATCACGCTGCCGAGAAAGTTTGCAGGGTGGTTTCAGCGTTCGCGGAAGGTAGGAACGCGGAATGCGCAAGCTATCTCGAAGGTGGCGATGGCATTCGTCGCGAAGAAAGATGGCGGCGTGGTGACGGAGATTGCGATTGGCGGCGCGAGCCTGCGGGAGATGCCGATTCGCTGCACGGCGGCGGAAGATGCAGTGCGCGGCAAAACGCTGGATGCAGCAGTGATTGCGGCGGCACGCGCAGCGATGACGGGCGAGATTGTTCCGATTGACGATATCCGGTCGACGGGCAAGTACCGGGTACAGGTGATCGGAAATATCCTTGAGGAATTTCTGAAGGAACTGGCGCAGAGCTAGAAGCCGAATACCTCAGGGGCTAAAGCCCCATTTCATTTGTGCCGATAGTGTGCGGGCTAAAGCCCGCACATACCCAAATGCAGAAGCAGATTCTTCGCTGCACTCAGAATGACAAACCTTGTGGGCTAGAAGCCGAGGCTACGGACGACTTCTCGGATACGGTCTGCGCTGACGCGGAGGCCATGCTCTTCATCCACGTTCATGGGCACAGGGAGCGTGCCCTCTACACCGTTGCGATTGACGAGACAGGGTACGGAGAGGCAGACGTCACTGAGGCCGCGATAATCCTGCAGCAGCGAGCTAACGGGCAGCACGCGGTTCTCATTGTGCAGGATGCATTCGAGGATGTTGCAGACGGCGAGGCCGACAGCGTAGTTGGTGGCACCCTTACCCTGGATGACCTGGTAGGCAGCCTGCTGCACACTCTTGAAGATGGCGCGGCGATCCTCTTCAGCAAGTGAGCCGTGACCGGGGACGTGCCACTGGTTCAAGGGAACGGCACCGATACTGGCACTGGACCAGAGCGGGATTTCACTGTCGCCATGCTCACCGACAATGTAGGAGTGCACATTCTGCACAGCCACGTTGCAGCGGCGGCCAATAAGGAAACGAAAACGGGAACTATCGAGCACCGTACCGCTGCCAAAGACACGGGCGGGCGGCAGACCACTGAGCTTCTGCGCGACGTAGGTCATGACGTCAACAGGATTGGTGACGAGAAGAAGAATTGCATTGGGCGCGACGCGCAGAATATCCGGAATGATCTTGCGGAGAATGGCGGTGTTGGCCTCAGCGAGGTCAATGCGGGTCTGACCGGGCTTCTGCTTGGCACCAGCGGTCATGACGATGACGTCAGAGCCGGCGAGGACGTTCACATCATCAGAACCGATGACGACAGCAGGCGGCACGAATTGCAGGCCGTGATTGAGGTCGAGAGCTTCAGCATTAACCTTCTCTTTGCCGATGTCAAAGAGGCTGATCTGGCGGCTGACTCCACGGATGAGACAGGCGTAGGCGATGGTGGCGCCGACGCTACCGGCACCGATGATGCCAATCTTGGTAGTTGGTTCGTAGGACATTTTCAGGGAAAGCTCCTCATGGAAGGTGCCAGTGCAGAGTAGCACGGGGAAAAATCAGGCAGGCCAGAGCTGATGGATAGCGGCGAGGGATTCGGGGGTGTCGAGGTCGAGTTCGCCGTGCTCAAGAGGGACGGTGTGCACCTCTGCGGCATGGACGCGCAGGAGTTGGCGGGCACCGGTATCGCCGGTGAGGGCGAGAAGTTCGGGAAAATACTGCCGTGGGAAGATAGCGGGGACGCCGACGCGATCTGCATAGGTAGAAGCAGCGAGGCGGGGCGGCTCTTCGTCTGCGAGAAGCTGCAACTGAACCAAATGGAATGGGGTGACGGCAGGCTGATCGCAGGCGAGCAGGATGATGGCATCAGGCGACGGCGTGTGAGCGAGCGCGGCGCGAAGGCCGGCGTGGATGGAGGTGGCCATGCCCTGCTGCCAGTCAGGATTCTCCACCAGTTCACACCGGGTTACCTGCAGATGTTGACGGAGCATATCTGCGCCGGAGCCGAGGACGACGAATACATCGTCAATACCGGCTTCAAAAGCGACGCGAACGGAGCGCGCGAGCAGAGATTCATGGTCAATGGTGACCAGTTGCTTGGGCTGGCCGAGGCGGGTGGAGGCCCCGGCAGCAAGGATGACAGCGGCGGTGTGCATCACTTCCCTTTCGAAGGATCAATCGCAGCGGCAAAAGGGGAATCCATGGAACAGACCAGCAGTGGCGAGGAAGTACGGACAGCGCTCTCAAGGTGCTGCCACATTTCAGCGGCGGTGATGCGGCGCGGGAGAGCGTTGTGACCGGCGCAGTGAGCGTGGGCCTCCGCGAGGATGGCGAGGGCTATGGACTCCGGCGCGTCTCCGCCAAGATCAAGGCCGACGGGCGCGTGCAGCAGGGCGGCGCACTCTTCCATGCTGCTGCCAATGGCGGCGGCGACTTCGCTGACGAGGATGCTGGTGCGATGGCGCGCGCCAAGTACGGCGAGATAGCGCGGTGCAATGGCGAGCAACGGCGCGAGCAGGGCGCGGTCCTGCGCGTAGCTGTGGGTCATGAGAACGACAGCATCGCTCCTGGCAATGTGGACGGGCGCGATGCTGAGGTCATCGGCGAGCAGAAGAACGCTGTCAGCCGTGGGAAAGCGCACGGGTTGGGCGAACTGGGCGCGGCCATCTGCCACGGTAATGCTCCAGCCGATCTGGGAAGCGAGCGCGGCGAGCGGCTGCGCATCGTCGCCTGCGCCAAAGATGACGAGACGCTGCGGGGGGAGGATATGCTCAACATAGACTTCACGGCCGACGGGGGAAGCTGGGGATGAAGTATGGGTATAGAGATCCTTCGCTGCGCTCAGGATGCTAATCGTTTTCTGAGAGAGCGAGGCGCTGGCGAAGAGGACTTTGCCGCCGGACGAGAGGATGATGCGCTGCAGGGGCTGGCCGTCAGAGGGCAGAAGGGTGATGGCGGTGCTGGAGTGGCCGGTGAGCGAAGACTGCAGGGCGGCGAAGAGGGCGGCACATTCGGGGGTGCCGGCGGGCTCAAGCAGGATGTCAATCTGGCCGCCGCAACCGAGGCCGAAGGGTATCTCGGCTGTGTCATCAAAGAGCGTGGAGTAGCGGTGCATGGCGGCGCCGCCGCGGGTCATCCAGAAAGCTTTGCGCGCGACCTCGGCTTCGAGGCAGCCACCGCTGATGGTTCCGGCGTGGCGGCCATCCTCAAAAAGGAGGACGTGGGCGCCGGGGCGACGGTAAGAGGAGCCAGAGGTGCCGGTGAGCGTGACCAGAACGGCAGGCTGCTGCGCCCGCTGTTGCCAAAGGTTCACGAGATTGCGGCGTTCCATCATAAGAAGGGCATAAATATTGCGCTTTTAAGATGATGGGCGCGGTGGATTGGGTCCGTCAAGCGGATTGAGGAGGGCGCTACTGTTATGATTCTGCATACGACATAAATCTAGCTTCTAGTGCACATAACCAAGATGCAAGGCCCGAAGCGCAGCATAGTGCAGTTTTATACACAAACTGCATAACTGTTCGAGCGTGCTATCGGACTGTGGAGCAAACGCACATGGATTTTGAGCAACTCAAGACTTTCCTCGAAGTATGGCGGCAGAAGAGCTTTTCGCGCGCCGCAGAGAAACTGTTAATCACGCAGCCTGCAGTTTCCGCGCAGATCCGTTCCCTGGAAAAAGAGATGGGTGCGGCGCTGTTTGACCGCAAGGGCGGCAAGGTGACGTTCACGGCAGCGGGGCGCGTGTTCGAACCGTTTGCCGAGCACTCGGTGGAGACACAGCGGCACATCATGATGACGATCGCAGAGCTGCAGCGTTCACCGCGCGGCGAGATCTCCATCAGCGCGAACGAGTCGACCAGCCTGTACGTGCTGCCAAACGTATTCGCCGAATTCAAAAAGCAGTACACCAAAGTTTCGCTGACCATTGTGCGCTCTGACAAGAGCAGGACGATGGAGGCGCTCATCAATCGCGAGGTGGACTTCGGCGTGGTGTCATTGCCGATCAAGGACCAGCGGTTCAAGGTGGAACTCATCAACAAAGACGAGATTGTGCTGGTGGTTCCGGCAGGGCATGCACTTTGTAAATCCTCCAAGGTAACCCTGGAACAACTGGCGCGCTACCCGTTGCTGCTGCCCAAAGCAGGGCGGCAGCGCGAGCTGCTGGATAACATCTTCCGCATGCATGACTATCATCCACGGACAGTAATGGAAGTAGAGTCAAGCGAGCTGCTGAAGCGATTTATTGTTGCCGGACTGGGTATGGGTTTTCTGCCGCGGACAACGGTGCTGGAAGATGCCAAGGCGGGTCTGCTGTGCATGATGCAGGTGGAAGGCGTGCGGCTCTCGCGCGACCTGGGCCTGATCTATCTGAAGGACAAGACACTGACGAGAGCTGCACAATCGTTTCTGGATATCGCGACAGGCGTGCAGGAAGGCTAGCAGGCGGTCGTCGCATTCGCAGCGATGTACCCCACCCTTTGCGACGAAGCTACATAGGATGGGTACCCAATTCTTACAACTGACTAAAACTTATAGCTGATGCCGAACTTCAGGATGGGGTAGAAGCGGGCATAGTCGTAAAGATTCTTCTGCAGGCGGTCGTGCTCCTTGTTCACATCGGTCTGGAAGCTGGCGTCTGTGTTGACCTTCTGGCAGTTGGACTGGACGGTGCCAGTCTGATTCTGGCAGACGGAACCGGCAAATGACAGGGTGGAGGTGCCGGTGCCGAAGTAGGCGAAGCCGAACTCTGCCGGGAAACTGATGTGCTTGCCGGGCGTGCGCGGAATCATGTTGCCCCAGCCAATGGTCATACGCGGGGCATGCTGGGGCCAGGTGACATTGACTGCGCCGGTAAGGGGGTCGCCTGCCATGCTGTAGTAGCTATCGCTGCCAAAACTGAACTGCTGATAGGCGAGTGCGGTGGCGGTGCCGCCGATGTTGGTGCCGTTGTAGAACATGTAGCCGGGGCTGATGCGGAAGGAGCCGTGGAAGGGGAACCAGTCAATACCAGCGTAACCGGTGGTATAGGAGAGGTCGGGCGTGTAGTTAATGCCGTTGTTGTTGAGGGTTGTGGAGAAACGCATGACGTCAGTGCCGCCACGCAGGTTGAAGCTGCGCGAGAGGGGAACTGCAACATCCGCAGAGGCACCTAAGGTGCCGAAGGAGACAGCTATACCGACCTTGGAGAACGGACGGATGGAGTGGGCGGGAACGGGCTTCGCGGGCTTGGCCGCTTTCACTGTGTTGACGGGATAGCCGGGTACGCCGACACCGGATTGACCGCCTGCGCTGGAAGACATGGCCGGGCTGGGCAGAGTGACTGCTGCCTGGGCATGCGCGCCGGGGGCGCAGACGATGCCGCCGATACAGGCCACGAGGGCGAAGGAGAGGATGGTGCAAGCTCTGGTGGAGACGGCGCGGGCGCTGTTCAAACGGATACCCCTGTCATCCAGGATCCGGGGGGTATCCAGGAAGTGTAAAGATGATTTGAACGTATGCGTCAGAGCAATCACACCTGTTTCGCGGAATGAGGTTGTGATGAAGTGTCTGCATGAGCGAAAAGCGGGAATTGGTTCAAGTTCGTCGGCCACGTCGTAGTGCAGCGGTGATCGAGCAACT
>Ga0302270_10000216_pt1 | contig 61876 bp, 47 predicted proteins | sample III_Bog_E2_3_FD_198773 | JGI IMG/M metagenome (GOLD analysis project Ga0302270, IMG submission 198773) | Peat permafrost microbial communities from Stordalen Mire near Abisko, Sweden - III_Bog_E2_3 | ecosystem: Environmental > Terrestrial > Soil > Wetlands > Peat | place: Sweden: Abisko... | reverse complement strand
TCCCATATTCTCGACTGCGTTGAGATCCAGAAGAAGAGCGGCTCGCGCGATCTTTCGCTGTGGTTCGCCGACGGCACCAGCTACCCCGGAACCGGTTCGGTGCGTGCCCGCAAAAAGTGGTTTGAAGAAGGGCTCCAGATGGTGCACTCGCAGCTCACCGGCAACATGCGAATGCTGGTGGAGTACAAGCCCTTCGAGCCCGCGTTCTACGCGACTGACATTGCCGACTGGGGCATGTCTTATGTGCTCTCGAAGAAGGCTGGCCCGAACGCCAAGGTGCTGGTCGACACCGGCCACCACTATCAAGGCCAAAACGTCGAGCAGATCGTGGCCTGGCTGCTGAGCGAGGACATGCTGGGCGGCTTCCACTTCAACGATCGCCGGTATGCGGATGACGATCTGACGCTGGGATGCATCGACCCGTATGCCGTCTTCCGCATCTTCCACGAGATCTGCCTCTTCGAATGGGAACAGGGCAAGAAGGCGGACATCGCTTATATGGTGGACCAGAGCCACAACCTGAAGAACAAGGTTGAGGAGATGATCCAGACGGCCTGCACGGCGCAGGAGATGTATCTGAAAGCGACGTTGGTCGATCGTGAGAAGCTGGTCGCCGAGCAGGCCAAGGGCAACCTGATCGACGCCGAGGAATGCCTGCGCGAGGCCTTCTTCACCGATGTGCGCCCGTTGCTCCGCGAGTGGCGCAAGTCCAAGGGTCTGGCCGAAGAGCCGCTGGCCGCGCACCGGGCAAGCGGCTACAACGAGAAGGCCGAAGCCGAGCGCGCCGAACGCAATCGCGGCGCCGTTGCGAGCTACGCCTAAAAAGAATCTCCATGGTGGGAGATCAAGGGGCCGCTTCCCATGTGGGAACGGCCCCTTTTCCGTGGAAAGAGCGATGCGAGTTCCACTCAGGCAGACGGCGTCTGGCCGCGTCTACGCTTTGGGCTGTGGCTCACGATCCGCCTCGAAGGCCAGCCGGAGAAAAATCTTCGGTTCGAGTTCAATGCGCACCGGCAACGCGGAATCCGAATCGCGATCCCACCAGACGCTGAAATGCGTCTTGGTGCCGAGCTTCAGATTGCGGATGGTGCCTGTCATGTGAACGACGGACTTCGCGTTCGTAACGATGCCGCGTTCGCGGAGCTTTTCGCCCATCCTGGCGTCTGGCGCTGAGCTGGTTTCGAGCGAACGCTGAACGCCGCCGTAAATGAACGTCGTCCGTACCGGCGCGAAGCCGCTTTCGCGGACGCGCAGCAGCGAATACAGAAGCGTGGGGATGACGGTCTCGGGTTTGCCCGGGGATCCGCGCTCCTCGCGACGTGAAAGACAATCACCGTCAAATGACTTCTCAGCCGCGGCCGCCACCTTGCGCCAGAACCTCCAGTTGACGGCATCGCGCGAGAGAAACCGGGTAAACCGCGCCGAATAGGCGCCACGGCTCGTTTCGCCCCGCACGGCGGAGAAGAGTGCCTCCTGTTGCTTCTGGTTGAGTGCTGCACGGGCCTCCTCCAGACGCTCTTCCTGGGAGGTGCTCATAAAGCCGAAGTACTCCGCTTCGGCCAGATTGCCGGAAGATTCTACGACGGTCTCATGAATATAGCCGAGCCGGTTGAGCCCCGCCGCCTTGTCGGGCCACGATCCGGCGCCGAAGCCAAGCCGGCGCGTGCGGGAATTGGAGCCTTCCAAATCCTCCACGAAGGCGAAGCCGCTGCCAACGCCAGCTTTCGAGAAGATGGGTAAAGAAAAGAGCATGATGACCGCGTCAGCGCGGAAGTAGCGCTGGGACGCGCGTTCTCCACCACCAAAGCTGGCAAATGGCGCGGCGCGCAGCGGCGCCAGAAACAACGATTTGGTAAGAAGACTCAGCCACTCCCGGCGTGCCCAGATTCGATTGCTCATACGGATCCTCTCATCTCCTGGCCCAGCCGGTTACCGGCCGTGGAAAGGAAGTCGGGGCGAATCCGGGAACTCAGCTTGGGGCCCGAGCGCCAGTCATGCATTTCAAGGTAGAGCATCAGGCACTCGGAAGCAATGGCGGCCCAGGCAGAGCGGCGCGCCGTTTCCACTCCTGCCCGGCGCCGGGTTTCTGTTTCAGCGGACCATCATGGCGGCGCGGACGCGCCAGCCCGCTTTCAAGTTCACCGTGAAGAAGATCAGGCCCCGGAAGAACGAGCTGAACACCGCCGATTCCCAACTCCAGCGGCGGACCAGGATCTCGACTGGATGCTCGCCGGCCCTACGAAGAACGCTCAGCAGCGGCATGCCCTCCGCTGGCGGCGGAACGGCTGGAGTCAGGAGCGGGAAGCGAGGCATCGGGAAAACGACCGCACGGTGCGCGTCTACAACAACATCCCGCAGCAATGTTTAGTGGGAATGACAGACGGGCGAAACCGTCATAACATCGCGAAAAACGCCGGAAGAAAAGACCGGGGGGCCCGGCTCAGGTGGGCCCCCCGGGCATGCGAATACAGCCGCGAGGCTGCAGGAACTCAGTCGCCGGGGGCGTCCAGCCAATCGGGCCGGCGGAAGATGTCTCTAGGCCTGGAGCCGTCGGGTGGACCGATGATGCCTTCGTGCTGCATCTGGTCCAGGATGCGCGCCGCGCGTCCGTAACCCAGGCGCAGGCGCCGCTGGAGGATCGACGTGGAGGCCTTGCCCATCTCGCAAACTACGCCCACGGCGTCGCGGTAGAGCGGGTCCTCGTCACCCGCCAATTCATCTGGCTCATCCTCATCGTCGGTGGGCGGAGCAAGCAGGAACGTCTGATCGTATTCGGGAGTCGACTGCCGCTTCCAGAAATCGACGACAGCGGCGATTTCCGTCTCGGTGACAAAAGCCCCGTGCACGCGCACCAGGCGCGAGGAGCCGGGCGGCAGGAACAGCATGTCGCCTTTGCCGAGCAGGTGCTCCGCACCCATCACGTCGAGCACCGTACGCGAATCGACGCGTGTGGCGACGCGGAAACTGATGCGTGCGGGAAAGTTCGCTTTGATCAGGCCGGTGATGACGTCCACGGAAGGCCGCTGCGTGGCCAGCACGATGTGCATGCCCACGGCGCGCGCCATCTGGGCCAGGCGGATGACGGACTCCTCGACGCCGGCGCGCTCCAGCATCATCAGGTCCGCCAACTCGTCGATGACGATGAGGATGAAGGGCAGCGGCTTCTCCGGCTCGACCGGCTCGGTTTGCTCCGTCTCCGAATCGGGGAATAGCGAGAGCGGCTTGCCCTTCAATTGCTGGATCTTCTTGTTGAACTGGTCGATGTTCCGGACGCCATAGCTCGCCAGCAGTTTCAGGCGGCGCTCCATCTCGAGAACGCCGTTACGCAAGGCGTTCACGGCCTTCTTAGGTTCGGTGATGACCGGCGTGAGCAAATGCGGAATGCCATCGTAGATGCCGAGTTCGACGCGCTTCGGATCGACGAGAATCATGCGGACCTCGTCGGGCGTGGACTTGTAAAGCACCGACATGATGAGCGTATTCAACATCACGCTCTTGCCCGAACCCGTGGAGCCCGCAATCAGCAGGTGGGGCATCTTTTCGAGTTCGCTGACGCGGATGCGCCCGCTGATGTCCTTGCCGAGCGCGAAGGTGAGCCGCGCCGGCGCGTCGTGGAACTCGTCGGATTCGAGTATCTGGCGGAGACTGATCATCTCCCGCCGTTTGTTGGGCACTTCGATGCCGACCGTCGGCTTGCCGGGAATGCGCTCGATGAGGATTGACTCGGCCTGCAGGCCCAGGCAGAGATCCTCGCTGAGCGTGGTGATTCTGGCGATTTTCACTCCCGCATCGGGTTTGAACTCGAAGGTGGTGACCACCGGACCGGGGTTGATCTGCGCAACGTTGCCAAGAACATTGAATTCCTCCAGCTTCGCCTTGATGCGAACGGCGACTTCTTTGAGCTCGGCGCTGTCGTACGCCTCACGGTCCGACGGCTGGTTGAGCAGCATCGTCGAAGGCAGTTCCCAGGCGGCCGACCGGATTGTCTCCGGCCTGGGCGTCGAACGCCTGGGCTCGAATTCGCGCGGCGGTTCTTCGTCCACAATGCTGCGGATCGGGATGTCTTCTTCCCACGGGGGAGCATCGTTGGCGGCTGGCGCGGGATCGGATGACCTGGGCTCCCAGCGATTGGCAGGAAACGAGGCATGCGAGGCGGCGTCCCCGGTGACGCCCGCGGGTGCATAGTCCCCGCTGAAGTCGTCTTCGGCATAGGCTGCGAGATCGCTTTCGAGTCCAGGGGGCAAGCCTGCCGAAATGGGCTCCTGCGCCATTTCGGACTCGGGGAAGGGTTCGGAAGAGCGCCTGCTTCTGCGCGGGTCATCGGAGGCAGAAGCTGCGGAAACCCAAGCCGATGAAGCGGAGACGATGGCGTGCTCATCGCCGGCAGCTCCCGATCCTGACTCCGCGCGGCGGCGGCGGCGAGTCGGAAGGTACGAAGCGAGCGTCGCTCCAAGATTGGGGAAGAGCCCATGCAGCGTGAAGGACGAAATGAGATACAGCGCGAGCAGCAGGAAGGTGCCCAGCAGGATGAGTGTGCCTGCCGGGTTCAGGTAGCGGGTCAACGTGGTGGCGATGAGCAGACCCGCCATTCCACCGATTTCAAAGGAGCCGTGCCAGTCGACATGCGGACCGGCGAGAGCAAAGAAGCCGCTCACCGAAACCGCGGCCAGCGCGTAACCGACTCCGCGGGAAATTGGAGGGCCTATCGGGCGAAGCTTCAAGGACCGCCACCCGGCAACCAGCAACACGACCGGCAGAAGCCAGACGGAGAGGCCCAGGCTCTGGTAGCCCAGGTCCGCCACGGAGGCGCCGACACGGCCGATCGCGTTGTGTGGCGGATCGGAAGGAGACGCCGTATTCCAGGAAGGATCGGCCGGATCGAAGGTAGCCAGCGAGAGTACAACCGCCAGGAACGCGACAAGGCACAAAATCCCCATCAGCTCCCGAACGCGCGGAATCTGGGCGAAAGATACCAATTTCATGCCGGAATTACCGGCCAGCAAGAGCCAGAGCGATTATCAGTATACCAAGGGCTAAGCGATACCAGACAAAAACCATCATCGAGTGCAGGCGGAGGAACCGCATGAGGAACGCGACAACGACGGTTCCGCTCAATCCGCTGACAATGATGCCGACCACGAACGGCATTCGCATGTCGGGCGCGATCCCGCCCGCTTTGTGCAAATCCCAAGCGGCCTTTGCGGCGGCCGCGGCGATGGTCGGCGTGGACAGCAGGAAGGAGAAGCGGGCCGCGGCTCCCCTGCTGAATCCGCGGAACAGCCCCGCAGTGATGGTGATGCCGCTCCTCGACGTACCCGGAATGACGGCAACAGCTTGGGCGCAACCGACCAGGAGAGCGTCCCACAGGCCGAGCTTGCCAATGTCCTTGTCCTGCTTGCCTGCACGTTCGGCCCACCACATCAACAGGCCGACTCCGATCAGCATGCCGCCAATCACATACATGCCCACCGGAGGTTCGCGCAGAGTGGTGTCCGCCGCCTTATGCAAAGCCAGGCCGGCGATGCCGGCGGGCACCGTCGCAACGGCCATCAGCCAAAGCAGATTGCGATTGACTTTTAATTCGGGATCCGAACCGGCATTCAAACCGAATCCCTGACCCAGCACCTGGACCCAGTCTTTGAAGAAGTAAATAATAATCGCCACCAGCGTTCCCAGATGGAGGGCGATATCGAATGTGAGCCCCGGGTCTTTCCAGCCCAAAAGCCAGGGCGCGAGAGCGAGATGTCCAGAACTGCTGATTGGCAGGAATTCGGTGAACCCTTGAACCAACGCGAGGATTACAGCCTGATAGAGGGGCATAATGGCAGTGTAGGCCATCGTAACGCACTCTCTTTCCCCGCGCATGACAAACACAAAAATCGTTGCCACTGTCGGGCCAGCCTGCAGCGATGCCAGGATGATCGGCCTGCTGATCGACGCCGGCGTGAACGTCTTCCGGCTGAACGCCTCACATGGCTCGGCGGAGGTGAGAGAGGGCTGGATCGATACCATCCGGAGCGAATCCCAACAGCGCGGATTGCACATCGGAATCCTTCTGGATCTGCAAGGGCCGAAGATCCGTCTGGGCAAGTTCCAGGACGGTCAGGCCACGCTCACGCCAGGTTCCGACTTCACCATCACGGTGGAAGACGTTCTTGGAAACGAGACCATCGCCTCGACAACCTACGCCGACTTCGCCAGGGATCTGAAGCCGGGCGACAGGGTTCTGCTGGCGGACGGGAGCCTGGAACTGCGCGTTCTCGACGCCGACGGCGTGCGCGCACGCTGTACCGTCGTCACGGGCGGCCTCATCAAGGACAACAAGGGCATCAACCTGCCGGGCGCTCAATTGAGCACGCCATCGCTGACGCGCAAGGACATGGCCGACCTGCAGTCAGGTCTCCGCAAGGGCATTGACATGGTGGCGATGAGCTTCGTCCGCCGGCCGAGCGACGTGCTGCGTCTGCGCCTGTTCCTCGAAGAAAAGGGCGCCAACATTCCGATCATCGCCAAGATCGAAAAGCCCGAAGCGGTCGACACGATTGGCGAGATTCTGCAGGAGAGCGACGGCGTGATGGTGGCGCGTGGCGATCTCGGCGTCGAGATGCCGATGGAGAAGGTGCCCTTCATTCAGAAGTCGATCATCGAGAAGGCCCGCCGCGCGGGCAAGTTCGTGATCACGGCCACGCAGATGATGGAATCGATGATCGAGAACCCGTTCCCCACGCGCGCCGAAGTCAGCGATGTCGCCAACGCCATTTACGACGGCACCGACGCGGTGATGCTCTCCGCCGAAACCTCGGTGGGCAAATTCCCGGTTGAGACGGTGAAGATGATGGTGCGCACGGCGGCGCAGGCCGACGAGTCCGTGCGCCGCCATGGCTTCCGCGAGTTGCTGAATCGCGACTACGTCACGCACGCCGAAATCGTCGCCGACAGCGCCTACCGTGCCGCGCGTATGTCGCAGGCTACGGCAATCGTGGTCTTCAGCGCCAGCGGGTCGAGCGCGCGGCTGGTCTCGAAGTTCCGCCCACCCGTGCCGATCTTCGTCTTCACCGCCAGCGAGAACGTCGCGCGAGTCCTCAGCATCGTTTACGGGGTGCAGGCGGTGGTGGCGAAAGAGACCGCGTCCACCGACGAGATGATGGCGCAGATGGACCGCACGATGCTGGAGCGGGGCTACGTCAAGCCGCGAGATAGCGTGGTCTTCGTCGCCGGGCAGCCGATCGGCCGGCCGGGCACGACGAACCTCATGAAGTTGCACCGCATTGGCGAAGGCCGCTGAGAGTTGTGGGGCAGCGCTCCAGCGCCGCGCGGGCTCTCCAGAGCCCGCTCCGGACAAACTTGCGGGGTCTGGCCCCGGGCGGCTCTGGAGCGCCGCCCGACATTGCGCGCGCCACAGGCGCAAGCCCGCTCCAACCGGAAGCAGTGGAGAGTTTCGAAGCGCCGCGAAGACAGCTACGATAGGGAACTAAGCATGCGAACTCTGACGGCCGGCCTGTTTCTTTTTGCGGCATTCCTGCTGCCTGCTCTCGCGCAGAGGCGCGACGCGCCTCCGTCCACTCCCGGGCAATTCGACTACTACCTGCTCAGCCTGTCGTGGTCGCCCCAATACTGCATGGAGATGGGCGACGACCCAAGCGACCCGCAATGCGCGCCGGGCCGGCATTTCGGCTTCGTCGTGCACGGCTTGTGGCCGGAGAATCAACGAGGCATGAACCCGCGCACCTGTACGCCAGCGAAGGCTTTGGATCCTCAGGCAGAAAAATCGGTGCTCGACATCATGCCCAGCCACCAGTTGATCGTCCACGAGTGGGGCGCGCACGGGACGTGCAGCGGGTTGCCGCCAGCCGAGTTCTTCAAGCTGACCCGGACTGCGTGGCAAAAAGTGAAGATCCCCGCGAAGTACCAAGGTCCCAAGACTGCACTGGTTGTGCCCGTGAAGGAGTTCCGGCAAGGCCTCATAGACGCCAACCCGGGGCTGAAAAGTGAAAACTTCGCACTGTATTGCGACGACAGGTACCTGCGCGAAGTGCGCGTCTGCATGGACAAGAGCCTGAATTTCCGCTCCTGTGGAGTGCGAGTCCGGGATGCCTGCGGGCTGGCAAAGATGATTCTTGCGCCGGTGAAGTAGCCGTTACAAGCCGCGTTCGACTGGCGCCCGCCGAGTGCCCGGATAGCCGGCAGCTCACTGCTGCTCAGTCGCGCCGGCGTGGTCGTTGCGGCGATATACTCTCAGCCAAGCCAGTACAGGAAACTGGTCCGATCAGTCCAGGAGACCGCGCATGCCAAAACTTCCCGCCTCAACCCGCAGACAATTCTTGAACGCCTCCGCCAGCGCGGCGCTGGCCGCGCCCGCCATCGTCTCTGCCAGCGCGCTAGGCCGAGGCGGCACGGCGGCCAGCGACCGCGTGACGGTGGCCATCATTGGTTCGGGCGGACGCGCGCTGTTTGAAACCAGGCAATACCCGTCGTTCGACAACGTCGAAATCGTCGCCCTCTGCGACGCGCAGGAGAGCCGCCGGCTCAGCGCGAAGGCGATCCTGGAGCAGCAGTACGCGGAGCAGCGCCCGGGCGTCCAGCGGCGCGGCATCCGCATGTACGCCGATTTCCACGAGTTGCTGGCCCAACAAGACATCGACGGCGTCTACATCGCCGCGCCCGATCACTGGCACGTCTCCATGCTGCTTCCCTCGCTGGCCGCCGGCAAACACGTGCATTGCGAAAAGCCCCTCGGCGTCAGTGTCGAGCAGGACCTGGCCGCGCGCAACGCCGCCCGCAAATACAAGAAGATCTTCCAATACGGAGCTGAGCTTCGTTCCAACAACGAGACCCGCAAGGGCATCGAGTTGGTCGTCAACGGCCGCATCGGCAAGGTGCGAAAGATCTACGTCGTGGGGCCGCCCTCGGTCTCGGGCGGCTCAGCGGTCCCGGTGATTCCGATTCCGGCGGGCTTCGACTACGACCGCTGGCTCGGGCCCGCGCCGGTCCGGCCGTTCAGCGCCGGCCGCTGCCTCACCGACGATCCACGGTCGATCTTCAATCTCTCGGACTACACCCTGGGCAACATCGCCAACTGGGCCGCTCATCCGCTCGACCAGATGCAGCGTTGGGCCGACGCCACCGGTCGCACGGAGCCGCCCGTGCTTTACGAAGGCTCCGGCCAGTTCCCCACCGAGGGATTCTTCGATACCGCGATTCAGTGGAACGTCCGCTGCACCTGGGCCGATGGCCTGGTGCTGGACTTCATGGATTCGAATACCTATCACGGCATAGCTGACGCGCCGCATCCCGCGGTCGAGTGGAGCATGACCGGCCCCGACGCTGCCAAGATGCCCAACGGCGCGGTCTTCGTCGGTACCGAAGGCTGGGTGATCGTCAACTACGGCAGAGTTCTGACGAGCCCCGAATCGCTCATGGGTTCGGTGATTGGACCAAACGAGGTCCATCTCCACGACTCGGCCCTCGCCACCATTCCCGAGGGCCTGCCCAAGGGTTTCCAGCAGACGCTGACCGCCGCCCACCACCAGGATTGGGTTCGCGCTATCCGCACCGGGTCGCAGACGGTGGATGGCATCGAGAGCGCCTTCCGCTCCGACCTGATCAGCCAGCTTTCCGACCTCTGCATCCGTACCGGCGCGCCCGTTCGCTGGGACCCGGCAAAGGAAACCGTCATCGGCAACGAGATGGCCCGCATGATGATGCGCCGCGCCATGCGCAGCCCCTGGGGTGTTGGATAGAAGGTCGGCCCCTGGGACCGCCGATCTCCAGATCGGCTCGGTCTGGCTCACACTTCGACCGCCGGCAACTGCAGGCCGGCCTCCGGGCACGCGAATGTGCATGGGAGTCGCCGCACACGCGGGTGATCGGAGCCGATCTGGAGATCGGCGATCCCAGGGGGCATGCTCACTTGCGCAGCAGCAGCGCCCAGTCGTTCCCATCCGGTGCGGCGGGTGATGTCCACGCGGGACCGTCCACGGTTCCGATCGGCACGATCTCGCCCGTCATCGCGCTGAACCATTCCGCCCGATACCGGCCGGGCTTCAGATCCACGGCGACTTTGCCGCCTTTGGGCAGGTAGACCGCATAGATTGCGCCCGGCTCGGCCACGCAGTACGCCCCGTTGTTGATCAGTTCATCGTGCGGCTCCGTCTTCCACCACTCGAAGCTCGTGAAGAATTCCACCATGTGCGCGTAGCCGTTCAGCATCGTCGTGGTATCGTCGCTGCGGCCGTTCATCCATCCGCCGCCCGTGTCGGGCCAGATGTTGGTCCCGCGCCGCGCGGTTTCTCCCGCCGTGCCGTATGCGCCCGCCATGGCGATTTCCCACGCCGTTCTGCGCAGCGTTTCCGCCGAGTCGCCCGGAGGTTCCGGAGCCCACCTCGGGTAGTGGTCCTCGTAGCCGTATTCCTCATTCGTTTGCGGAATAATGCGGCCCGTCTTGATCTGGATTTGACGTTCCTCCAGCATCAGAGCGTGTTGACGCCGCGACCAATCCTGGATGGACGTGAACCCGAACCAATCGGACGCGCGGTCCTGATGCTCGCGATGGACCGGATGCGTCGTCGCGAGATGCTTGTACGGATCCCAACCCTCCAGCAGAGTTCCCGTCTCATGCGCCCACTTGTCGTCGCGGAACGAGTCCAGATCGTCCCCGAGGTCCCAAGTGACATTCGAGAACGCAGCCAGGCGCGCCGCCGCATAACGGATGTAGCGGCGCTCGTCGTCACTGCCGGGCACAGTGTGAACCACGCCATCACCGATGTCGAAGATGACGGAAACGATCATGTCCCGATCGCGCGCGAACCGCAGCATGCGCTCGTATTTCTGCCAGTGCTCGACTCTGAACCGGGAGTAGTCGAAACCGGGATGGTTGAAGTCGTCGGCCTTCACGGCCGGCCACGGGCTCAAGTAAACGCTGAACTCGTCGCTGTTCATCACGGGCTCGCCGTACATGGTGGAAACGCGGCCTCCCACCAACACGCGCACGCGGTTGATCTTCAAGCGATGCAAACGCTCCAGGCTGAAGTTGATGACGCGGTCGTCCCGCCAGCCTGCGAGAAAGAAAGCCGTCGTGCCGTTGAAGAAGTAGTGCTCGCCGGTCCCTTCCCAGACGAAGTGCCAGCGGTATTTTGGGTCCACGCGGATCGGCCCGCGCCGGTGGCCGTCGACCGCTTGAAATTTCCCGTCATAGCTCTTCTGCGTGCCGTGCGCGTTGTAAACGACGGAGTACGTGTAAGCTCCGGCCGAGGCTGGCATGAAGCGGATGCGGAACGTGGTCCCGTCGCTGGAATCGCAGAACCCGTCGACGTTCAACCGCTCGCTGGAACCGGCCTTGCCGAACGAGCCTGTCACCGCGGCTTCGGTGAAAGGATTCTGGACGCCGGGCGAGTCGGTGTGTATGGTGATCTCCACGTAGTCGTAAGCCTCCACGGAGGGCGACGATTGGGAAAAGGTGATCGCAGCCTGGGAGGCCCACGCGAAGCAGGCAGCCAGCACAAGACAACTCAGCACGCGTAAGAGACGTTTCATTTGACGCAATTCTACTCCTGCATCGACAGCATTCGTTTTCCTCGACTCTGATCACCCGCGGCGGGACCAGTGATCAGCACAGATCTCCCCACGACCGGCGGACCGTTCACCCCCCAGCACCGAACCGCGAACGAAGAGAGCGGTCAATGCCGGAGCCGCGACCGTCAGGGAGCGGTGGACATGGCGCGTTGCCGCTCTTCGACATTTGCGGCTCTGTGCAGGCTGTGGGTAAGCGCGATCGGGCGACGCTCCCGCTTAGCGCAGTTTCTGCCGCAGCCACTCAACGACCTTAGCCTTGTAAGCCCACTGGTCGCTATGTTGCTCCCACACGCCCATCCCGTGTATTCCACCAACGACAGTGAATAGTTCGCACTCGCCGCCCCGCGTCTGGAGCGCCTTGCAAAACCGCGGCGATTGTTCGTAGGGAACCATTTGATCCTTGTCGCCATGGACCAGCAGGAACGGCGGCAGGCCTTCGCGAACCAGGTAGTAAGGGGAAACGGCACGCAGCCTCTTCTCCCCGTCCGCGTCCAGCTTATGAACGCCCGTCAGGCCCGCCACTCCCGAGTTGACCGTCTCTCCGGAGTGCTCGTACAGCAGGTCGTGAGGCCCATAGAACGACACGACAGCCGCGGGCGCAATCTCTTTTGGAGCGACAATCGCGGCATAGTCCACCAGGTATGCACCGGCCGATTCGCCCAGCAATGCAATCCGTTTAGGATCGACCTTGTACTGGGCAGCATGCCGGCGGACCCACTCGAGCGCGCTGAGAATGTCATCGACTGGCGCCGGCAACTGCGCGGCGGGCGCCAGCCGGTAGTCGATGGTGAACCAGGCGAAATGCGCGTCGGTCAATGGCGCGAAAATCGGCGTGATGTACATGTTCTTGTTGCCGCCGGCGAAGCCTCCGCCATGGACAAGAATGACGGCCGCAAACGGGCCCGGGCCGTCCGGGACGGAAGCATCGAGCAGCAGCGGCCGGTCGCCGCGCCGGACATATTCGACATCCTTCGTCACCACCGCGGCGTGGACGGTGACGGCAAGCAATGCAAGAGCGGGAATCCAGCGCATAAGGCGAGTCTACCCGCATTCAGCGCACAGTGCCTCGGAAAGAGCAGCGCGCCCCGCTACCCACGTTGTGCTTACCGATTGTCTTGTGTTGCGATACGCTTATCCGCAGGCCACCCATGAACCGTCGTCACTTTGTCACCAGTCTGATCTGTACGCCCGCCGTCCTTCCCGCTGCTCAGCCCAACGTCTCGCGTGTCCTCGTCGTCTTCAAGTGCCACCTCGACGTTGGCTTCACGAACACCCAGGCAGCGGTCATGCGCCGGTATTTCGACGAGCATTTCCCGAATGCCATCGAGCGCGCCGAGGCCATACGCCATGCGGGATCCGACCGCTACGTCTGGACTACCGGCTCCTGGCTGCTTTGGGAATACCTCGAACAGGCGTCACCGGAACAGCGCCGGCGGACCGAAGCCGCCATCGCCGCCGGTGACCTCGCCTGGCACGCTCTGCCCTTCACCTGGCAAACCGAAGTGCTCGACCGGTCGATGGTCGTGGGCGGGCTGGGCTTCTCGCGTTCACTGGACCGCCGCTTCGGCCGCACGACCACTGGCGCGAAGATGACCGACGTGCCCGGCCATACGCGGTCCATCGTGCCCCCGCTGGCTGAAAATGGCATCAAGCTCCTCGATATTGGCATCAACTCCGCGAGCACTCCGCCTGACGTACCCGACCTGTTCCGGTGGCAGGAACCCAACGGCGACTCGATCGTCGTCATGTACCATCGCAAGGAGTATGGCGGAGTCGTCGAGATCCCCGGCTCCGGGCTCGCCGTCGCCATCGAAATGCGCAGCGACAATGAGGGCCCGCACTCGATGGAGCAAATCCGAGGCATCTACCAGGATCTGCGCCGGCGTTTTCCCGGCGCGGAGGTCAAAGCATCGACCCTGACCGAGGTTGCCAACGCCGTTTATCCGTTCCGCGAAAAGCTCCCGGTTGTGCGTCAGGAGATCGGCGATACGTGGATCTACGGAGTGCCCAGCGATCCCATCAAAGTGGCAAGGTTCCGTGAAGTTTCCCGCCTCCGCGGCGAGTGGATCCGGCAAGGGCAATGGCACGCCGGAGATGCAGGCGATCTGGCGCTGCTTCGGCGGCTCCTGCTCGTTGCCGAACACACTTGGGGCACCGATACCAAGACATACCTCGACATGGATCACTACACTCCTTCGGATCTCGCGAAGGTGTTGGACACCCCGAAGTACAAGATTGTCACCGCGAGCTGGGCAGAAAAGCGTGACGACATCGATCAAGGCGTAGCCACTCTGCCCCAAGCTCAGCGCGCCCAGGCAATGCAGCGGCTTCGCGCCTTGAATCCCGTGCAGCCTTCCACGCAAGACCTGAAGCCGAGCGAGCCAGGTTCGGAGATCGAGACCACGCATTTTGTCCTCGGTCTCGATCCCAAAACCGGCGCTCTCCAGCGACTGAGATGCAAAAAGAATGGACGCGAGCTGGCTTCACCAAGCCATCTCCTCGGCCAATTCTCCTGGCAGACTTTCTCCAAGCAGGATTTCGACCGGTTCCTGGCCGCCTATGTTGTGAGCAAGGCCAAATGGGCGCCGCAGGACTTCGGCAAACCAAACATCGAGAGCTTCGGCGCCGAAAGCCGCGAGCTTTCTCCGACTCTGGCGAATGTCTGGTCCGGGCAGGATCGCGCCGGCCACCGCGTGGTCGCCGAGCTGAAAATGGCCGGCCTGAACCGCGTGTTCCTCGAATTCATCCAGCCCGCGTCCGCGCCCATCCTGTTGGTGAATCTCTCCTGGTTCGGGAAGACCGCCAACCGTCTTCCCGAGGCTGCATGGTTGAGCTTTTCCCCAGACCTGCCTGACCCGCACGGCTGGACTCTCGACAAGGTGGATCGCCCCGTCTCGCCTCTGGACGTCGTCGCCGGTGGCAGCCGCCATTTACACGCTGTTTCCAGAGGCCTCCGGTATCGTGATGCTCGCGGCGATTTCTTTCTGGACACTCTCGATGCGCCCGTCTTTGCCCTGGGCGAGAAGACGCCCCTCGGGTTCTCGAATCTCCAGCCTGACCTCACGACGGGCTTCCACATCAACCTGTTCAATAACGCCTGGGGCACCAATTATCCGCAGTGGTTCGGTGAGGACATGCGCTTCCGCTTCCGTCTCGTGGTCTGAGCACGTTTGCCGGCTGCGTGGAACGACGGACTGTGTGGTGGGGCAGGCCTTCAGCCTGCGCGGGGCATTCAGCCCCGCTTCCGGATGCCGGTGAGAATCTGACATCGGAGAAAGCACTCACTTTCGTGCCCTCGTACCGCAGACGACTCCCCCACATTCACCAGATTGGCGAGCCACTGTTCGTCACTTGGCGGCTGGCTGACAGTCTGCCGGTGAACCGGTCGTTCCGCCCGGATGATCTGACGGACGGCCGAGCGTTCGTGGTCTTCGACCGGCTGCTCGATGTGGCGTGTACAGGTCCGCTCTATCTCAGACAACCTGCGCTCGCCGAAATGGTCATGCGTCATTTGGTGCGGCTGGCGCAAGACGAAGAGATGTATAGCCTGCACGCCTTTGTCGTGATGCCGAATCACGTGCACCTGCTGCTCACGCCGAACACCCCGTTTCCGCGCATAGCGAGATTGGTGAAAGGCGCGACGGCGAGGTGGGCAAATCAGCTTCTTGGCACGACAGGGAAAGCCTTCTGGCAGGACGAGTCATACGACCACCGCGTGAAGAACAGGGACGAATGGTCGCGCATTCGCCGCTATATCGAACTCAATCCCGTACGCTCTGGTCTCGCGGCGACGCCGGAAAGTTACCCTTACTCCAGTGCGTCGCCGGGCTGGAGTGAGAGGCTGGTGGAGCAAAAGCGGGGCTGAACGCCCCGCGCAGGCTGAAGGCCTGCCCCACCACACCTGCCCCACCACACCTGCCCCACCACACCTGCCCCACCACACCTGCCCCACCACACCTGCCCCACCACGCTTGCCTCGCCGCTCCGGACCTTGCTGCAGCCGCTACTTCTTCGCCGTCCACTCGGTGATCCAGTCGATAAAGCTCTTGTACCAGAGCAGGCTGTTCTGCGGTTTCAACACCCAGTGGCCTTCGTCGGGGAAAACGATCAGCTTCGATGGGATCTTCTGCGCCTGCAAGGCGGTGAAAAGCTGCAGCCCCTGCCCGTAGGGCACGCGGAAATCGAGTTCGCCGTGGATCACCAGCGTCGGCGTCTTGAAGTTCTTGGCATACGCGGACGGGGACCATTTTTCGTACAGTTCGGGCTGCTCCCAGGGGAAGCCCTTGTTCTCCCAATTGGTGAACCAGAGTTCCTCGGTCGTGCCCGCCTCGCTGCGCAGATCGTAAACGCCAGCGTGCGAGATCAGCGCCTTGAAACGGTCGGTGTGTCCCAGGATCCAATCGACCATATAGCCGCCGTAACTGCCGCCGGCCGCCGCCATGCGCTCCGCGTCCACGTACGGCAGCTTCGCCACCGCGTCGGTCACGGCCATGATGTCGTCGTAGGCCCTGCCGCCCCAATCGCCATTGATCTCGTCGGTGAACTTTGTGCCATATCCCGTGGAGCCGCGCGGATTGGGCATCACCACGACAAACCCCGCCGCCGCGAATACCTGCGCGTTCCAGCGATAGGTCCAGGACTCGCCCCACGAGCCCTGTGGGCCGCCATGGATCGCCATCAGCACCGGGTATTTCTTCTTGGCATCGAACGCCGGCGGCTTCAGCAGGAAACTATGCACCTGCGCCCCTTCGGCGCCGATCGTCGTAAACTCTTCGAGGGGACGCAGGTCGTAATGCGCCAGCAGGGCGTCGTTGAGATGGGTGACGGCAACCGGCGCGCCGCCGCCCTTCACGGCTTTGAAGATTTCCTCCGGGCCCGATCCGCTCTGCTCGCTGTAGACCAGCAGCTTGTCGTCTGCCGAAAACTGAACTTCGTCAATATGGGAACTGCCCTGCAGCAGGACTTTTGCTCCGCCGCCCGTGACAGGAAGGATCTGGACGTTCTGCCGGCCACGGTCGTCGACCATGATGGCGATGCGCTTCGAATCGGGATGCCAGGTGAAGTTGGTCACGTGGCGATCCATGTTCTCAGTGAGGACGTTGATCTGGCTGGTCTCGCGGTTGAACATGACGAGCCGCCAGCGGTCGCTCTCGTAGCCCGCGCGGACCTGCATGCGCCAGGCGATCCACTTGCCGTCAGGCGAGTACTTGGGGCTCGCGTCCGCGCCGGGACTGGTTGAGATCTTCTTCGCGTCGCCGCCCGCGATCGGAACCGTGTAGATCTCCCAGTTCGTGCTCAAAGCCTGGTCTTCATCGAGATTCGCCGCGTAAACGAGTTCATTGCCGTCGGGTGAGATCTCATAATCGTCACCGCCGCCGATCGAAAACGGTGGCACGTCGTACTGGAATCCGGAGGTCAGGTCGCGCACCGCGCCGCCGGTGGGCGGAACCACCATCAGGTGCTTGCGGCGCTCGCCGCGCCACTCGGTCCAATGGCGGTACAGCAGGGTGGTGTAAATGCGGGCCTTCACCTTGCTCTTCTCCGCGGCGTCGATCTTGGCCGCGTTGCAGGCATCATCGGCGTTGCAGGAGGGGTAGACTTCGCTGACAAAAACCAGATTCTTGCCGTCGGGACTCCACTTCACTCCGGAGGCTTCGCTAGCGAGCTTCGTTACCTGTTTGGCGTTCGCGCCGTCCGGATCCATGGTCCAGATCTGCGACGATCCGCTGCGTGTGGAAACGAATGCGAGTTGCTTGGAATCGGGCGACCAGCGAGCCGTGTCGTTGTTGCCCTCAGTGGTGATCTGCTTCGGCGCGCCACCCGCGAGCGGCGCAATCCAGATCTGGCGCGGGCGGGTATTCTTCTCCACGTCGATGGTCGAAACCGTGAAAGCCACCCACTTCGCGTCGGGGGACATCTGTGGATCGGCAACGCGTTTGATTTGTAACAGAGCGTCGGCTGTAAACGGAGCTTTTTGAGCGGGAAGAAGCATACAGGAAAGGGCAATCGAGGCGAGCAGACGAAGCCGCATAACTTAAATTGTAGCGAGGTGGATGGTACCATGAGGGTTTCCAGAGGCAATGCGCGCGAGATTCTTGCGCCGTCGCCCAGGCACTCAAAAAGGTAACGCGCATGGTTCGGCCCTACAAAGGCATCTATCCCAAAATCGCAGCTTCCGCCTATGTCGATCAGGCTTCCCAGGTAATCGGCGATGTGACGATGGGCGAGCGCGCGAGCATCTGGCCCTCGGCCGTGGCGCGCGGCGACGTGAATCGCATCGAGATCGGCGACGATTCGAACATCCAGGACGGTTCCGTGCTGCACGGCGAGCTGGACCAATGGCCCGTGATCATCGGCAAGCGCGTCACCGTGGGACACATGGTCTGCCTGCACGGCTGCGTCGTCGAGGACGATTGCCTGATCGGCATCGGCGCCATCGTGCTGAACGGCGCGAAGATCGGCCGTGGGTCGGTCGTGGCTGCCGGCGCTCTGGTTGCCGAAGGCGCGGAGATTCCGCCGGAGTCGATGGTGATGGGCGTTCCCGGCAAGGTGCGACGCCAACTGACGGAGGATGAAAAGGCGCGCTTCAAAGAGAATGCGCAGCGCTACATCCGCTACCGCCAGGAATACCGCGACGATCCGGTGTCCTAAAGACTCCTCATGATTAAAGCTGTTCGCGGCACGCGAGATATTCTGCCCCCTGCTTCCGCCGTGTGGAACCACGTGGAAGCGGTCGCGCGTCAGGTCTTTCGCACCTACAATTACGGCGAAATCCGCACGCCGATCTTCGAGGCCACCGAGCTGTTCGCGCGCGGCGTGGGCGAAGAGACCGACATCGTCTCGAAAGAGATGTACACGTGGACGGACCGTGACGACGCGTCGCTGACGTTGCGTCCGGAGAATACGGCGTCAGTGATTCGCGCGGCCATCGAGCACCGGCTCGACCAGATTCCCGGCTTGAAGAAGCTCTATTACATCGGCCCGATGTTCCGTCGCGAGCGCCCGCAGAAGGGGCGTTACCGGCAGTTCTCGCAGATCGGCGCCGAGGTGATCGGGTCGGAATCGCCCCTCGTCGATGCCGAACTGATCGAGATGGTGATCGAACTGCTCACGCGCTGCGGCGTCGAAGAGCCGCACCTGATTCTCAACTCGGTCGGCTGCCCGAAGTGCCGGCCGGCGTTCATCGCAAAGCTGCGCGAGCGGCTGCAAGAAGTCAAAGGCTCGATGTGCGACGACTGCCAGCGGCGCGTGGATACGAACCCATTGCGAGTCCTCGACTGCAAGGTGCCCGAAGACCAGCCGATCATCGACAGCCTGCCCTCGATCCTCGACAATTTGGGCGAAGAATGTTCGACGCACTTCGCCCAGGTGCGCGAATTGCTGGACGTGCGCGGCATTGCCTACGAAATCCGTCCGCGGCTGGTGCGCGGGCTGGACTACTACACGAAGACCACGTTCGAAGTGGTGCACGGGGCGCTCGGTGCGCAGAACTCCGTGCTCGGCGGAGGCCGTTACGACGGGCTCGCGGAGTCGCTCGGCTCGCGTGTCGCGCTGCCGGGCATCGGCTTCTCCATCGGCGAAGACCGCCTGGTCATGACCATCGAAGAGAAGCTCGACGCGGCCGCGCTGAACCGCCTGGACCTCTACATCGTGCCCATGGGCGACGAGGCCGTGAAGCACACCGCCTTGCTCGCGCGCGATCTGCGCCGCGCCGGCGTGATCGTCGAAGTCTCCACCGATCGCAAGGTGAAGCGCGCGATGGAACTCGCCAACAAGATGAACGCGCGCTATGCGTTGTTGCTAGGCGACAACGAGATCGCCGCGGGCGTCTACGCACTGAAAGATATGGCCGCCGCCGAGCAGAAGAATCTGACACGGGACGAGTTGTTCGCAGCGCTGGCTCCTCGGTCGTAGATCGGCACGCCTTCGCGGAGGACATGACTGGCGTTAATTCCCCGCTTGGGCCGTGGCCCGGGCCAGCAGATCCCGCACGCCCAATCGCGTCGCCCAAGTTGTGAGATATTCCCGATCGACGTCATGGTTGAGAGCGAGCAGGTTCTGGACGTCGGACCACTGCCGCTCAGAAACCTCGCCGCCCGCGCGATACCACTGCAGCTTGGCCAGAATGATGTCTTCGAGCGAGGCGACCGGCAGTCGAAGAGTCTCCTTACCGAGGCGCAGATCCATCATCCGGGCCCGCTTTAGCTCCTCTTCGTGGAACTCGGCTCGGGCAGGAAAGAAGTCGAACTTTTCTCCCGTGATCTTGTTGATGATGTTGAATGGTCGACCTAGCGTGAGCGCGTGACTCATCGTATCCGGATCAGCGTACCAATCAGCCCCCAAGGCCTCCGCGAGCCGGGCAGCATCCGCGGCCGGAAGCCGCACAAGCAGATCGACATCCATCGTGGCTCGCAATACGCCCCGTGCGGATGAAGCGACGGAGCCACCGATCAGGTAAGGGATCTGAAGCTCCGCCAGTACATCCGTCAGAATTCGTAACGCGCTCGCCGTAGAATCCATATCAGCTATTTCGGTTCAAGCGGCAGCGCCGCTTCGCCGTAGACTTTCGTAAACAACTCGTCGCCGAGTCTCTGGCGAATTGCCCGCATGCGGATCTCCTCATCGCTGGCCTCGGGGTAGCGCTGCCGCAGACCCGCCTCGGCCATTGCTTTCACCCGCGCGGAGAGCTCAAACACCCGAGCGATCTTCTCGCCCGGAGTCATTCTCCTCTGGATGTCGAGGAACACGGCCCACGCTTCGGGAGAAGTGTCGAGGGGACGCATGTGTTCAGTATGCCAGTATGCTGACGCGCAATTCGATAGGCTATGAGAGTACTCGACTTTCGGATTTGGCTCTCCGCCCAGGTGAGTCCGTTTCGACTGAACGGCTGCGGCGTACGAGCGTTCGACGCCGGCAAGCTTCGTGGGACTTGGTGCTGGGAAGATGGATCCTCAAACACAAACCGCTGTCGCGGAATTGCGCGACCGTCTGAGCAAACTGTACGGGGACCGGTTCCAGCGCACCCTCGTATTCGGTTCCCGCGCACGCGGCGATGCGTTGCCCGATTCCGACGTCGACGTACTCGTGGTTCTGGGGGGAGACGTTCACCCCTACGAAGAGATCCGGCGGGCAGGCGATCTCGTCGCCGACGTCTCACTCAACAACGACATCTACCTCTCTTGCATCTACACCTCGGAGTCCCGGTTCGAGAATGCGGCAACGCCCTTTCTGAAAGCAGTGCGCCGTGAGGGGGTTCGCGTTTGACCGAGCATCAGCAACTCCTGCTCGACAAAGCGCAACGCAACGTCGGCGTCTCCATGCGTCTCGTCGATGAAGGCGAGTGGGATGTGGCCGTATCTCGCGCCTACTACGCGATGTTTTATGCGGCTCAAGCGTGCCTCTATGGGCTTGGTCAGGAGTATTCCAAGCACTCAGCGGTGATCGCTGCGTTTGGACGTGAGTTTGCCAAGACCGGGATCCTGCCGCGCGAATTACACGTTCATCTTATCCAAGCCGAGCAGGCGCGGATTCAGAGCGACTATGAGGTCGCCGAGCCAGTTCCGGAAGAGGAAGCCCGCCTGCTTTCGGCACGCGCCGCGGAATTTGTGGCTGCCATCCAACACTTCCTGTTGGGCTAAACTCCTTCGCGAATTCGCGATAGGCTGGGAGCGCTATGAGACTCGCTGCTCTCTTTCTCTTTGTGGCGGTCACTGCCGCCTCGGCCGCCGACAACTGGAAACTGGTTTGGAGTGACGAATTCAACGGAGCGAAGGCCTCCGCGCCCGACGCGAAGAAGTGGACCTACGACCTGGGCGCAGGCGGCTGGGGCAACCACGAGCTCGAGAACTACACCAACTCGCGCGAGAACTCATTCCTCGACGGCGAGGGGCATCTCGTCATTCGCGCCATCAAGACGAACGACGGCTACACATCGGCGCGGCTGAAGACGCAGGGCCTGTACTCGGTGGCGTACGGCCGCATCGCCGCGCGCCTGAAGCTGCCGAAAGGGCAGGGCATCTGGCCGGCGTGGTGGATGCTGGGCGACGATATCAAGACGGCCGGCTGGCCGAAATGCGGCGAGATCGACGTGATGGAGTTCATTGGAAAGACGCCCGGCACGGCCTATTTCACCCTGCATGGCCCTGGCTATTCGGGCGCTGGAGGACTAAGCAAGGCGGCTCCGCTGCCGGATCCCGAGGGCTTTCATACCTACGGCATCGAGTGGGCGCCGGAGTCGCTCACCTTCCTGTTGGACGACCAGCCGGTGCGCACGCTGACGCCCAAGGATCTGCCGGCTGGAACAAAGTGGGTCTACGATCATCCGCACTTCCTGCTGCTGAACCTCGCGGTGGGCGGCGGCTGGCCGGGCAATCCCGATGCGAGCACAGTGTTCCCGCAGGACTACGTGATCGACTGGGTGCGCGTCTGGCAGCGCGAGGCCAAATAGTGGCTGGGTAGCGGGCGGCCAACGGAGCAGCGGCGTGCTCCATTCAACGGCCGGAAAGCGGCATCCCAAGCCAAAACTAGAACCGTTTTGGAATTGCCGGCATTGTAATTCCGGTGTAAGCGAACGGCTGATACCTTAGAGCGTGAGGCGAGCGATGCGGGCTTCGTTTTCTGCGTCGCACAGCCCGGGTAGGTGACCTGGACATTCCGGGAAGGCCGGACAGTGAAATAGCACAAGGAGAGACAAACCGTGAGTTTGGTTTTACGGCGCAGCGGGATCCCCGCTCTGGCATTGCTCTGCGCGCTCGCGACCGCCAGCGGGGCTCAGGCTGAACATAAGACGCAAAATGTCATCTTCGTCATGTCGGATGGGCTGCGATGGCAGGAGATATTCGGCGGCGCCGATGCGCCCTTGATGACGAAAGAGAACGGCGGCGTCGAGGATATCGACGCGTTGAAGAAGGCCTACTGGCGCGATAGCACGGAAGCCCGGCGCGAAGCGCTTTTGCCATTCTTGTGGAGCGTGATCGCGCGGCAAGGTCAGATCTACGGTAACCGCCATCTCGGATCCGATTCCTTCGTAACGAACGGGATGAACTTCTCCTACCCCGGCTACAGCGAAACCCTTTGCGGCTTCCCGGACCCGAAGATCGACAGCAACGATAAGATCCCGAACCGCAATGTGACGGTGCTCGAATGGCTGCACCGTAAGCCCGCCTATCGCGGCAAGGTGGCTGCGTTTGGGGCGTGGGATGCGTTTCCCGCCATCATCAACGCGGAGCGCGCCGGGTTCCCCGTGGTGGCCGGCTACGATCCGCTGACCGTCCCGCCGTTGACACCGGAGGTCAAGCTGCTGAACCAGCTCAAAGTCGACGAGCCGCATTCGATGGGCAGCGAACCCGCGGATGCGCTGACTTTCTACACAGCCCTGGAGTATCTCAAAGCGCACAAGCCGCGCGTCCTGTACCTCTCGCTCGGCGAAACCGACGAGTGGGCGCACCAGGGCAACTACACTGAGTATCTGACCGCCGCGCACCGGGCGGACGCTTACCTCAAAAAGTTGTGGGAGACTGTGCAGGCGATGCCTGAGTACAAGGGACGCACGACCCTGATCTTCTCGCCCGACCATGGCCGCGGCGAAGCGCCTTTGGGCTGGAAGGATCACGGCCAGAAGGTGCCGGACTCCAAGTACATCTGGATGGCCTTCCTGGGGCCGGATACGCCCGCGCTGGGGGAACGGTCGAAGATTGGCGCGGTGACGCAGAACCAGATCGCAGCAACGCTGGCTGCCCTTCTGGGCGAGGATTATCGCGCGGATGTCCCGCAAGCGGGTGCGCCGATCCAGGACGTGGTGGGCCATCACTAAGGCTCAGCATGGGCAACATTGGCGCGGAGTGATCCTCAGCCAGGGCGCCGGCTCAAACACCGCATGCCAGGCGGAGCGGCTGATTTGCAAAGAGGGAGGGAGGCACGAATGCCGCCCTCCCTCTCTTCTTCAGCGATGAGATCGATGAGCTAAAGCAAAGACTTGATGTCGGTGTACTGCAGGCCGTGTGCTTCGGCGACGCCCTTGAACGTGCACTTGCCCTCGTAGGTATTCACGCCGAGCGCCATCGCGGAATTCGCGCGGATGGCATTCTTTACCCCTTTGGATGCAAGTTGCTGCAGGAAGGGAAAAGTGGCGTTCGTAAGTCCGTAAGTCGAGGTGTGCGGCACTGCGGCGGGCATGTTGGTAACGCAATAGTGCAGCACGTTGTCCACGTAGTACACCGGGTCGGTGTGCGTGGTGCCATGGGAGGTTTCGAAGCATCCGCCCTGGTCGATAGCCACGTCCACCATCACGGCGCCGTGTTTCATATTGGCTAGCATTTCGCGGCGAACCAGCTTGGGAGCCGAAGCGCCGGGAATGAGGACCGCGCCGATCACGAGATCGGCCGTGCGCAGGCTCTCGCTGATGGTCCAGGTATTGGAGGCCAGAGTGGTGATGCTGCCAGAGTAAATGTCATCGAGTTCCCGGAGCCTGTTCAGGTTCCGGTCGATAATGGTCACGTTCGCGCCCAGACCATTGGCGATCTTGGCTGCGTTGTGTCCGACGATGCCGCCGCCCAGCACGACGACATTGGCTGGAGCGACGCCCGGAATGCCGGCGAGCAAGACTCCGCGCCCGCCATTCGGCGCTTCCAGATACTGTGCGCCCACCTGGGAGGCCATGCGTCCGGCCACCTCGCTCATCGGGATGAGGCACGGCAATGCACCGTCCTTCTCCTGGATGGTCTCGTACGCAATGCCTGTCACCTTCGCTTCAAGCAGGCTCTTGGTCAACTCAGGCTCCGGGGCCAGGTGGAGATACGTGAACAGCGTGAGGTTCTCGCGGAAGAACCCGTACTCTGAGGGCTGCGGCTCCTTCACCTTGACAACGATCTCCGCAGCGTGCCACACGTCGGCAGCTGTGGGGGCGATACGCGCTCCGGCCTCCAGGTATTCATCGTCGGTGATGCTGGAGAGTGCGCCGGCGCGGGACTGGACAACGACTTCGTGACCAGCCTCTACGAGCGCGCTAACGCCATACGGAACAAGTCCAACCCGGGACTCGTGGTCCTTCACTTCTCGGGGAACGCCAATGATCATGGTAATCTTCCTTCCGGAGTCTGCTTCGGCTCCTCGGTCAGACCTGACGGGGGTTCCCGTTTCGGCCCAAGGCCGAGGGCAATGAGCGTCATCGAATCGAGCTTGCCTTTCCCGCTGAGGTTCTCAATCTTCTGGTCGGTCTGGAACTTCTTCAAAGCTTCCACAGTCGAAGCATCCCAGGCGCCGTTGACTTCCAGCGGGTAGCCATGGTCACTGAGCGCCTGTTGGATATCACGGATGCGTTCGGGCTCGGGCTGCTGCTGTTTATAAACGGTCTTCTGAGCACGCTTGGCTTGGGGTCTGGTTGCCGCGCGAGTAGAGCCTTTCGCGGAGCTTCGCGAAACGCTTCCCGCCGGGCCTTTCAGGGATCCGGCGTTCTTCCCGGAGCTACTCCTGGACGAACTTTGCGCCGGACCCTTTGCGACAGGCTTTCCTTTGGCCGTTCCAGTCGCTTTGGCTTTTCCAGCCGATTTCGGAACCGCCTGCGTCTTCCCCGTTGCCTGAGATACCTTTTTTGCCGTGACGGACTTTGATGCGGCGCCCTGGGCGGCTGAAAGATTCGGCGGGGCGAAGAAGACGATAGAGGGTAGCGAAACCAGGACCAAGCACAATTTCAAACGGGGGAACTGCACGATTGCAGTCTATCAAATGCCCCTGCGAGGCGGGTTTCTGCCTTGCATTTGCCTTTCTTATCAGCGCGATATGGCCAGGCGATTTGCGCAGGGGCAGGGCGCGCACGGGCGCTTAAAGCAAACGCCCCTTGCGGCGCGAAGCCTTAAGGGGCGTGCTTTGAACAAACTTACTAACTGCGGCTATTCGGCGGGGAGGGTGCCACTGAGGTACACCCCGGTCCATTGAACCTGTCCACGGCGCTGACCGCCCGTGGGCCTCAGAACGCGGAATGCGACAGCACTCCCGGGCTTCAGCGTGGCCTGGATGCGCTTGACATCCTCGAAGCTCTTCACCGGCTGGCGGTTGAGAGAGACGATGATGTCCTTCTCCCGAATGCCGATTTCCTCGGCGAAGGATCCGTCCTCGACTGTGGTGACCTGAACGCCACCGGGCTCTTCGAGGTTCATCTCCTTGCGCTGGTCGTCTGTGAGAGCTCGCAGGCCCATCCCGAAGCGGACCGAAGTGTTTTCATTCTTGTCGTCCGGTTCGGTCATCTGCGGGCGATGTCCGGCGAAACGCGGGTCATCCTTGAAGACCTTTTCCCGATCCCCGATGGTGACCTTCTTGTCGAGTTTCTGGCCACCACGGTCGATGGTGAGTGTGACTGTATTGCCAACGGGCGTGTCGGCAATGCGGGCGACCAGATCGTCGCCGTCCTTGACTGGCTTGCCATCCATGGCGATGACGAGGTCCTCGGCCTTGATGCCGGCCGAAGCGGCAGGCCCTCCGGGAACCGCTTCGGTGACGACGACCCCGTGATCGTAACCGAAAGCCTTAAGCATCTCGGGCTTTGGATCCCTGGGGAGTTGGATGCCGATGGAACCGCGTGTGACATGGCCGGTCTGAATGATGGAGTTGTAGACGCGAGCCGCCGTGTTGATCGGCAGAGCGAAGCCGATGCCTTCATAGCCGCCGCTTTGCGTGGCAATCATGGTGTTGATACCGACGACTTCCCCGTTGATATTGACCAGCGGGCCACCCGAATTGCCGGGGTTGATGGCAGCGTCAGTCTGGATGAAACGCTGGAATTGCTGCGCGATGTCACGTCCCAAAGCGCTGATGATCCCGGCCGTAACCGAAGTCTGGAGGCCGAAAGGAGCGCCAACCGCAATGGCCCAGTCGCCCACCTGCACGCCGTCCGAGTTGGAGATCCTTACAGGGGTCAACGGCCGGCCAGCGTCAATCTTAATCACGGCGACATCGGTTTCGATGTCCGAGCCAATCAGTCTGGCCTTGTATTCCGTTTGGTCGTTTGTGAGCTTCACTTTGATGTGATCGGCTTCCTCGACTACGTGCAGATTGGTGAGGATGTAGCCGTTGCGGTCAACGATAAAACCCGATCCCGAAGCCTCCTGCTTGCGAGGGGCCTGGCTGGGGCCCTGCTGGCCGAAGAACCGCCGGAACAGGTCCGCCCCACCGTCCTGATCGTCATCCTCGCTGGCATGCGGGTTGCGCTTCTTGTTGACTGTTGCTTCCTTGGGCTTCCAGTCGGTGGAGATGTACACAACCGAGGGCTCCACAAGTTTCGCGATCTTCGCGAACTCGCTGTCCAGCTTGTGGACGGAAGGGATTGTTAACGGAGTCGCGTCGGCCGCCGCCGCCTGTCCTTTGGCTGCATGGACGCCCTGAGTGAAGAGCGTGCCGATAACGATCAAGGCGCAAAAAGAGAAAATCAGCAGACTCACCGAAGGGAGCTTCTGCCTGCGAAGTCGTTCTGTCCATCTCATAGTGTTTTTGTCGAATACCTTCCAGGAAAGGAATCTCATCCCCATTATCTCGACGCGCGAAACCGCCCGGAGGTCACGCGTTCGTCTACTTCTGTGGATGAGTTTGAGCGAAAGATGGCTTCATTTCAACCAGAAGGATGGCGCCAAAGATTAGCGCCCCGCCCCCGAGTGTCCGCAAAGACCAAGCTTCGCTCGACCAGAACCAGGCCGTCAAGGCGGCGAAAACGGGCTCGAGCGCAAAGATCAGCGAGGCCCGGCTGGCCGTGGTGCGCGTCTGAGCCCAAGTATACAGGGCGAATGAGACGGCGGTGGCGAGCAGCGCCGTGACCACCAGCGCAAAGACGAGCCGGGTCGTGACGGCCAGGCGCGGCGGTTCGATCCACCAGCATCCCGCCGCCGAAAACGCCCCGACGGACAGGACTTGCCAGAGCGCGAGCGACTGATGGCAGCGGGGCGAGCTGAAGCGTTCGACCGCCACCATTTGAGCGCTGAAGGCGATGGCGCAGCCGATGGTGAGCAGATCGCCCGGGGAGAGCTGGAAGCCGGCAGCGGGATCGAGCGTAAGCACGGCGGTTCCTCCAACCGCGAGTAACGCTCCCGCACATTCGATGAGCGGCGGAACGCGTCGTTTCAGGATGGACGACAGCAACGGCACGAGGACGACGAACAAGCCCGTCAGGAACGCCGACTTGGAGGCCGCCGTAGTCCGCAACCCCGCCGTCTGTAGAGCATAACCGAGAAACAGGAAGAACCCGCATAGCAGGCCGCCGCGCCAGTGTCGGAAGAACCCGTCGAGCGAGCCGCGCTGGAGCCGGAACATACCGAGCAGCAGTAAGGTGGCGAGCGCAAACCGCAGCGCCAGAAAAACCAGCGTGGAGGCATCGGCAAGCGCCGACTTCACGACGACGAACGTAGCGCCCCAGATGAAGGAGACCGTTGCGATCGCGAGTTCCGCCCGCCAGCGTTGCAAGCCTGACGCGCTCACCCGGCCCCCGCTTCTCCGAGCATCAGGCCGAGCAGCAACAAGACTCTCCGCAGGCCGGTATCGCGCCCCTCGGGGCTGTACCATTCAGAGGTGGTGTGCGCCCCTCCACCCTCTCCTCCGGCGCCAATGGAGAGTGCCGGCAGCCCCAGTGAGAGCGGCACGTTGGCGTCCGTTGAGGCGCAGTCGAGGGTGGCGCGAATCCCCAGTTCGGCGTCGACAGCTCGAATGCAGGACAGCAAAGGGGAGCCCGCGGGCAGAGCGCCCCACGGGCGGTTGCCCGTTTCCTTGCGCCTCGCCGTCACCCTGCCGCTGGTCGCCCGATCGTTTTCGACCAGCAGAGCGTCCCCCAGCGCCTGTGCGAGCGCCTGGGCGAGAGCTTCCAGAAGCACCGGGTCCTCCGAGCGCAGATCGACTTTCACGCGAGCCGAGGCGGGAATGGCGTTAACGGTCGTCCCGCCGTCGATCACTCCAAAGTTATAGGCGTGGCGTCCGTTTCCTCCGGAGACGGCGCGGGCCGCATAGACGTCCACGAAGGAGGCGATGGCGCGGCTCAGGGCATGTACTGGATTGGCCGTTCCGAAATCGCTCCAACTGTGGCCGCCGGGTCCAGTGACGACGATCTCATAGCGCCGGCAGCCGAGCGCTTCGGCCGTAATGTGGTCCGTTGCGGGACCGTCCAGAACCAGGAAGGAGCGAATCCGGGACGCCAAAGGCGATTGGCGGCAGAGATACCGCATGCCGTTCAAATTGCCATCTCCCTCTTCCCCGACATTCGCCACGAGCAGCAGTTGGGCGCTCAGCGCTTCAAAGAGCTGGAAGTCATGGAAGACTCTGGCCACGGCGAGCAGGCCCGTCAGGCCAGGGCCGTTGTCGGAGACGCCGGGGCCCGTCATCCTTCGACGATCGTCGACGCGGATATCTTCCGGGACTTGCGGCGCCAGAACCGTGTCCAGATGGGCGGTCAGAGCAACCAACGGCGCGGTAGGCGAGGCGCCGGGAAGCTGAGCCAGCACATTGCCGGCCCGATCGATTTGCGCTACCCAGCCGAGCCCGGACAGGGCGTCCCGAACCCACTCCGCCCGTTGCTGTTCGAAAAAGGTGGGAGCCGGGATCCGGCAGAGCTGAAGCTGCTGCTCGTCCAGCCAGCGCCGTCCGGCGGTCAGGCTCTGCAGGGCCGCCTGGAGTCCCGGATCGGCAAGCAACGCGCGCAGCGCGGCTATTGCCGGCGGTGGCGCCGGGCGGATTCGATTTGCGGAGTCCTCGGGGGTGGCCATCATCCCTTCCAATAAGTGTATCCACTCGCGCCTCAAGCCCGGCAGCAAGGCTCAAGAAACGGGCCGTGCCGGACGATACGAACTCATAGCGAAGCGCAGTTCCAAACTGAGGTCGCACGAAACAGAATGTTTGCAATCATCGGAATCTTAATCGTTTTTGGCGCGATCATTGGTGGCTACCTGATGGAGCACGGGAACATCATGGTCCTGGTGCAGCCGGCCGAATTGATCATCATCGGAGGGGCTGCGCTCGGGACTATCTTTGTTGCCAATCCCCTCCCCATCGTGATTGCCATGTTCAAGGGGCTGCTCGGAATTCTCAAGCCCAGCCGGTTTACCAAGAAGTTCTACCTGGAGCAGTTGAAGATGTTGAACGACATCTTCGTCTTCGCCCGGAAGAACGGAATGGCCCGGCTGGAGGCGGACGTGGACGATCCGGCCAAGAGCGCGGTGTTCAGCAAGTACCCCGGCTTTCTGAAAGACCACCATGGCCTCGCGTTCTTCTGCGACACCGTGCGCATGGCCATCTCGGCCGGCGTCGGCGCCTTCGAGCTCGATCAACTGATGGAGACGGACCTGGAAGTCCAGCACCATGAGCACGGCATCCCCATCGCCGCCGTGAACACGGTGGCTGACGCTCTTCCGGGCCTGGGCATTGTGGCGGCGGTGCTCGGCGTGTGTATCACAATGGGCGCCATCGGCGGTCCCCCGGAAGAAATCGGGCACAAAGTGGCCGCCGCGCTGGTCGGCACGTTTCTCGGCATTCTGCTCTGCTACGGCGTCCTGGGGCCGCTCGCGTCCAACATGGCCAAGAGCTGCGAAGAGGAGGGAAAGTACATGCAGTTCCTGCGAATGGGGACGCTCGCTTTCATCAAGGGCATGGCTCCGCAACTCGCGGTGGAGTTCGCCAGGCGTTCCATCCCAACGACCGTCCGGCCCTCGTTCAAAGAGACCGAAGGCGTGATCCGCGGCGGCGGTAGCGGCGGGAGCGGCGGGAGCGCAGCTCCGGCTGCCTAGAGGCTGAGAGACAGCAAAGAAGGGAAGAACACAGTTGGGCTCACAACCGGTGGCTCCGATCATCGTCATCCGCAAGAAGATAAACCACGGCGGCCATCACGGCGGCGCGTGGAAAGTGGCCTACGCCGATTTCGTCACGGCGATGATGGCTCTCTTCATCGTGCTCTGGCTGCTCAGCTCGAGTGAGAAAGTCAAGAAATCGGTTGAGTCCTATTTTCAGGACCCCACCGGCACCGGCAAACTGGCGGGAACGACGATGTCAGGCAAGGGCGAAGGGCTGATGTTGAAGCCCGAGGACATGGCGAAGCTCAAGGACAGGATCGAGCAGGCCATGGAACAGTTGCCAAAGTTCGATCAGCTCAAGAGCCATGTCGCAATGACGGTCACCAACGAGGGGCTGAGAATCGAGCTGCTGGAAACCGAGAAGGGCCTGTTCTTCGATAGCGGGAGTTCAAAGCTTTCTCCGCGCGGCGAAGAAATGCTGCGCATGCTGGCCGGCCAACTGAAACTGCTCCCCAATAAACTCCTGGTCGAGGGACACACGGACGCCAAGCCTTATGGTTCCGAAACAGGCTACACCAACTGGGAACTCTCCGCCGACCGGGCGAACATGGCGCGGCGTGTGATGCAGGACGGCGGTGTCACTCAGGATCAGATCGCGCAGGTGCGCGGCTTCGCGGACAGGCATCTGCGCAATGCCAAAGACCCCATGGATCCCGCCAACCGTCGCGTCTCGGTGATCGTCCAGTACGCGGACGCGCCGGCAACGGGAGCGCCAAAACCCGGCGCGCAGTCGGGGAAGGCGGGCGAGGGCGTGACGGAAAAAGGCGGCAAGGGGGCTGGCAGTCCCGCCGGGAACGGACAGAAGAACGCACCGCCAGCGGCAGAACCTGCAACGCGTCACTAACGCCACCTGACGTGGCAGCCCGAGTCCCGGTGGGAGTGGGCGAACCACCGAACGCACAAAGCCTGGAACCGGGACGGGGTACCGATTTTTCGACTTCGTGATCTTTAGAATCAATGACTTAATGGCTGAAGACCGGAATGGGTGCCGGTTTTGCCGGTCCTGCCATGCTCTCCCAATGCTCATAACCTCCCTGCCGGGGCCGGCCAGGACTTGCCCAACGGCGCCCGAAGCGGGGTGCGGCTCGCCACAAGCTGCGAGCCGATAGACCCAGCGCCAGCGCTCACCGGGCAACAGCGACTTGGGCGTGCCGTCGCCGGCTAGCCGGCTATCCAATTGTCAGACTGGTCTCCTGCTCCGGCGATTTCTGGGCGGCGCGGCAGCCACTACCAACGGGGCGACGAGCTTCTCATAGAGACCAAATAGGTGCTCGGCGCGGTCTCGATCTCCAGTGAAGGCCGCAGACCGATAGAGTCTATCCACTGCGTCATCAAGGACGCGGTGGGCCTTGCGCAGTTGAGGTGGCATGGCATCGACGTCGTAAAGGTCTGCGAGTGTCGAGTTCGGAAACTGTGCACGTGCATCGAGTACGGACTGCGCAAGGGATCGTATTCTCGACCGTTGCTTATCGTTTACCTCGGGCCACGGGAATGTGTTGTAGACGATGCCCACGGAATAGCGATAATCGCTCTTCAGGCGTCCCCCAATTTGGCGCAGCCATGCCATGTGCATCGCCGAAGTGAGGATGCCGAACTGCCACAGGTCTGCATCGAGCAGAACCCGGACGAGATTGCTTGGGACTGTGGGCGGCTTGACGTAACCGATGGGAACGTAATGCCTGTGCTCGGAACTTACTTCGGGGATAACCAAAAACGGAGCCTGTGGGATGACGGTAACTTGAAACCGAGTCGGGGTCTCGGCAAGGTCTAAGGTTGAGCGGCGGCGGCTTTGAGACCTAAACGTCCGCACCGCCCCTATTCTCTGCATAACGGTCGGCATCGAGCGCAGTTCGCTCGGGGATTCGCCAGCCAGAATTAGTATCCATCGTTCAGTTCCATTTAAGAATTGGACTGATCCTATAAACGGATGCATATACTTTTTGGCCCTCGGTTCTCGCGCCAAGAACGCTCCCCGCTCGGAAGCATCGAATATATACTGCCCGTCGTCGATTGGTTGGCACCCAGTTAGTAATTGGGGCGCATTGCACAAGGAGGAGCTAGCCTCTTCAACCACGAGGTGACGATTCACCACGCTTCCAGCGTCGAACAGATAGGGCGTCAGGGCGGCGTGACGGCTCTCGTTGGGATCGCCCTTGATGTCGTTGTAACTAAAGAGGCGCTTCTCCGGCGGTTCCTGGTCGCGTCGCGTCAGACCGATGATGACGACGTGCACGTGCGCCATTCCGCGGGCGTCGCTACCCCACGCGAACGTGCGGTGCGCAAAACTGATTTCCAGCCCGTAGCGGTCAAAGAGAAGGGGCCAAAGCTGGGCCACCTGCTCACCTTGCGTGATCGAATTGGTTGCGACAAAACCGATTCTTGCCGAGGACTTGCCGACATAATCTCCGGCCCTTATGAACCAAGCTGTTACATAGTCAAGGGTTCCGCCGCTGCCGCCGAGGTGAGCAATGCGGCGCACTTGTTCTCTCTGTTTGTCGCTTTGGTACTTCGCGCCGCCGAAGGGCGGATTGCCAAGCACGTAGGAGCACTCGGCAGGCGGGATCAAATTCGCCCAGTCCATCTCCAGAGCGTCCGCGGGAATGATGTGTGGCGACTTTTTCAGCGGGATACGGACAAAGCTTTCGCCAAATTCCAGCGAGAGCTTATTGTTCATGATGTGATCCATCATCCAGAGTGCGATTTCCGCGATGCGCGCGGGAAACTCGCCCAGTTCGATACCGTAGAACTGGTCTACGTCGATCTGGCTCATCTTGGATACATCCAGGTGGAGTTGATCTTTTTGGAGCGCCTTCAGTAATTCAATTTCCAGGGATCGCAGCTCGCGATAGGAAATGATCAGGAAGTTGCCGCAGCCGCAGGCGGGGTCGAAGAAGCGGAGCGAGGAGAGTTCCTTGTGAAACGCTTCGAGTGCCTTTCGGCGTCCACTGTCGCGCCGCTCGGTCAGGCTTTGGAACCTGGCGCGCAACTCATCGAGGAACAACGGCTCAATGACCTTGAGGATGTTCCGCTCGGTCGTGTAGTGCGCGCCTTGTGATCGTCGTTCCCTCTTGTTCATGACCGACTGGAAGAGCGACCCAAATATGGCCGGGGAGATTGCGTCCCAATTGAAATCGAGAGCGTCGAGGAGGATCGAGCGCATTGCAGCATTGAAAGCTGGAAACGGCAAGCGTTCCTTGAACAGCTCACCGTTGACGTAAGGAAACTGGGCGAGGTCTTCGTCAAGCTGATGCTGCCGTCGATCTATAGGAGTATTCAGAACATCAAAAAGCTGGCTCAACCAGAGGCCGGTATCACTGCCATCTGGATTCGTCCGCTGGGTGATGAGCGTGGAGAAGATGTCTCGGGGGTCGAAGATGCCGGTATCGTCGGCGAAGAGGCAGAAAACGAGCCGAACGAGAAACCGCTCCAGGTCGTGCCCTTCGTAGCCCGACTCTTTCAGGGCGTCGTGGAGCTTGCCCATCATTTCGGAGGCTTGAATGTTGACCGGGTCCTGGTCGCGGAAGGTCCGCTTCTGGACGCCGAGGATGAAACCAAAGGCCTCTATGTACTGCGGAAGTTGGTGGAGCGCGAATCGAGTGACGACGTCGTCTTCGAGGTCATGCAGTTCGAAGCTCTGGAAATCGCTGACGAGAATGTAACGGGGAAGCTCGTGCTCTTTCAGGCCGGGGAAGTAATCAAGAGCCTGCTCCTTGGCGCGCGCGAGGTTACGCCCCGCGCTCTTCTGCTCTACGAGCAATACGCCCTTCCAGAAAAGGTCGATAAAGCCGCGCTCGTCGCCGAGTTTCTTTACCGGTTCCTCGAAGCTGGCGACCCGGCGACGCGTGACGCCGAACACCTCGAAGAATTCGTTGTAGAAGGTCTGGCTCTCGCCACGCTCATAGTGAGCGTACTTCCACTCGTCGGCGAAGCGTGCCGCGCGTGCTCTGATTTCGTTCCAACTGAGGCGCATCTAATCTCCATCCGCTGGTGAACTCCTCATCAGACCAATAATCGAGCGCTGGCTGCAAATTATCCAGGCTGTCGCGAACGCTACGCCGAGGTGCTCAAAAAGGAGCTACCGCGCGACGGGCGCAAGCAGCGCGTCCGCGACTTCGCTCCACGCGTCGAAGGGACGGTACGGCACCGAATCCTGGTCGAAACGCCGCGCCAGCCACCCCCGGGCAAAGCGCAACTCGCGCGGCACCGCAAGCGAGGCCTGGAGGTCCGGCGAACCGTTGCCGGCGAAGGCGACTCGCACATAGCGGCTCTGTAAGTCTTCAACCAGCAGCCGCTTATCGACTCCGAACTCGGGGCGGAAGTAAGGCGAATCCGACGGCGCCTTCATAATGAGCCCCTGCCCCTCGACAAACCGGCCGGGACAGGCATGCACCGGCGGGGCCAAGCCCGCTTCCACAAGACCAAGCCGTTCCATAACTATGTCGATGTACCACTGGCAGCCGTTGGAGACGATCACGGAGTCCCAGCCAGCCGCCGCCAGCGCGCGAATCGCGTTGGGGGCCTTGGGATCCGGCTCCATCTGAGCGATCAGCTCGCGCATCGTGGCTTCACTGCAGCGGATGTGCGAAAAGATACCGGAGATAGCGTCGAAATGGGAGATGCGACCCGCCGCGTAAGCCGTCCAGTAGTCGGACAAGCCATCTACCAGGCCGTCACGCATCGCGAGATCGTAGAATTCCTGCCGGGTGAAAGTGCCATCGAAATCACTGACCAGACAATAGGGTGCGCATGGTGCCATCTCCTTCCAGTATCGCGAGCTTTGGTGTGTAGCGAAGCAACGACAAATGGCGTGGCAAAGCGGGTCGCGAGTCTTGTTCAATGGAAGTGTAGCGGCCTTTGCCGCAGGAGAGGATCAGCATGAGCCAGGACAACCACCCCGCCCTCAGTCCGGAACGGGAGGCACTCCGCGCGAAGCACGGCGTGCGCGCCATCTCGAGCCAGGAGGAGGGACATGACGTAAGGCATTTGCCTGCAGGTATCTACGGGTTCACCGGAGCGCCGGCCGCGCCGGAATTGCCGCTTTTTATCCACCCGATCGTGCGCTGCACGGAGGTGCACAAGACCGCGGATGGCGAGATCTACCTGATCGGCTACGTCGATCCAGCCGAGGCACAGGCGATTGAAATTGGCTTCGAGCCGGTGCGCGCCAGTCTCTACCCCGAACCGCGTGACAAGGCCACGGCGCTGATCGCGATCCCGCTGTCGCGCATCGACCGGAGACAGCCGCCGACCCGGCAAGACGGCAACCCGATGGCTGTGGAGATTGCGCCGAAAAGCTGAAATCCGCAGCCGGGCAGTTCCGTAGCGAGAACGAGAAAACTGGCGTTTTTTTGCGCAAAAAAGGCGGTTTTTCCAGAGAAAAGCCGCCTTTTTGCGAGTTTTTGCGCGGTTGCCAGAAGGCTCGCGCTCGATCCGGCACGCCGTTTACTGGGCGTGCACTATGGATACCGCCCAGTCGCCCGTGGGACCGTGGCAGACTCGGCAGCTTTCTCCCAGCGTCGAAGTGTTGCCGACCGCGTGCGAAAGCGCGGCCTGGGTGGCATGGCAAGCCGTGCAGTCCGCGGTAGTGCGGGGCATCGGGTTGATGATGCTCTGCGGCATCTTCACCGCGTTCAGCCCGACGGGCAGATTCTGCTCGGAGTTGTTCACATGGCACATTTCGCAATAGGCGATGTTGCCCGCGGCGCCGCTGGAATTCATCACCGGGTACAGAACGTTCGAAAAGTCGTTGTGGCTGCCACCGTAGCCGACGACGATGTAGCTCGCCCCGGTATAGGCCTTGACGTCCGCCCCGCCATGGATGTGATGAATCATGTATCCAAAATCGACCGACTGCGGAGGCGTGGCCTTATCCGTCGCATTCACGGCCGAGGCCCGGGTAGCCGCGTCGGTCTCGGATGGGTTGTGGCACAGGACGCACTGCTCAATGCGGTCGCGGTTGGCGCCGTGCAGCGAGAGATCCGTGTGGCAGGAGTTGCATTTATCCAGACTGACGACCTGGCGGCGCGGGGTGACCGGCGAGCCATCCACGGAGAAATTGGCCACCAGGTTATGAGCGCCATACTCGGTGCTCTGCTGGGTAACCGTGCCCGGCAGGATGACAAGCGCGCGGCGGCCTTCCAGGCCGATGGAATAAGTCCCGGTAGCGTTGGCCGGGATCGCGTGCTGGAAGGTGTAGGTGCAGTTGCCGTTGCCGTCACAACTTCCGCCCTTGGTCACGTCCTCTGAAACGTAGCCACCCGTCGTCTGATCAGCGCCGAACACGGTGTAGCCATAATCGGAGGTCGGGCCGGCCAGGACGGCGGCGAGCCGCCCGGGGGCCGTGGAAAGCTCGGTTAGCGAGATGGCGTTCCCGGCCTTGTCCTGTAACGTAAAAGTGATGGTCGGAGCCTTGCCGGCCGCTCCGTTCTGCACCTGTAGGTTGCTGAAGATCATGCCCGGCACCCAGTACAGTTCGTCGACGATCAGGGCGGCGGGGTTGAGGTGCGCGCCCTTGATCGATGCGTCAAAGGGAAGATCGCCTTCCGCAATATGGCAAGTCGCACAGTTCGAATCGTCATTCTGGATGATGCCTTTGTGGTTCAATCCAGTGCTGAAGTTGACGTCGTCGTGGCAGGCACCGCAGCTCGCCATGCCGGGCTGGGTTAGATAGAAGGTCGCCTGCTGAGCCCCGTACTTCGGGTCATGGCAGGTCTCACAACGCCCGTTGTCCGAGGGAAAAGCGACGGTCGAAAAGTCGGAAACCGCGCCCCCGTAGCCATAAAACTTGTAGGAACCGCCGCTTAGCACGCTGGGCAGATTCTCGCCCATGTGGATCTTGTGCACCATCGTGGGGAAAAACAGAGAGTTGCCCGAGGTCGGATCCGAAGCCGCCTTCGTGTGGCAGAGCACGCAGAGGTCGGCGCCAATGTTCTGGCCGCCGTGATAGTTCAGGTTGTAATGGCAGGAGTTGCAGGCGGCGGTCACCACGATCTGATGGATCGTCGCCGGCGTGCCACCGGCAGGAATGAAATCGAGAGTCGAAGAGGCATAGTAGATCCTGTAGCCGAAGCTGGTCAGGTCCCGGCTCGCGGAGCATCCCACGCGATGCGTCGCGGTGCCATCGAAGCCTGAAGGGGCCTTGACGCCGAAGGTATAGAGGTAATTGCCGCCAGTTGTGGGCGTCAGTGTCCCGGTCTCGTCAAACCACACCTCAGTCGCCGTTGCGCCGGTTGTCGGACTGGTGGCGGGAGTGGAGGTGTAGGAGACAAAATCGTTCGTCCCCTTGGGTATGACGGCCATGGTGCAAGCCACGGGAACCGCCGCGGGCGTAGTCGTCCCGGTCGGGTCGAGCGCAATCCCACTGCCGTCAACAATGTTGATCGTGGCGGTCATCACCCCTGAAGAGTCTATGCCCGCCGCAACCACTTTCACTGCGAGTCCGGGCCTCGCGAAGGCGAGCGACTCAGGATCCGCGGAGTGGACCGCGTTCCTCTTCGGAAAAGAACCGGGAGCGGAACCTGCGGTCAAAAGGGAAATCGCGACGAGTGCGAATAAGGCGATGAACGTGATCTGAGTCTTCCCGAGACGTGGAATGCGCATGGGACCTCCGGTCGCTGCACTGCAAGCGGCGTACCAACTCTATTAGAAGCAAAAGTGTTGCAAAATCCAACTGATTTGTGCCAGATTGCGCGGAGATTTCATTCTGACCGACCCGCAGCACCACGCATTGTGGGGCAAATTGCGCCGGGGTGGAGCGTTGTGCGCAGCTAGCCGGCCGCATTTCAGCTCGAAACGCAACACGGCTGGGAGTCGGGCCGTCACGCATGGGCGGCACTGAGCATAGTCTGAATTGACCATTCCCACCCTCAGGCAAAAGTGGAGAGAATAGGACCCAGCAGTCCCATGAGAAACCAATCCCTGATCCTGATCGGCGTGTTAGCTTGTGGCTTGACCGCCGTGGCCCAGAGCTCGAAGCCCCCAGCCCGCTGGAGCGCCGAGCGCGCCAACGCCTGGTACAAGACGCAGCCCTGGCTGGTCGGCGCCAACTACATCCCGGCCACGGCCATCAACCAGTTGGAGATGTGGCAGGCCGACACGTTTGACCCGAAGCGGATCGACCTGGAACTGGGCTGGGCGGAGAGCATCGGCATGAACACGATGCGCGTGTTCCTGCACGACCTGCTGTGGCAGCAGGATGAGGCGGGCTTCCGGAAACGCATCGACACCTTCCTGGACATCGCGGCCAAACACCACATCCGGCCGCTCTTTGTGCTGTTCGACTCCTGCTGGGATCCGAATCCAAAGCTCGGAAAGCAACATGCGCCGACGCCGGGTATCCACAACTCCGGCTGGGTGCAGAGCCCCGGCGTGAAGGCCATGCGCGATCCAGCTCAATACCCGCGCCTGGAGACATACGTCAAGGGCATAGTAGCGGCATTCGGGAAAGACCCGCGCGTCCTGGGCTGGGATCTGTGGAACGAGCCGAACAATGGCGACGGAAGCAATTACCCGGACGACGTGGGCAAGCACGACGCCACGGTCGTGCTGCTGCCAAAGGTCTTCGCCTGGGCGCGCGCGGCGCATCCCACGCAGCCGCTCACCAGCGGCGTCTGGGACGGAGACTGGTCGTCACCGGAGAAGCTCGGCGATGTCCAGCAGATCCAGCTCGAGCAATCCGACGTCGTCTCATTCCATAACTACGGGGATCCGGCCAGCTTCGAGCAGAGCATCCGATGGCTGCTGCCTTACAGGCGTCCGATCCTCTGCACCGAGTACATGGCGCGCGGCAATCAGAGTACATTCCAGGGTTCGCTGCCGGTGGCGAAGAAGTACAAGGTGGCGGCCATCAATTGGGGCCTGGTGGCAGGCAAGACGCAAACTTATCTCCCATGGGATTCCTGGAAGCACCCCTACACCGACCGCGAGCCCGCCATCTGGTTCCACGAGGTCTTTAACACCGACGGCACGCCATACCGCAAGGAAGAGACGGAGTTCATCCGCGCGATCACGCGGTAAGTATGCTTGCGCCCGATCCGCGCCTCTGGGACCGCCGATCTCCAGATCGGCTTCGCCGGGCTCACACTCTGGCCGTAGGAAACTGTCAGCAGGTTTCCAGGAGCGCGAATGCGCATTGGAGTTGCCGCTTATGCGGGCAGTTGGAGCCGATCTGGAGATCGGCGATCCCAGGGGCCGCGACCGGATAAGAGCAGGGATGACCGCGTGCGTCCCTGAGGCTTGTGGCTTTCGCGGGACCGTGGCGAAGGCGTAACGCGTAAACGACTTTTTCGTTTTACGCCTGTAAACGACAGATTCCACAGAGGAACGCGTCCAAAAAAACGAAAAGTCGCTTCTCGTTTGGGCATTGCTGATACAGGTGGTCAGGACGCTGTGAGTGACAGTCCCAGGCGATACAATTCGGATTTGAGGCGGCGCATGCTGACCCAGCCCAGTATCTGGCCGTCTTCCACCATGGCCGGTGCGATGCCGCAACGCCCGATGCATTTGGACGAACTGATGCGGATGTCGTGGCGCGTGTCAGGGTGGGTGCATTGGCGCCGCAGCAATCCAAGCAGGCGGTTGGAACCTGCGTGCCGGCAGGACTCGCCACTGCAGACGACGAAAACGTGGCGGTCTGAAGCGGGTTCCGAGCCGGTCAGTTTGGGCTGAGAAGCCGCGTCAGGTGCGACAGTCCTCAATTGTGCGCTGGCTGACATGCCTCACCTCCCGCTCGCATGGAACGCGGTTCGTAGACGCAGAATGGCTCTTCGCCCTTCCAGTTGCCAGTCACGCCGTAAGACCGGGCACGACAGCCAAGACAGACAAGTTTGAACTCGCAGCACCCGCATTTGCCTTCCAGCACGCTGGGGTCGCGCAGTTCGGCGAACAACTTGGACGATTCCCAGACTTCCTGGAACCCCTGGCGCCGCAGGTCCCCGGCTTCCAGCGGCAGATAGCCGCAGGGCTGGACCACGCCCTTATGCGAGATGAAACAGACGCCTGATCCGGCCAGGCAACCGCGAGTCATCTGATTCAGATCGCCTGGATGGCCGCCGGGATGGCCTGAGACGGGTTGCGTGGCGCCCAGATGGCCACCCGCTTTGAGCGGGCGGGGCATCAGATCTGGAACCACTTCCCCAGCGCGGCGGGCTTCGGCGCGGCGCTGACGGGCGATGCGGTAATACTGCGGCGCGCAGGTTGCTTTCAACTCCATGCCGCTGTCCAGGCTGCGGTCGTAGTACCAGTTCAGGATGCGCTCAGCTTCTTCGGCGCTCACGGACTGGTCTTCGGCAATGGTCAACCCGCAGCCGACCGGCACGAGCAGGAAGAGGTGGAAAGCGTCCACCTTCAGGCTCTTGGCTAGCTCGACCATCTCCGGAAGCTGGTGCGCATTGTGGCGGGTGACTGTGGTGTTGATCTGCGTGGAGATGCCGACGGCCTGCAGGCAGCGGATGCCGCGGATAGCCGATTCAAACGCGCCGCTGTGCCCGCGGAAGCTGTCGTGGGTGGCGCGGTCGGTCCCATCCAGGCTGATCGCGACCCGGACAATGCCGGACTCCTTGATGCGATCGGCCATCGCCTCGTCCACCAGGGTCCCGTTGGTGGCGAGAGCGACGCGAATCCCGCGCTGGTTGGCGCGTGAGGCGATCTCGAAGACGTCGCGCCGCCAAAGCGGCTCGCCGCCGCTCAGCACCAGAATGAATGGAGCATATTGCGCCAGATCGTCCACGATGCGCAAACACTCGGAGGTTGACAGGTCGTCGGGGCTCATCAGTTCCGTCGCGCTGGCGCGACAGTGAATGCAGCTCAGATTGCAGCCGGTGGTCAATTCCCAGAAAACCAAACGGGGGCGGGCTTGGACAGTCGCCGCAGGAGTCATGCCATTCCAAGGGCAATTCCCTTGCCAAATAGCATGCACCTGCATTTCAGGCACATACAGGAAAATTTCTTCCGGTTTGAGCGAAATGCCCCAAACGGGCAAAAGCGGCGTAGAGTGCTACTCGCAAGGTATGGGGGATTTGCCCCAATGTGGGATGAGATCCTTCCTGTCCGTGCGTGACTCTGGGTACTACTAGACGGCTACTGTCGAGGCATACTCTCGCATTGGGCGGAAGAGTTCGGTGGTGAAGTAGCGTTCCATGCGGTCCGGGAAAACCGTGACCACCTTGGCGTCGGGTCTGTCCAGGCCTCGCAGGATCTCAACAGCGGCGCAGTAATTCAACCCGGAACTGGGCCCCACGGGGAAGCCGAGCCCGATCAGCGCGCGAGCTGTATCCAGTGCAGCCTGCCCGGCAATCTCGACCGTCCGCAGTCCCGGCAAAGCATCCTGGTTGAAGATCGTCGAGACGCACTCCATGACGCCAGGGATGCGGGAACTGAAACTGCAGCATTCGGCGTCCGCCGCACCGCTCAATTCGACGGGACGGGCCAGCACCGGGCGCACATCGCAACCGGCGCCGCGCATTCCGTTGAAAAGGCCCACGAGTGTGCCGCCGGTCCCGACGCCGCTGACGACCCAGTCAACCTCGCCCCCGGGGATCTGGTCCAGAATCTCGCGGGCCGTGTAGCGTTCATGCGCCTCGGCGTTCTCGGGATTGCTGAACTGCCGGGGCAGAAACGCCCCCGTCTCGCGCGCCAGCCGCTCGGTCTCTTTGAGTGCGCCAGCGATTCCTTCGGCCTGGGGAGTGAACACAAGCTCGCCGCCGTAGGCGCGGATCATCAGGCCCCGTTCGGCACTAACGCCTTCCGGCAGGACGGCGATGAAACGCAGCCCCAGTTGCGCGCAGGCGAGCGCCATGGCGATGCTGGTCGAGCCGCTGGAGGCCTCAATGACGGTATCGCCCTGCTTCAATCGGCCTTCGCGCCAGGCCTTGGTGAGGATGTAGCGGGCGATGCGGTCCTTCGTCGAGCCGCTCGGATTGAGGAATTCGAGCTTGCACCAGACCGGCGGGAGCGAGCGGTCCACCTGAACCGGAACAAGCGGAGTCGGAGCGAGACGGGAGAGATAGACGTGGCCTTCGGGCAAGTGCATGGCAGCCTCTCTATCCAGCTTACCGATTGCCCGGCCTGGGACGGAACCGCGACCGTCAGAGAGCGGTTGCATCGCCGTGATGGAAAGCTCGATTCGTTCGCTGCTCTGTGCCAGCGGTGATCGCGCACGAAATCGCCACGGTTTGCTTGAGTTGTGAAACCGCCCTAGCGAGTTCCGGTCATCTTGTTCTTGGCGCCGTCCGGCCCGGTGGAAGTGCCTTCGAGTTTCTCGTCGGCCGCCTTCGCCGCAATCGCGTAGGTCCCATGGTCGGTCGCGACGTTGCAGGTAAAGCTATCGCCATCTACTTTGATGTCGGCGAGAGGTATGGTCATGCCGAAATCTTCGATGACTATCTGGCCGCTCCACTTGCCGTCATCGTGCCTCAGCGTGAGGACGAGTTTCAGCGGACTGCCATCGGGACCCGTTGTCGCAACCTTCCAGTCGCCAACGACCAGGGACGCCGCCGTGGCCACTTTCTCAACAACTCGCTCAGCCTCGATGGGGCCTGTGTCGCCGCCGTCGGTAGTATAGCCGCCCTTCAACTTGTCGCCATCCAGAGTCATCTTCACGGTGACGGGCGTGCCGCCATAATCCAACTTGTAGGTCAGAACGTTGTCCTTGAACTCAACGTTCTCCAACGGGACGATGCCTTCCGGGCCGCCCATTGTACCCGTGAGTTTGCCGCCTTCCTGTTTCAGGATCAGTTCAGCCTTGATTTCGTTGCCGCTGGGATCTTTGGCCACGGCATTCCATTTGCCGGCCACGTCGGCGGCGAAAGCAGAGAGAGAGATTGTGAAAGCGAGCAAGAGAGCGACTTTGCGCATGGGAACCTCTCCCGTATTGTAGCCGCGAAGGAGCGCGTAGTCGCTCAGGATTTACACTATCTCTAGTCGTGAAAGGAAGGGTGACCGTGTGACCAATCTGACTCGCCGGGACATCTTGACCGCGCCTGCGGGACTTTGCCTGACAGCGCCTGCGGGACTTTGCCTGACAGCGCCTGCGGGACTTTGCCTGACAGCGCCTGCGGCACTAGGCCTGACCGCGCCCACAGCGCTGGGTCTGGCCGAGCCCGAGCGGCCCCGCCGCGCTGTTCTCGCCGGGGCGTGGGACGAGCGCCATCTGGCGGAGGTCTTGTTACCTGCGGATCGGTGGAAGCCATTCCCCAGCTACGGGGATCGGGCTCATTGGGCGGCCATTCCGGCCGACGAGAAGCAGGCCAAGATCAAAGCCGCTGAACGAACCCTGGGCAAAGGCTGGGAGGCTGTGCCGGCGACGCTCCTGCTGGAATACCAACGGAACGGGAACCGCTCTCGATATGAAGCCGCGTCATTCGCCAGACGGAAACGGCTGCGCGACCTGACTCTCGCCGAGTGCCTGGAAGGCCGCGGGCGATTCCTCGACGACGTTCTGAACGGCGTGTGGCTGCTCTGCGAAGAGACATGGTGGGGCGTCCCCGCGCATCTGGGCTTGCAGAAGGCGGGCACAGGTCTGCCGGATGTTGAGGAGCCTGTCGTGGATCTGTTCGCGGCGGAGACGGCCAGTCTGCTGGCCTGGGTCGGGTGGCTGCTCGGCAATGAGTTGCAGCAGTTGTCCGCCCGCGTTCCCAGACGCCTCTACGTCGAAATCGAACGCCGGATTCTGGCGCCCTGCCGGGAACGCGACGACTTCTGGTGGATGGGGCTCGACCCGAGCCACCCGCGCGACGTGAACAACTGGAACCCGTGGATCAACTCGAACTGGCTGACCTGCGCGCTTCTCTTGGAGAAGCAGGAGCGGCGTGCGGCAGTCGTACACAAGATCCTGCGCAGCCTCGACCAATTCCTGGACTCTTACGCTCCGGACGGCGGTTGTGATGAAGGGCCGGGGTACTGGAATCGCGCGGGCGCATCGCTGTTCGACTGTCTCGACCTGCTGCACAGCGTGAGCGGCGGCAAGATCGACCTCTATGCCAACCCGCTGGTGCGCGAGATCGGCCGCTATATCTACCGGGTCCATGTCGCGGGCACCTACTACATCAACTTCGCCGACGCACCGGCCAAGGTGGACCTCGCGGCTGCCACGACATACGCCTACGGCCGGCGGATTGGCGACGCAAAACTCAGTGCGCAGGGGGCGTTCGCGCTGGCGCTGCAGGACCGGGACGACGACGAGGAGAGCATGGGCCGGGATCTGCGCACGCTCTTCCTGAGCGCAGAAATGCGCGGCAGTGACACGAATCCTCCGCTGGTGGGCGAGGCGTGGTTGCCCGGCATTCAAGTGCTCTCCGCGCGCCGGCGTGAAGGCTCGACCGCCGGACTGTACCTGGCGGCGCAGGGCGGCCACAACGCCGAGAGCCACAACCACAACGACGTCGGCAACTTCATCGTCTACGCGAATGGCTTGCCCGCCATTATCGACCTGGGGCCAGAGTCGTACACCGCGAAGACATTCAGCGCGCAGCGCTACGAGATCTGGACGATGCGCTCGGCCTATCACAACTGTCCGCTGATCCGAGGCGTCGAGCAGCGCGCGGGGCGCGAGTTCGCCGCGCGCGAGGTCGACTACCGGCTCACGCCCGCGGGTCCGCGGCTCACGATGGATATCGCCGCGGCCTACCCGAAAGAGGCTGGTGCGGAGCGCTGGCTGCGCAGTTGGTTCCTCGACCGCGAAAAGAATGCCATCACCGTAGACGACGAGTGGTCGCTACGTTCGGCGAGCAAGTTGGAATTGACGCTGATGGCTGCCTCCGAACCGCGCGCCGCCGATGGCGCGGTCACCATCAAGGAGCGCGTGCGCGTTGAACACGACGGCGCGTGGACGTCCGTCATTGAAGCCATCGACGTTACGGATGCCCGCTGCGCCACGCCTGGGGAGAGCGCGTGTGGCGCATCCGGCTGACGCGCGAGAATGCACCGGCGCATGGAAAGTCGCAACTCCGGATTACGCAACTGGGGTGAATGCGGCCCGCCCGTCGTGGGGCAGACTTCAGTCTGCGGACCGGCTTGAGCCGGTCCCCAAAGCTTTCAGGGCCGTTGCGGGGCTGAAGCCCCGCGCGGGATGAATCCCGCCCCACTACGCACGCCGTAACTTTCGCGATGCGCGTTGGGGCGTACAACGCGTTTTTCCAGCAAGAACAGCTATACAACCGCTCCCTCACGGTCGCTGCTCCGTTTCGGAGATCGCGGCTCCGTCCATGTTGTGAGGTGCCTTTCTCGATAGCGGCGGGAAAATGTGGCGAAAAGCACAGCACTTCGCAAATCACCCCAAAACTCCACTAGAGAGAAAATGAGGTGCTCCAGCAGGATTTGTGCAAAAATCCATCGTTTTTCTGCCCAGGCCAGGATTGGCATCTTCCGGCGGCAAGACGCTTCGAATGCGGGTTCCTGGCAGGGGGGTGGTTGCGTCCGTATTTCAGATGTGATTGTCTGATATGCGTCAGCAGACGGACAGGAGGCTTCGTATGGCTACCGCGTCACCCACGCACTCGCTCCTCAAGCCCGAGGAGCAGGACTTCCTAGACAGTCTGATCCGCAAGCACCAGGGACAGCCGGGCATGCTCCTTGCGATCCTCGAAGCGATTCAGGAGAGGCAGCCGAACCACTATTTGCAGACTGAGGTGCTGGAGTATCTGGCGGTGCGTACGGGCATTCCCGGGTCGCAGATCTACAGCGTGGCCACGTTCTATGCCTTGTTCAACCTGCGTCCGCAGGGCGAGCACACGGTATGCATCTGCCGCGGCACGGCCTGCCACACGCGCGGATCGAGGACGCTGCTCGAACGCGTGAAGCTGCAACTCGGGCTCCAGGAGGGAAGCGACGACGGCAGCGCCGACAAGATCTCAGCCACCACTTCCGACAAGAAGTTCACACTGCGCACCGTAGCGTGCTTCGGGCAGTGCGCTCTGGCGCCTGTCGTCGAGGTGGATCACAACATCCTGAGCCACGTGAACGAGCGTGCCTTGGAGCGGGAGATCGATCACCTGAGGGAGAATCGCGATGAGGCGAATTGATGATCTGAGCAGCTTCCACGCGGCTCGCGAGGCGGGCCTGGCTAAGCTGATGCCGAGCGTGCCCCGCATCGCGGTGGGCATGGGAACGTGCGGGACAGGCAACGGCGCGGAGGCTGTGTACCATGCTTTCGCGGATCAGATCCAGGGCCGTGGCTTGGGTTACAAACTGGTTCGCACGGGATGTTTCGGCGCATGCTCCGAAGAGCCGCTGGTCAACGTCCGTCTGCCCGGCAAGCCGCTGGTCATCCTGCATCGCGTGCAGGCGAGCGATGTAACAGCCATCCTCGACGACATCGCCGCAGGGCGCATTCCCGCGGAACTCGCACTCTGCAAAATCGAGGAATGGGACCATGTCACGTCGCACGTGCAGTACGGCTGCGACTACCGGGAAATCCCCCTGTGGAACGAGATCCCGTTCTTCCAGGGCCAAAAAAAGCTGGTGCTGCGCCACTGTGGATTGATCAGCCCGCTGGATATTGAAGAGTACATCGCGGTCGGCGGCTACGAAGCGCTTTATAAAGTTCTCATTGATGGCGATCCGGAACGAGTGAATGAGCAGATCAAGCTAGCCAAACTGCGCGGACGAGGCGGCGCAGGTTACCTCACCGGGCTCAAGTGGGAGATGATGCGCAAGGCGCAATCGGGGCAGAAGTATCTCATCTGCAACGCCGACGAAGGCGACCCCGGCGCCTACATGAACCGCAACGAAATCGAGAGCGATCCGCACAGCCTGATCGAGGGCATGACGATCGGCGGATTCGTGACCGGCGCTACGGAGGGCATCCTCTACGTCCGCGCCGAATACCCGCTCGCCGTACACCGGCTGCAGCAGGCGATGGAGCAGGCCGAGGCCTGCGGACTGCTCGGCGACAACATTCTCGGGCGTGGATTCCATTTCCGGCTGAGCATGGTGGAAGGCGCGGGCGCCTTCGTCTGCGGCGAGGAGACAGCGCTCATCCGGTCGCTGGAAGGCAAGGCCGGCAGGCCGACTCCGCGGCCGCCGTACCCCGCGCAGAAGGGCCTGTACGGAAAGCCCACGAACATCAACAACGTCGAGACCTGGTACAACGTTGCGCCGATCGTGATCCGCGGCGCGAACTGGTTCCAGGAGACCGGGAGTCCGAAGAGCCCAGGTACGAAGGTATTCTCACTGGTCGGCAAGGTCCAGCGGACGGGTCTTGTGGAGATGCCGCTCGGGACGCCGCTGAAGACTTTTGTGTACGACGTCGGCGGCGGCGTGGCGCCCGGCCGGAGCGTGAAATCCGTGCAGACGGGCGGTCCGTCCGGCGGATGCATCCCGCAGGACATGTTCGATACGCCCGTCGATTACGAAACGCTGGCGCAGCTCGGCTCCATCATGGGCTCGGGCGGCATGGTGGTGATGGACGAAGACAATTGCATGGTGGACGTTGCGCGGTTCTTTGTCGAGTTCACTCACTCTGAATCGTGCGGCAAGTGCGTGCCCTGCCGCAGCGGGCTCGACCAGTCGCTCCGTATCCTGAACAAGTTCACGTGCGGCGAAGCTACGGAGGCCGACCTGACGACGCTCGACGAGATCAGCCGCATGGTCCGCGACATGTCGCTGTGCGGACTGGGACAGACCGCGCCGAATCCGGTGCTGACCACGATCCGGCATTTCCGCAACGAGTTCGAGGACCATCTGCGGGCGAAGCGCTGCCGCGCCGGAGTCTGCGAGGATCTTGCTCTCAGTCCGTGCGAGAACTCCTGCCCGCTGCACATGAACATCCCACGCTTCCTCGAATTGCTGAAGGAAGACCGGATGGAAGACGCGTTCCTGAGCGTCATCCTCGACAACCCGCTGCCTGCATCGACAGGGCGGGTCTGCCAGCATCCTTGCGACAATCGCTGCCGCCGGGCCGGAGTGGATGACGCCGTGAACATGCGCGACGTGCACCGCTTCATAGCCGACTCCGTGTTTGCCGACGATGCGCTGTACCAGCGCGCGATGGCGCGCCTGCTTGCTTGCCGCAAGCCCTCGACAAGCAAGAAGGTTGCCGTGATCGGCGCCGGGCCGACGGGTCTCGCTTGCGCTTACTACCTCGCGATGCTCGGGCACGAAGCCGTGGTGTATGAGTCGAATGCCGCCGCCGGCGGCATGCTGCGCTATGCCCTGCCCGACTACCGCCTGCCGAAGGACACGCTCGACCGCGAGATTCGAATCGTGGAAAGCGCCGGCGTGAAATTCGTCTTCAACACTGTCGTGGGCCGCGATGTGATGTTGAACGATCTCGCGGGAGACTACGACGCGGTGTTCCTGTCCATCGGGACCTGGAAAGAATCGTGGGTTTACCTGCCGGGCACTGAGCTGACTGGGGTGATTCCCGCATTACCATTTCTCGAAGCGGTAGCCAAGCAGCAGCCCGTCGCCGTTGGACGCAAAGTCACAGTCATCGGCGGCGGTAACGCGGCCATCGATTCGGCCAGAACGGCGCTGCGGCTCGGCGCGGACGTAACAATCCTCTACCGCCGCGAGCGGAAGGACATGCCGGCGATCCCGGAGGAAACGGAAGCAGCGGAGGCCGAAGGCGCGAAGATCGTGTTCCTCGCCGCCCCGCACCGCATCGTCGGCGATGCCGAGGGACGCGTGAAGGCGATTGAAGCCGTGAAGACACGACTCGGTGAATACGACTCCTCCGGGCGAAGACGCCCTGTGCCGACCGGAGAAATCATCCGTTTCGCTTGCGACACGGTGGTACTGGCCGTGGGCGAGACGGTGGATCTCGACTTCGTCAAGGCCAGCGGCCTGAAGTTGCAGGAAAACGGCAACATGCTCGAAGTCGATCGGTACTCGCTGGAAACCAGCCGCAAGAATTTCTATGCCGGCGGCGACCTAATCACGGGCGCTTCCAACGTGTCCAACGCGATGGGCTATGGAAAGAAGGCCGCGCGTAATATCGATCAACGTCTGATGGGGGAAAAGCGCTGGAAGCAGGTTTATCCGGAGTTCGAATACGCTCAATCGCCGCCGCCTCACCCGAGCGAGAGCGGCCGCCACCACGTTCGCGAAGTCGACGCCGCGGTCCGCGCGAAGACGTTTCACGAAGCTACTCTGGGCCTGACACCCGTGGAAGCAATGGAAGAGACTTGCCGGTGCCTGCGGTGCGATGTCCGCAACGGCGACTAGGGCGGGAGAGAACGGAGAGAAATAGCCATGGCAAACATGATCTCGCTCCGCATTGATGGAGAGTTGGTCCGCGTCGAAGAGGGGCACACGATTTTCCAGGCGGCCGAGGCCTCAGGGAAAGCGATTCCGGGGCTCTGCCAGATGAAGGGGCTTTCGCCGGTGGGCGCCTGCCGCTTATGCGTGGTGGAACTCGCCGGCGTCAACCGCCTGTTGCCTTCATGCACGACTCCGGCGCAGGAGGGGATGTCCGTCACGACCCAGTCAGCCCGGCTCCGGTCGTACCGCCGGATGATTGTCGAGTTGTTACTCGCGGAACGCAATCACATCTGCGCCGTCTGCGTATCGAATAACCACTGCGAGTTGCAGACTCTGGCGCAGAAGCTCGGCGTTACGCACGTCCGCTACACCTACGCCTACCGCTCATTCCCGGTGGACACGACCCATCCGCGCTTCGTACTGGACCACAACCGCTGCATCCTCTGCACACGCTGCGTGCGGGTTTGCGCCGAGATGGAGGGCGCCCATGTCTGGGATGTGGCGGGCCGCGGAGTCGGTTCGAGGCTGGTATGCGAGCTGAACCGGAACTGGGGGCAGGCTTCGTCCTGCACGAGCTGCGGGAAATGCGTGCAAGTCTGCCCGACCGGTGCACTCGCCGAGAAGGGTTGTGCGGTGGAGGAGATGATCAAGCGCGGCCAATCCATCAGCCGTCTGGCGGAATCGCGAGGAGGTGTCCTGTGAGCGAGACGGCGGTGAAAGCACGCGTGGCGACGGCATGGTTGGACGGCTGCTCCGGCTGCCACATGTCGCTGCTCGACATCGACGAGGCTCTGGCCGCGCTCGCCGGACGCATCAGCCTCGTGTTTGGACCTCTGGTGGACGCTCAGGAGTTTCCGGAACAGGTGGACGTCACGCTTGTGGAGGGCGCCGTCAGCAGCCAGGACGACCTGCGTTTGCTGCAGACGATCCGGCAGCGCACCAAGCTATTGATCGCCTTGGGCGACTGCGCGGTGACCGGGAATGTGCCGTCCATGCGCAACGGCATCCCCGTGAAGAGGCTCCTCGAAAGCATCTACATCCAGGGCGTTACAATCGCGCCGGGTGTGCCAAAGACAGGCGTGCCCTCTCTGTTGAAGCACGCCAGTCCACTGCATGAGAGCGTTCGGGTGGATCTGCACGTGCCCGGATGTCCGCCGAAGGCCGAGGCCATCGCGTTCGTCCTGAAAGAATTGCTGGACGGCCGCAAGCCCGACCTTGCGGGCCAGGTGAAGTTCGGATAAGAGGCTCAAATCATGGCGCAAAACATCGTTATTCCACACGTCTCCCGCATCGAGGGCCATGCCAAGATCGCAATTCATCTGAACGATTCCGGCGAGGTGGATTCGGCTCAATTGCACGTGACGCAGGTGCGTGGCTTTGAGAAGTTCACCGAAGGGCGGCCCTACTATGAGATGCCCTCGATCACCGCGCGTATCTGCGGCATCTGTCCGGTGAGCCACCTGCTGGCCAGCTCGAAAGCCTGCGACGCCATCATGGCCGTGCGCATTCCCCCGGCGGCGAAGCTGCTGCGCGAGCTGTTGCACTGCGCGCAGTTCGTTCAGTCGCATGCGCTGAGCTTTTTCCATCTCTCGGCGCCGGACCTGCTGCTGGGCATGGACAGCGACCCGGCGGAGCGCAACATCCTCGGCATTCTGGAGAAGCACCCCGACCTGGCGCGCGATGGCATCGCGCTGAGGAAGTTCGGCCAGTTGGCCATCGAGCGTCTGGCCGTCGAACGAGTCCATCCAGCGTGGGTGGTGCCGGGCGGAGTTCACGCACCGCTGCGCAGCGACCTGCGAGACGCCATCCTCGGAGAACTGCCGATCGCGCGCTCGATCGTGCGCCGCACGCTGCAGATGTTCAAAGGCGTTATGGACGGGTTCAAGGCGGAGATCGACAGCTTCGACAACGAGCCGACAGCCTACGCCGGGCTGGTCACGCGACAGGGCATGATGCACTGGTATGAGGGCGACGTCGTGTTCGTCGACGAGAACGGCGCTCCGCTCGCCCGCTTCGAAGATCCCGTGGAATACTCGAACTACATCGGCGAGGCGGCCGTACCGTTTTCATATCTGAAAGCGCCGTACTTCATTCCGAGAGGTTACCCCGCCGGGATCTACCGCGTGGGGCCGCTGGCCCGCCTGAACGTCGCGGACGTATGTGGAACGCCGCTGGCGGACGCCGAGTTGGTCGAATACCGGCAGCGTGCCGGCCATCCGGCGCAGAGCGCGTTCTACTACCACTACGCGCGCCTGATCGAAGCGCTACGCGGCGTCGAGCGCATGGAGATGATCCTCCAGCACCCCGACATCCTCTCGACGCACGTGCGCGCCCGGGCACAAGTGAACTGCCTGGAGGGTGTGGGCATCATCGAAGCGCCGCGCGGCTTGCTGATCCACCATTACCAGGTGAACGAGGCCGGAGCAATCACCAAGGCTAACCTGATCGTCGCCACCGGCCACAACAATCTGGCCATGAACCACGCCGTGGAGCAGGTGGCCAAACGATTCGTGAAAGGGACGAAGATCGAAGAGGGCATGCTGAACCGCGTGTCCGCCGTCGTTCGCGCCTTCGACCCGTGCCTGAGTTGCTCGACGCACGCTCTGGGCCAGCCAGCCTTGCAGATCGACCTGCTATCACCGCGGGGAGAGCTGTTGGATCGCGTCGTGAACTAAGAGCCTCTTGCTTGAGTGCCGACGTCCCCGGTTTCCGCATTCGGGTCAAATCAGGGGGGTGACAGACGATCGCTCGCGTCGTCTGTCACCAAGCCCGCGCGGGGCCAACGCCCTTGGGCTTCAGCTCCCACGAGGTCGTCCTTTACCGGGTTGTCCTCCACACACTCGATCAAATCCTGGAGTTCCTGAGCGGATCGTACTGGTCCTCCCTCTCAGCAAGCGCGTGACAGACGACGCCATGCGATCGTCTGTCCCACTCACGTGGCTGTGGAGACCAAAAGCAAAAGGGCGGTCCCTTGCGGGATCGCCCTTCGCGTTTGGTTGTTTGTCAGTTCAGGCAGTTCTCAGAAGTAGAACTTGATGGCGGCCTGGACGATGCGGTGACCCTGCTTCTGCGTGGCTTCACCGAAGGTGTCATTCGTATTCTGGCCCAGAGCGTTGAAGTTCAGGGTCAGGTTCGTGGTGTTCGGGAACGACCATAGCGGATGGTTCAGGAAGTTGTACGCGTTGAAGCGCAACTGCAACTTCTTGGATTCACCCATCTGGAAGTTCTTGAACAGACCGAGGTCGGCGTTGACGAAAGCCGGGCCGTAGAGCACGGGACCAGCGATCGGGCCGTTCACGCCGCGGACCAGGCCTGGCATCGTGTAGCAGGATCCGTTGACGAATTGATTCGAACCCAGACCGGAGCCGGGGTTGCACGTCACGGTCGGGTTTAACTGCATGTCGGTGGTACCGAGGATCGATGCGTTGCTGATGCCGATGTTGGCGCCGGCAGCGTAACCAGGGGCATAGACACCGCTGGGCAGAACCATGTTCCAACTGCCGTTGCCTTCGTTCGCCGTCAGGTTCGCACCGCTCTGGTATTGAGCGATGCCAGAGAGCTGCCAGCCGTTGATGACGCCGCCCGCCAGTTTGTTCTTCGTGAAGTTGCCCATCTCAACCGAATAGGCCACATTGAAGATCTGCTTGCGGTTTTGCGCTGCGACGCCGTAGTTGTTGTTGAGATTGAACTGGTCGTAGGCGCCTGAGTTCAGGATGCCCATCGTCTTGCCAAAGGTATAGTTGGCGTTGATGTTGTAGCGGCCCTTCGAACGTATCCAGGTCATCTGCACTGCGTTGAAGTTCTGGTAGGTGTTGTGGTTCACGATGCTGAGGTCGCCGTAAACCTGGTACGGACGAAGTGCGTTCTGTTGCCCGCTATCGGTCGGATTGGCGACGCTGAAGAGCGCGCCAAACGGGATCAGGTTGATGTTGTTGCCCGCGCCCGCGCTGGTGTTGATCTGGTCTTCGCTCTGGTTGCCGACATAGGCGACTTCCAGCAAGCTCGACCACGGCATCTTCTGCGCGACCGTGAAGCTATAGCTATCGGTGTAAGGCGCTTTGTCATCCTTTGGATTGAGGCCCTGGATGGCGATCGACGCCTGGCCGCCCAGCGGGTTGGTCGAGTCGAGTGCAGCAAGCGTCGTATTGCTGACATTCGACGCGATTTCACCACCGGTCACGCCGAGGCCCGTCGTGAACTGCCCGGTGTGATAGAAGAACCGTCCCCAGCCGCCACGCAGCACGGTGTTGCCCTTGCCGAAGATGTCATAAGCCATGCCGAAGCGCGGCGATATGTACATCCCTTTGGTCGGGAAGACGGAGTTCGGGATGGCCGAATTGACGGCGTGCCAGGTGAACCCGTCGTACGCGCCAGCCGAACCGGCCGGGTTGTACAGGGCCGGATTGAACTCGGCAAAGCCCTTGCCCAGGTTGTCCTGCCAGGGCTGGAAGTGCGAGCCGCGCAGACCCAGATCGAGGGTCAGCTTTCTGTTCACCTTCCAGGAATCCTGGACGAATACTTCGTACGTGTTGTACGTTTCATCGTTCAGGCGGTTCTTGTTCTGCTCGGAGTCCGTGGCCACACGGCCGGCCATCAAGTCGCCATAGGTGCTGCCCGTCGTGGTGCCGCCCCAATTGGCGAATTGCAATTCCTGGTTGGTGTTGCCGCTATCCGGCTGGGCATTGCGGATGTATTCCCAAAAGAAACCAGCCTTGATCGTGTGCGTGCCCCACACCTTTGTCATGCTGTCGCTGATGGTGGGCAGCCACTTGTCAGCGTAGAGGCCCTGGCTGGGGCCGCCGACTTCGAAGCCGCCGGGGTTCAACAGGGTGGCCATTTCGCCGCCCCATCCGGTGATCGACGGAATCTGCGTAACGCCATTGTGGAACATGCCCTGGTAGGGATAGCCGACGTTGCTACGAGTCACCTTGGCCGGATCCTGGAACACGTTCGGGAAATCGATCTTGGTGTAGCCGAACACGAACTCGTTGGTCATGGTCGGGCTGAACACGTGCGTCAACGACGCCGTCCAGGAGTCCGAACTGTTCTTACCAAGAATCGGCGTCGGGTAAGGAACCTGGTTGCCGTTGCGCCACCAGAGGCCGACCGGGAACTCCTGCGTTTCGCGCTGCATGTTGTAGCGCATGTACAACTTCGTGTTGTCGCTGATGTTGTAGTCGATGCGCGTCATCCACTGCGTGGAGTTCTGGTCGAAGATCGAGTCACTGAGGTAGTTCGCGCCGCCCGTGGCGGAGTTCAGTGTCACCGTCGGCGCCGGAAGCAATTTGGCCATCGCCACGCCGCCCGGATCGAGCTGGGCCGCCGGGATGATCGCGTTGGGGAACAGAGTGGCGTTCAGCGTCTGCGCCGGGCCGCCGCTGGTGGTCTTGTTGCCGAGCTTGGCGAGTTCGCTCGGCGTGAAGTTGCCGGCGATCATGCCCGCGGTCGGGACCGTCACCTGCAGCAGGCCGGTGTCGAGGGTCTGGGCGAAGTACTCAAAACCCGTGAAGAAGAACAGCTTATCTTTGTTCTTGTTCAACTTCGTACCGGGGATGAGGACCGGGCCGCTCAGAGTGCCGCCGGGGAAGTAATACTTGTTCTGCGGGCGCGCCTGGCCGACGTCATTGTTCAGCGCATCGTTCGCGTTCATCTCGTAGTTCCGGGCGTAGAAGAATGCCGAACCGTGGAAGTCGCGGCCGCCGGACTTCGCGACTGAACTGATGACCGCCGGCCCTTTCTGGCTGTCGGCGCCGTAGTTCGACATCAAAACCTTGAATTCGGAGATCATTTCCGAGTTCGGGTTCACGGGCGTTGCGCAGTTGCAGCCCGGGTCGGACACGTGCGCGCCGTCCGCCGTGATGTCCAGCGTGTTGCCGGGCAGGCCGTTGTAAGAGAATGCATTGTTCAACGGGCTCTGGCTGCCGCCGTCGCCATTGCCATTGATGCCAATGATCTCGCCGCTGAAACTGGCCTTGTTCGAAGTGCCGTTGTTAATACCAAACCCCGGCATGATCTTCAGGAATTCCGCCGCATTGCTGCCGACGATGATGAAGTTGTTCAATTCCTTTGTCGTCAGCGTGGCCGACTTCTCACCTGAGTCGACCGGTACCAACTGATCGACCATGCCCGTAACCTCGACCGTCTCCGTCGTGGAGCCGACCGTCAAGTTTACGTTGATGTTTCTCTTTTCTGAACCGCCCAAGGTGATCCCTGAAGCCTTGTAGGTCAGGAAGCCCTTGGCCGTTACGGTCAATTCATACGTGTAGTCACCAACCGGAACGGAGGAAAAATTGAAAAATCCTTCATGGTTGGCGATGGTTTCACGCTCCGAGCCCGAGGCTTCGTTGCGTAGTTTCACTTGCGCATTCGGTATGACCGCCTGCGAAGGATCGACCACGGTGCCCGTCAGAGTTCCGTAAATCGACTGTGCCGGCAGGCTCACTGCCAACACGGCCAAGATCGCGAATCCGACGACGAGTTTGGTCCATTTATTCATAGCTGGTCTGTGACCCCTTCTCATCTTGGAGTGACCTCAAATTAGGAGGGCATACCCCTGCCGCCCTAATAAGAGAACGCTAGCGGAACTATATCCCAACCGGCAGAGAAAAACAACAGGTTTTTGGGTCGCATTTGTAAGCGCTAACTGCGCATGTATGTGATTGATAATAAATCGCTTACGAGTTAAGAAAGAATTTCAAAATTCATAATGTGTCTATGTAAATCGGGATCGCGGAAAAGCGCGATTTTGAAGACCGCTTCCAGGTCGGAACCATACCTTGAGGAGGGCGATTTAGCAGACAAGTATCCGCCGCTTGGCCGTGGTGGGTGCAATCAACCTGCCGGAAACGACAGTGTTTGCGGAAACAGTTCCTGGCAGCGAGCCCGCCACCGGGGCAGCTTAGGACGAGGCGGAATACTGCGGAGTGGCGCGTCCGGCCGCACTCCGCGCGGCCGTGCCCTGCGAGCGCGATGAGGGTTAGACCATCGTCGGCAAGTCACTGCCAGCCTTCAAGTTGTATGAGCTTTTCGGCTCTCGCCTAGCGGCTGCCACCTGGCGCCGGTTCGCGAACCGGGCTGTGCGCCTCGTAATGCGCCAACCGCGCGCTGATCGAGCCGGCCAGCCCGCTGTCGTTCCGTGCCAGCTCGAGCGCCGCACGGGCGGTCCGCACCGCATCGTCGAAGCGGCCGGCTTCAGCGTACGCCGCAGCCAGTGTATCGAGGACCACTGGATCGCGCTGGCCGCTTAACCTCGCAGCCCGTTCGCCCAGCTCCACGGCTCGCGCGCCATCCCGCAAAGAGGAGTCCGGGCCGGTGGCCAGCACCCGCGCGCTGCGGTTCAGGGCGGGCACCAAATCAGGCGCCAGCCGCAGCGCCTCGCCCCACTCGGCGAGCGCCTCGCGCACTGCGCCGCGGGTATCGAACAGTGCGCTGCCAAGGTTGTAGTGCGCGCTCGGATCTTCCGGCCTGAGCGCCACAGCGCGCTGCAGATGGCCGATGGCTTCCTGTCCGTGCCCGGTCGACAGTTGCGCGATCGCCAGGCTCATCAGCACGTCGGCGGCGTCCGGATTGGCCTGCAGAACCCGCTCCAGGTGCGGTATTGCCTCCTGCGGGCGTCCTCGCGCGCTCAGAATCCGTCCCACGTAATAGTGCAGCTCGATCGATTCCGGCATGGCGGCCAGCGCCTTTTCAAAGTGCGGCAGCGCCTCGTCAATGCGCCCCTTTCCTGCCAGCGCGCGGCCCAGCGCGCGGTTCGCCTCGGCCGAGTCGAAGCCGCCCGCGAGTGCCTTCTCGAGATGCGGAATCGCCTCGTCGTAGCGGCCCTGCCCGGACAGGATCAGGCCAATATTGACGTGCAGTTCAAGTGAATTGGGGTCAGCCTCCAGGGCCTTTTCGAAGTATGGAATCGCCGCTTCGGACCGCCCCGCGCGGACCAGCGCGACGGCGATGTTATTCTGCGTGTCCGCATCCTTCGGATCGAGTTGCAACGCCTGTTCAAAATGCGGGATGGCTTCCTGGATGCTGCCTCGCTCGACGAGCAGACTCCCCAGTGCGCCCTGCGCCTTGGCGTCCATTGGATTCAGCTCGATCGCCTTTTGCAGGTGCTCGAACGCCTCGTCGGGATGCTTAGTTCGCGCCAGCGCCACCCCCAGGCTGCTCTGTGTACGGGCGTCGAAGGGCTTTAATTCCAGCGCCTTACGCAGAGGCACAATGGCCTCTTCGTAGCGCCCCGCGCTGGCCAGCGCCACACCGAGGTTGTAGAGCGCCTTGGGCTCGTCCGGGCTCATCGCCAGGGCCGTCTTCCACTCGGCGATGGCCGTGTCCAGTTGCCCCTTGCCCTGATCGGCGACCGCAACGTTGAACAGGCGGTAGAATTCGGTCGCCGGAGCGCTCATCGTCTCGATGAAATCTGGCGCGACGTTCACGAATTCAGGGATATTCACCGCGCGATTCGACGCAGTCGCGTTCTCCACCAGGATTGCGGGGCTATCCATGCCGTTCTCGTCGATGTGCGTCATGAACAACTGCGTGAACAGTGAGCGTCCTTTGGATGAAAACGCCACCCAGCGCCCGTTTGGCGAGAAGGTATGCCAGGAGTTCATCGGAGACATGTTGCAGTTCATGCGTCGAGCCGTGCCGCCTTCAAACGGTACGATGTACAACTCGCTGTCGGGCCGCATGAGCAAGCCGTTCTTGTTCTTGACGAACACGACCCATTTCCCGTCGGGCGAAACTTTGGGGAAGTTGTTGCTCATCCCGTTGTCGCTTGCGCCTTGCAGTGGCTCGGGTTTGCCGCCTTTGCCATCGTTGAATGGGATCCGGTAGAGGTCGTATTGGATCTGCGTTTCGTCGGGCGAATTGGCGTATTCCGGCTCTTTTGCGCGCGGGGGATAAGGATCGCGCGCCTTGGCTCGGGAATACACCAGGTACTTGCCGTCCGGGCTCCAGAACGCGCTCGTCTGGACCATGTCGGGGTCGTCGGCGCCGGGCAGCGATTGCAGTTTGCCGGTCGCCCTGCTGTACCACGAGAGAATGCCTCGCGTCGGGTAGAACACCTGCCCGAAGCCGTAGTCCTTGTAGAACCCATTGAAGAGCCGCTCGTCCATGCTCTTCATGTGCGCGTCGGGGTGCTCGGTCGAGGTGATCAGAAACTGCCCGTCGGGCGATATCTGGCTCATGAACCCGAAGCGCTTCTTGGCCGGATCGTCGGAGAACGAATTCCAGCGGATCACGTAGTCATTCCGGATCGCCGTGACTTTGCCCACCGGCACCAGCGCGTACAGGCCCTTGTCGTTCTGCGGGCCGTCCACGTCGATACCCAGCCACTTGCCGTCGCGCGAGAAGGAGTGGCAGTTGGCACAGGTCGGAAGGCCCTGCATCATCACACGGCTACGCCCGGTAGAGAGGTCCATCATCCGCCACGCAATCAACGGCACCGCCTCCACGGGCAACGGGTTGATCACGCCGTGCTCACCCACAGGCACCGGAATCAGCGGCACGTCGCGGTAGAAGACCGGCGCGCCCACAGGGTCCCTGGAAATCTGCAGCGTGACTTCTCCGTTGGACACCGGCTTCTTCGCCTTTTCGTCCTCGAAGCCGAGGAATCGAACCGTGACGGGGTGTTTCACGCCGTGCTTCTTCACCTGGTCCCACGTCGCTGCATCCGGCTTGTAAGCGTGCCCAGCCTCCTGCTCGGGCCTGAGTTTCGGAGCCACCGCACCGGCCTTGGCGCAGCGCTCATCGATAGGGCCGAGTTGCAACTTCTCGCCCTGCGATTTCACCCGCACCGGCTTGCCGCCGTCGCCGAACGCGAATTCGATGACCCACAACTTCGCGCGCGGATCCGAATCCCGCCACTCCAGGGTCGGCGTGGCAAAATCGGGCGGGAAGAGTGAACCGTCTTTGGGATAATCGACGGTCACCGTGGCGGCCGCGGTCGCCCGGTCCGCCGCTCGCGCGGGAAGGGCCAAGCACGTTGTAAAAAAGAGGAGAAAGCAGCTCGTCAGTGCACCCGTCGCTATGCGCATTGTCTTCTTCCTGCTCCCAAGAGCGGCCGGTTGGCCCCGCGCGGCGATCCAGACCAACTTCCTACGCGGTGCCCGAACGTTCGTGCCTCTGTAGTTGAATCCTGTCGCTGGCTGGCAGGAAATCCCGAGACGCAGCATTCTGCGCCAATGCCTACGGACGCTGGTCTGGTGACCGAAATCGGGCCCAAGCTCTTTATGTTCGCCCTGTCTGGTACCGGCAATGCCGGACCAGGAGCATTCTAACTAACTGTTCTGTGCCTATATTCTAACCGACCCGGGCGGGGATGCGACAGTTTGGAGTTGCCCGAGGCGGGATGGACCTGAAGAGGATGGCTGGTTCACGCCAGGCGGCGCAAGTTCTACGGAGTATGGGGGAAGGGAATCTCCAGGTGCGGAAAGGCAGTGGATTGCCACCGTGATTCCACGACGGCGCTGTGGATGGAGGAAATCGCGGGAATGATCATCCGTTCCCAGTCGTAGGAGCACGACTGGGTGAAACTGGTATTGAATATTTGGGAATAATGCGACGAAAGTGCGTGCGAGAATCGCGCACACCATAGAAGCGCACCCACTCAGGTCTGCGAGCCCGGAGAAATGTCTCCGCGCTCAAGCTCGAGCGAGCGGGCCTTACCTCGGACGCGGATACTGGGAAACTGGCTCTTCCGGTTCGTCGTCGACTCCGAGGGAGTTGACGTCGAGTACATCGAGCGAATCGTCATCGAGATCGCTTTCGCCGTCGATGATCGCGCCGCCCCCGGGGTTTTCCAGCTTGCGCTGGACACGCTTTTCCAGTTTCTCTCTGGCTTTTTCCGTCCGGGCCTGTTCCTTTTGCCGTTTCTTGAATGTTGTATGAGATCGTGTACCCAAATCTATCTCCCATCGCTCAACAAGCCGAACGCTTGGAACCGGCCCGGTACGGATTGATCCAAATGACTACCAGCGGGGCTCGCGACGCTGCCGCGGGCCGCGGTCGTTGCGTTCGGTCTTCGGACGAGCTTCGTTCACGTTCAGCGAACGGCCGCCCAGGAAAAAGCCATTTAATGCGTTGATCGCACGATCAGCCTCATGCGCTTCCGGCATTTCGACAAACGCGAAACCGCGCGAGCGGCCCGTGTCGCGGTCCGTAACGATGCTGACGCGATCGACGGTGCCATACTCGGTGAAAAGTTGACGGAGCGATTCTTCGGTCGCGCCGAAATCCAGGTTGCCAACGAAAATGTTCTTCAAGGAATCTCCTAACTCAATTGACGGCGGGCTCGACGAGGCAGAAAAGGATCTCGGCCGGGTTTCGCGGAGCGATCAAATGGCATCTACAGTATGACACACGCCACAAACTCGCACCAACCCCCTCGTGGGCGGTGGGTGCGCGGCGTAGAAGGGGACGAACTGTCGATTTTCCTCGCTCGCCAACTGACCTTAAGCTTACCTCATCCAGGCCCCGGCCGTCCGTTTTACCGCACCCAGGCGCCGGGTAAACGACTGGCTTGTGCCCTCGGAGAGGCGGGTTTCCAGCCCTTGTCCCCCGTGCCGCTGCCCCTTCAACTCAGGCTCGGACTGCCCCCTTTGCACCACTGAAAAGGGGTGCTAGTCTTGAACTGCCCGCCGCGCGCCCGTTCATTTTCGACTCCGCGCGACAGGCAGATCGCCGGTCGCCGGGTTGCGCGGAAGTGCCCGTTTCCGGCCCGATTACCGGCGATCCGGCCGCCCTGGCTTATCGCGCAGGAGGAGGAGGCGGGGTTGGCCAAATTGAAGACACGGCCGCCTTCCGGCATGCGTCCGCCGGAATGAGGAATACCGGGAGGTGCCGATTGCGCCGGTCGCCTGGAGTGCAGCCGGCTGTCTGGAATGGACCGGCGAGCGCGCCGCTCCTGTCAGGGAACGCCGCCACGTCGCCGGGCCTTGCGTCAACCAGCCACCCGACCATGGTTCGTCGGGTGTATCGCCCGCTCAGATCGAGCGGGCGCGGGCGTTGTGGCAGGGTCGAACCGGAATTGGCCGCGGGTGCTTGTGGGGCAAGTCCAACTCACCCCTCAGAAGCACGCCTGGCTTGCTTCAGGCCTCCCGGTTTTTCCCTCCCTTGCGCCGCAAAGGAGTCTGTTGCCATGCTCGCAGCAGTAGCAGAAAAGACCGCCTACACCCTGGCCCTTGAGAACTTCGACGAAGCCGCCGACGCTCTCGAACTCCACCAGGATATCCGCCAAATGATCAAGTACCCGGAGCGTGCCCTGACCGTGACGCTTCCGGTTCGCATGGATAACGGTCACATTCGCC